>Ga0116152_10002859_pt1 | contig 14021 bp, 13 predicted proteins | sample AD_UKC119_MetaG_FD_89894 | JGI IMG/M metagenome (GOLD analysis project Ga0116152, IMG submission 89894) | Active sludge microbial communities of municipal wastewater-treating anaerobic digesters from Hong Kong - AD_UKC119_MetaG | ecosystem: Engineered > Bioreactor > Anaerobic > Digestate...
ACCTGGTTCTGACAGAAGACCTGGAGACTTTTGAATCTCTTTGGGGTGATGACCTCCCTGTTACGGTGATCTCTTCTTTTCCCTCTCTCAATGACACCGGGGATACGCTCTCTCTTTTTCTGGCGGAGGCCGTGTGTGACCGGGTGGATTACGGAACAGACTGGTATTCAGGTGAAGAGCCGGGCTCCTTTGAACGGATCATGCCCCTGGGCCCCTCCTCGCGTGAAAACTTCTTCAACTCCAATAATCCCACCCCTGGAATGGTCAATCGTGTGGACGGGATGCTGAACGGAGAGCGGAGGATCATCCTTCGTGAGATCTCTCCCTTTACTGAAGAGGAGTATGTGGAATGCCTGGTGCTGGAGGACGGGACGGAAGGGCGCGGGGCTCTCTTTTATGACTATACCGTGACGGATCTGGATACAGACGCGGCTTTTCAAAAGAAGATCTTGACTCCGGGAGAGTCTCTTGTGATCAGGGAGCTGTCCCTGGGCAGCCGGGGGGATCAGGTCTGCCTCCGGAACGGGGAAACTGTCGTGGCTGCCTTTTCATGGCGTGAAAAATACACAGAGATGAGCCCGGATGAGAAAGAGGATTTCGCCTCCTTGGAAGCAGCCGGTATCAGCCCTGTTCTTTTTGACGAACCCGACCCCACGCTCTCTTTCCATTATCACGAGGGGACGTGGATCCTGGATAAGGCCACTCCGGGAACCGGAGAGGAGGCCCTGAAGAGGCTGAGGCTTGCTCTCCCGGAAGCTGTCTCCATGGAAGAAGGGGCCCTCTCCCTGATGTACTCTCTGGATTGCATCACCGAGGTGACCGTCTTTCTTTTTGACACAGCAGGGTTTCGCCTGCTCACAAAAGACCTTCTCCTTTGGGGAGAAGGCAGCGTCTCCCTGGATATCCCGCATAAGAGGGGACGCTATATCTTTATCGCTGATTATCGGAGGGGAGAGGAAAAGGGACAAGCCCGGCAGACTTTTATCGTTTATTAAAAAAGAAAGGAGTGATGATGAAACCCATCGAAGAGTATGATCTTTTCAAAAAGGCCCACAGGCTCAATGTAAGGCTGATCAGGGAGAAAGAGGATTCAACGGGAGAAAAAGGATTTCTGGTGAGTGAAGCCCTGAAGTACGGAACAGGCGTGAATATTGCTCTCATCGAAGGGGCTTACACGGGAAAAGGAGAATTCCGCCCCGCTCTTGACCGGGCCTTTGCCCGGGCGGCAGGGGCCAAATATTTCATCGGGCTTCTTGAAGAAGCGGGGATGTTCGCTAAAGACAAGGGGGCGTCCCTGGAAGAGGACGCTGTGGGGGTCTGCAAGATGATCTCCGGTTTGCGGAATAAAATCGATCAGGATGTTCAAGACAAAGAATGAGACGTCCGGGCTGTCTCCTCGTCTGGATTCTCTTCCTGGTGTTTTCCGCCCATGCCTTTTTCCTCTATGCGGATGAAGGGGCTTCAGGACTCACGGGACGATGGGGCCCCCGTGCCTCGGCGGCTGTCTTTCGTGATAATCCGTCTCTTCTCGGGAAAAAGAGGCGCCTGGGCGCTCTTTATGCAAAAAAGTACGGTTTTGACGAGCTTGCTTTGAAGACCCTGGCCTGTTCGTTCGGCTCCGAAGGATTACGGTGGGGGATCCTTGTCCGCCAGTTTCAGAGCAAACCCCTTCAGGAGAACGAGGCCCTTCTGGCTCTGAGCTATCCCCTGGCAGAGGGGTTTCGAGGCGGGATCAGCGTCAAGTGCCTCTACGGGATCCTTTTGGGTGAATCGTTTCCGGCCTTTTCCTGGGATCTGGGTTTTGCCTGGACCCATGGATGCCTGGGAGCTCATGTGAGTCTTCTCAACGGAGAACATCCCATGGTCAGGGAGGAGATCGCCCATACCATTGTCGCCGGTGCTGCCTACCGCAAGGCTCCGCTGCATCTCTTTATCAAAGGGGTCTCGCAACAGGACGGCGTCTCTTACGGTGTCATCTCCTTCTTTTACGATCTCACCACTCTCTTATCCATGGGGTACGGGGTGAACACGGGAAACGGGGAGCATCGCTGTGTGGTTGATATCACCCATGGCCCCTTCTCCCTTGAACTGGCCTATGTCGTTCCGCGTATCCTGAACCATTATGTCTCCACCGAAGTGAGTGTCACATGGTAAGACGCCTTGCTCTTGTGTTGTGGATGGCGGCGAGCCTCTTTTTAGGCAGGGTGTCGGGGTTTCCCCTGCCTTATGAACTGGACATCAGGAGTGAAGAGGACCTGATCCGATATTACGACGAGGGATATTTTGAAGGAGCCGTTCTGGAAGATCTCCTCTCCCTCTACAGGGATAAGGTGAACCTGAATACAGCATCTCTTTCCGAGCTGGAATCTGTTCCCTATATGAATGAGAAAGCCGCACGGAGGATCCGTGAGTTTTGCAGGACAAGGGTCCTCTTTTCCCTGGACCGGCTTTTATCAGAGAAGCTGGTCTCACGGAGAACCCTTTCGCTGATCCGTCCCTTTGTCAGAGCAGGCTGGATCCGTAAAGTGAAAGGGCGTATTAGGACAAATGCCGCACCGGAGTCCGTCTCGTCGCGGACATCTCTCTCTGTGGGCCCTCTGAAAAGCGAGGCCCGGGTGGGGTACCGTGACCGGGCGGAATTCCTCCCCGGTGAGGAATACACCCTGAGTGGCGTCTCGCGGACTGTCGCTGTTGAAGACTGGTTTGTCAGCTGGACAAGAGACGGTTTATCACTTACGGCAGGCTCCTTCAAAGCTCACTTCGCTCAGGGATTGGCGGTATGCGGGGGGAGTCTCCGTTCACCCGATGGTATCAGGGGCGAGGCCGGAAGCCGTGAATATTTCAAGGGGGCGGCGCTGGAATACTCCAGACGCTCTTTACGCGGCAGGGTCTTTGTCTCCCGGTATAAGCAGGGGATGAGGATGCCCCTCTCCATGGTAGAAACAGAAGAGTATGAGACTTTTGACTGTGCGAGCCTGATTCCTGTCCAGAGTATCGGAGGGGAGCTCTCCTGGGGAAGGGAAGGTTCCGGAGCTTCTCTCATCGGCCTCTACCATGAGCGGGACGGCGAGGCCTTCCGGATCGGCGGAGCAGGATGGACCTACAGCCGGGAGGGCTTCTCCTGTGAGGGTGAAGCCGCCACAGACGGAAAACACTGGGCATGGCAGGCGTCCCTTTCACATACGGGAGACGATTTTGAAGGCCGGGTCCTCTTTTATGAAAACAGGGGGGTGACTCTGCCCTTGGCGGATCCGCTCAGAGAGAGGCTGGATTCCTATTGGGAAGGGACTGTGAGACAGTCCATTCCCAGGGGGAGGATCGCTCTTGCCGTGCGTTCCTACAACGGAAAAGACGAGGACGATGATAACATGAAGTATCGTCTTTCTGCACGCTGGTCTCCCTGGCCGGGGATCTCTCTTGAAGCTCTGCGGTACCATTATCAGAAAGACCTCTATTATACATCCCTTGAACTCCGTATGAAAAAAGGACGCTGGCGGCCTTCAGCGGAGTACCGTGTCTATTACAGCCGGGCTCAGAAGATCTATCTGGGGCTCAGTTACAGAAAATACCCGTTACGTCTGAATCTTGACCTTCGCTACGGCGGGGCTTACGGCTGGGACAAGACAGCAGCTGTATCCGGGTCGTATCATCTGGGCCGGCATCTTTTTCTCTCGGCCCGTTACCGCTATGACTGGCCCGGCGACGATGAGAGAAACCGGTGGAGTGTTTATCTGCGGACAAGCCTGTAAAGAAAAGCACACGGAGACTAACATAATTGACAGCGTCTTTATCTCCGCTTATACTTGAACATAAGCAAAATAAGGAGGAAAAATGACCGCAAAGAGGGCTTTGATCAGCGTTTGGGAGAAAGAAGGGATCGTTCCCTTTGCACAGACTCTCGCAGAACACGGGTGGGAGATCATCTCCACCGGGGGGACGTTCCGGCTTCTGGAAGAATCCGGGATCGCCTGCACACCGGTCTCGGAGATCACCGGGTTTCCCGAAATCCTCGACGGACGGGTCAAGACTCTCCATCCCAAGATCCACGGAGGGCTTCTGGCTGTCCGGGAAAAAGAGGAGCATATGGATCAGCTGAAAACCAACGGGATCAGCCCCATTGATATGGTCATTGTCAACCTCTACCCCTTTGAAGCTGTTTCGGCCCGTCCCGATGTCTCTGAAGAAGAGGCCATCGAGATGATCGATATCGGAGGGCCGTCCATGATCAGGTCAGCAGCAAAAAACTATCATGATGTCATCGTTCTGTGCCATCCCGGGCAATATGAAGAGATCGCATCCTTTATCCGGGAGGGCCGTGACCTTCCGCAGGAGAAGCGGCGTAAGCTGGCGGCCGAAGTCTTCAAAAGGACCTCAGCCTATGATTCCGCCATTGTCCATTACCTGGAAAAAGAGGACTTTCCCGATGAACTTCTGATCAAGGGAGAGAAGGTCCAGGAGCTCAGGTATGGAGAAAATCCCCATCAGAAAGCGGGCGTCTACCGGCTGAATCCGGATGACACCTCCTCCCTGGTCAATGCCGATATCCTCTGGGGCAAACCCCTCTCATATAACAATCTCATGGATGCTGAAGCGTGTCTGAACCTCACCTACTCTTTTCATGAACCCTTGTGCACCATCATGAAACACAGCAATCCCTGCGGTGTGGGGATCCATGAAAAACCTGCTCTGGCCTATAAACGGGCCCTGGCCACAGACCCCATCTCGGCATACGGAGGGATCGTCGGATTCAACCGCGAGATCGGTGAGGAGGCTGCCCGGGAGCTGTCCACGGCGTTTGTGGAAGTGCTCATTGCTCCGAGTTATACCGGGGAGGCCCTGGAGATCCTCAAGAAAAAGAAGAATCTCCGCATCATCCGTGTCCCCCTGGATGATTTCGGACGGTTCAAATATATGGAGTACCGCAGTATCCGCGGCGGGCTTCTGGTCCAGGAGATCGATGACTATATCGTCTCTCCGCAGGAACTGAAGATCGTGACAAAGAAAAAGGTGGATGACCATGAGGTCAAAAACCTTCTTTTCGCCTGGAATGTGGTGAAGACGGTCAAATCAAATGCCATCGTCCTGGCGGATAAGACCGGAACTGTGGGAATCGGGGCCGGCCAGATGAGCCGGGTGGATTCTGTGCGGTTTGCCATGGAAAAAGCCGATCAGGCGGGACTGAAGATCAAAGGATGTGTTCTGGCTTCAGATGCCTTTTTCCCCTTCAGGGACAGTATCGACGAAGCCCATCGGGTGGGGGTGAAGGCCGTGATCCAGCCGGGAGGGTCTATCCGGGATAAAGAAGTGATCGAGGCTTGTGATGAGCACGGGATCGCCATGGTCTTTACGGGGATCCGCCATTTCAGGCACTGAAAGGACAAATATGCGTATAGCTGTCATCGGGTCCGGAGGGCGCGAGCATGCCATTGTGGAGGCCCTGGCCAGAGAAAAGAGTCATGAGATCCTTGTGTTTCCCGGTAACGGGGGCACGGCATGTGCAGCAAAGAATATCCCCCTCAGTGGAGAGCACAGTGATGAGATCTTCAAAGCGGTTTTGGAACAACATTGTGAAATGGCTGTCATCGGCCCCGAAAAACCTCTGGTGGACGGGCTTGCAGACCGCTTTCGTGAAGAAGGGCTCATCGTTCTGGGGCCCGGTGCCCAAGCAGCTCAGATCGAAGGCTCAAAAGTCTGGGCGAAACGGTTTATGGAGCGGCACGGGATCCCCACTGCAGCACACCATGTCTTTGATTCCTTTGACAAAGCACGGGATTATATCAAAAAAGAGACGGTCTACCCCCTTGTGATCAAGGCCGACGGGCTGGCTGCGGGGAAAGGCGTGATCATCGCATCGTCAGCGGAAGAGGCGGAGCAGGCCCTCCTGGATATCATGGTGGAAAAACAGTTCGGAAAAGCCGGAGACCTGGTGGAGATCGAAGAGTTTCTCCACGGCACAGAGACCTCTTACCTGGTCTTCTGTGACGGAGAGAGTTTTCTGCCCATGGCGACCTCAAAAGATTATAAAAAGGTCTATGACGGGGACCGGGGGTTGAATACCGGAGGAATGGGGACCTTTTCCCCTTCTCCCCTGGTGGATGCCCATTTGGAAAAGACCATCCAGGAGACGATTATCAGGAAAGCCGTCGACGGATTCAAAAAAGACGGGATCCCCTTTAGCGGGATCCTCTATGCGGGCCTCATGCTCACAGAGCAGGGGCCGAAGGTTCTGGAATTCAATTGCCGTTTCGGAGACCCGGAAACACAGGTGATCCTCTCCCGCCTGAAAACCCCGCTGAGCCGTGTGATCCGCGCTGTCCATGAAAAAAAACTGCATACGATGACCCTGGAATGGGACAAGCGGGCTGCTGTCTGTGTCATTGCAGCTTCGGGGGGATACCCGGGGACCTATCAGAAGGGAAAACCGGTCATGGGCCTGGAAAATGTCAGGCATGTGAGCGTCTATCATGCCGGAACCCGGAGACTGGATGGGAAAGTCTATACCTCCGGAGGCCGGGTGCTCGGGGTCACAGCTCTGGGAGATTCCCTGGAAGAGGCGCGCGATACGGCATACCGGGAGCTGGAAAAGATCACCTTTGAAGGGATCTACTACCGGAAGGATATCGGTTCTCTTTAAGCTTTATCATACACCGGGAGAAGCGCTCTGCCGGGTGTTAAGGATGGATTGTGCTTTATAACAAGAATGAGATCGGCCGGATCGTGGAGATCCTTGGAAAGGGCGGAGTCATCGCAGCTCCCACGGATACTGTCTTCGGTATCATGGGAAAAGCCGGTGACCCGGGGGTCCTGAAAAGGATCTTCGATATCAAAGGCCGGCGTGAAAACAAAAAGATCGCCTTTCTGGCTTCCGGCCGTGAGATGGTTCACCGTTTTGTGCGAGATCCCCTTCCTCCGTTCCTTGAACAGTCCCTGGAGAGGCTCCCTGCAGGCCCTGTGAGTTTTGTGGCTCCGGCATCAGCTCACTGGAGGGCGTTTGGCGCTTCTGACGGGTCTGTCGCTTTCCGTATTCCCGAAGACCCTTTTCTTAGAGCGGTAATGGAGGAACTTGGCTCTCCTCTGACGGCCACATCAGCGAACTTTTCCGGACATCCCGTCCTTGAAGAGGCCCAAACTGTGGAGAAAGAGTTCGGGGCCCTCCTGGACGGCGTTGTGAAGGGATCTCCCGGAGGGAAAAAACCCTCGACCATCATCTCTTTTATGGAAGAGACCCCTTTCCTTGTCCGCCTGGGGGCTTTGCCCAAAGAGGAGATCAGGGGGGTGATCCCCCTTCAGACCCTTGTGCTTTTCGTCTGTACAGGCAACACGTGCCGCTCACCCATGGCCGAAAGTTATGCCTCAGTGAGACTCCATGCCCGGAGCCTCTCTGCAGGAGTGAGCACCATGACGGGCCTGGAACCCTCGCCTGAAGCCATGAGGATCATGAGCCGCTATACGGAAAAAGAGAAACGCTCGCTCTTTCTGGATCGGGAGCTCTTTGACCGGGCAGACCTGATCCTGGCTATGGAACGGGAGCATGTGCGCATCATCCATGACCAGTACGGAGACGGAAAGGTCTTTCTCCTGGGTGATTTTGCCCTGTCGAAGGGGAGCACAGGAGAAAACGGGGTGTGGAGAGTCGCGGAAGAGACGGGGAAAGGGCGTGATGTCCGTGATCCCTATGGAGGGACACAGGACGATTATGAGGAGGCCTTTACCCTGATCAAACATTATATCGACCTGATAGGGGGCGTGAATGAAGAAGTGTAAGCGGCCTGTTCTTCTGACCCTTTATGTGACAGAACGCTGCCAGGCCAGGTGCGGTTTTTGCAATATCTGGAAAAAAGAGGATCCCCGTGATGCTGACCCGGCCCTGTTCAGGGACATCCTGAAAGAGGCCCGCTCACTGTTCGGGCCCATTTTTGTCGATTTCACCGGAGGAGAGCCTCTTCTTTACGAGCCTCTCCCGGAGCTTCTGAAAACAGCCAAAGAGCTTGGGTTCAAGACATCGGTGACAACGAACACTCTGCTCTATCCCCGGCGGGCAGAAGAGATCGCAGGACTGGTCGATTTTCTCCTCTTCTCCCTGGACGGGACACGGGAGTTTCACGACCGCAACAGAGGGATCGCAGCGTATGACCGGGTTCTGGAGAGCCTGGACAAAGCCAGAAGCCTGGGAGAGTGGCCTGATCTTCTCATGACCGTGACACACGACAATATCAAAATGATCCCCCATGTGGCCTCTGTGGCTGCTACTTTTGACCTGATCCTCCAGATCAATCCCGTCTTTTCCTACTTCGGGAATGAAGGCCTTTCGCTTGATGATATCAGCCTGGTCAATGAATATGCTGTCTACAGCAAGATCTACATGAACCGCGCTCAGATGAGGCTCATCGCATCAGGAGGAAACCGTTCCATCGACCCGCGGTGCAGGGCCGTCTCCTCACAAGTGGTCATCAATCCGGAAGGAGAGATGCTTCTCCCCTGTTATCATAAAGCCGTGGACTCGATCCCTGTGGCCGGTTCTCTTGAGAAAGCCTGCGGGTCTTCACTGAGGCGCTGGTACGAAAAGAGACAGGGGTCTTTTGATTTTTGTGAAGGCTGCACCATCAACTGCTCCTTTGACCCCTCATTTGAATATCATCTGGACAGGCTCATGGTCTCAAGCCTTTCAGGACGGGCCAAATATGCGTGGCTTCGATATGGGCTCCGTCCCTTGAAACAGTTTTTCAACCGCCTGAAGAGAGGACGGTAATATGTTTATTCCTGTGATCGGATATGCTGAAGTCCATCATCACCGCGGAAAGCTGCCGAATTTTCTCTGGCAGAATGAGCCTGAGATCTTCTGTGATTTTCCGCGGAGGATCGAACCCGGAACGCGGGAGTTCCCTGTGGTGATCTCTGTCAAAGACGCCCACCTTTACCCGGTCTTTATCGTTGAAGTGACATTAAAATTCCTTTTTCCCCGTACAAAACATGAAGAGACCCTTTTCAAAGGGAAGATGCTCATCAACAAACCGTTGAAACAGCTTCTGTTTGAATCCCCTCTTCCCTCCTCATTCTCGGGGGAAGTGCCTGTGGCCGTGGAAGTGCGGTATTTTATCGGCGGGCGGGAAAAAGTCATCACCAACCATAATTATGCAAAGATCAGGCATGAACTCTGGATGACCCGGTTTGCAGAAGAGCCCCGTCCCCTTTTCCCCGGGTGGTTTGCCGGTGATATCCATTGGCACTCTTCCTTAAGCTGTGACGATGTGGAATTCGGAATGGATGCAGAGCTGGTGCGTCCTCCCGCCTCTGCCATGGGGCTGCACTTTATCGCCGTGACAGACCACTCCTATGACCTGGATGACCTTTACCAGAATCACCGGGAGAAGGATGATCAGCTGGCCAAATGGACGGATCTCCAGAAAAGTGTGGACAGAGTGAACCAAAAGAATGTTGATTTTACCCTGATCCGCGGTGAGGAGGCCTCCCTGGGGAATGCCGGGAGGAGGAATATCCACGCCCTCATCCTGGGCCATCATCACTTTGTCCCCGGGAGCGGGGATTCGGCAGAAGTCGCTTTCCGGAACCGCCCTGATAATACTCTCCAGGCCGCCCGGGACGAAGGCCATTTTATTATTGCCGCTCATCCCTTTGAAGGGGCTCATCTTCTTCCCTACCTCTTCCTGCGGAGAGGGACATGGAGTGATGACGACCTGGCCTTGGCAGACGGGATGGAGTTTTATAACGGCTGTCGGGGGAAAGGCTATGAGAAGGGAAAGAGAAAATGGATCGAACGGCTTCTCAAGGGTCAGAAACTCTATACCTACGGGGGAAGTGATGCCCATGGTGATTTTATCCGGTATTTTAAAATCGTGATCCCGTTTTTGAAGATGGGATCATCGGAAGAGCATCTCACCGGGTCTGTCCAGACTCATGTCCAATGCCGCAAAACACCCAATGAGGCCATTCTCCTGGAAAACCTCAAAAAAGGACACTGTTATGTGACCGACGGCCCGGCTCTGACACTGGAGGTGAAGGGATCTCCTGATATGGGGATGGGGGATACCGTGGAGGCCGCCGAAGGGGTGATCCTGACCGCGAAGGCTCTTTCCACAGCTGAATACGGAGCCTTCTCCCGGTTGGCTCTCCTGGGAGGAAAACGCGACGGGACCGGGGAGATCATCCTCAAAGAAGAGAACCCCGGGAGTTTTTCCGCGCTTCTCGAAGTGCAGGCGGGACAGGACCTCCTTTATGTCCGGATCGAAGCGGAGACAGAGACGGGAAAGATCGCGTTTTCCAACCCGCTTTTTTTCACCTGAAAGCGCCCGGTATGACACAGGCGCGAAAACAAATCTTCCTCACCGGATACTATCTTCCCCGGGAACAGTGGCCCGGTAAACGGCCCTGCACCAAAGAGGATCAGGATATCTTCCTCTCCACCATGGATTACCCCCGGGCGGTGTTTGCCGCAGGGGGGATGCCCGTCCTCTATCCTCCCATCAATGACCGGGACTATATCCGGAGAGCCGTGGATGTTGCGGACGGCCTTATTCTCACAGGCGGGGCAGATCTTCATCCTTCCCGGTATGGGGAGGATTCTCTTCCGCGCCTGGGGCGTGTGGTTCGCGAGAGGGATGACTTCGAATGGGCTGTGTTGGAAACAGCTCTTGAGGCCGGGAAGCCTGTCCTGGGGATCTGCCGGGGATTTCAGCTCATCAATGTCTTTTTCGGGGGGACTCTCTATCAGGATATTGAGAGCCAGGGGGCAAGTGCTGTGAGGCATTGGGGGAAACGGCCGAAAGAGGAGACAGTGCATGATGTTCATCTTCTTCCGGGGAGTCATTTGAACAGGGCTTACGGGAGAGAAACCCTCCGGGTCAACAGTTTTCATCATCAGGCTTTGAAAACACCAGGACAGGGACTTTGCATCACTGCGACATCTCCCGACGGGCTGGCCGAAGGCCTGGAAGGAGAGAGTAAAAATCTGCTTCTCGCTGTGCAATGGCACCCGGAGATGATGTTTGAAACCTGTCCGGAACAACTCAAACTTTTTTCTTTTTTTGTGCAATCCATCGGCAGAGAGAATTGAAAAGGAGGAGGAGATGCCCCGAGAGACATTCACTGATTTTCCGAAGATCGAAGCGGTCCTCAAGAGAAATTATATCTGCACACTGGCCCTTGAAGACGACGGGGCTCCTTACCTGTTTGCCATGAATTACGGATATCGGGAGGGCGTCCTCTACTTCCACTCCTCTCCCCGGGGGAAGAAGGCTCTTCTTTTCCGGGAGAAGAAAAGGGCGGGATTCTGGGTCCTTGATCATGCCGAGCTTTACGGGGAGCGTGAGAACCCCTGTTCCATGACCATGCATTATGAGAGTGTGACAGGGAAAGCAGAGATCGTCATCGTGGCCGACAGGCGCGAGAAAAATGAAGCGCTGAACCTGATTACGGCTCAGGCCGGAGGGAGAGACGGAACCGATTTTTCTCCCGAAAGCCTTGACGGGGTCCTTATCCTTAAAGGGATGATCATTGAATCCAGCGGGAAACGGAGCTTTAAGTGAAACAAAACAGCCCTCTGAGTGTTCTTATAGAGAAGATCAAGGAGGAGATATGAACCCCCAACATTGCCGTCAGCTCATCCAGAAGATAGCGACCGGCACTCCCGCAGAAAAAGAAAAAGCCAGAGAGAAGTTCCGCCAGCTCCCGTTGAACGGCTATACAAAGACACTGCTTCTCTGTGAAGCTCCCTATTTCAACGATGCGGCTCTCATGGAGGCGGCCCTTGAAAAACTCTCCTGCTGCTCCCTGAGTGTCAGGGACCATGTGAGGCTGGAACGGGCTCTGCATCACTGGTCACAAACAGAACCCCGGGCGCTGAAAGGGTTTTCCCGTTATCTGGATGTTATCCGAAGAAATAATCCGGGCCCTGTCCTCACGGTTCAGTAGAAACCGTCAACTGCGTATGATCTCTTTTATCAAAAACAATAAGGCCTTCAACCTTCGTGCCGCAGCCCTTATCAGGCGGGGGGACGAGACTCTTTTTCACACGGTCAAAGGAAATGATTTCTGGGTCCTTCCCGGGGGGCGTGTCCATCTCGGCGAAAGCACAGCCGAGGCCCTTGTGAGGGAGATCCGCGAAGAGATGGGAGCGGCGATCAAAATCGTGCGTCCTTTGTGGGTTGTGGAAAACTTTTTTATCCATCAGGGCACGAAACATCATCATTTCGGGATCACTTATCTGGCTGAACTCACAGGCCCTGAAGCGCAACCCTATGATCACCTGGACGGGATACTGGAACGGAGAGAGGGAACCGAAACCCTGCTCTTTCGCTGGATGTCCCCTGAAGATGTCGCGCGTGAGGAGTGCTACCCCTCTTTTCTGAAAGAGAAACTCTGTCACCTTCCGGATTCTTTCGAACATCTGATTCATTATGACGAAGTCCCCCCTGAGATTCAGGCGCGGGGATTAGAGTAAAAAAAAGGGGGAAGAGTTCTCTTCCCCCTTTTTTATAGGTATCGAGACGGGACTATTCGGTCATCCCTTCATCGTTATCTGTTGTTCCACTGTCATCTCCCGGCTCCATGATCCCTTCTTCTTCTTCCGGCACCTCATTGGGGTTTTTGGAAAAATCGACGGTGATCCTGTCTCCGCCGCTCACAGGAGGAGCGATCTTGACAGACATGGATTCGAAGATCTTGTAGACCGCTTCTTTGAGGTTTCCCATATCTCCCACAAAGGTCAGCTCATACTCAACGGAATTCCGTGTGGAATTACGCTGCATGAGGTTTTTCACGCCGTCGGCATCTTTCAGCTTGGCTTTAAACTCCATGAGCATGGAGAAGTCGGAGACATTGAGAAGTTCCAGGGTCACGGCGCGCCCGGAGACAGATTCCGACTCCCACCGTTTGATGAGTTTTTCAGAGATGAATTTTCCGATGGCTGTGCCGCCCTTGCGGCCTGCTTTTTTCAATGCGAATTCAGCCGAATCCTTATCGATGCCGGTGGCCTTGAAGGTGTCCGCGGCATAGATCTGGGCGCTGGATGTGTTGATGATCTTTGCTGAGATCATCACGCGCGCCCGGTAAAAGGTATTGGTCTTGTTCTGGGGCTGGGACTTCACATTGAAGACCAGGATATACTCGGCCTGATTGTTCAGCCCGAAACCCACAGACTCTTTATAGATCTCTTCAGAAGAGGCGAATTTCCTCAACGTGAACTGGTCGGCGATGCGTTTGCTCACAACGGGGAACTCTTTTTCGGTGAGGTACTCGATGATCCCGTCATAGGCTTCAGCCACCACGGGGTTTCTGGGATTGTCCAGAGAATCGCTCACCGTGGGGTCGTAGAGGACGAGGATCCGGGGATTTCCCATCTTCTCGCGCAGGATCCCCAGGGCGTTGAGATCGTTTTTCAGGTCTCCCTGGGAGACAGTGGCTTCGATGGTAACGGTCCACGTCCCGTCCACTTCCTGTTTTTCACTGAGGACTTTATAGTTTTTCACATATCCGCGGGCCTTGGAGAGGATCTTGTCTTCCACGAGCATGAAGTTCTGAGTCAGAGACTCAGAATCGATCATGGTCCCGATCCCCTGCTCCACAGCTGCGCGCTGGGCGGCCATCTCGGCATCCCGTTTTGTGGTGCCGATACCGGAGGCTGTGACCACTGTCTGGGCGGCTGCTGCCGCTGTAAACAGAACAGCGACGATAAGGATAAGCAGTGTCCGTTTCATACGTTTCCCTCCCTTTTATTGGGCTTCCCTGAAGAAGCGGATGGTGTTCCCCAGGACAATGGGGTCTTCCTTCAGGTTGAGCTCCATGCGGCCGGGGATCTCAAAGAGGAGATCATCCAGCTGGCCGTCATACCACACCGTGAAGGATGTGACATTGCCGGCTTTTGTCCCGAGTTTGATCTGATTGGTCATCTCTTTTAAAACACGGCGGATGGAACCGATCTCGCCGAAAGAGTAGTCGTAGAAGACCAGTTTGTAGGGGCGGCCGTCGGCCACATAGTCTTTCCAGAAGAGGCGGAGTTTGTTCAT
>Ga0116152_10002861_pt1 | contig 14013 bp, 10 predicted proteins | sample AD_UKC119_MetaG_FD_89894 | JGI IMG/M metagenome (GOLD analysis project Ga0116152, IMG submission 89894) | Active sludge microbial communities of municipal wastewater-treating anaerobic digesters from Hong Kong - AD_UKC119_MetaG | ecosystem: Engineered > Bioreactor > Anaerobic > Digestate...
AATAAAACCGATTTGCCTTTTAGTTCAGATTTTTATGTTTATGTTGCGGAGGTTTATAAAATGCTTGGTCAAAATCAATAAATTTCGTAGCTTTAATCTTCTCCCCGATTGAAATTTTCAAAATATGATCAAGCGCATTAATTTGGAACATATCCTGTTTCTGGATATTGAGACCGTTCCGCAGCACGAAAATTTTGACGAATTGGACGATACTGCCAAAACACTTTGGGAACTGAAAAGCCAGTATCAAAGAAAAGATGAAATTTCTGCGGAAGACTTCTACGAACGTGCGGGAATTTGGGCTGAATTTGGAAAAATTGTCTGCATATCCGTCGGTTATTTTGTTTTGAAAGGCGATGTCCGCAATTTTCGGGTCACCAGTTTTTATGGTAATGAAGTGAAGATTTTGAAGGATTTTAAAAGTCTTTTGGAAACCCATTTCAACAAACCGCAACATTTACTCTGTGCACACAACGGTAAGGAATTTGACTTTCCATACATTGCCCGAAGAATGATTATTAACGGTATCGATATTCCTTTTAAATTGGATCTCTTCGGAAAAAAGCCTTGGGAGGTTCCGCACTTGGATACGCTGGAACTATGGAAATTTGGCGATTACAAAACCTACACATCCCTTAAATTAATGGCGCATGTTTTAGGCATTCCTTCTCCGAAAGATGATATTGACGGCAGCCAAGTAAGACAGGTTTATTATGAAGAGAATGACATTGACCGGATTATTATTTATTGTGAAAAAGACACCGTTACGGTAGCCCAAATTTTCTTGCGACTTCGCAACGAGGAGGTTTTGAATGAAGATGAAATTCTTTCTGTTTAATTGTCTGTTCCAAAGAAATCTCTAAATGTGGATTTCTATTTTATTTTTAGTAGATTTATCAATCATAATAAAATAGCATATCTATGATAATTCCAAGATTCAATCCAAAATCATTTTTAATAGTTTTACTTGCTTCGGCTCCACTTTTTATTTCCTGTAAGGATAAAGAAACCGAAGTGGAAACACCTACAGTTCAAGAAGCAACCCTTGAACAGAAAAAACAAGCTTTACAAAATGTTGTGCCTACTTCATCCCAAACAATAAATAATTCCGCTACTGGTGATTTAGCTGTAAATCCACCACATGGACAACCGGGCCATGATTGTGCTATTCCAGTTGGTGCTCCATTAAACAGTGCGGGAAGTTCTAACACAGCACCTGCAGTAAACAAGGCAGAGGCTGTGCCAGCAGCTATTTCTGGCAAAGGAGTAAATCCACCTCACGGTCAGCCTGGCCATAGATGTGATATTAAAGTGGGCGACCCTTTATAAAATTTTTTTAATATATTTAAAAAGAAGAGGCCCATTTCATTTTGAAACGGGCCTCTCCAGCTTTAAATATTAACTAATTATTCTTTTACAAAACGTTTTCTGAGTTTGTTGTTTTCAGTATTTACTTCAATGATGTAAATACCACTTTGCAATGAAGAAACATCTACATTTTCAGTATATGCTCCTTTCCCCACTACTTGACCAACTGTATTGTAGATCACGTAATCTTTGCCCGTAGCTTCAATTAGTGAAATATTCAAGGTGTGTTTTGCAGGGTTTGGATAAATAAACATTTCAGCATTGCTGAAACCAGTATCGCCTGTAATTCCTTGACCTATAGCATTGCTTATGATAACTGTGTAATCTTCCACTTCTCCGTAAGTAAACGTTTCACAAGAGCTCGGGTTTGCATTGTATTTCATGGAAACTCGCATTCTTGTTGCTCCCGAAAGTGCTGAGGTTGGCACGGTGAAACTACCGGAGATAGAAGAAGCTGTAGTTCTTGAACGTGAATATACTTGCTCCCCGGAATCATTAAAATCACCGTCTTGGTTATAATCAATCCAAACTCGATAGGCTTCACGATAAACCGTTCCAGTCCATCTTGGAGTTATGGTTATTGTGTTGCTACTTCCTTTTGCAAGTGAGGTAGAAATGCTTGTGAAATCAGCATATCCACCATTGTTTCCAGAAAGATTGTTGATGCTTCCAAGTTGAACTCTGTCTATGTATTCATCATTGGAGTTATTTCCTTGTGAAGTACAATAGGTTACCGTATTAGAAGGTGTTGTAACGTTTACGGTATTGCTGAAGCCAGAATTATTACCCGCAGCATCGTGCGCTCGAACTTTGAAACTATATGCGGTTGAAGGTGACAGTCCAGTAATATTGGCCGATGTACCTGTAACACTTCCAATATTTGTAGTGCCTTGAAAAACATCGTAACCCGTAACGCCAACATTATCTGTTGAAGCATTCCACGAAAGTGTAAGTGTGGTTTGTGTAACATTTGAAGCCACTAAATTTGAAGGAGTTGTAGGAGCTTGGGTATCTGGTGCTCCTGCCCCTAAATTTATTGTATAGTCTTCAACTTCACCATAGCTGAACGTTTCACAAGAAGTTGGAATTCCATTGTATTTCATTGAAACCCGCATTCTTGTTTCTCCGCCTATGGTTCCAGAAGGTACTGTAAACGTGCCGCTATTTGGAGTGTTTTTTGAAGCAGCTTTGGACCAAACCAATTCACCTGCATCACCAAAATCCTTATCGCCGTTATAATCAATCCACACAGCATAGCCTTCATTGTATATAGTTCCGGTCCAAGTAGGCGTGACGGTAATGGTATAAGTTGCACCTTCATTCAAAGTTGTAGAAATACTCGTAAAATCTGAATAGAATTGTGCACCAGAGGCATTGTTGATAGTGTTCAACTGTACGCGGCTTATATATTCGTCATTCACATTGTTACCCTGTGAAGCACAATAGCTGCTTCCGCCACCGCCACCGTAAGGAGCGCCAACGCCTACTGCATACCAAGCGTTTGTGGTTGCAATTTCCTCTGGGCTATCTGCCCCATAAAGGTCTCTCGCAGCTTGTATAGCGCCATTTCGGGCATCGCTGTACTGTGAGTTTGAATTCAAATAAACAGTAAGGTTTCTATAGGCAATTGCAGCTGCTTTATCCATCCCGATTCCGGTAACGTTATAGCTGTTCCCTAAATCATTTGTGCCGCTTTTACCTACTGTTAAAATATAAAACCAGAAGTTCTGTACTCCAGAGTTAATGTGTACCCCTCCAGAATCGCCGGAACCGGAATACCAATAAGTACCTTGATATGTATCGGGATCACCGTAAGCATTCGGATTGCTCATGGAACGAAGTGCTCCGCCGCTTCCACCTGCACCAATGTCATCACCCATAAGCCAATCATTTGTGCCAGAAGCAAACTTTTCAATGGATTCGCCGAAAATGTCTGAAAAGGATTCATTCAAAGCTCCAGACTGGTAGCTGTAAACAAGGTTTGCGGAATATTCGGTAACTCCGTGGGTAATCTCGTGGCCGCAAATATCCAGAGATACCAACGGGCCATAGTTTACGCCATCACCATCGCCATAAGTCATTCGGCTACCGTCCCAAAATGCATTTACGTAATTGCTTGAATAGCTCACGTATGATTTTATTATTGCTCCAGCATTGTTATAGGAGTTTCTACCGTGTTTTTGGCTGTAATATTTGTGTGTGCGCTCTGCTCCAAAATGTGCTTGAACACCAGTTGGATTGGAGGTAAAATTGGTCGAACTGCTAGTTACATCAACTGCATTGTTGTAATTAGTACTATTGTTCAAATCAAATGTTTGTATTCCATTGCCGTCCGCTGTTTGACGCAATCGGTATGGGCCAGAGGCATTGTCAGCTGTAAAGGAAACATTGCCATTATATAGGCTTGTTCCTGTTGCTGGAACATTTGCATCATGGATTTTTTTGTTTTCCATAATGAACTGTCCGGTTTTGGCATCAATATATACATCAGCTCTGTAAAGCGGTGCTGTTGCATAAATATCAAATTTATAAGCTAGGCGGTTTGTTTCAGAAATATTTTCAAGAGCTGGTAAAATAACGAGCTCGCCAGTTGGTTTTTTATAATTATCTGCCAGCACTGCTTCTGCAGCATTCTGCCACATATATTTTGAAGCGCCCACGTGTGCAGTGGCACTATTAAAAGCTTGGGAATTGCTGATTGAGGGGGTAATGTTAAAGTCGTCAGCAATAGGGAAATAAGCAGAATTCAAAGACTGAACGGTTCCATTTTTACTACTTAGTGTTACTGTTGCAAATTCCACCTTAACACCGTTAAAGTATTCTTGCATTTTTTGATGTGTAAACCCCAATGGGTCTTGTTCTTGTTTTAGCGTTGTGAAGGAGGTTTGTGAAGATGGATTTAAAACTTCCTTGAAAATTTGATTGGAATTTTGAAGTGTGTACGATTGTGAGGCATCAAAAACTACTAAACTTGGCTGTTCTTTTATGTTTCTCTCATCATATTTTTTGTTCTGCGCAGAACCTACTGCCGAAAATGCAAAAATTAAAAGTGTGAATAGAAAAACGAACTTGTTAATTTTTTTCATAATAAATAAGATTTAGTGAATAAATAGATTAGTTGTTATGTTAAATAAATATTAAATGAACGATTATTTTGGATAAAACGAAATTATATTCGATAAAATGCAGTTAAAACTTTAATATTTCCTTTTGTCCTATCTTTGAAATTATGAATAGAACACCAATTTTATCGGTTAAGGAACTTACAGTTTCCTTTGGAAATAAAAAGCAGCTTGTTGAGGTCTTGCACAATATTTCTTTTGATGTTTTCGAAAATGAAATAGTGGGGATAGTGGGCGAATCTGGTTCCGGTAAATCGGTCACTTCACTTTCGATCATGGGTTTGTTGCCAAAAAAGCAGGCAAATTTTTCAGGAAACATTCTTTTTGAAGAAAGGAAACTGTTAGAAATCACCGAAAAAGAATTTCAAAATATCAGGGGAAAGGAAATAGCAATGATTTTTCAGGAACCCATGAGTGCCTTAAATCCTTCATTAAAGTGCGGTTTTCAGGTTGCCGAAATCCTTCGGCTTCATTTAAAGATGAATGCTTCAGAAGCAAAAAAGGAAACTGTTTCATTGTTTGGAAAAGTAAAATTGCCCCGCCCAATAGAAATTTATAATAGTTATCCGCACCAGATAAGCGGCGGGCAGATGCAGCGGGTTATGATAGCAATGGCCATTGCTTGCAGGCCCAAACTGCTTATTGCCGATGAGCCTACAACGGCTCTCGATGTTACAGTTCAAAAGGAAATCATTTCTTTGTTGAAATCAATTCAGCAAGAAACAAAAATGGCAATGCTTTTTATATCGCACGATTTGAGCTTGGTTTCTGAAATTGCAGATAGAGTAGTGGTAATGTATAAAGGTGATATTGTTGAAAATGAAACAAATGTTGAAATATTTAAAAACCCAAAGGCTGAATACACCAAAGCACTTTTGGCATCGCGGCCTTCATTGAATCTTCGTTTGGCGAAATTGCCGACCATTGCTTCTATCGCAGATAAAAGTTTCATTCCACGGGAAGTGAAAGCTGCTGAGCGTGCAAAAGCACACAAACAGATTTATACCCAAAACCCAATTTTGGAAATCACCAATTTGGAAAAAAGGTATTTCAGCAATGTGGGGATGTTTGCGAAAAAGGAAATTGTAAAGGCGGTGGATGATGTTAGCTTTTCAGTTTTTGAAGGAGAGACTTTAGGACTTGTGGGTGAGTCTGGCTGCGGAAAATCTACCTTGGGAAGAACCATTCTTCAGCTTGAAAAAGCTACTGGCGGAAGTATAAAATACAGGGGAAAGGAATTAACGAAACTTTCCAAAACTGAAATTCGAAATTTAAGAAAGGAAATACAGATTATTTTTCAAGATCCTTATTCATCCCTCAATCCCCGTTTGATGATAGGCCAGGCTCTTATGGAGCCAATGGAAGTGCACGGTTTGGGCGCATCTTCTAACGAAAGAAAAGAAAGAGTGTTGTCGTTACTTGAAAAAGTAGGGCTTGATGAAAGCTATTTTCACCGTTATCCGCACGAACTATCGGGTGGGCAGCGGCAGCGTGTTGGCATTGCTCGAACCATTGCCGTGGAACCCAAATTGGTTATTTGTGATGAATCTGTTTCTGCTTTGGATATCTCGGTGCAGGCGCAAGTTTTGAACTTACTCAACGAGTTGAAAAATGATTTTGGCTTTACCTATATATTTATCTCGCACGATTTGGCAGTGGTAAAATATATGTCAGACCAACTTTTGGTAATGAACAAAGGCAAAATTGAGGAATTGGGTGATGCAGATGAAATCTATGAAAATCCACAAACGGAGTATTCAAAAAAACTAATTGAGGCAATTCCGAAGGGAATTTAAGAAATCACAAAAAAAAAAGAAATAAAAAACCCGTTCTAACCTCACAAAGAACGGGTTTGATAATTTATCTGTGTTAATGACAGATTTGGGGCATAAACAACCATAAAAAAAGATTAGAACAATAAAAACACTTTTTTGAAAATGAAAAGCACGTTTAGTAACAATTCTTTAGTGCTTTTAATTGATCTAGTTACTTTTTCCATATGAGGTTAAGTTGGTAAGATTTGGGTCTGCTAAGATGAAAACATTTTTTAAACAAAACGATAAAAAGCATATAAATTCGATGAAATACACTAAATTTTAACAATTGACTACTTTTTGATAGTGTTTTAACATAAGAAAGCGATTATTTCTCGATTTTGTAAAGCTCAAAAACATCAATCTTTTTTAAAATTTCATTTCAATAATATCTCCTTTTACAACCAAATCTCCTTCTGTAGCTTTACAAATTTCTTCAACTGAGACTCCTGGAGCACGCTCAAGAAGGTGAAATTTTCCATCGATAATTTCGAGAACAGCAAGATTTGATACTATTTTTTTAACACATTTAACTCCAGTTAATGGGAGACTGCATTCTTTTAATAGCTTAGATTCACCTTCACGGTTGGTGTGCATCATGGCTACAATAATATTTTCTGCCGATGCAACCAAGTCCATAGCACCGCCCATTCCTTTTACCATTTTGCCGGGGATTTTCCAATTTGCTATGTCTCCTTGCTGTGAGACTTCCATTGCCCCCAAGATAGTTAGATCAACGTGCTGGCCGCGAATCATCCCAAAACTCATTGCCGAATCAAAGAATGACGCTCCGGGTAATGCTGTTATTGTTTGTTTTCCGGCGTTAATCAAATCTGGATCTTCTTCCCCTTCAAAAGGAAATGGGCCCATACCGAGAATTCCGTTTTCACTTTGAAATTCAACGCTTATATCGTCTCTCACAAAGTTTGCTACCAACGTTGGTATTCCGATACCCAAGTTAACGTAGTAGCCGTCTTTTACTTCTTTTGCAATTCGCTGTGCTATTTGTTCTTTTGAAAGTGCCATTAGTTTCTTTTTCTTACAGTTAATTGCTCAATACGCTTTTCATACTTTTCCCCTTTAAATATTCTTTGGATAAAAATTCCTGGAATATGTATTTGGTTGGGGTCCAATTCGCCAGCGGGAACTAATTCTTCCACTTCGGCAACGGTAATTTTTCCGGCACCGCACATGGCTGGGTTGAAGTTTCTAGCGGTTCCCTTAAAGATGAGATTTCCGGCTTCGTCACCTTTCCAGGCTTTTACAAATGAAAAATCTGCTTCAAAAGCTTTTTCCATCACGTACATCTTTCCTTGGAATTCACGGGTTTCTTTGCCTTCGGCCACTTCGGTTCCATAGCCAGCTGGGGTAAAAAAGGCTGGTATTCCACTTCGGGCAGCTTCACAGCGTTGAGCCAAGGTTCCTTGCGGAACCAGTTCCACGTCCATTTCACCACTTAGCATTTGGCGCTCAAATTCGGCATTTTCGCCTACATAGGAAGAAATCATTTTCTTAATCTGATGCTTTTTCAACAAAAGTCCAAGCCCGAAATCATCAACGCCTGCATTGTTTGAGATACAGGTAACATTTTGGATGTTCTTCCGAACCAATTCACTAATAATATTTTCAGGAATACCGCAAAGCCCAAAGCCACCGAGCATAAAGGTCATTCCGTCTTCAATGCCTTCACAGGCTTCGCGGACGTCTGCAACTGTCTTTTTTATCATTTTTTAAATTTTTTGAAAATTACAAAATTTCAACCTATAAAAAAACCTCACACTTCCTTAAGATATGTGAGGTTTTCATATATAAGAATTTTATTATATCCCAAATTCATCTGGCATTTCCTCTACATCGGGGTTGCCCTCACGCCACTTGGAACAATCTGTTTCAATGGAGAGATTTGCTGGACGTTTAAAGTTTCCTGTTGAAACGTCCAAATCTTTATCGGCGTAGCAGCTTTTCATATACATTCCCCAAATAGGCAATGCCATTGTAGCTCCCTGTCCATAGGAAGTGGAGCCAAAATGTGTTGCGCGGTCATCGCCGCCAACCCAAACACCTGTAACCAAATTTGGAACCATTCCCATAAACCAGCCATCACTATTGTTTTGGGTAGTTCCTGTTTTACCGGCAATTGGGTTTTTGAAATCATACGGATAACCGGTTACTGCATTTTTATAAACGGGAGAATTTACTGCCCAAGTACCTCTCAATCGAGCACCGGATCCAGACTGTGTTACGCCTTCCATCAAACTTACCGTTACATAAGCCGTTTCGTTGCTAATAACGTCTTTGGTTTTAGGCACATTTTGATAAAGAACCGTTCCGTTTTTATCCTCAATTCTTTGAATTAATATTGGTTCAACATAAACCCCTTCATTTGCGAAAGTGCTGTAGGCTCCAACCATTTCATAAACTGAAACATCTGGAGTTCCAAGTGCTATGGAAGGTACTGCAGGCATATTTTCAGTATCTACACCCATTTTAGCAACTAAGTCTATAACAGGTTCTGGCCCCACACGATCTATTAATCGTGCGGTAATGGTATTTATGGAATTTGCCAACGCATACTTTAAAGTTACCATGCCGCCATAACCACCTCCAGCATTTTTTGGCGCCCAAGGTTTTAATAGATTGTGCTTGCCAGCCGGAATGGTGTACATAGTATTGGGTAAGGTATCACAGGGAGACATGTGCATTTGGTCTATGGCGGTGGCATATACAAAAGGTTTGAAGGTGGAGCCTATCTGACGCCTTCCTTTTTTTACCATATCATATTTAAAGCGTTTGTAGTCAATACCGCCAACCCAAGCTTTTACTTCTCCTGTTTGGGGGGTCATGGACATCATTGCCGCCTGTAAAAATGATTTGTGGTAACGAATGGAGTCCATAGGGGTCATTACCGTATCAATCTCGCCTTTCCAAGAAAAAACACGCATAGGTATTTTCTTTTTAAAGCTTTTAATAATTTCTTCTTCGCTTTTTCCATGTTTTGTCATTTCGCGCCAACGGTCACTTTTTCTCATTGCGGAATTTAGGATGCCTTCCGTTTCTTTTTCAGTAATATCCCTAAAAGGGGCGGTTTTATTTTTTTTGTTTTGTTCGTCAAAGGCTTCTTGTAAGTGTGCCATATGTTTTTTTACTGCTGTTTCGGCATATTCCTGCATTTTGCTATCTATGGTTACGTATACTTTTAATCCATCTTGATAAATATTGTATTTGCTTCCATCTGGTTTGGGATGTTCATTTATCCACTCTTCCATAAAGTTCCGAGCATACTCGCGAAAGTAAGTTGCACTTCCCTCATCGTGACCCTGCGGAGTAAATTTAAGGTTCAGTGGAAGGGCTTGCAATGAATCCATCACGTTTTCTGAAATATAACCGTATTTCTCCATCTGGGCCAAGACCACATTTCTTCTATCCCGTACCATTTCTGGCCTGCGGTTTGGATTAAAAAGAGAGGAGTTTTTAAACATTCCAACTAACATTGCAGCTTCTGCAGTAGTCAACTGTGCAGGGGGTTTATCAAAATAAATGTTTGCTGCACTTTCAATACCTACGGCTTGGTTAAGAAAATCGTATTCATTAAAATACATTGTGATAATCTCTTCTTTTGTGTAACGTCTTTCCAAACGTATGGCTATAATCCACTCTTTAATTTTTTGAATCCCTCTTTCCAGCTTGTTTGATGCCGTTTGATCTGTAAAAAATAATTTTGCTAATTGCTGGCTAATAGTACTAGCTCCGCCACGAGTGCCTAGAAAGGCAAATGCTCGCAGCGTTCCTCTGCTGTCAATACCTGAATGGTCATAAAAGCGAGCATCTTCAGTAGCTATCAAAGCGTTCACTAAATGATCGGGCAAAGAATCGAAAGAAACAGGAGTTCTATTTTCTTTATAAAATTTCCCAATGGTTTTTCCATCTGAAGAAATGATTTCAGTAGCAAGATTTTTTTCGGGGTTTTCTAGACTGGTTTCATCTGGAAGACTTCCAAAAACTCCCCACGATGCCAATAGAAAAAAGAAAATAACTAAGAGTATAAGTCCTGCAAAAATTTTCCAAAAGGTTTTGATATGATGACTCAAATCATCCTGGTTTTTCTTTTTTGGAGCTGCTTTTTTTGTTGCCATATTAATTTTTACTGTTTGGTGGTTTCTTCAATACTAAAACCAACATCTGTAATGCCTTCGAGTTTTGTAACGCCTTCCACGTCGCCATTATTGCGCATTGCCTGGGCTATGTCTATGGTGTAACCGCCATCTTCAAAAAACTGTACGTTTTCTTTGTACCACAATTTGTTTTCCTTTACATCTCCAATTCCTTGGCCCATCCATGAGCCGTCTGGATTGGCCATTCGGTATTCAAGGGTGTCTGTTACGGTTTTTCCGTGGGGAAAATTCATGGATACTATCAAAAATAGATTGTTGAACTTGTATTCGTTAGTGTTTCTAATGTTTAGAAACAGATTGTATTTTTTTAGCGAATCCATTTCTGGGAGTTTAAATTCAACTACTTCATCAGCACCCCAAAACCCATCCATACTTCTCGTTTCACTAAAAACGGTGTTTGATTCGCACGATACGAAAATTACAGCCAACAAAAAAAGTGCCAATAACTTATTCATTTTTTGGTGGCTTGGAGTTTCTGTTTTGATTTCTTGATCCTTTCCTAGACTTGTTTCCAGGTTTTTTTGACGACTTGTTTCTTGGGTTGTTTTTTTGAGCATTTCCAGCGATAGCTTCTACCGTACCTTTATTTTTGTTTCGGCTTTTATTCCGGCGTTTTTTCCCTTTTTGCTTTGGTTGGTCAAAGCGCGTCAAGCTATCCTGGCCAACCACATTACTGAACGGTTCTTTCTCTGCTTTTGGAGCCTCAATTATATATTCTTCCAGTGCCATTGGTTTTTTACCTGCTTTATTCAGCGCTATTATTTCATTGGCCTTTTCTGCTGTTAATTCGTGCCAATTCATAAATTCCTTTTCATAGGCATACCAAAGTAAACCTTTAAAAATATCTATTTTTTGGCAAGTAGCGTTGCCTTTTTCCGTTTGAAGTTTTGTTTCGGTGCTTGGGAAAGTTTCCAAAGCCTCCAAATAGGTGTCCAATTCATAATTCAAACAGCATTTTAGTTTTCCACACTGTCCGGCAAGTTTTTGTGGATTTAGCGAAAGTTGCTGATAGCGCGCTGCGGAAGTATTTACCGAACGGAAATCCGTTAGCCAGGTAGAGCAGCAAAGCTCGCGCCCACAACTGCCAATACCGCCCAAACGCGCGGCTTCCTGGCGGAAACCAACTTGTTTCATTTCAATTCGTGTATTGAAAGTACGTGCAAACTCCTTTATCAATTCACGAAAATCAACACGTTCTTCAGCGGTATAATAAAAAATAACTTTTGAGGCATCGCCCTGAAATTCCACATCGCTTATCTTCATTTGCAATCCATGGCGAATTGCGATTTCGCGCGAGCGCTTTTGCATGTCGGCTTCCTTATCACGCACGCCTTGCCAAACGTCTATATCTTTTTGTGAAGCTTTTCGGTAAACTTTAGGAAGCGTATCAATTTTTAAAGGAATTTTTTTCTTTTTCATTTGAACCCTAACCAGCTCCCCGGTTAAGGTAACCATCCCAATATCGTGGCCTGGCGAAGCCTCGGTAGCAACCGTATCGCCAATGCTTAAAGTAAGATTTTCAGGATTTTGGAAGAATTCTTTTCTTCCGTTTTTAAAGCGTACTTCCACCGCATTGAAGGGTTCCATATTGGCAGGAAGTTGCATATTTGAAAGCCAGTCGAACACCGTTAATTTGTTGCAGCCATCGGTTCCGCAAGTACCATTGTTCTTGCACCCCTTTGGCTGTCCGTTGGCGCCCGTGGCACAGCTGGTACAGCCCATAAATTTTATATATAAAGCCCTTTTCAAAACGAAGAGGGACGAAAATTAAACAAACAATTTAATCAGTAAAGATACCAATAAAATTTTCGATTTTGGATTTACGATTTTAGATTTTTGAAGTACTCCCCAAACCCCTCCAATGGAGGGAGTTTATTGAGCATTCCCCCTTTGGGGATCTAGGGGGCTACTTTTTAAACTTCAACTTTTCAGAACGCCCTTTTTTAAAAATTTTGTTGCTGTTTGGGATGCCTTGACGCAGTCGTTTCTGCTCTTCCTCGGGAAGATATATTATTTCAATACACTCCTCGCTACAGCAGTTTTCCATTGCCACGGCACATTTCTCACATTGAATGAATAGCAAGTGACAGGCCTCGTTGGCACAATTGGTATGCGTGTCGCACGGTTCGCCACATTGGTGGCAATGGCTTATTACCACATCGGTAATACGTTCGCCACGGCGATGGTCAAAAACAAAATTCTTCCCCAAAAATTTGTTTTCCAAACCTAAATTCTCTACCTGTCTGGCATATTCAATAATACCGCCCTCAAGCTGAAACACATTTTTAAAACCCTTGTGCTTATAGTATGCGCTGGCCTTTTCGCAACGGATGCCGCCCGTGCAATACATCACCAATTTTTTGTCTTCTTTGTGGTCTTTTAGGTCGTTTTCAATAATGTCCAAAGAATCGCGAAATGTATCAACATCGGGAGTAATGGCGTTTTTGAAATGGCCAATCTCGCTTTCGTAGTGGTTGCGCATATCTACCAAAACCACGTCCGGGTCTTCAATAAGCTCGTTAAAGGTTTTGGCATCTACGTGTACGCCCTTGTTGGTTACGTCAAACTTATCATCGTTAAGGCCATCCGCCACAATCTTATCGCGCACTTTTACTTTTAGCTTTAAAAACGATTTTAAATCCTGCTCAATAGCGATATTTAAACGCACGTCCTTCAGAAAATAGATTCCGTCCAAAAACTCCTTGAATTCCTTAAAGCGTTTTGCCGGAACCGAAAGCTGGGCATTAATGCCTTCGTGCGCCACATAAATTCGGCCCAAAACATCCTGCTCATACCAGGTTACAAAAAGATGGTTACGGAAAAGATGTGGATTGCCAATCTTGGCGTATTGATAAAAAGAAAGGGTAAGCCGTTCCTCGCCGGCCTGTTCCAATAATGCTTCCCTCTCTTTTGCACTTAATTTGTTGTACAGTTGCATGCTATACTTTTTTAGGTGAAAAGAATTGATTTTAATGGATTCGGCAAAATTAATCATTATATTTATTGTTAACAAAAATAGCTTCTCCCCACATTTTACTTTTGCCCCAAGCACAAAGAAATAGTATCTTAGCTACTTATATTTACCATCATAAAACATACTGAAAATGAGCACTGAAAAAGACGCAAAACTTAAAGCTTTAAAGCTTACTCTTGATAAACTTGACAAAACCTACGGAAAGGGAACCGTAATGAAAATGGGCGATAGCGCCGTGGAAGATGTGGATGTAATTCCAACCGGCTCCTTGGGTCTCGATGTTGCCCTCGGCGTGGGGGGTTATCCGAGAGGAAGAGTAATAGAAATATACGGCCCGGAATCTTCCGGTAAAACAACCTTAACGCTTCATGCAATGGCGGAAGCACAGAAAAAAGGCGGAATAGCTGCTTTTATTGATGCAGAGCATGCTTTTGACAGAATCTATGCCGAAAAGCTTGGCGTTGATATTGAAAATCTTATCATTTCGCAACCAGACAATGGTGAACAAGCTTTGGAAATTGCTGATAACCTAATTCGAAGCGGTGCAATCGACATCGTGGTTA
>Ga0116152_10002862_pt1 | contig 14012 bp, 7 predicted proteins | sample AD_UKC119_MetaG_FD_89894 | JGI IMG/M metagenome (GOLD analysis project Ga0116152, IMG submission 89894) | Active sludge microbial communities of municipal wastewater-treating anaerobic digesters from Hong Kong - AD_UKC119_MetaG | ecosystem: Engineered > Bioreactor > Anaerobic > Digestate...
AAGTGATCGTTGTTCAGAATCAAACACGAACTTGATATTTTCCTTGTGTGTTTCAAGCTCTTCGGCTGCAGCCTCAAGGATTTTTTTACTGATGACTTCCCAATGCACCTTTTTCCCGATAGGCAGATAGTATTCATTAAGGCGGTCGGCCAGTTGCATGGCAAGGGCAGTCCCCTGACAACCCGGTTCTCGTGAAATTGTAAGTACAGGCCCTGGCACCTTTACTTGCTCTGACTCTTTAAGCTCTTGCCTGTAAAGCTTTTGTAAATAGTCAACAACAAAGTTTTCCATATTTTCCGGTTAAAAATTTCAGTGGGAAAAATACAATTTTTTTTTAAATCAAAACAGTGAAAGTAAAATATTGTCTTTAAATGACAGAATAGCTGAATATGCAGCAGATCGCGATCTTTGAAAGATATCCTTTGCCAGTTCAATCTTTTGTAGTACTTTAGCCACCTCGAAATATTAATCTTAAATGTTTATAAAAATGAAAAAACATCTCTGGCTGTTTGTATTAAGTGTCTTAATTTTCAGCTCCTGTCAGCAGGCTGGTAAAAAAAGTGCTGAAGAAAAAATCATCGAAAAACCGGTGCTTACCCTTACTTCCGACCGGATGACGCCGGAAGTTTTGTGGGCTTTTGGGCGGGTCAGCGATCCGCAGGTTTCGCCCGACGGGCAAACTATTCTTTATGGAATAACCTATTACAGTATCGAAGAGAACAAGGGGAACAGAGAGCTTTACACCATTGGTACTGACGGAAACAATGCCAGGCGAATCACTACCTCGGCAAAAAATGAGTTCAATGCAGTTTGGCGACCCGACGGAGAAAAAATCGGCTTCCTTTCTTCCGAAAGTGGCAGTGTTCAATTGTGGGAAATGAACCCTGACGGCTCCGGAAAAAAACAAATCAGCAATGTCTCTGACGGGATCACCGGATTTAAATATGCACCCGATCAGAGTAAAATTCTATATGCCAAAGAATTGCCCATAAAAAACAAATTTGAAAAACTTTATGAAGGTCTGCCACAGGCAACAGGCAGGTTGAACGATGACCTCATGTACCGCCACTGGGATACCTGGGTTGAAAGTATCAGTCATATTTTTGTCGCCGATTACGATGGTACAAAAATCTTTAACGACAAAGATAGCCTTGATATCCTTGAGGGTGAACCTTATGATTCGCCAACCAAGCCGTTCGGTGGTATGGAAGAAGTAGCCTGGAGTCCCGACAGCAAAATGATTGCTTACACCTGCAAAAAACTAACCGGTAAAGCATACAGTTTATCCACCAACACCGATATTTATCTCTACAATCTCGAAGATGGTACAACAATTAACCTAACCGAAGAAATGAAGGGTTATGACATTGCACCGCAATTTTCGCCGGACGGGAAATACATTGCCTGGCAGAGTATGGAGCGCGACGGTTACGAATCGGACCAGTCGAGGCTTTACCTGATGAACATGGAAACAGGTGAAAAAACTTATGCCACTCGTACACTCGATCTCGACGTAAGAGACTTTGAATGGGCTGCCGACAATTCTTCTGTTTATTTCATCTGCGATTTTCGGGGAACTATGCAAATCTATAATTATGCACTTGCTGACGGTGTAATTAAACAAATCACAGACGGTCTGCATGATATAAAAAGTGTGACCCTGGCAGGAGATATGCTGATTGGTGAAAAGCAAACCATGGCTCTGCCAACTGAGCTTTTTGCCTTCGATCCACAAACCGGGGAAGAACGTCAAATTACCTTTACCAACCGCGAATTACTCGAAAAAATCACGATGGGGAAAACTGTAGGCCGATGGATGACTACTGCCGACGGACAACAAATGTTAACCTGGATCATTTACCCTCCACATTTCGATTCTACAAAACAATATCCGGCTTTATTGTACTGTAAAGGAGGTCCTCAGGGTCCTCTGAGCCAGGATTTTCATTATCGGTGGAACTACCAGATCATGGTTGCAAACGATTACATTGTTGTTGCGCCAAACCGCAGGGGTGTATCCGGTTTTGGTCAAGCCTGGCAGGAACAGATCAGTGGTGATTATCATGGAAAATCCATGCAGGATTACCTGACTGCTATTGACGAAATGGCCAAAGAACCTTTTGTTGATAAAAACAGGCTGGGTGCTGTCGGGGCAAGTGCCGGTGGTCATGCTGTTTACTATCTTGCCGGAAACCATCAGGGGCGCTTTAAAGCATTCATTGCTCACGACGGAATATTCAACGCAGAAGCACAATATCTGGAAACAGAGGAAATGTGGTTTGCCAACTGGGATATGGGCGGACCTTTCTGGGATAAAGAAAATAAAGTGGCACAGGAAACTTTTGAACATTCACCCCATCGTTTTGTCCAGAACTGGGATACCCCAATACTGATTATTCACGGCGAAAGAGATTACCGCGTCGTTTATACACAGGGTATGACTGCTTTCAACGCAGCAGTATTAAAAGGTGTTCCGGCTGAATTTCTCTTTTATCCGGATGAAACCCATTTTGTTCTGAAACCGCAGAATGCTGTTCTCTGGCAGCGAACTTTTTTCGACTGGCTGGATAAATGGCTGAAATAATAACCCGAAGATATACAAAGGCTGCCCGGCTGAATGATATTTATCTCATTTCTCCTTCAGGCAGCCTTTGTTTTTTATTTGCAGATGCGGCAAAAGGTTAAAAACGGAAGAGTAAATTTTGGCTAATCCGATAAATATTTCACCAGCAACCTTCAATTTTGCCCAAATGAATTTTACTTCACTAAAAATGAACCTGGATGACTTGAATGCTGCAATCTGTATGGCAATTCAGCCTTTCAAAAGCAGGCAGTTTTGTTTTGCAATTTTTAAAAGCTAAAGATTCTTTGCTGCCAAATCCTGCCAATTTACACAATTCCCGGGCTTACTTTCGTTAATGACACTCTGAATAACCTGGTAAAAAATATTTTCTTCAAAATAAGATTATGTGCAAGAAATCATACCTGATATTCATTTTGATAACTGTAATCATCTTGTTTGCAAATACTTCCACAGCCGGCAACCGGATGACAGAGAGCGAAAACGACACCATCAGAACAGCTTACATCACTTTTACTCCTGAGGCTGCAGCGGCATTTATCAACGATATTGTTGCCAGGCAAAACGTATGGAGATCAGAAAAGGATACGCTTCGTATTTCGCTTCAGCGGCTTTTACAACATTTCGACGAGTCTTTTGATTCCGTTAGGGAACGTTTGAATAATTTTCCTTTTGATTCGGTAATTATAAAACCCACTTTGGTTGTGCAGACAGATACTATTCCTTTGCGATGGTTGTCGGATGTCCATTTTATTGCAGATACCATTCCTCTGGACAAATCTCCTGTATTTGCAAGGCAAACGCTTATCGTGCGGACTCTCGAAATAGACTCTGCCACCCGGCAAATGTTTGACTCCCTTCCTGATTTAAATGCCATTGTGAATTCACTGATTCGCATCCGCGACACAGTTACCGAGCAAATTATTGATTATCCCTATCTTGAATCAAAAAATCTGCAGGTATATCAGATCAAAAACGGAGAAGTTGATCCTCCTTTACTACCGCCACAATCCCGAAAAACCTTCGAATTTACAGCCGATTCTTCAAGTTTGGTTTTTTCTGAAAAAAACCTTTTTAATCTAGCAGACCCGGAATCGCCATTTTATGCAATTTCAGGAGAAATGATGATAGATTCGCTGAAATTTGCTGTGGCAACACTTCTTCGGTTTACCTGCCAAAGAGATTCTGTTTTACTTTATATCAAAGATATTTCTGGGAAGAAAACACCTTTCTGGTTGTCTGCAAGGTCAAAAAATCTTTACCGTTACTGGCTGAAAAATTCGCTTAATGATTCGGTGACAGTTTGGCTGGGAAACCCGGCAAAATATGATCTCAGCATGTTTCTGGAAGAAAGTGTGATTGTCGAACGGCAAAAAATCCGTCCTGCTGACGATGTTCCTATCACAACTGTGAAACCGGAACGCAAACTGCTTGCAATCAGACCTCTGAAGGAAATACCTGTATTTTGGGATTATAGCCTGATGAGCTCATTTTCGCTAAACCAAAATTACCTGACTTACTGGGCTCAGGGGGGAGAAAGTTCTTTTGCCGGCATGATCGACATAAAAGGAACCGCAAAATATACCAACACCGAAGATAAAAGTACCTGGACCAATCAGGGCAGATTTCGGTTTGGATCGGTCAAAACCAAAGAACGGGGCAACAGAATCAATGCTGATATAATAGAGCTTAACTCGCAATATAACAGAAAGCTCACCAACAAGCTTGATTTCAGCTCGGTATTTTATTTCAAAACCCAGGTTGCCAACGGATATAACTACCCAAATGACTCGGTGGTAATTTCCAGGTTCTTAAATCCGGGGACCTTTACCATCGGGGTAGGGGTGGAATACAAGCCCGTAAAAAATACGGTGATCAATTTTTCACCCTTGTCCTATAAAAATACCTTTGTTCTCGATACTGCCAATATCGATCAGACAGCGCATGGGGTTGAAAAGGACAAACGCTCAAGACAGGAAGTGGGAGGGCAGCTTGTGCTGACCAACTCAGTGAATGTTTTTGAAGGAACGAAAATTTCGAATGCACTGAGGTTGTTTTCCAGTTATATTGAAAAGCCACAAAATGTGGATGTGGACTGGGAGATGAACCTGGAAAAGCAAATCAGCTGGTTTTTCTCAGTCAGGCTAAATGTTCATCTTATTTATGATGATGATATGCTTTTTCCGATTGAGTTAGCAGACGGAGGAGAACGAAAAGCTCCCCGGGCACAGTTCAATCAGTTTTTGGGTTTATCGGTATCCGTTAACTTATAGTCCGAAGGTTGTTTCAACGGATGGTCAGGGGTTTCCATTTATCTTTTTTTCATACGATTTTGCCTTATCCGATTGTCGCATGGCCTGATAAAGCTCAGAGATTCTTCTGGATATTTCAGGATCACTGGGATTTTTTTCTGCGGCTTTATCCAGCCATTTGAGTGCGGTTTTAAAATCATTTTCCGAGTTTTTGAGCGCAGTTTTAACAGCTTCATTGTCAGATAAGCCAAGCGACAGTTCTTCAGTTTTGACCCCTTTGTTAAAGTAACACATGGCCATATTGATGTATGTCATCACATTGTTGGTATCCAGTTTCAGTGCTTGCTCGTAGGCTTCAATGGCAGGGGAAAAGTTGCCGGATTTCTGATAAATCAGGCCTTTGGTGTAATGGAAAACCGGATTGCCAGGTTTGCGAACTGACACCTCGTCAAGAAGGCGGATGGCTCTGTCCGGCTCATTTCGGCGATACAGCAGGTCGGAGAGCTGTAAAACAAGGATTTCATTATCATCATATTTTTTAATACCTTCAAACAAAACTTTTTCGGCAGTCAAACTGTCTCCTGTTTTTAAGGCAACTTCACAAAGCAAATGCGTAACATTTGGTGAAAAGCTGTAACTGTGAAGTTTGTTGAGATAATTTGCAGCTTTTGCCCATTCGCGACTCTCAAAGGCGGCCAAAGCGGCATTGTGGATGAGTACCGTATCTTCAGCAATATTAAGCGTTGGAATCTGCTTGATTTGGAGAGCCTTTTCAAAGGCGTTCAGCGCTTCCTGAAAATGACCGTTGTTGAAAGAAGACACTCCTGCTTCCTGAAAATCATTGGCAAGCAGGATATATCTCGGTGTTAACTGACGTTCTATCCGGCCTTTTTCGTCCAGTAAACGGGCTTTTTCAAACGATTCCCAGGCGGTTGTTAATTGATCCGGATAAAGTTTATACAATTTTTCATCGTTTTTTTTGATGCCTTCACGATAGGCATTCTGGCAAAGCAATCCTCTGGCATACCATGTATTGGGCCATTGTGATGAATGCTCCCCCTGGATGAGTTCTTCTGCAATTTCTTTGGCATCAGCATATTTTCCTGTTTCGATCAGATGAAACAGGGATATAGTTTTGCTCTTTTGCAAAGGAACTGCTGTAGAACATCCATAACCGAGCAACACCAAAAGAAACAATTTCTGTATTGATTTGACCATAATTTTCAATTATCAATCCTGCTACCTGAAATTTTTATTATCATAAACTTTGTCATGGTCGTTCTATTATTCAAAACAGAAAATCCTGCTTGGATAAAGGTAAAAAATACCAGTCCCAGGACTTAAACTATCCCATAAAATCCCGTACTTACCGGTAGAAAATTCTCGTCGTCCGTTTGCGAAGAGCAACCGGTATGAAATAAAAAATCATTAGCATGATCAGGTTCTCAAAAAGTTTCAGCAATTCTTTTACGGAAAAAGATTTTAAGTTTGCAGGCTGAATAAACCTTGATTGTACTGTGAACACATTTCTTGACCATTCGGTTTTCAGGTTATTATCAGAAGTTGCTGACGAAAAGAAAGTAAAGGCATTTGTGATCGGTGGATTCGTCAGAGACCTTTTCATGGGTCAGCCATCAAAGGATATTGACATAGTGGTTGAAGGAAGCGGAATTGATTTTGCCGGTGCTTTTGCCCGGAAAGCCGGTATCAGCAACCTGCAGGTGTTCAGAAATTTCGGAACAGCCATGCTGCATTACGATGACTGGCAGGTAGAGTTTGTTGGTGCCCGCAAAGAATCCTATCGTGCATCATCCCGAAAACCAGTTGTAGAAAACGGAACCATTGAAGACGACCAGAAACGGAGAGATTTTACCATTAATGCCATGAGCCTGAGCCTTAATAAAGAAAATTATGGAGAGCTGGTTGATCCATTTGGTGGTATCCGTGATCTGAACGATCACATCATACGTACACCGCTTGATCCGGACATCACTTATTCCGACGATCCCCTGCGCATGATGCGGGCTATACGTTTTGCCTCCAGATTTGGTTTTACGATCGAAAATAACTGCTTTGAAGCAATTAAGCGCAATGCTGAACGGATCAGAATTGTTTCGCAGGAGCGCATTACCGATGAATTGAACAAAATCATAATGACAATTACCCCGTCAACGGGTTTTAATATCTTATACTACACAGGGCTACTCAAAATCATTTTTCCGGAAATGGCAGCATTGAAAGGTGCTGAATTCAAAGAAGGGAAAGGACATAAGGATAATTTTTTCCACACACTCGTGGTTTTGGATAATATTTCCGAAAAAACCGATAATCTATGGTTGAGATGGGCTGCCATTCTGCATGATATCGGCAAACCGGCTACAAAAAAATGGGTGGAAGGCACGGGCTGGACTTTTCATGCACACGAATATGTCGGGACAAAAATGCTTCCGGCCATATTCAGAAAACTCCGGCTTCCTGAAGGAGAACCACTGAAATATGTAAAAAAGCTTGTTGCACTGCATATGCGTCCAATCATTCTTGCCGAGGATATCGTTACAGATTCTGCAGTCAGGCGGCTGCTTTTTGATGCAGGCAATGACATTGATGATCTGATGACGCTTTGCAATGCGGATATGTCATCAAAAATCCCTGAAAAAATCAAACGTTACAGAGCTAATTTTGAACTGGTTAAACAAAAACTGATTGAAATTGAAGCAAAAGACCGGCTTCGCAACTGGCAACCCCCGGTGTCGGGTAACCTGATCATTGAAACATTTGGAATAAAGCCGGGAAAAGATGTTGGAATCATCAAAACAGCCATCCGCGAAGCCATTCTCGACGGTGTAATACCCAATGAATTCGAACCTGCTTTCCGGCTAATGATCGAAGAAGGAAAAAAACTGGGGCTTACACCTGTTAATTACAAATGATTTTTTTAAACAGGTTTTCATTTTAATATAAATTTGACCGTTTTTTACATCATAAACTTCAAAACAAAATTGTCCTATGGATGTATTTAAATTGAGAATAGAAACTGATGAAAACCCTGGTTTTCTGATTGATATAGAAATACTTGCCGAACAAACCTTTCTGGAGCTTCACAATTTTTTGGTTAAAACACTCAGGCTAAAACCCAATGAACTCGCTTCATTTTATGTTTCTGATGAAAACTGGGAAAAATTTGAAGAAATTACCCTGCTCGACATGTCAGGTGAAGAGGATAAATTAATGAGTGAACACGACGACGTTCACACCATCTATCTCATGAGTGCTACGCCTGTAAGTAAATTTATCAGCGACATTAACCAAAATCTGGTGTACGAATATGATTTTTTGCAACTTCATACTTTTCTCATCGAGTGTGTTGAAGTCAAACAGGAAGATAAACGCATGAAATACCCCCGCGTTGCCGGTCAAAAAGGCACTTTTACTGTTGTTAACAGGATCAATATCGAAAAAGACCCCGAAAAACTGAGAGAATCGCTGTTGAAGGATTTCAATTCAATCGTTTCAGGAGATATGGATGATGTTGATGATGATGATGACCTATCAGAAGATTTTTAAAACAGGATAACAGTACTCATGACCCCGAAAACCGGAAAATCATCCGGACATCTGCTTGTTGTTGTGCTTGGCCCGACAGCCGTAGGCAAAACAGAAACAGCCCTAAAAATTGCCGAACATTTCAATACCATCATTATTTCTGCTGATTCGCGCCAGTTTTACCGCGAAATGAATATCGGAACTGCCGCACCTACTGACTTGCAAAAATCAAGGGTTCCTCATTATCTGACCGGTCATCTCTCAGTAGTTGATTCTTATAATGTTTCCAGGTTTGAAAAAGATGTTCTGGAATTGCTTGACGTTCATTTTCCAACCCGAAATCCAATCATTCTTGCAGGAGGATCAGGATTGTATATTGATGCAATATGCAGGGGTATTGACGACCTTCCTGACCCTGATATGGAAATCAGATCGGAAATAGAGAAATTATACAGCGAAAGAGGTATAACTTATTTGCAGGATAAATTATTAAAACTCGATCCTGAATATTTTAAAATTGTGGATAAGAGCAACCCAAATCGTCTGAAAAGAGCTGTTGAAGTCTGTTTACTCACCGGCAAAACCTATACCTCACTCCGGCTTAATCAACCAAAGCAGCGACCGTTTGATATTTTAAAAATAGGATTGAACCTCCCGCGCGAAGAACTGTTCGAACGTATCAGTATTCGTACCGGCCAAATGATTGCCGACGGACTGGTGGAAGAGGTGAAAAGATTGGCTGAGCATCGCAGTCAGAATGCACTGAATACAGTTGGTTACAAGGAAATTCTGGAATATCTTGATGGAAAAATTTCCCTCGGGCAGGCTGTCACTAACATTAAAACCAATACCCGCCGTTACGCAAAACGACAATTGACGTGGTTTAAAAAAGACAAAAACATCAGGTGGTTTTCGCCTTTTGAATCCGATGAAATTATCCGGCTGATCGAACAGCAAATGATTTGACCCGGACAGCTTAAATTTTCTGCACCCTGTTTTAAAATGATAAATGATATTTAACCAGTTCATTCACCGGATTCTGAATAATCTTTCTGATGGTTAGTTGATGTTGTTGTGCCACTTCGCTGAGTTGTTGCCTGAATATCCAGGCAATTGATCCAACAAAACCAAGTTCGTAGTTTCTTCGATGTGAATATTTCAACAGGATATTCCTGAAAAATTCCTCAAATGCCTGCCTGACCAGATGATCTATAACCGGATGGTTCCTGTTTTCAACCATGAACGGAACAAATTCGGCAACCAGCGTATTGGGTTTAGGATGTTTATAAAGCTTTGACAGAAAATCAGCAAGGCTGATCGGATAATTAAGTAGGAATTTCTCAGACAATTCTTCGGTAAGGTCATTTTTAAAAAATGCATTAAGTAAAAGCTTTCCCAGGTGAAAACCGCTGCCTTCGTCGGCCAGCAGATAACCAAGTGAGGGTACCGCATCGACTATCTTCCCGTTTTCGAATATGCAACTGCTTGATCCGGTTCCAAGTATGGATGCTATACCACTGCCTGTTCCGAACAAAGCTCTGGCTGCTCCGAAAAGATCATGGTTTACTTCTATTATTGCATTCGGAATCACCTCTCTCAGTGCCGATTTGATAATATCCTCAGCCTGCAGGGAAGAACAACCTGAACCATAAAAGAAAACCCTTTTGGCCGAAGTTATCTGAATGTGCTCATTCAGCCTGGCAACAAAACCGGTAAACAACTCTTTCGGGTGATAGTTAGGATTGAATCCTTCGGTGGTAAAATGTTGATGTGACTTATCATTCTTGATAATTCTCCAGTCAATTTTGGTAGAACCGCTTTCGGCAACAATAAGCATGGTGAAAATGATTCGTAAAAAACATCAACAAAGATAGTGGAAGCTTTTTTATCGGGGCGGAATTTTTTCTTAGGTGGAAAGAATCCGGTTTTTTTATTTGTAGTATTTTTGCCTTTGAAGAATTTTAATTTCATTTTATTTATTCAACGTTAATTTTATTTACTATGAAAAAAGTTATTCGTCAGTTTCTAAGTGGCAGCCAGATGGGGTTTTTCTATACGGCTGTCCTGCTTGGATTACTTGTAAACCATCATGCAACAGCTCAGGAGTTTGCCGTTGATTTTGGGCGTTCGGCTACCGAAATAAATGTCGGAGAGGACAACATGCAACGCCTCCAGCTGAATTTTACCTACAGCGGATTGAACACGTTTGTTGTGGAAACCGACAAAGGTCTTCAGTTCAACGAAATCAATATTCCGGGCACCTATTGGATTGGTGAACTGGGAACTCCAAAACTCCCGGCCTCCAAAAAACTTATCGAGATTCCCTTTGGTGCAGAAGTTCAGGTTAGTGTAAAAAATTACACCACAACCGAATACAATTTGCAGGATTACGGCATTAAACTTCCTGTTTTTCCCAATCAGCCTTCCCTCCGTAAGGATCAGGAGCCATCAGATGTTCCCTTCGAATACAATGAGCAGATTTACAAAAAGGATTTTTTCATTGAACATGAAATGGCAAGTGTTGAAATCCTTGGCGTTCTCAGGGGATACAGACTTGCCAGAATCACCGTTGCACCGGTGAGCTACAATCCGGCAAAAAACATACTGAAAGTTTTTAACGACATCGAGGTAGAAATTACTTTTTCCAACGCTGATGCAGCGCTTACCGAATATGTGAAGTCTTCAACATGGTCGCCCTATTTTGAAGTAATTCGCAACAGCCTGGTCAACACTATGCGTAACGGCTATCCTAATAATCCCGACCTGACAAAATATCCGGTGAAATATCTCATTGTTTCCCCACGTATGTTTGAAACTGATCTTCAGCCATTTATTGAATGGAAAACCCAGAAAGGTTTTGAAATCATTACCGGATACACCGACGAAATTGGTACAAGCTATGCTCAGATTCAAAGCTGGGTGCACGATCAGTACAATCAGGGAACACCTGCCGATCCTGCTCCAAGTTTCGTATTATTTGTAGGCGACACACCTCAGATTCCTGCTGAAACAGGATCATCCTCAGGAAAAATGACTGACCTCTATTACGCCAGTGTTGACGGGGATTATTTTCCTGAAATGTATTACGGAAGGTTTTCTGCTACAAATTCCGCTCAGTTGGTAACACAAATTAACAAGACGCTCTATTACGAAAAATACGAATTTACTGACCCGACCTACCTTAATGGTGTAACGCTGATTGCTGGTGCCGACGCAACCTGGAATCCAAATGTCGGGCAACCCACAGTGTATTATGGTACCGAAAACTATTTCAATGAAGCTCATGGATTTACTAATGTCTATCCTTATCCTGCAAGCCCTTATACCGGATGTTATGATCCTGAAAAAATAGCAGTCAGCTTTATCAACTACACTGCACACTGCAGCCAGACTTCCTGGGGTGATCCCAATCTTTCACAAAGCGCAGTCAATGCTTTTATCAATGACGGGAAATATCCGCTTGCCATCGGAAACTGCTGCCTTGCTGCCGATTTTGGTTATAACGAATGTATTGGTGAAACCTGGCAAAGGGGCGTTAACAAAGGCTCAGTTGCCTATATCGGTTCATCACCCAGCAGTTATTGGTTCGAAGATTTCTATTGGGCAGTCGGTGCTTTTCCTATTCAGGGAAATAACAATGGTTATGTGCCAACTTATGAAGAAACCACATGGGGTGCATTCGATGCTCCGTTTGTCAGCGATTATGTAACTACAGGCGCCACTGTTTATGTCGGTAATCTTGCCGTTACCGAAGTACATATTCAGGGTTATCCGAGCCATTCCAGCCCGATTTATTACTGGCAGGCCTATAACGTTCTCGGTGATCCTTCACTTGTTCCTTATTTTACCGAAGGTTCAGAAAATACGGTTTCACATATGCCAATCGTTCCGATAGGTATGGACTATTATGAAGTTACAGCTGAAGCAGGCTCTTATGTGGGAATTTCAAAAGACGGCGTGCTGCACGGATCAGCTCTTGTGGATGAAACTGGCATAGTTGAAGTTCCGCTGGAGCCAATTCTCTCTGGTGGTCAGGTGGATATTGTTGTTACAAAACCACAACGCATTCCTTATATCGTACAGGTTCCCGCTGCCGCCCTCGAAGGACCTTATGTAGTGCTCGACAGCTACACCATCAATGATGCGTCAGGGAACAACAACGGTCTGGCTGATTATGGCGAAAATATCAGTCTGAACGTAACCCTCACAAATGTTGGTGCTGATCCTTCAGCAGAGGTAGTTGCTACAGTAACAGGAAGTGATGAATATATTACACTTACAGGTTCACCATCCAATAGTTTTGGGGTGATCCAGAGTGGTGCCACATCACTGGTTAACAATGCTTACAGCTTCACTGTCGATTCATTTTTACCTGATCAGCACAAAGCACAATTTGTACTTTCGATCACTGATGGCAGCGATACATGGACTTCCAATCTTTTCATCACCCTGCAGGCTCCTGTTCTCGAAATTCCGGAATCCTTCCTGATTGATGATTCGCAGTCAGGCAACAATGATGGAATCCTCGATCCGGGTGAAACCGCAATGATTATTGCAAATATCAATAACACAGGCAATAGCGACATTGCTGACGTTGAAATGAATATTGTTTCCAACGATCCTTTGCTGACCATCAATACTGCTACCGTCAATGTAGCTTCCATTGCAGCCGGTGCTTCAGCCGAGGTTAACTTCAGTGTTTCTGCCAGCAGTTCGTCTCCGATCGGATATCCGGTAAATGTTGATTTGTCAGCTGCAGGAGGCCCGTCAGCTCAGTACACAGCCGAGCAAATGATTGTGGTAGTTATTGGTTTGATCCCTGAATACCTCATGTCCAACGAGACAGTTACCACTTGTGTTGGCTTGTTCTATGATTCAGGTGGTCCAAATGGCGTATATGGAAGCAGCGAAAGTTTTACCATGACTTTCCTTCCTGCATCAGCCGACGGCGTCATCAAAGCTGATTTTCTGAGTTTTGATACCGAAAGTAACTATGATTACCTGCATATCTACAATGGCGAAAATACCTCTGCACCGGAAATACCAGGAAGTCCTTTCCATGGTACTACTAATCCGGGAACAATAGTAGGATTGAATTCAGCAGGAGCTCTTACATTCAAATTTACTTCTGATGGCTCTGTAACCAAATCTGGTTGGGAAGCCGAAATAAGCTGTCATTACCTTTCAGGGATACCTGATTGTGCTTCCGAACCTGACCCGGAAGACGGAGCTGAAAATGTTTCATTGGCGACTTCGCTTACCTGGGTTTCTTATGATGCTATCGAATTTGACGTGTATTTCGGAATAACTTCTACACCGCCATTTGTTGAAACAGTAGGTGCAGCTTTTTATACCCCTGCACTTGAACCAAACACAACCTATTTCTGGAAAATCATCCCCAAAAATGCCAATGGTCAGGCCGAAAATTGTCCGGTATGGAGTTTTACTACCGGCGGACCGGAATATCTGATGGCCAATGGAACAGTATCTGTTAACAATGGATGGTTCTATGATACAGGAGGTCCATCAGGAAATTATTCAAGCAATGAAGAACTAATCATGACTTTCATGCCTTCTGCTGCCGGTCAGCCTTTAGAATTTGTATTCTCGATGCTTGATCTGGAATCCAGCTTTGA
>Ga0116152_10002863_pt1 | contig 14011 bp, 16 predicted proteins | sample AD_UKC119_MetaG_FD_89894 | JGI IMG/M metagenome (GOLD analysis project Ga0116152, IMG submission 89894) | Active sludge microbial communities of municipal wastewater-treating anaerobic digesters from Hong Kong - AD_UKC119_MetaG | ecosystem: Engineered > Bioreactor > Anaerobic > Digestate...
ATGCGCCGGGCCTTCCTCCGGAAGACATCCATGTCGGCGTGCCGCGCGGCCTGAACATTCCGTGCATCGGGATGGGCGCCGTGCCGCAACAGCATCTCGACGTGCACGGACGGATGCAGCCTTTCTGGATCATCGGGCGGGTGTCGGATTCGGTGCCGAACCTGCTGCATGAATGGCGCCGGAAGGTGGCCGAGGCCGCGGGCGGCCTGCGCATGGGCGGCGCCGTGCTGGAATACCGCATCCGCTATCATGCCTGGCCGGAGGCGGGCGATCTGTTCGAGGTCTATACGAGTTTCGGCGGCGCGCAGGGAAAGACGCACAATCTGTTCCACTGGGTCATGGACCCGGTGACGGGCGCGCCCTGGGCGACGACACAGGTGACGGCGATCACGCTGGATCTCGACGCGCGAAAGGCGATCCCGGCCTCGCCGGTGGCGCTGGCGGAACTGGAGAAACTGGCGCCGAAGGGGCTGGGGATCTGAGACTTTGTCATCCCGGAAAACGCGGCGCGTTCATCCGGGACCCGGCGACGGTGCTGCCTCGTGGCACTGGGTCCGGATATTTGCTGCGCAAATTCCGGGATGACAGAAGAAGGGGGGAGAAAGATGCTCCCCCGATCCTGACGTCCGCTCATCCCGGCGGAAGCCGGGATGAGCGGAGGAAAGGTCAGAGCGCCGTGGCGAGGATTTCCGCGACGCGTGGGATGTCGTTTGCGTTGAGGCCGGCGATGTTGATGCGGCCGGAGGCGGGCATGTAGAGGCCGAGGTCTTCGCGCAGTTTCCTTGCGCCGTCGGCGCTGATCGGCAACTGGCTGAACATGCCGTTCTGGGTGGTGAGGTTGGCGAGGCGATTGGAGCCGGTACGCTCGACCAGCGCATCGGCGAGCGCCTTGCGGAGCGAGATCATCCGTTCGCGCATGGAGGTCAGCTCGGTTTCCCATTCGGCGCGCAGCCCTGCGTCGCCAAGGATGGTGGCGACGATGCCGGCGCCATGGGCGGGCGGCATGGACCAGGTGGCGCGGCCGATATCGGCGACATGCGTAGTCGCCGCGGCGATGCCTTCCGGCGCCTCGCCGAGGGCCATGAAACAGCCGGCGCGTTCGCGGTAGAGGCCGAAATTCTTGGAGCAGGAATAGGCGACCATGCCCTCCCCTGCCTCGGCGAGGAAAGCCTGCACGCCGGCCATGTCTTCGGCAAGGCCATTGGCGAAGCCATGATAGGCAACATCCAGCATGACGGCGAGGCCGCGTTCCCTCGCGAAGGCACCAAGCGCGCGCCAGTCTTCAGGCGTCAGGTCTATGCCGGTGGGATTGTGGCACGGGCCCTGGATGATGACGCCGTCGCCGGGGGCGGCCTGCGACAGGTCCGCGATCATGGCGGCGCGGTCGGCGGTGCCGGTTTCCGGGTCGGCATAGCGGTATTCGCCGACGGCGAGGCCGAGGGATTTGACGACGTTCGGATGGTTCGGCCAGGTCGGTTTCGAGACCCAGACCTTTTTCGTGCCCATGCGGCGCATCAGGCTGGTGCCGGCAAACAGGGCGCCGCAGCCGCCGGGGGCGGTGAAGGAGAGCGTGCGGCCTTCGGTGCGCGCGGGAGCGCCGACGCCGAAGACGAAATCCTCGACATGGGTGCAGAAATCCACATTGCCGCGCGGGCCTTCATAGACCTTGGTGTCCTGCGCCGCGATGAGGCGGGCCTCGGCCTTCTTGACGGCGGACAGGATCGGCGTGTTGCCGGCCTCGTCCTTGTAGACGCCGACGCCGAGGTCGAATTTCTCGGGCCGCTTGTCTTCGCGATAGGCGGTCATCAGGCCGAGCAGCGCGTCGGGCGGGAGCGTGGTGAGGGAGGCGTAGAGGGACATGGGGGATGGCCTAGTGGGAAAGGAACACGGGTTCAAGCTTCGTGGCCTTGCTTCGACCGGCGCTCATCCCGGCGAAGGCCGGGATCCAGTGCCGGCAAGTCCGGACTATGAGGTGCTGGACCCCGGCCTTCGCCGGGGTGAGCGGAGACAAAAGCTAGCCGACGAGCGTCGCTTCGGTCCGTTCTTTCACGTCCTGCATGGAGACGCCGGGGGCGAGTTCGATGACTTTCAGGCCGCCTTCGACCACGTCCATGACGCAGAGATCGGTGATGATGCGGTTGACCACGCCCTTGCCCGTGAGCGGCAGGGTGCAGGCCTTCAGGACCTTGGACTCGCCCTTCTTGTTGGCATGGTCCATCACGACGACGATGCGTTTGACACCGGCGACAAGGTCCATCGCCCCGCCCATGCCTTTCACCAGCTTGCCGGGGATCATCCAGTTGGCGATGTCGCCATTCTCGGCCACTTCCATGGCGCCGAGGATGGCGATGTTGATGTGGCCACCGCGGATCATGGCAAAGCTGGTGGCGCTGTCGAAGAAGCTGGTGCGCGGCAGGGTCGTGATGGTCTGCTTGCCGGCATTGATGAGGTCCGGGTCTTCCTCGCCCTCGAACGGGAACGGGCCCATGCCGAGCATGCCGTTCTCGGACTGGAGAGTGACATCCATGTCTTCAGGGATGTGGTTTGCCACCAGCGTCGGAATGCCGATGCCGAGGTTCACATAATAGCCGTCGTGGAGCTCTTTCGCGGCGCGGGCCGCCATTTCATCGCGTGTCCAGGGCATTAATTATTCTCCTTTCGGAAGAAGACGTAGATCCTTTTGCGAAATGAAGTACCCGGAACGTACTCCGCACCCTCTCGCAATTCACGTCCCGAGCGTTCAGCTGCCTCACGCAAAGAAAACCCAAAATCCCCGGCAACCTCTTGGCTAACAACGCAGTCTTCGCCGGGATGGTCATTGAGAATGCCAACAAAATCCTCAAGCTGAAGCTTCTGAGACATCAGTAGTGCTCCCGCTTGCGGGTTGTGCGTTGTTCGATGCGCTTCTCGAAACTGCCCTTCACGATGCGCTGCACGAAGATGCCCGGCAGGTGGATCTGATCCGGGTTGAGCGTGCCGGTCGGCACCAGTTCTTCCACTTCGGCCACCGTTACCTTGCCGGCCATGGCCATGGGCGGGTTGAAGTTCCGCGCCGTCTTGCTGAAGACGAGATTGCCCTGCGTGTCGCCCTTCTCCGCCTTGACGATGGAAAGGTCTGACACGAGGCCGGTTTCGAGGATGTAGGTCTCGCCGTTGAAGTCGCGATGTTCCTTGCCGTCCGCGACGATCGTGCCGACGCCGGTCTTGGTGTAGAAGCCGGGAATGCCCGCCCCGCCGGCGCGGCAACGTTCGGCCAGCGTGCCCTGCGGGTTGAATTCCAGTTCCAGCTCGCCGGAGAGATACTGGCGCTCGAACTCCTTGTTCTCGCCGACATAGGACGAGATCATCTTCTTGATCTGACGCGTCTGCAGCAGCAGGCCGAGGCCGAAATCGTCGACGCCGGCATTGTTGGAGATGGCGGTAATGCCGGTGACGCCCGAGTCGCGGAGGGCGAGGATCAGGTTTTCCGGAATGCCGCAGAGGCCGAAGCCCCCGGCCATCACGGTCATGCCGTCGAAGGTCAGGCCTTCGAGGGCTTCCTTGGCGGATGCATAAACTTTTCCGGCCATGCGGGATGGGCCTCCCCTTGGGTCATGTTGCGGTGCAGCAGGGGTTTAGACCTGCTCGACGGTTTGTTCAATGGCACCGAAGATGGAATGGCCGTGAGCATCCAGCATTTCGATGCGCACCGTGTCGCCGGGCTTCATGAAGGGCGTTTTTGCGGCGCCGGAGGCGATGGTTTCGATCATCCGGATCTCGGCGATGCAGGAATAGCCAAGGCCCCCTTCGCTGACCGGCTTTCCGGGGCCGCCGTCGCTGCCCTTGTTGGAGACGGTGCCGGAGCCGATGATGGTGCCGGCGCTGAGGGGGCGCGTCTTCGCGGCATGGGCGACGAGGCGTGCGAGGGAGAAGGTGGCATCGACGCCAGCCTCGGCGCGGCCGAAAGGCTGGCCGTTATAGTCGACATGCAGCGGCAGGTGGACGAGGCTGTCCTTCCACGCATCGCCCAGTTCGTCCGGCGTCACGGCGACCGGCGTGAAGGCGCTGGGCGGCTTCGACTGGAAGAAGCCGAAACCCTTGGCGAGTTCGGCCGGGATGAGGCCGCGGAGGGAAACGTCATTGCACAGCATGACCAGCTTGATGTGGCCGGCGGCGTCCGCTTCGGTCACGCCCATCGGCACATCGTCGGTGATGACGGCCACCTCCCCTTCCATGTCGCAGCCCCAGGCCGTGTCTTTCAGCGGGATCGTATCGCGCGGGCCGAGGAAGGCGTCGCTGCCGCCCTGATACATCAGCGGGTCGTCATAGAAGCTTGCCGGCACTTCGGCGCCGCGCGCTTTCCGAACGAGTTCGACGTGATTGATATAGGCCGAGCCGTCCGCCCACTGATAGGCGCGGGGCAAAGGGCTCTCGCAATCATGCTCGTGGAAGCGGAAGGTGGGCACGGAGCCCAGCTCCACCTGCTCTGCCAGCATTTGCAGGCGCGGGGCGTAGACATCCCATTTATCGAGCGCGGCCTGCAGCGTCGGCGTGATCGAGGCGGCGTCAGTGGCGCGGGTCAGGTCTTTCGAGACGACGACCAGGCGGCCATCGCGGGCGCCGTTGCGAAGGGTGGCGAGTTTCATGGGGTGGGAATCTCCGAAAGGTCCGGTCTACAGCCCCTTCTCCCTCGGGAGAAGGGGTTGGGGATGAGGGGTGGTGGTGGGGCGTTTCGGGACCCTGCGAACTGATACGCAAGTACGTGACCCCTCACCCCCGGCCCCTCTCCCAAGGGAGAGGGGGGATGGAAGCTCAGCTCTCGTCCGCGATTTTCTCGTGGAGCCAGGCGGCGTGGCGGGGGGCTTTCTTGGTGGCGTTCCACTCCTCGATCATCGGTTCGGCGACGGATTTCAGCTGCGCCATCTGTTCCGGCGTGCCGATGTCAGCGGCGAGTTCGATGCGGTGGCCGTTGGGGTCGAAGAAGTAGATCGACTTGAAGATGCCGTGATGGGTCGGCCCCAGCACGTCGAGGCCCATCCCTTCGAGGTGCGCCTTGGTGGCCATCAGTTCGTCCAGCGAGCCGACGCGGAAGGCGATATGCTGCACCCAGACTGGCGTGTTTGCGTCACGCCCCATTTCCGGCTGGCCCGGTAGTTCGAAGAAGGCGAGGACATTGCCGTTCCCGGCATCGAGGAAGATGTGCATGTACGGATCGTCCTCGCCGGTGGAGGGCACCTTGTCCTCCGCGATGGCGAGCTGGAAATCCATGCCGAGCGCGTCGCGATAGAAGTCGACGGTCTCCTTGGCATCCTTGCAGCGATAAGCGACGTGGTGAACGCCTTTGAGATGGGCGGGTGAAGTCATGACGTGCCTCCCTTGTCTTTTTCTGCATTGCGCGCGCGGCGCCAGGCGTTGAACCAGCTGCCGAGGCCAAGGCCCAGCGTGACGCCCGGAATGGCCGGCGCGGAGATCATGCCGGTGCGCCAGAGGATGACGCCCAGCACGGTGCCGGCGACGCCGCCGACCAGGCCTTCCAAGGCCGGCGTCAGCTTCATCGGCTTCTTGTCGGGCTTGTCTTGCGGCTCGCTCATGCGTCCTCTTTGACGTCCAGCACGCCGCGGCGCAGCTGGTCACGCTCCATGGATTCGAACAGGGCCGTAAAGTTGCCTTCGCCGAAGCCTTCCTTGTAGTCGCCCTTGCGCTGGATGAATTCGAAGAAGACCGGACCGATCACGGTTTCGGAGAAGATCTGCAGCAGGAGGCGCGGCGTGCCGCCCTCGGTCGTGCCGTCGAGCAGGATGCCGCGGGACTGCAGGCCGGCAACGTCTTCGCCATGGCCCGGCAGGCGCTCGGCCAGCATTTCGTAATAGGTGGCGGGCGGGGCGGTCATGAAGGGCACGCCCATCTGCTTGAGACGGTCCCAGCAGGCATAGAGGTCGTCGCAGATCAGGGCGATGTGCTGGATGCCCTCGCCGTTGAACGCACGCAGGAATTCCTCGATCTGGCCGCCGCCGCTCTTGCCCTCTTCATTCAGCGGGATGCGGATCTTGCCGTCCGGCGCGGTGAGGGCCTTGGAGGTGAGGCCGGTATATTCGCCCTTGATGTCGAAATAGCGGATTTCACGGAAGTTGAAGAGCTTCTCGTAGAAGTCCGCCCAGTACTTCATCCGGCCGCCATAGACATTGTGGGTGAGGTGGTCGATCAGCGTGAAGCCGGCGCCCACGGGATGCTTGTCGACGCCCGGCAGGTAGTCGAAGTCGATGTCGTAGATGTCGAGACCGTCGCCATAGCGGTCGATCAGGTAGATGATCGAATTCCCGATGCCGCGGATGCCGGGGATGTGCAGTTCCATCGGGCCGGTCTGGACGTGGACAGGCTCGCCCCCCTGCTCCAGCGGGTGTTTGTAGGCCTTGCGCGCGTCGCGGACGCGGAAGCCCATGCCGCAGGCCGACGGGCCATGCTCGCGCGAGAAGAACCAGGCCGGGGATTTCGGCTCGTAATTGGTGATCAGGTTGATGCCGCCCTGGCGCCAGAGTTCGACGTCCTTGGAGCGGTGGCGGGCCACTTTCGTGAAGCCCATGGTCTCGAAGACCGGTTCCAGCACGCCCTTTTCCGGCGCCGAGAACTCGATGAACTCAAAGCCCTCGAGCCCTGCAGGGTTGTCAAACAGGTCGGCCATGGGGTTCTCTCCCGTGTTAGCGGTGGACTTAATTAGTTTCATATGTAACTATTTGTTCGCCGCAAGGCAAGCAGAAATGGACCCGCCATGCCCGACACGCCTCCGATACCGCCGCTGCGCCTGCGGGAATTCCTGCCTTACCGGCTGTCTGTCCTGTCCAATACGATTTCACGGCGGATCGCGGAACTGTACGACCGCGAGTTCGGGCTTTCGATCTGGCAGTGGCGGGTGATGGCGGTGACGGGCGATGCGCCGGGGATCAGCGCGACCGAGATCGGCCAGCGGACGGCGATGGATAAGGTGGCGGTGAGCCGGGCAGTCGCCGGCCTGATCGAGCTGGGATACCTCGAACGCAAGGCCGCCGAGGAGGACGGGCGGCGCTCGAAACTCTACCTCACCCGTACGGGCCAGAGTGTCTATGATGAGATCGTGCCGATGGCGATGGCGGAGGAACAGGCGCTGGAAGCCGTGCTGACGCCCGACGAGCGCCGCGAGCTGACGCGGCTGATGGAAAAGCTCGCAGGCTCCGCCTCACCGGACCGGCCGCTCTGGTAGAAGCGTTTCAGCCGGTACGGCGGCGGCGCATGTTGAGGGAGCGGGCGACCTGGGCGTCTTCTTCCAGCGTGAAGCCTTCGACCAGCCTTGCGAGATAGGCGGAAATCACGTCGCGCACTTCATAGGGCGCTTCCATCGGCAGGAAGTGCGAGACGCCGCGCACGCCCTTCATGATCAGGCTCTGATTGGCGAGGATGATCTGGGCCCGGACCTTTCCGGAAATCACCGAGGCGCGGTTGGGGCGCAGGATGGTCGTCGGGATCTTGTGCTTGCGCACCACTTTCATCGCCGACCACGGACGGTTGCGCTGGGCACGGAAGGTTGCCGATTCCCAGGCCGGTTCGCACAGCAGGCGCCAGGTCTGGTCGGCACTGTCGGCCGAATTGTGGTCAATGCGGTCGATGCCGTCGAGCAGGTAGTCGGCGAGGAAAGGCTCGCGCCAGGATTCGAAGGCGCCACGCCCGGAATAGGATTCCAGCGCATCGCGGAAGGACGGGAATTCGGCCCGGCGCTTCTTCGCGTTCTTCGCCAGCGGGCTGCGCTGCATCAGCCATGTGGCCGGCGGGAAGACGTGGTTCCAGAAATACGTCCAGCGCGACAGGATGACCGGGTCGGCAAGGACGAGGCCCTTGACGAGATCGGGCCGCTTGCCGGCGACCAGAAGGGCGACGGCGCCGCCCATGGAATGCCCGGCGAGCACAACGCCGTGCGGGGCTTCCTTTTCCAGCCATTCGATGACGTCATCGCGGTAGCGGTGCCAAGACTTAATCTTGCCAGGCTTTGCCGGCAGCGTCGAGCGGCCGTGCCCGCGCATGTCGAGCGCAGCGACACGCTGGCGCAGGCCAAGCGGGGCGAGCATCGACTGGTAGGTCATGGCATTGAAGCCGGTCGCATGGATCCAGACCGCCGTGAACGGCTTGATGGGATCGCCGAACTCGATCCCGGCCAGCGCGCCGCCGGCCTTCAGGTCCGTCGTGAATCGGCGCATCAGACGGGTGTCCCGAACACCCGGCGCAACAGCTCCGTCGTCCGTGCCACCGGGTTCTCCCGGATCTTCTTCTCTTCCTGCGCCACGTAATAGAACATGCCGTCGAGGCCGAGATTAACGGCATAGCCGGTGAGGTCCGACTGCAGGGACGAGGTGACGCCGCCGACGCCATACTGGCCGGCAACGCTTTCCATGGCGGTGAAGGCACCGGAACTTGCCAGCGCATCCTTCATGTAGGGCGTGAAGGCGACGCGGAGCTTGTCCTGCGTCTTGGCGCGAAGGTAATCGGTGGCCGCAGTGTCGCCGCCCTTCAGGATGTTGAGGGCATCGGAGATCGTCATGTCCTTGACCGCCGCGATGACCAGCTGCTTGCCCTGCGGCACGGCAGCCTCGGCGGCGCGGTTCATCCGCAGCTCCAGATCGTCGAGCGGGCCGCTGGCGCCGACCATGGCGAGATTGGACTGCAGGCTGCGATAGGTCTTCGGCAGCGGGATGTGAATCTTCGGGTCTGCGAAATAGCCGTCAGTGCGGCCGAGCTGGCTGGCGACGGTATTGGTGCCGACGGTGAGCGCCTCGCGAAGGCCGGCATCGATCTCGGCATTGGTCAGGGCGCCTTGCGATGTGGGCGTGTTCAGGACCTGCCCCAGGACGCGGCCAAGTTCGGCGTTCGTGCCGGTGTCGGCACAGCCCGGCATCAACAGAACCAGGGCCAGCGCCCCCAGCATGGATCGTTTCATCGCCCTCTACCCTTTTCCGAAGGGCCCCGACCGGGGACCTGTTTACCAAACCTAGCCGACGCGCCGCCGGAAATGAAGGGACCCCGTCAGGTGCAGAGCAGCAAATACTGCCTTACAAACTTGTCACGAAATTCGATAAGAATCCGATTGACCACGCTTGTAGTCATGCGTTACGACCACGAGTGTAGTCTTAAGGGGAGTGGACTCATGAAGATCTCCGCCGCCGAACTCGATGTGATGAGCGTGTTGTGGAAGACGCCGGGGCTTGCGGCCTCGGATGTCCATGCCGCGCTCGGAGACGAGAAACACTGGACCAGCCGCACGGTGAAGACGCTGCTGGCCCGGCTTGTCGAGAAAGGTGCCCTGCGCACCGAGGAAGACGGGCGGCGCTATCTCTATTTCCCCGCCGTGGAGGAAGACACCTACAAGGCCAAGGCGGCGCGCCAATTCGTCGACCGGGTGTTTTCCGGGCGCGCCGCGCCGCTGGTAGCGCATCTCGCCGATAGCCGGGGCCTGACGCCTGAAGACATTGAAGAACTCGAACGCCTGCTGGGGGAGCTGAAGAAATGATGAGCGAGATCCTTGTTCCCGGTGCATCATCCGCATTGCAGACACTGATCGCCGTATCGGTGCTGCTGGCCGTGATCCTCGCTTTCCGCAAGACCGTGGCCCGGTATTTCGGCGCCAGCGTCGCCTATGCACTGTGGCTGATCCCGCTGGCGCGGCTGGTGCTGCCGCCGCTCAGCGTGCCGGTTTCCGTGATGCCGTTCCTGCGCTGGCCGGCCGGCGAAGCACAGGCGGCCCACGACACGGTGCGCCTGTCGATGACGGCCCATGCGCCCAGCGCCGGCAGCCTCAGCTTCATCACTTCCCCGCCAGCCGCCCCCGTGCCGCCCCCGGCGCCCCTACCGGGAACGGTCACGGAGACAGTCAGCACACCAGCACTCTCATGGGAGACGATCAGCGGCATGCTGTTGCCGGCCCTGATCATTGTGTGGGCTGGCGGGGCGCTGTTCTGCCTCGGGCTCAGCGCCTGGCGCCACCGCGTCTTCATGCAGACCGTGAAGCGGGAAGCCGTGCCGGTCTCACCGCGCCTCGAGCGCATCGCCGCCGGCGTCGGTGCGCAGGTCGGCCTGAAGCGCCTGCCGGTGATCGCCAGCAGCCTGATTTCGTCCGGCCCGCTGGTGACGGGGCTCGCCCGCCCGGTGGTGCTGCTGCCGGCCTGGTTCGAGAACGATTATGACGAAGTGCAGCAGCGCGCCGCGCTTGCCCATGAACTGTCGCACGTCCGCCGGGGTGACCTGTGGGCGCTGCAGGCGGCGGAAGTGTTCGTCGCCCTGCTCTGGTTCAACCCGCTGGCCTATGCCGCCCGCCGGGCCTTCCGGACGGACCAGGAAGCGGCCTGCGATGCGGATGTGCTGAAGTCCGGCGCCGCCTCACCGCATGCCTATGGTGCAACGCTGATCAAGGCTGTGCGGTCTGCCTCGCAGGAACGCATGCCCGCGGCCGCCGGCCTGCCCCTGACACATGCCCTGAAAGAAAGGCTGAGCCTGATGTCCCATCCAGCCCCGTCCCGGAGCCGCCGTCTGCTGGGAGGCGCCGCCGCGGTCGTCCTCGGCGCAGCCGCCCTTGCCTGCACCTCGTCCGTGACGGCACATGCGAGCGAGCCGGAGGAGGTGCACGGCCTGACCCTTACGGACGGCACCGCCTACTACAACGGCGAAAAGATCAGGGACCGCCAGATCGTGATCCTTGGCGACCCGTTCGGCCCGGTCGACCTCAGCCCCGAGGACCATGCCGAAATCGCCCGCCTGTCCGCCGAGATTTCGAAGGAAGGCGCCCGGATCGGAAAGGAAGCGGCAAAAATCTCCGCCCGGTCCGCGCAATTTGCCCTGACGCCGGAGGAACAGGCCGAACTGACCGCCATCACGGCCGAGCTCGCCGACATGCCGAAGATCGACGCGTCAGGTCTCCGCTTCGCCTTCAGCAGCGATATGAGCGACGAGGACCGCGAGGCCCTGGAAGCCGAATGGGAAGAGAAATGGGAGACCTGGGGCGAAGCGTTCGGCGAGAAGATGGAAGCCTGGGGCGACAAACTGGGTGACCGGATGGATGCCAATGCCGACGCCTGGGAAGCCGAACTGGAGCCGCAGATCGAGCAGATCAGCGCGGAAGTCGAGGCCAGCATCGAAGCGAAGTCCGGCGAACTGGAAGCCCTGATCGAGAGCCGGTTCGGCGATGAGTTCGAGGCCCGGATCGAAGCCACCACCGACGCGCTCGACGACATGGTGGAGGAGTGCCGCGATGCCGACCTGACCGAGGGCGAGACGCGCATCATCTCCCGAAGCCTGCCCGAGGGCCGGAAAGTCAAGATCGCCTGCGTGAAGGGCGACAAGGCCACGCTGCGCTCCGCCAGCGTCCGCGAGGCAATCAGCAGCAATCCGACCCTGTGCCGCACCGAGAAGAAGGTCTTCTTCGACGAAGTCGGCAAGGATTCAGACCTCGCCGGGGCCGACGACTAGGCGGAACCGGAAGACAGCCTCTGTCCGGACCCGTCCGGAGCCCCGGCGCCCCCACCTGCGCCGGGGCTTTTTTCATGCGCCGACGCCCTGCCCTGCAGGCTTTGCAGCCGGGGCCCGCCGCACTAGGGTGCATTCCGGTCCTGAGACGCCTTGTGGGAGCCCCCGATATGAAGCTGCGTGTTGCCGCCCTTGCCCTGTGCCTTGTGCCGCTGGCCGCCTGCGCGACGACGGCGCCGAAACCCTGTTCGGCCGAATGGATCGACTACAAGAAGGAGAAGATCCTTCACAAATTTTCGGCCCAGAACCGGCCCCTGATCGAAGACCTGAAGCATCTCGCGCGCTCGGAAGGCGGGATCAATCCGATCAGCGCGATGAAATTGATGGGCAAGGCCGATGAGCTGAAGGATTTTGCCACCTCGTTCAACGACACGGTGCTGCCGGAACTGCAGGCTGCCGTCGACCAGTGCGGCGGGCAGGAGGAATTCGTGCCGGCGCTGACCGAATACCTGAAGGGCGAAGGCGTCAGCGACGATGCGCTGCAATGGGTCGGCCCGGTGATCGGGGTGATGCTGGAAATGCGCAACAGCACGCTGGACAGCGACCACAAGACAAGCCTGTAGGACCCGGTCATGCGTACCCTGATCGTCGTTCCGGCGCGCTATGCCTCGCAGCGCCTGCCCGGCAAGCCGCTGGTGCAGATTGCCGGACGCAGCATGGTCTCACGCGTGGCGGCGATGGCCGCGAAGGCCGCCGCGGCGCTGGGCGATGCCGAAAGCGTCGTCGCGACGGACGATGCGCGGATCGAGGCGCACTGCCGCGAGCTTGGCATTCCGGCCGTGATGACCGATCCGGCGCTGCCGTCCGGCACGGACCGGGCGCTGGCAGCGGTGGACGCACTCGGTACGTCGCCTGAAGTCGTCGTGAACCTGCAGGGCGACTCCCCGTTCACGCCGCCGGAGCATGTAGTGGCCGTGGCGACCGCCGCGCGCGAATCCGGCGCCGATGCGGCAACGCCTTATGTGCGGCTGACCTGGGAGGCGCTGGATGCGTTCCGGCTGCACAAGAAGGAGACGCCGTTCTCCGGCACGACGCTGGTGCATGACCGCGATGGCCGGGCGCTGTGGTTCTCCAAGAACCTTATCCCTGCGATGCGCAAGGAAGCGGCGCTGCGCGCGGCGGGCGACCCGTCGCCGGTCTGCCGGCACATCGGCCTCTATGCCTACCGGCTGGAGGCGCTGCGCACCTATGTCGGCCTGCCGGAAGGGCGCTACGAACAGCTCGAAGGCCTTGAGCAGCTGCGCCTCCTGGAAAACGGCATGAGCATCCAGTGCGTCGAGGTAGAGCCGGACCGGATCGCCATTCCCGGCATCGATACGGCCGAGGATGTCGCCCTGGCCGAGCGGCTGGTTGCCCGGTTCGGCGATCCGCTGGAGGTCTGACCGTCATGGGACGGATCATTGTCTGCCGGCACGGCAATACGTTCGACAAGGGCGAGACGGTCACCCGCGTCGGCGGGCGGACAGACCTGCCGCTGTCGGTGTCGGGGCGCGCACAGGCAGATGCGCTGGCGCAGCATTTCGCCGGGGTGCGCTTCGCCGGCGCCTATTGTTCGGCCCTGCAACGGACACGCGAGACGGCCGAAGCGATCCTCGGCACGGACCCGGACGCACCGGCGCTGACCGTCCTGCCCTTCCTCACCGAAGTCGACTACGGGCCGGATGAGAACCAGCCCGAGAAGGCAGTCGAGGCCCGCCTTGGAAAGCCGGCACTGGAGGCCTGGGACGACGGGAATGTCGTGCCTGACGGATGGCAGGTGGATGTCGCCGGGATACGGGAAGGCTGGGCGGCCCTGCTGCGCACCGCTGCGGAGATGCCGGAGGATGCGAGGCTGCTGGTCGTCACCAGCAATGGCGTTGCACGCTTCCTGCCTGAGCTGATTGACGAGACGCCTGACGGGATCGACCGGAAGCTGAAGACCGGGGCCTGGGGCGAAGTGGATTGCGGCCGCGGGCACAGCCGCATCGTGGATTGGAACCGGCGGCCGGACTGACGCGGCCTGAGCCTCAGGCGACTTCGCGGCTGTCGACTTCGGCGCCCGGTCCGTCAATCGGCAGGGTGAAGGACACCGTCGTTCCCTCCCCCTCGATCGAGGACAGCATCATCCGGCCGCCATGCATTTCGGCGAAAGACTTGGTCAGCGCGAGGCCGAGGCCGGTGCCTTCATAGTTGCGATCGCGCGTGCCGGAGACCTGTTCGAACGGCTTGGCAAGGCGCGACAGGTCCTCGGCGGGAATGCCGATGCCCGTATCGGTGACCGCGACGAGGATTTCCGGACCGCGCTGCTGCACCGCGACCGTGATCCTGCCGCCGGCATCCGTGAACTTGATGGCATTGGAGACGAGGTTCAGCACCATCTGGCGGATGGCGCGGTGGTCGGCGTCGATTTCCGGCAGGCCGGGCTGCGCATCGAGGACGAGGTCGATGTCCTTGTCGGCGGCCTTGCGGCGGATCATGCGCACAGCGGCATCGACCGGATCGACCGGATCGATCG
>Ga0116152_10002864_pt1 | contig 14011 bp, 11 predicted proteins | sample AD_UKC119_MetaG_FD_89894 | JGI IMG/M metagenome (GOLD analysis project Ga0116152, IMG submission 89894) | Active sludge microbial communities of municipal wastewater-treating anaerobic digesters from Hong Kong - AD_UKC119_MetaG | ecosystem: Engineered > Bioreactor > Anaerobic > Digestate...
ATATAGAGGCAGGAGAAAGGATGAAGAAAGAAAAAGAGAAAGTTTTAAAATCAAGATAATTTTTTAAAAATTCAATCTCATTGCAGAAAGTTAAAAGTGGACATTTTAGGATTGGAATATACTCCCGCCTAAATATAGGCCAAAAAAGCCCAAAAAATCACCCACCCAAACCCTTTACAAATTTGTTAAAGTATGCTAATATTTAAAGTTCTGAATAAGCTAAATTTTTCAATGTTTACAGGAGAGACTTAATATGAAAGAGAAAAAAATAGCTTTTGTGGAAGTTATTTCAAAAGAAGTTAATGGAATGCAACCATCTGATATTCAGTGGATGGAAAGCACATTGGTCAATTTAATGAAATTTACTGAGGTAAAATTCCTAAAAGAATATAGCTGTAATCCCATTCATCATATTGTAGTATTTCTCTTTGGCGATGAAAATAGCAAATTTTCCGCTGATGAGTCTACTAAATTGGGAGACAAAAATATTCACATCTGGCATATTTGGAGATGCCCACAATGTGGCGAGTTAATCAGAAGACTCGAAAGTCCAAATGCCGATAACTGCATTCTGAGCCGTTGTACCTGCGGTCCCAAACCCAAAGAAGAAACCTCAACTGAAGAGCCTGCTCTAGCCACCTGATATAATCCGGTGGCTTTTTAAATTTATTTTTTAAAAAAATTTTCTTGATTATTAAACTTAAATTATTTATACTGACAATATAAAACAAACTTTGTCAAACATATGATAATTTCAAATTCAGGTTTAAAACAATTGCTCAATTCGGTAAAGGTTCCGATGACTCCGCAAAGAAAAGAACTGATTACCAAAGCTTACGAATTCGCTCAAAAAGCTCACGAGGGACAAAAGAGAAGATCGGGCGAAGCGTATTTTTCGCATTGTTTGGCAACCGCTCAAATTTTAGCCGGAATCGGAATGGGCAGCAAAACCATTGCTGCCGGACTTTTGCATGATGTTCCCGAAGACACACCCATTACTCTTTCAGAAATCAAAAAAGAATTTGGACAGGAAGTCCACGATTTAGTCGAAGGAATTACCAAGCTGGGAAAAATAAAATTGCGAGAGACCAAAGAAGAATATTTGCTGGAAAATTTGCGCCGAATGTTTTTGGCAATGGCATCAGACATTCGCGTGGTGATTATTAAGCTGGCTGACCGCTTGCACAATATGCGCACTTTAGGATTTAATCCGCCGGAAAAAAGACCGGGCATCGCGCGCGAGACAATGGAAATTTTTGTTCCACTGGCTGATCGCTTGGGAATCGGGGAAATCAAAGCCGAATTGGAAGATTTGTCTTTCAAATATCTTGACCAAAAGAATTACGAGATGGTTAAAAATTTGCGCGATAATTATTACAAAGAAGGTGAACAATTTAAAAACCAAGCTATCAAGGAGTTGGAAAAAGAAATCAAAAGCAAAAACATTAAGATACTAAAAATTTACGGGCGCGCCAAAAATTTGCACAGCTTATTTCTGAAAATGGAAAAAAAGGAGATGGACATCGGACGAATTTACGATTTAATTGCCATTCGCATTATCGTTCCCAATGTTTCAGATTGTTATGAAGTGCTAGGAATCGTTCACAAAATTTACCGCCCGATGGTGGGAAGAATCAAAGACTACATTTCCCTGCCTAAACCCAACGGCTACCAATCAATTCACACCACTATCTTTGGACCACAAGGCCGTATAATGGAAGTTCAAATCCGCACCCAAAAAATGCACGACGAATCCGAATTTGGAATTGCTTCCCACTGGATTTACAATGAAAACAAACGCCGCGACTGGAAAAATTATTTTCGCAAAAAAGAAACCTACTCCGCCGATGAACTAACTTGGCTCAAACAGCTTCACGAATGGCAAAACGAAACCGGCAAAGACAATAAAACTTTTATGGAAGGTTTAAAGATTGATTTTTTCAAAAACCGCATTTTTGCCATCACTCCTAAAGGAGATGCTATCGACTTACCCGAAGAAGCCACTCCGGTTGATTTTGCCTACGCCATTCACAGCGAAATCGGCGACTCTATCACCGGCGCCAGAGCCGATGGAAAAATGATTCCAATTGACTATCAAATCAGAAACGGACAAATGATTGAAATCCTCACCACCAAAGAAAAGAAAATGCCAAACAGAAAATGGCTAGACTTCGTCAAAACCTCCAACGCCAAAGCCCACATCCGCCGACAACTAAAAAGAAATGATGAGATAATTTAAACAATCTTCCACCCACTCTCATCTTCAACAATCTTTCCTTTAATTTCAAAACCGCTGGCTAGTTTATGTCCGCCGCCGCCGAATTGGTGAGCCACTTCCGACACGTCGGCTCCTTTGTATTTTTCACTACGCAAACTTCCTTTTATAATACCTCCGTCACGTTCCGACAGCACTAAAGAAAAACTGGTTTCCGGAACTGTATTTAAAATTGAAGCAATTTCCGCTGTGTCATCATAAGAAGCGTTGCATTCTTCCAAATCTTTTTTGGTTATCACGGTGGCAATCATTTTATTTTCCGGATTTATTTTGGCTTTTTCCAAAGCGCGTCCCCACAATTTTAAAGTGGAAAAACGATTATTGGAAAAAATCATTTTGGAAATTTTGGAAACCGACGCGCCTCGGCTCAAAAGTTTGGCGACTGTGTGCATCACTTTAGGTGTCGTATTAGAATGCTGTAAATTTCCCGTATCTCCCAAAATTCCCATCAAAAGCAAAGTAGCAATCCGGCTGCTGATTTTAATATTATGGAATTCAAAATAATCAAAAACAATTTCCGAAACCGAAGAAAATTTATCGTCCACAATATTTAAATCTCCGTTCTCTTGAATGTCAGGATGATGATCAATCAGCACCACCGCTTGCTCATCGGAAATCTTATCGCGCACTTTTTCAAAACCTCGCTCCACGCTATCCATCGCGATAATGGAATTGAATTTTGAGTAATCAATTTCCTGCGGATTTTTTAAATTATAATTGGCAAAAGTTTTCAAATATTCCGGCATCTCATCAAAGCATGCCACCTCCGTCTCTTTGGCTAGTTCTTTGAGATAATAATAAAAAGCCAAATTGGAACCAACAGTATCGCTGTCCGGCCGACTGTGCGCAAAAAGCAAAATCCTTTGCGAATTGTCCACGATATATTTAAGTGTCTTAAATTCTTTCCTAAATTTCATAAAAATAAAAAAGCCAGTTAAAATAAAAGAAACTGACTCATTCAAAAAATTTTGACCTAAATTTATTCATTCTCAATCTGGCGCAACAACTTCTCTATTTCATCTGCCTCCGCCTCCGTGCTATCCAGCTTAAAAGAAATCTTGGGCAAAATTTTCATATGAAGTTTTTTATTTAAAATTTTTTGAATATGGCTTCTTTCATTCTCCAAGGCAGTCATTGCATAACTCCCCTCTTGTTCGGGAAAAACACTCACGAACACATTAGTGTAGCGCAGATCGCTGCTCGTGTCAACCTTAAGCACAGTCACAAAAACTCCGGGCTTCAAATCCAATTCCCGGCTAAAAATCGTGCCTATTTCTTCTCTGATCAGAGAATTAACTTTTTGCATTCTAAAAGACATAATAAAGTTGAAAGTTTATAAAATTAAAAAGTTAAAAGTTGAATTCAAATTTCTATATCTCCGTCATTGCGAGGGAGTAAACGATATATTGAAATGATTTTAATATATTACTGAAATCAAAATTATTACTATTTCAAGAAATAAACTTTACGACCGCGGCAATCCCGGAATATATTCTTCAATTGCAATATTAGGTTTTACGTTTTTGATTCTGAGATTGCCACTCCGCCTTGGGCGGATCGCAATGACAAAATATTTCACGTTCTTCAATAATCATAAATCCCAATTCTTTTCCACAAGATCACCAATTTACTAGCCACCAGCCAACCAGACTATAGCTTCCTCTTCACCTCTTCCTCCTTATACGAAACCAAGACATCGCCTTCCGCTAATTTCGTTCCACCCATAAAAGTCACTCCGCATTCATTGCCGGTCTTCACCTCTTCGGTCGGTTTTTTATTTTGCTGCAAATTTTCCAAAACTCCTTTGCCGATAACTTCTTTTTCACGCTTTACTTCCAGCAAAGATTTTTTGACAATTTTTCCTTCAATTACTTTTCCACCCACAATCATATCTGTTTTTCCGTTTTTGAAAATCGCCAAAATTTTCATCCGGCCAAAATCAGTTCGCACAATTTCCGGCGGCAATAATTCCGCCATATCATTTTTCACCGCTTCCACCAGCTCGTAAATAATATTAAAAGGCTTGATGATCACTCCGGATTTTTCCGCCATTCTTTTGGCTACAGTTGTCGCTGTCACATTAAATCCGTAAATTATTGCTTCGGAACTTCCCGCCAATTTGATATCCGTTTCAGTAATATTTCCCACTCCGGTGTTTACATATTCCAAAACTACTTCATCAGATTCAATTGTCGAAAGAATTTGATCGATCGCTTCCAAAGAACCAGGAACGTCCGTCTTGATAATTAAATTCAATTTCTTAACTTGACCATTATCAATATTTTGATATAAATCCTTTTTGGTTATCACCGAACTTTTTCCATTGTGCGCTCCCAAACTTCCGCGCGATTTCATTTTCAAAACCGCTTCTTTGCTCGCCACTTGAATAATATCATTCACTTCCGGCGTTCCATTGATTCCCATAATAGTCGCCGGCTCGGATGGTCCAGCTGATTCAATTTGCTTGCCGGTAAAATCTTCCATTCTTTTGATGCGACCAAAAGTTTTTCCCGCCACAATATCTTGTCCAACTTTCAATGTTCCGGTTTTTATCAGGACGGTTGAAATCGGTCCAACTTTCGGATCCAAATGCGATTCCAAAACCACACCCATTCCATTATTTTTTTTGCTCGCTTTCAATTCCAAAACTTCCGACACCAGCAAAATACTGTCCAATAATTCTTTAATTCCAATATTATTTTTGGCGCTGATTTCATTGGCAATCACCTCGCCGCCCCATTCTTCAATTACAATATCCAATTCTGCCAACTCTTGTTTAACTCTTTGCGGATTAGCTTCCGGCTTGTCAATTTTATTTATCGCTACAATTGTTGGAATTTTTTTGTCTTTCAAATAAGTTATCACCTCACGTGTTTGTGGACGAACTCCATCATCAGCCGCTACTACCAAGATTGCCACATCTGCGATACTTACTCCTCTTTCACGCATAGCACTAAAAGCCTCATGTCCAGGAGTATCCACAAAGGTAATCATCTGACCTTTTTTCTTTACTTGATAGGCACTAATGTGCTGAGTGATTCCACCCGCTTCGTGTTCCGCTACATTGCCCTTGCGAATCGTGTCCAACAAAGTTGTCTTTCCGTGATCAACATGACCCAAGATAGTCACCACCGGCGCTCGCTCCGGCAACTTCTCACCGGACTCCTGCTCTTTCTTGCAAATCTCCAACATCTTTTCCAAAGTTATCGCCTCGCCATCACCCACTTCCAAATCTTCCTCCGTTTCAAATCCCAAATCCTGCGCAATAATACTAGCAGTATCAAAATCAATCTCCTCGTTAATCGTCGCCATTATTCCGTTTTTCATCAATTCAGTAATCACTGCCGGAACCGACAAATCCAAAAGTTCGGCGAATTTTTTCACCGTCACCGGATTGGGAATTTTTACTGATTTAATTTCTTCCGTCTTTATTTCCGCCATAAAATAATATAAATCAAAACCGCCCCTCGCAGGCCATTGATTTGAAAAGTTTAATTTTTTATTTATCTAAAATTATTCCTAATATTTTCACATAAGCTAAATTATTATTGTTTTGAACCATTTGTGAGCTTCCCTTAATTCAGAAAAAAGAAAGCGGAACATGGTGAAAAACAATAATAATTTAGCGAAATCTCATAACACCAATTTAACATTGATTCCAAGTTATGTAAAGAAAAACCGCCTGGCGCAATACTGCTGCACCAGACGGGCAGAGGGTTAGTCTAATCAGACATATTTAATTTCAACAAACTCATGAGTCACATTACTCAGATACGCAGAAATTGCAGCAAAAAGTCCCTCTGTATTTTCGATATTTTCTGGAGAAGCACAAATCTCGTCAACTCTCTCCATTAAATCTGGAACAATCGGCTCCATAATTTCTGACAATTCTTTAATAATTCCCATGATTTCAACAACCGGGAGGCCAACTCTGAACATCAAAAGATACTCTTTGATTCTATATTTTCGCAATGATTCCTCCAAAGCTTCAATATCTACATCTCTTTGACTTACAATCTTTTGCCATACAAGAGAAATGACTAACATTCCCAATGCAAATGACAAAACAATTATCATAGTGATTAAAACAATTGCGTAAAAAATATCAAGGCTCAACATCCCATTAGTAAGTGTAGGCATAACTTTTCCCTCCAAAAAATAAGTGATTGAAAAAACAACTATCCCTAACTACATCGTATCAGCGTATATTAAATATAATAAAAAGTCAATAGCAAAAAATTATTTGCAAAAAATTATTCTACAAATTTATCAATTACATCTTTAATCTTTTCCTCACTTAAACCCGCATCAGCCAGAACTTCTTCGCGGCTACCATGAGATAGAAATTCATCAGGCAAGCCAATATTTTTTATTTTTATGTTCAAATTATTATTGAGCGCAAATTCGTTGACTGCGCTTCCAGCTCCGCCCATTATTACATTGTCTTCCACGGTGATAAAATATTGATAATTCTTAGCTAATTCTATTAGTAATTTTTCATCCAACGGTTTTACAAAACGCATATTCACTAAAGTCGCGTCCAAATCTTCGACAACTTTTGCGCATCGCTCCAGCATCGCTCCAAAAACCAAAATAGCAAGCTTCTTTCCTTGGCGTACAATTTTTCCTTTACCAATTTCTATTTTTTCTTGTTCTCCATTTTCATATTTCCCATTGGTACAGCCCCGCGGATAACGCACCACGGCCGGACCAGCATAATCAAATCCCGCTTCCAACATATCTCGGCATTCATCCTCACTGCTTGGAGTAATAATAACTAGATTTGGTATGCACCGCAAAAAAGATAAATCAAAACTGCCATTATGCGTTGCACCATCAGCTCCTACAATTCCCGCTCTATCAATCGCAATCAACACATCTAAATTTTCCAGCGCTACATCGTGAATCAATTGATCATAGGCCCGCTGCAAAAAAGAAGAATAAATCGCCACTACCGGTTTTTGTCCGGCCGCCGCCAAACCGGCGGCAAAAGTCATTGCGTGCTGTTCGGCAATTCCCACATCGTGATAGCGGCTGGGAAATTTTTTGGCAAATTCTTCCAAGCCAGAACCCGCTCCCATTGCTGGAGTAACTGCGTGTAACTTCTTTTCACGTTGAGCTTTCTTACAAATCCAATCACTAAAAACTTTTGAATAAGTTAATTTCTTTGGACAAATGTCCGTCACCTTTTCTTCCACATCAATAGAAAAAGGTTTCACCGCGTGCAAAGATAATTTGTCATTTTCCGCCGGCGCATAGCCTTTGCCCTTTTTGGTTATGATATGCAAAAATCTCGGACCCTTAACTTTTTTTAAATTTTCCAAAACCTCCACTAGACTTTTCAGATCATGCCCATCAATCGGTCCATAATAACCAAATCCCAATTCTTCAAACATTGTTCCCGGCGTCACCATTCCCTTGGCGTACACTTCCGCCCGCCTAACTAATTCTTGGATAACCGGCACGCCCTTTAAAATTTTATTGCCTTTTTTCCGCAGCTTTAAATAAGCCGGCGAAGAAATCAAGCGCGTCAAATATTTTCCCATTCCGCCCACATTGGGAGAAATTGACATCTTGTTGTCATTAAGAACTACCAGCATATCGGCTTTGATATCGCCGGCATGATTGAGCGCTTCCAAAGCCATCCCGCCGGTAAGCGCGCCATCGCCAATCACCGCCACAATTTGTTTTTTATTTTTTTTATTAGCCACTGCCAAACCGGCCGCCACACTAATCGAAGTGCTGGAGTGTCCCACACTAAAAACATCATAAATACTCTCGCTCATTTTTGGAAACGGAGCCAGTCCGCCTTTTTGGCGAATGGTGTGCAGTTGATTTTTTCGGCCGGTAATAATTTTGTGCGGATAAGCCTGATGTCCTACATCCCAGACAATCGAATCTTTGGGCGCATCAAAAACTCTATGCAACGCCACCGTCAACTCCACTACTCCCAAATTGGAACCGAAATGTCCGCCGGTTTTGGAAACCGACTCAATCAAAAATTCCCTCAGTTCATCAGAAACTTTTTTCAATTCATCCAAAGACAATTTTTTTAAATCCTTGGGAGAATTTATTTTTTCCAAAAGATTTTTTTCTTTTTTCCCATCTTTCATAAAATCCTTGTTTCAAAATATCAATTAAAAAACAAAACTAATCCCAAAAACAAAATTCCAATCATAAAAAATATTGCGCCCCAGCCAAAAATCCGCACCCATACCGGATTGATTTCCCGTCCCATAATTTCTCGATCACCACCTACCACCATAATCGTTATCAAAAGCGGCAAAGAAATTATTCCGTTTAAAAATGCCGAATAATACAAAGCCATAATCGGATTAATATTAAAAATATTCAAAAGCAATCCCACTAAAATCGACAAAACAATCACCATATAAAATCCTTTGGCTCGAGAAAATTTCTTATCCAAGCCTTCGCGCCATTTCATCACTTCCGCCAAAGCATACGCTCCGGAGCCCGCCAAAATCGGAATTGCCAAAAGTCCGGTTCCTATTATTCCTACTGCAAAAAGAAGATAAGCGTGCTTGCCTGCCAATGGACGCAACGCCTCGGCAGCCTGATGCGCTGATTCAATTTCAGTAATTCCGTTTTTATACAAAACCTGCGCTGTTGTCAAGACAATAAAAAAGAAAACGATATTCGCCAGAATCATTCCCGTTCCCACATCGGTTCGCATCTTCACAATTCTGTCGTGCCTTTTGCAAGAAACTTTTTCACCAACCAGCCGCTGTAATTTTCTAGTCAAATTATTATCCTCCACTTCTCCGGATGTCTGCCAAAAAAATAAATACGGCGTAATACTGGTTCCAAAAACTGCAATCACCGCAAAAATATATTCATCGCTAAAATTCAATTTAGGAATTAGCGCCGCGCGAAAAACCTCGTGCCACTCTGGATTAATAATCAAACCGGTCGCCACATACGCCAACACAAAAAGCGCCAGCCATTTGAGAATTCGCATATAATAATGATAGCCTACAAAAATTTCCAAGACGATGCTCAGCAATGCGAAGAAAATCGCTCCAACATAAAAATTCACATTCACCAGCATCTCCAGCGAAGCTGCCATCGCTCCCAAATCCGCTCCGATATTTACCACATTGGCAACAATTAAAAGCGTCACGATGCTCAACACGATATTTCTCTTATAATGTTTTTGTAAAACTCCCGCCAAACCTTTATTGGTCACAATTCCAATGCGCGCGCACACTTCTTGAATTGCCATCATCATCGGCAAAAGCCACACTGCCATCCAAATAATTCCCAAACCGAATTTAGCTCCGACTGAAGAATAAGTTCCGATTCCGCCCGGATCATCATCCGAAGCTCCAGTCACAAATCCCGGACCCAACGCTTTAAAAAAATAATAGGCCTTCACCCAAGGCTTCTCCAACAATTTAATAATTCGCCTCGCTTCTGTTTCTTCCACCACAATTTTTCCTTCTGCATCAGTCTCCGATTTCATCTTCCTCCACGCAATCAATTTCTTCGCCAAAACCAAAGGAATTCCCGCCTTATACCGAAATTCCGAAAGCGTAAAAAACTTTTCTTCAGGATTAACTTCTTTATTTTTTTGTTTTTCCATTTCTTATTTTGATTTAATTATTTTCAAAACTTCTTCTAAATTATGCGCCTCAAAATCACAATATTGATTTTTTTCATCATCATAACGGCCTTCTTTTCTTTTTAATAGAATCGTCGCAATGCCATCATTTTTAATTTTCGCATCCTTAATATGTTCCGCCCGATCATCCACAAAATAAATCTTATCTGCTTTTTTATTTTTCAAAATTTCCGCCATCGCTCCGCCCTTCAGTTGATTGGTAATTTCTATCTGAGAAAAATATTCAGCAATCCCGGAATTCATAATTTTGGATTTTTGAAAATCGGTTTTAGAAAAAGACAAAACACAAAGTTTATCAGAAGAAAAATTTTCCAAAAAGTTTTTCACGTCTTTAAAAATATATTTTTCCGTATTGGAAACGAACTCACTTATTTTCTTTTCAAAATCTGGACGCACCGGATTATCTTCTCCAAAAATTCTATCTAAATGCTTCTGCGGATAATATTTAGCCACTTTTACTCCGCCGGAAAAAGTATAATAAAACTTATCAAAAACTTCCCGAGAAATTCCCTCCGCTTCAAAAATTTTAAAATAATCATCTTTAAATTCTTTAGTATTAAACAAAACATCATCAAAATCCAAAAATATCAGCATAATTTCAAAAGTTATAAATTAATTAACATATTTTTTATCCTCGGGCGCTGTAGAGACGAGGCATTGCCTCGTCTCTACAAGACACGCAGACCCGAGAATTCCCCAATATTTCAGAACATTAAAAAAAATTAATTCGAAATTCAAAATTAATTTGAAATTTGAAATTTTTCAGTCCCCCTCTCCCTCAGGAAGAGGGCTGGGGTGAGGGTGAAACAAAATATAAACTATTATTATCTAGACACCCAAACCTTCCAACCTCTCTTTAAACTTCTCAAAAACTTCCGGACCATGAGGATTTGGCAAAAAAATCAAAGCTTTATCGTCATAGTCAATCATTCCGCTAGAATTCTTAGTTTTAGGGTTGTCTTTTATTTTTCTGCTCTCAACTTTTTTCAAGTAATTCTCCAAGAAATCGTGATCAAATAAATTTTCCAAAAATATCCTGACCGCGCGAAAAAATTTTCCGTCTTTCTGGGTAAAAAGATTATCAGAACTTTGCAAATAATAATTCGGCTTGTAATTTCTTATCCATGCATTTCTCAGCTGAAACTTTTGAAAATAATTTCTAGTTTCAAAAAGCGGAAAGCAAAAGAAATATTCATTAGCCGAAAACAAATCCTTATTGCGAATTTCCAAAGAATCCGTCGCAATAAAATAATTAAAACACAATCTGTCTTGCACCTTTTTATTATACCGCCTTTTTCCTAAAATGTGCGAGAAAATTGTCACAAAAGTCCGCCCAATCCAAATCCGCTTTTCTCGCAAAACCACCAGCACATCCCAATCGCTTTGTGGCTGAGCATTTTTCATCGCCAAACGACCGGTCACCAAAATCATCCGCACAAAAGGCGCCATGGAAATAATTTTCACCCAGCGCCGCATTCGCTTGATTTTCAAAACCGAAATTTTATTGCGCGCAATTCTCTGCCTCACCAACTTTTCCCGCCCGCGCAAAAAATAAAATCCGTTTTTATTCTCCAAAAAATTCCGTAACTCTCCGGAAGTCAAAATCTCTGCCACCTCTTTAAGAGAATAACCATCTTCAATCTCATCCCCCTTCTCACAAATCAAATACTTCCACACTTCAAAAATCGTCATCGGATAATCCAAGACATCATAATAACAAACAGTCTGCAATATATTTTTCTTAAGTTTTTCCACCATATTTTTATTGTTCGAGAGCACCCCCTGTGTTATAATTTCATTGTAATAAATTATATAAAATATCCGTATTTATTACAAATTTTAATTTCGTGAAATAAAATTAACATAAAAACCAGATGGCTAAAATAATTTTTTATCTTTTTAAAATATGAACAAAGAAAAAATAATTGACACAATTAAAATAATAAATCTTTTGCCGCTTGCTGGAATAGGTTTTATATTATTATTAGGCTCAGGGTATACATTGCTAGGTATTTTTGAGAGTACTATTTTTCGTGTCATCATAATAGGCTATGTTATAGCTCTTATTTTTGGCATGTTATCTTTCAAGAAGAATTATTTTCTATTTTTAAGTTTGCTGGGGTGGATTATATTTGGACTAGGAAACATGATTGATGCGAAACAATCTAAAGAAGAAAATCAGAAACTTTGTCTTGAATTAAGAGCTAATCCTACATGCATAGAAGATGAGTGCGGATTTAACTGTGAAAATGTAGATGGTGGAATAGGAATGATAACAAGTGGATCAATCTGCCAAGATAAAGATATGAGTCTATGCAAAACAAGGGTTGAAGAGGATATAAAAAAATAAAAGTGAAACTCAGGATTTTTTATAAAAGTATACTTAAACATTATTGACGAGATTATTACTAGCCTATCATCTGTCAATGAAAATCTTGTAGGAACTAGATTTGACTGGTTCCTAAAATTTTTCACCATCTCTATATTTTAAAACACATCAATATACTAGTATATTGATGTGTTTTATTTTTTGTTACGTAGCATGTTACGTAGCACCCGCCTGCCATGCAAGCAAGGCGTTGCGGGCAGGAAGTAAGTACTCGAGTACTTACTTTAGAGGCATCTATAGAGGCATCGAAAATAATTTAATCCTTATCTTTTCTTTGCCCCCTCTCCCTGAGGGAGAGGGCTGGGGTGAGGGTTTGTTTTATGATTTCAAATCAAGAAACTAAATACTACTAAAGAAACTTCCCAGTCGGGCTTCCTTTTTTCTTTTTTAATTTTTCCGGGATTCCGGCAAAAACAATTTCTCCGCCGGCTTTTCCGCCGTCAGGTCCAAGTTCGATGACCCAATCGGCTCCATTAATCACATCTGTATTGTGTTCCACAATCAAAACCGAATTACCTTTTTCTACCAAGGCATTGCAGACATTTAATAATTTTTTAATGTCGTCAAAATGCAACCCAACGGTCGGCTCATCCAAAATATACAAAGTCTTACCGGTTGATTTTCTCGCCAGTTCAGTTGCCAATTTAATTCTCTGCGCTTCTCCTCCAGAAAGCTCTATGGCACTCTGTCCTAGCTTTAAATAACCCAATCCAACTTCTTCCATTATTTTTAATTTTTCATAAATCAAAGGATGTTTCTTGAAAAAATGCAAAGCATAACTCACGCTCATTTCCAAAATCTCGGCAATGTTAGCTCCTTGAAATTCAATTTCCAAAGTTTTTTTATTATAACGAGTTCCTTCACAGGCTTCGCATTCCACATACATATCCGGCAAAAGATGCATTTCAATTTTTCTTTTTCCATCCCCTTGGCAAACTTCACAGCGTCCGCCTTTCATATTGAAACTAAAACGGCTGGCAGTATAATTTCGATTTTGTGCTTCTTCGGTTTGTGCAAACAATTCACGAATATGCGAAAAAACTCCGGTATAAGTCGCCGCATTAGAACGCGGCGTTTTGCCGATTGGTGATTGCGTGACATTAACTACTTTGTTAATATTTTTCAAACCTTTAACCGATTTGTGTTTTCCCGGCTGTGCTTTGGTTTTATAAAAATGCTTGCTCAAAACTTTTGCCAAAATATCATTAACCAAAGTTGATTTGCCGCTGCCGGAAACTCCACACACCACTACCATTCTTTCCAAGGGAATGCTAACAGAAATATTTTTCAGATTATGTTCCGCTGCATCAATAATTTCTAAAAACTTGTCCGGATTTTTTCTTTTCTTTTTTTCAAAAACTTTTTTCTTACCGTTCAAATATTGCGCCGTATTGGTTTTGCTTTTCAACATCTTGACCGGTGTGCCGCTAAAAATAACCTCGCCACCCTCATCGCCAGCGCCCTTGCCCATATCAATTATCCAATCCGCCTGGCGAATAAAATCTCCATCGTGCTCCACTACGATCAAAGAATTATCTCGATCACGTAAATCTTTTATCGTGTCAATCAAACGCTTATTATCCCGGCTATGCAAACCAATGGAGGGTTCATCCAAAACATAAATAATTCCAGTCAACTTGGATTTTATTTGAGTTGCCAAACGAATGCGCTGAGCTTCTCCGCCGGAAATTGTCTGCGTTCCGCG
>Ga0116152_10002866_pt1 | contig 14006 bp, 11 predicted proteins | sample AD_UKC119_MetaG_FD_89894 | JGI IMG/M metagenome (GOLD analysis project Ga0116152, IMG submission 89894) | Active sludge microbial communities of municipal wastewater-treating anaerobic digesters from Hong Kong - AD_UKC119_MetaG | ecosystem: Engineered > Bioreactor > Anaerobic > Digestate...
AGTTCCCAATTACATTTATGCCACTTCCAATGATGAGATTTATGCCAATTTATTTGTAGCCAGTAACACGGATTTCAATATCAACAACAAGCAATTTAGTATTTCGCAGGTAACCAATTATCCGTGGGAAGGAACGGTTCAGTTCAAAATTAAGACGGATAAACCGGTTGACTTTGGTTTGAAGATCCGAATTCCGGGCTGGGCGCAAAACCAGCCTGTACCAAGCGATTTGTATTCTTATATTGGTACAGAGCAGGTAGAAGTTAAACTCTTGGTGAACAATGAATCTGTTCCGGTTACTCTTGAAAATGGTTATGTGTCGATCAACAGAAAATGGAAAGCGGATGACCAGGTCGAATTGATTCTGCCGATGGAGGTCCGTAAAGTAATTCCGAATGAAAAGGTGGAAGAAATAAAGGGTAAAATTGCAGTTGAGAGGGGACCGATCGTATTTTGTGCTGAACAGGTTGACAATCCTGATGGTGTTCTGACAAGATCGATTGTGGCTAATGAAAAGTTTATAAGTGAGTTTGTTCCTGATGAATTGCAGGGAGTGGTAAAACTAACCGCTGAAAGTGGGTTGGTTATGGTACCTTATTATTCCTGGAGTCATCGAGGAGTAGGAGAGATGGAAGTGTGGTTTAAAGCTGATTAATCAAATAATTACCACCAGCAAAACCAGTAAAATCAGCAACATAAAAATAATAAACTGGTTCCGGACAAAAAGACCCAGCAGAAGCAGGATTTCAACTTCATCGTTGATCGGAGAATTGAGTTCAATGGAGCCTTTGTCTTTGGTAATAAATTCGTGTGAAGTGTAGGAGATAATTTCGTCTCCATTGAATTTCCAGGCCCAGCGCGACTGCCAAAAATTTTTAATCTCAAGTTCAAAACGTTTCCCGTTGATCAGTACATCGCTTCGGGTATTAAAAAAGTTGATCATGATGGTACCAAGCAATGCCTGGCTGTTCGAATCGTAAATTTCAAGTTTCGAAAGAAAATATTCACGTGTTAAAGTGAATAGTCTGCCGTTAATCATTGCCTGTGCATTTGAACCAAAAGCCCTGTCCCAATTTATGCTTCCAATTTTTTCGGTTCCTCGTAGTATCTCTAACTTCGATTTGAAAAATTCGTTTGTCCAGCTCAGTTTGTCCATCTCGTTCATCAATTTCCGATTTGCAATTTATGAAAATTCACCTGAATAAAAATGGATGAACCTAAAGCCCCAGGGCTTTTTAGATTAATTAACAATTCAGTGTTTCTGATCTTGGAAAAGAGAAAATGCTCCATGGATAATTTGAAAGGATCAGCCTAAATATTTTTTAAACTCTTGGTAGTCTTTAATCGTTTTTACATTTCTGGGAAGTTTTGGGGAGTGTTCCTGAACCTGGTGGCCCGTAATAAAGATTTTTTGTTTTGGAAATACTTCTTTTAATTGAACGAGATAGTCTTCAAGGTCTTCTTTAAGAATTGAATTAACAAAAGCAGTAAACACAAAGTCAACCTCTTTTTGTGAGCTGATCTTTACCAGATCGTTAAACGGAACCGACTGCCCAAGATAAAAGCTGTTAAATCCATTTTTTCTGGCTAAAAACGAATAAAAGAGCAAACTCATTTCATGAAGTTCATTTTCGGGCAAAAAGAAGAGTATACCTGGTTTGTTAGTGGCCGGAATATTTAATTTGTCGGTGGCTGCAATGAGTTTCTGTCGAAAAAGGTTGGTAACAAAATGCTCCTGTGCCGGGAATACTGCGCCAACCTGCCAGTAAAGCCCAACCCGTTCGAAAAGTTGGAAGAAAATAAGGAAACAGGCTTCTTCAAAATTATATCGGGCAATAATTTCATTGAGTAACTTTTCCATTCCTGCAGTGTCAAGGTCTACCATCAGGATCATAAATCGCTCAATGTAATCAGAGTCGGATGTTTTGTTTTCGGTTATTTCTAAAACTGTTTTACGAATGGTTTCTTCATTCCACTTCGCCACTTTTGAAATTTTGAATCCATTTCGGGTGAGTAATGAAATATTCAGCAGGCGTTTCAGGTTGTTATCATCGTAAGTGCGGATATTGGTATCGGTTCGTGCAGGTTGAAGAAGATTATACCGCTTTTCCCAAATTCGGATGGTGTGCATTTTTATCCCTGATAATACTTCAAGATCTTTAATTGAATATTCTGTTTCTTTCATTCTTCCCGTCAGATTTATAGAAAATGAAATTTCTTGTTCAAAGTTGAGTTTACAAAGTTAAACGCAAATTGTGGTTTTTTAAGCAATAATTTAGATTTCTTTTTTCTATCAGCTTAAAAATAAAAGGATTCCAATCGGAATCCCTCTATTTAATTGTCATGGCATATTTCCTATTCCGGAATAAGCACTTTGTCGATAACATGCACTACTCCATTTGTTCCCTGAATATCAGCTTTGATCACGTTGCTATCGTTAATATGAACTCCCTCAGATAAATCAATCTTGATTTTCTTTCCGTTTAAGGTAGCAACTGAAGTATTTGATAAATCGCCCGACATTACCTTTCCACTAATTACATGGTAAGTTAATATTGGAGTGAGTTGTTCGGCACTTAAATCCTGAATACCCTTTACACCCAATTGTTTGAAAAGTTTATTAAATGCTTCGTTGGTTGGGGCAAATACGGTAAACGGACCATCGGCACTTAAAGCACCGGCAAGATCTGCTTTAGTCACAGCTTCAACAAGAGTTGAGAAATCGGGATTTGAAACGGCTATTTCGACTACGGTGCCTGCACTCTCGTTACCGTTGGCAATCTCAAATAATGTGAAGTCGGTCATCCAGCTTTCCAGCTCAATTGTCGGTTCTACTACTACTGTGCTTTTTAATTCTGTAGCATTTACTCCTAGCACTGCAACTGTGAGGAATAATGCAATTCCAATAATTCTAAACTTTGTTTTCATTTTGTTTCTATTTTTAATTGTTTATGAAAAAATTTCTGATTTTACTCTGGTATTAACACCTTATCAATTACGTGTACTACTCCGTTTGTCCCCTGAATATCAGCCGCAATTACATTGCTATTGTTAATTTTCACTCCCGAACTTACATCTACAGCCAAACTGCTTGAACTATTCAGTGTTCCTACATTTCCACTTTTCAAATCGCTTGAAAGGACATTTCCTAAGACAACATGATAAGTAAGGATTGGAGTGAGTTGCTCGGCTGTAAGATCATCGATTCCTGCTATACCAAGCACCGAAAACAGGTCTTCGAAAGCAGCGTTTGTTGGCGCAAATATGGTAAACGGACCGTCGGCACTTAACGCATCTACTAAACCGGCTTTCGCAACGGCACTAACCAGAATGCTGAAATTTGTGTTATCGATTGCAATATTTACCACATTCGGAGGAAGGATTACTTTATCAACCACATGAATTACGCCATTGTCAGCTCCAATGTCAGCAGTAGTAACTTTGGCATTCATGTTCAAACTAACGCCGTTATCGACATTCACATACATCGAAAGACTATTTCCATTTGAAGTGGCAAGAGTAGAAATATACCCATTACTTAGATTGGTAGATATTGCCTTACCCGAAACCACATGATAGAGTAGAATATTCTTTAAGGTTTCTACCGGCACATCGTCCAGCGAGTTCAATCCCAAATCGTTAAGCAAGGCAGCAAATGCATCGTTTGTGGGAGCAAATACGGTCAATTCAGCACTTTTATCAGCTACGGCATCAACCAAACCTGCTTTGCTAAGAGCGTCTACCAATATTGAAAAACTAGGATTTGATACTGCAATATCTGCGATGGTGTTCGAAGGCTGGTCGACCATGTCCTCATCGTCGTTGTTGCACGAGGTAAAACCGATAGCAAGCGCTATCATTAACATAGGAATCACTTTGAATTTTGACTTGAGTGTCTTGAAGAATTTAATTGGTTTCATTTTTAAAATTTACTGGTTACTATTTTTTTGTTTAACTTTTATTGAGACAATTATAAACAAAAAATGTTTAATTAAAATATTAGAATGGATAAACAAATAATATAAATTATCATAGAAATGCTTGTTTTATTGGGTTTTTAGAAAATGTTAATTAATGTTAAATATTTTTATTGCATGAATAATTCTTATACTATTCGGCAAATTTTTAAGAATACGATAGAAAAATGATTTAATGGTGGATGATTCTTTTCTTAACATTCGTCAAAAACAGTAGGTATCAACGCCCTCAATTAGCTAAAAGCTGTAATTTTGCGGCACGATTTTCAAAAAACAACTTTCAACATGGCAGAAAAAGATGTAAAGCTTTTCGCTGATTTTAAACCTGTTTCAACAGAGGAGTGGGAAGCAAAAATTAATGCCGATTTAAAAGGCAAAGACTACGAGCGCGCACTGGTTTGGAAGACTTATGAAGGATTTGGCGTGCGTCCGTATTACCGTCAGGAAAACCTCGTCGGAAAAGAGTACCTGGAAAATCTACCGGGTGAATTTCCATATGTGCGGGGAAACAATAAAACCAGCAACGACTGGTTAGTCCGTCAAAACATTTTCGTAACTGATTTCGCAGAAGCAAACAAAAAAGCACTGAATGTGCTTGGCAAGGGAGTAACATCACTTGGTTTTCTGTTCAGCGATTGCTGTTCGGTAACCAAAGAGAACCTGGCCGTTTTGCTGAAAGACATTTGTCTGGAAGCTGCTGAGGTTAACTTGGTTTGTCCTTCAGATGATTGCAATCTGGCTGAATTGTTTGTCGATTACGTTTCGGCTGGTAGTTGGGATAACAAGAATGTTGTCGCTTCAACTGCTACCGATCCAATCGGAACTTTTGTTCTCAAAGGTGTAATTGAAGACGATGCAGTTTCAAAACTGAAATCAGTAGTTGAAAAAGCAAAAGCAGTTCCGAATTTCCGTACCATTGCTGTTCACGGGAAATTCTTTGCCAACAGCGGATCTTCCATCGTTCAGGAACTGGCATTTTCGCTGGCACAGGGTGCTGAGTATTTAACTCAACTTACCGAAGCCGGAGTTTCAATCGACGATGCGGCAAAAGCAATTAAATTTAACATGGGAGTTGGAAACAACTATTTCATGGAAATTGCCAAATTGCGTGCAGGTCGTTTGTTGTGGTCGAAAATTGTGGAAGCTTATGAACCAGGCTGCAAATGTTCAGCCAAAATGATTGTTCATAGCGAAACCAATCGGTTTAACAAATCGATTTACGATCCGTATGTGAACATGCTTCGTACTCAAACTGAAGCTATGTCGGCTATTTTAGGTGGAGCACACTCGCTAACAGTTCTTCCTTTCAATGCAGTTTACGAAGAAACGACTGAATTCTCTGAGCGCATTGCCCGCAACCAGCAAATCTTACTGAAAGAGGAATCACATCTTGATAAGATTGCCGACCCATCGGCGGGTTCGTACTACATCGAAAGTCTGACCGAATCGGTTGCAGATCAGGCTTGGAAACTATTTCTGACAGTTCAGGAAAAAGGTGGTTTTATTGCTGCTTTTAAAGAAGGATTTATTCAGGCTGAAATTAAAGCGATGGCTGCTGAACGCAACAAACGTTATGCACAACGTCGCGAAAACATTTTAGGAACTAATCAGTTCCCGAATTTTACTGAAAAACTGAAAGCAGGCTTCGATGGTTCTTTGTTCGAACCAGTTGATTTGACCGAAGAAGGCGCAGTTGCAGAAACGCTGAAACCATATCGAGGTTCACAGGCTTTCGAAGCACTGCGTTATACTACTGATATGTACTCGCTCGAAGAGAAACGTCCGGTTGCATTCATGCTGACTATGGGTAACCTTGCATTTCGTAAGGCACGGGCTCAGTTTAGCTGTAACTTTTTTGCCGTGGCTGGTTTTACTGTAATCGATAACAATGGATTCAAGACCGCCGAAGAAGGTGTGGCTGCTGCGAAAGCTGCCGGCGCCGACATCGTTGTGGTTTGTAGTTCTGATGATGAATATGCTGAAATTGCTCCAAAAGTGGCCGAACAGTTGGATGATGAAATCTTGGTAGTTGCAGGAGCTCCGGCTTGTATGGCCGAACTTCAGGAAAAAGGAATTACCAATTTCATTCACGTGAAAAGCAATATTCTGGAGGATCTGAAAGCATATCAAAGTAAACTGGGAATCTAAATCAACTGATCCTGGATCTTAGATCCTCGATTCTGGATGTCCAGTATCAAGTATCAAGTATCTAGAATCAAGTATCTAGAATCAAGTATCTAGAATCAAGAATCCAGGATCAAAAATAAAGTCAAAATGAAACCGAATTTCAAAGACATAAACATAAAAGCAGCCGCTGCTCAAAAAGATTTGGGCGACTGGGCTGCAAAAAACAATATCAAAAAAGACTGGATTACTCCTGAGCAGATTCCGGTGAAACCGGTTTATACGAAGGAAGACCTGGAAGGCATGGAACACCTGAACTATGCTGCCGGCGTTGCTCCGTATTTGCGTGGGCCTTATTCAACCATGTACGTGATGCAACCCTGGACCATTCGTCAGTACGCAGGATTTTCAACAGCAGAAGAATCAAATGCGTTCTACCGCAGAAACCTGGCCGCAGGACAAAAAGGGTTGTCGGTTGCGTTCGACCTTGCCACTCACCGCGGATACGACTCGGATCATCCACGTGTAATTGGCGACGTTGGTAAAGCAGGTGTGGCAATCGACTCTATCCTCGACATGAAGATCCTTTTCGACCAGATTCCGCTCGATAAAATGTCGGTATCGATGACCATGAACGGAGCGGTGCTTCCGGTGATGGCATTCTACATCGTAACCGGTCTGGAGCAAGGCGCAACACTGGAACAGCTTTCAGGAACCATTCAGAACGATATTCTGAAAGAATTTATGGTACGTAACACATACATTTACCCGCCGGAATTCTCGATGAAGATCATTGCTGATATTTTCGAGTTCACGTCGAAAAACATGCCTAAGTTTAACTCGATCTCGATTTCGGGTTACCACATGCAGGAAGCCGGTGCTACAGCCGACATTGAAATGGCTTATACACTTGCCGATGGTTTGGATTACTTACGCACAGGTGTAAAAGCTGGCCTCGATATCGATGCTTTCGCTCCGCGGTTGTCGTTCTTCTGGGCAATTGGCATGAACCATTTTATGGAAATTGCGAAAATGCGTGCAGCCCGCATGATCTGGGCAAAACTGGTGAAACAGTTCAACCCGAAAAATCCAAAATCGATGGCACTGCGTACACACTCACAAACATCGGGCTGGTCACTGACAGAACAGGATCCATTTAACAATGTTGGTCGTACGGCTATTGAAGCAATGGCAGCTGCACTGGGACACACCCAGAGTTTGCATACCAACGCACTCGATGAAGCGATCGCACTTCCAACCGATTTTTCGGCTCGTATTGCACGTAACACGCAGTTGTATATTCAACAGGAAACTGAAGTTTGTCGTTCACTCGATCCATGGGCCGGTTCTTACTATGTGGAAAGCCTGACTCATGAACTGGCACAAAAGGCCTGGGCTTTGATCGAAGAAGTGGAAAAACTCGGAGGTATGGCAAAAGCCATCGAAACCGGTGTTCCGAAAATGAGAATCGAAGAAGCAGCTGCACGTGCACAGGGTAAGATCGACAGCGGTACACAAACCATTGTTGGGTTGAACAAATACCGTCTGGAAAAAGAAGATCCTATTGATATTCTGGAAGTTGATAACACCGCAGTTCGTCTGTCTCAAATTGAAAGATTGAAAAAACTACGTGCTGAACGGAACGAGGCTGAAGTTCAGGCAGCATTGACAGCAATTATCAAAGCCGCTGAAACCGGCAAAGGAAATCTGCTCGAACTTTCTATTGAAGCTGCAAAAAAACGTGCATCTTTAGGTGAAATTTCAGATGCCTGCGAAAAAGTGGCAGGACGTTACAAAGCAGTAATCAGAACAATTGAAGGCGTGTACAAATCGGAAGCACAAAATAAATCGGAGTTTGTAGAAGCTCAGGAATTGGCGAAAAAATTCGCTGAAATGGAAGGTCGCCAGCCAAGAATCATGATTGCAAAAATGGGTCAGGACGGTCACGACCGCGGTGCAAAAGTAGTAGCCACTGGTTATGCCGACATCGGTTTCGACGTGGATATGGGACCGCTGTTCCAGACTCCGGAAGAAGCGGCTAAACAAGCTGTTGAAAACGACGTGCACGTGGTAGGTGTTTCTTCACTGGCTGCCGGACACAAAACACTGGTTCCGGCCATTATTGAAGAGCTGAAAAAACTGGGTCGCGACGACATCATGGTAATTTGCGGTGGTGTAATTCCGGCGCAGGATTACCAGTATTTGTACGATGCAGGTGCGGTAGCCATTTTTGGCCCGGGTACCAGCGTGGCAGGTGCGGGTAAAAAGATCCTTGAGATTTTGATTGAAGCCTACAAAGAAGACTAATCTTTAAATACAAGACTTTTTAGAAGTCGTGCAATATTAAATCAGAAGCCGGTTCCGAAAGGAACTGGCTTTTATTTTATCCAACCTGTACCGGGTTGTGGTTTACTGACGTTATTATTTGCTATTATAATCCAACGCATACTGCGTTATATTTTCTGTTTTAGACCTGTTTAAGAGTTGTCGTAATCACTTAAAATCCGGTACGGATTTGATTATAGTAACAAGCGACATCATAAGAGAGATAAGAACCCGGTACGGGTTCGATATGCCACCATCGCTTCCCGGTTAATCGAAAAACTCAAATAAATATCTTTCGTCGAAAGGAACTTCAAATTTTGTAAGGAAAGACAAGTATTCTTCCCGGAACGTTGTTTTATGATGATGTTCTTTCTGATTCAGAATGTAATTTACAACAGCATTAATCTGCGATTTACCATATGAAAAACAGCCATAACCATTTTGCCATTGAAACTTACCGGAAAACCACTTTTTATCGTTGATAAAATTTGAAGAAGCCCTTTTTATTTCTTTTATGGTTTCTGACGGAGATTTAGACGGTGAGAAGCTCATAAAAACATGTACATGATCCGGCATTCCATTTACAGCGTAGCTTTTATGTCCCATTGAATCGATTAATCCGGCGATAAACGGGAAAACTTCTTTTTGTTGTTTTGGCTGTAAAAGCGCTTCTCTGAATTTAACTGCAAAAACGAAATGCAAATAGATTTGTGTGAATGTTCCGGGTGTCATTTTTCTTTTAAAGGTAATAAAAACAGATGATTATATCCAGCCCGTACCGGGTTGTGGTTTCCACTCAGGAATGATTCTAGCTATTAAAAACCAACTCCTACCGAGTTGTGGGTTTGCACTGGAATGGGAATCTGTCGTTTCAATAAAAATTTGGTACGAATTTGATTATAGCAACAATTCCGCAGTGGAATTTAAATGGTACTAAATCCCGTAGGGATTTGATTTTAATAACAGCAAGCATAAGCTTAATGCGAAAGAACCCGGTACGGGTTCGATATACCAACGGAGCTATTTCAAATCAAAAAAATAATTTCCGGTCACATTCAACTTCAGTTCCGTCGATCAACTCAGCTTTAAAATCAATTACGGTGATTTTTTCGATTACTGTGAAGCAAAACGCGAAAAATTTCAAAAAAACTTATTGGCGGTGTAACGAATCGCCTAATTTCAGGTATTCATTTCAGTTGATTGATTTAAATAGTTTGATTTTAAGCTTGAATGACTAAACAACTTAGCGACGAAATACTGATGAATCACCTGGTTCGCGGCGATAAAAAGGCGATTGGTGTTCTTTACGACAGGTACTACAAAAAAGTATTCGGATACTTTGTCAGGATGACCAATGATGCTGAGACTGCGCGTGATCTGACACAAAATGTGTTTCTGAAAGTGCTGAGGTATAGTCACAGTTGGAAAAATGATAAAGTGTTTGCTTACTGGTTGTTTCGGATTGCACGAAATATTTTGATCGATCACTACAACGAATCAAGAAAGTTCTTTAATACAGATGATGACAGTAAGGTAACAGAAATTGATCACCAGGATTCGGTAAAAGCGATGGAAGCCAAGGAGTCGTTTGAATTTGTGCTGGAAGCCATGAACCAGTTGTCGCCTGCCGATCGTGAGTTGATTGAACTGAACCGTTTCCAGGGATTTTCTTACAAGGAAATTGCACAAACGGTGGCATCGACTGAAAATGCTGTGAAAGTGAAAACATTCAGGGCAATACAAAAATTAAAAGAGATTTATACGAACATAATGATTGAATAAAATGGATTGCAACGAGGTTAAAATAAATCTTCCGGAATACATCGACGGGAAATTGAACAAATCCACTTCGGAGTTGGTGAGCAAGCATTTGGAGACTTGCGATTCGTGCAGGAAACTTCACGCAGAATTAAAATCATTTCTGCAATTCACAGATTCCTTCCCTGAGATTGAACCCCCTGCAGGAATGAAAGAAGAGTTCATGGAAATGGCCGACCTGGAAAGTGCTCCGACAGGAAGAATAATCAGAATTCCTGCCTGGGCAAAAGTGGCAGCCATGGTGTTCATTGTGTTCGGAACTTTCGTAACAGGTTATTTCGCAGGATCGAAAACTAGCGAAGTAGGAGAGTTAAGAGCCGAAATGGGGCAGTTGAAACAGGATGTATTACTGGCAGGTTTGCGTGATTATTCGGGGCCACAGAAAATACAGGCAGTGTACGATATTCAATCAACAGGAACCACAAACGAAACGTTTGTTGATGCACTGGTTTATACCATGAACAGCGATAAAAATGTGAATGTTCGACTGGCAGCCATCAATGCACTGTCGGAAATGATGGATAAAAATGAAGGGATAAAAACTGAGTTGATAAAGTCCCTGTCGGTTCAGGACAATCCGCTTCTCCAAATCTCGCTCATTCAGGTTCTCACCGAATCGGGAGTGAAGGAAGCAAAAGACGAAATTGAATCGATCTCGAACGATGAAAACACCGATCAGCATGTAAAAGACTTTGCAAAGAGTATGATTAAAACCATTATATAATCCGAAGGCAACGTTTAATGCCGGCAAACAGCGCTCTCGGAATCATACAGAAAAAGTAAAAACAATTGTAAAACAAGCCAGATGCAAACTTTGTGAAAAGAAAACAGAAGGCAATAAATTAAAAATAATACAATGAAAAGAGTAAAATATGTAGTAGCAGCACTTATCTTCCCGATGCTGACTTTTGCACAGGGAAATAAATATGAGTACACTCCAAAGGTGAAAAACCGTGTGGAGATCGTGAACGTTCTGGGTAAGATTACACTTAAAAATGCTGGAGGAAATGCGATTATTATTGAATCGGATTTTAATATCGATAAGCCCGAGCGAGCCGAAGGCCTTAAACTACTTGGTACAAAAGAAGACAACACGAATCTGGGAATCAGCGTAACTGAAGAAAACGGAGTTGTCAGCATTTTGGGGGTTACCAACAAAGTGAAGGATTACGGTTATACCATTTCAATTCCACAAGGAATTGTCGTTAGCCTGGATTACCATAGTCCGTTTGCAAATTCCGATGTTGAAGTAGATTCTTACAGTGGAAGTCTTGAAATTAAAACACTGGCAGCAGATGTAAAACTGAATAACAGTACCGGGCCCTTCACGGTAAATTCAATAAGTGGCGATATTGAGGCAGTTTTCAACAATCTTAATCAAAGCGAACCAAGTTCACTGGCTTCGGTTAGTGGTTATATCGATGTGACGGTTCCTTCAGATAGCAAAGCTACTTTCGAGATTAGTAACATTACCGGAAACATTTACAATAACCTCGATCTTAAAAGCCAGTCGAAAGAAGATGAAGACGCTCGTGCCGATGGTCTGGGAGCCATAAAACACCGGAATAACAGCACCTATACTTTAAATGGTGGCGGTCAGAAAATGATTTTGAAAGCGGTCTCTGGCAATATTTACTTACGCAAAAAGTAGGCGCCATGAAGAAAATAGTACTACTAACAGTCATTCTTTTAGGATCGGCATGGATGGCCTTTTCCCAGAAGGTAATCGACAAAAAGATTGAGATTGATGGAAAGAAGGCGGAACTGAAACTGGATTTTGCTGATAATATTAAAGTCGAAGCCTGGGATAAGAACTACATCGAATTCCACGCCCTTGCGAACATCGACGATAATCAATATAATGATTTTTATGAACTGAACGTGAACGAGACGTCGGGGAAAACCGAAATTGTTGAGAAAATTGATTTTGATGGGATTAAAGAAAAAATGGGAAAGAAAGAACTTTGCAATTTCGATATGGATATTGAATATTCGGTTAAAATTCCAAAAGACCTGAATTTTAGCGTGAATACGATTTCAGGAGAAGTTGAATTAATTGCCTGCGAAGGGAAAATGAACATCAATTCGGTGAGTGGATTTATCGATTACTCCATTCCTGAAAAGCTAAATGCCAGGATTGATTTGTCTACGGTTACGGGCGATGTTTATTCGAATGTGAGTTTTGATGATAGCGATACTGATAAGATTTCGTGGGTGGGAACCAACCGAAAACTAAGTTTGAATGGTGGAGATAAAGACATCAAATTGAAGACAGTAAGCGGTGATATCTATTTGAGAAAATATTAAATAGTTGAATTATTTACATCAAAATTTATAGCTGATTTCGTTTTGAAACCGATTCTAAAATATGAAAAGAACACCTGTGTTTATCCAGGTGTTCTTTTGTTTAAGGGAAATAACCATTTTACTACAATAAGAACCATCTTCAAATGTGACACTACTATGCGAAAGTATCAGACATGAGGTTAGTAAACCATTTCAACATGTCCTCGTAATTATCAGAAGTTGCACCGTTTGATTCAGTTACCCCTGGTCCCGTTGGCATCATTTTTCCTGATCCCGGATCATAACGATATACAACAGACAACCATGAAGCTTTCTCGAGGGTGATAGGAGTGAAACAGGAAGAGTTTGTCATTGGGTTTTGATTTATATCATCTCCTTTCAGATACTGAATAATGGCATCAGCACAAACCTTGGCTTCTGCATTTGCAAGGTGACCTGCTTTGGGTTGGGTTGTGGCTGAAGAATCGCCAATGATATGAATTCCTTGTAAATCCGGGTTTGTTGATTCGTAAGTAAGAACATCTACTCCAGCCCATTTGCCGTTTCCGGCATTATTTAATCCAATGTTCGACTGGCTTATTAAGTTGCCTGCCCTGTGCACAGGTATGGCATTTATCACTTTCCCGTTAAACGATCCTTCACTCGTAAAAACAGTCATTGTACTGGCATCAATACTCTCCAGGTGCGCATTGGGTACATAGGTAATGGTGTCTTTGTGGACGCCGTTGAATGCATTGGTAAAATTATTTACTCCGGCCTGAATTCCACTGTTGGCATCAAGTATAACTACCTTGCCGCCGCCTTTGGTTCGTTTCAAATAATCGGCGACTACACAAGCCCGTTCATATGGGCCGGGAGGACAACGGAATGGGGAAGGAGGTACTGTAATGATAAAAGTGTCCTTATTTGTCATCGACTGAATTTGGTTTTTCAGTGATGTTGTTTGTGCCCCGGCTTTCCACGCATGAACAATTTTTGCTTTTTGGTCTGCTGTTCCACCCGACCAGGTTAACGGTTCGAAATCAATTCCAGGCGCAAGAACCAGGCGGTCATAATTTAAACGGGTTCCGTTACTCAGCACAACAGTTTGGCCAACCGGATCAATATTGGTTACCGAGCTGTTCTCCACCCGAACGCCGTATTTGCTGCTTAAAGTTGTATAGTTAAAAGAAAGCTGATTTAACGTTCTTTCGCCGGTTAAAACCATGTTGCTGAAAATATTGGAATAGTACGTTGCATTAGGTTCAACCAGTGTAACTTCAACACCGTTTCCTCCCCACAACCGAAGAAATTTGGCGACAGTTGTACCAGCCATTCCTCCTCCAACCACAACAACTCTCCCGGTGGCTTGTGCTGAAGAACCAATCTGCTTCGCAATCGCTGATTTAAAAAATGCGACACTCAACGCTGAGGCTCCAAGCCCAGTTAAAAAATTTCTGCGTTTCATTTTTTTAC
>Ga0116152_10002868_pt1 | contig 14000 bp, 6 predicted proteins | sample AD_UKC119_MetaG_FD_89894 | JGI IMG/M metagenome (GOLD analysis project Ga0116152, IMG submission 89894) | Active sludge microbial communities of municipal wastewater-treating anaerobic digesters from Hong Kong - AD_UKC119_MetaG | ecosystem: Engineered > Bioreactor > Anaerobic > Digestate...
CAATGAAATAACCTTGCCCTTGAGAAACTGTTGATGAAATTTTTGAAGTTGAAAAAACATTATTGAATGGTGGCTCATCAGTTCAATAAAACCACAAATATTGCTGTGAGTGTTTGTTAGTCTTATGCACGCCATCTTCTTCGTTGCCTTCGACTCGAAGTATTACTATACATCTTCGTCTTGTCGCCTCAAATCTGGCGCGCCTCAGACTTTTTCAGCAGACCCTAAATAATCAGATATGATGAAATATATATTTTATTACCTTGCATGTTTAAATGCATTTTTATGAGACAATTCGTGTGCGGGGTGTTTTTTTTGTTATGCTGTTTTGGTACTCGGGCAGCCAACTACACGGTAATCAACACCAATGACAACGGTGCCGGCTCATTGCGCGAAGCCATCACTTCGGCCAATGCTTCTGTTGGGGCCGATAATATTTATTTCGGTATCCCGACAACTGACCCTAACTTTGATGCATTGTCCGGCACATTCACAATAACACTTCTCTCATCGCTGCCTATGATTACTACCGGCTACATCAATATTGATGCGACTTCGCAGCAAACGAACCAAGGGAATACCAATGTTCACGGTTATGAAATAGTTTTAGCAAAAGGTGCTGGAACATTTGATTATCCGCTTATGCTGGTTTCACCTGGAAATACGATCAAGGGTTTTATTATTCAGGGATTTAATTATGGCATAATGATATATAATTCAACAGCAACCGGAAATATTATTACACAGAATTATATTGGAACCAATCACTTGGGTACCGCGCCGGCAGCGATACCCAACACGTATGGCGTTGGTATTGCAAACGGAGCATCCGCAAATATCATCAGCAACAATGTTGTTTCAGGTAACACCATTGCGGGTATTGCCATTACAGGTGCAAACAACAATACGATAAAAAATAACCGCATCGGAACAGACAGTAGTGGCACTTTTGCGGTGTCAAACAATTTTGGTATTGCCATTCAGAATGCATCTTCGAATATCATTGGAAGTCTTGTGTCCGGCGAATTCAACTTGATTTCCGGAAACACTACAGCTGGAATTGTTATTGATGGTTTGCCGAGCAGTGGTAATCAGATCTTTGGAAACCGCATAGGAACTGATGTGTATGGAACAGACAGCTTGCCGAATGAAAGCGGAATTATTTTGTCGTATGCCAGTAGTACAACCATTGGCGGCTCAACGTTTAGTCACCGGAATATTATTTCAGGAAACCGCGGCGCAGCCATTGTCATGAATGGAACTGGTACACGCAATAATGTGGTGAAAGGAAATTTTATTGGTCCCGACATCACTGGTGTGGCGCCGCTGCACAACTATTCAGGCATCAATATTCTGAGCAGTGCCAACAGCAATATCATCGGAGGGACATTGCCCGCTGAAAGAAACATCATTTCCGGAAATCTCGAAATGGGGGTGTACATCGAAGCTGCAGACAGCAATGTGCTTGTCAATAATTTTTTCGGACCCGATTCCACCGGACTCGATGCTTTCAGAATCGGCGGTGACACTTTGCTGCAGAGCAATGGTGTTGAATTCAACACTGTGTCAAAACACAACCGTCTTGGTGGATACACGCCAGCAGAGCGCAATGTGGTGTCGGGCAACCGTGTGTATGGGATGGTATATTACGGAAATTGCAGCTACAATCCTGTGATCGGGAATTATATCGGCGTTGATGCATCAGGAAACAACGCATTGCCCAATGCCACCGGAATCTGCGTGGATGGCGGTTCCAACCATAATCCGATTATCAACAATGTGCTCAGCGGAAATTACAGCTACGGAATTTTTATTGTCACAACTGGTACTTTTTATAACACAATGACCGGAAATATTCTTGGACTCAATGCCGCCGGAACCGACACAGTGCCTAATGATGCCGGATTGCTAATTGGCGGTGGAACAAAGTTTAATATCATTGGGGGCACTACGCCTTCTGAACGGAATATTTTTTCAGGCAACCGTTTTGGCGGAATTGAAATTGCCGATCAGGGCACGAGTTTCAACACAATCAAAGGAAATTATGTCGGAACGGATATCACGGGATTGCAGGCCAGACCTAACTTGTATGGCATCAGTATTATTTCGGAATGTTCGCAGAACACCATTGACTCGAATATTATTTCCGGTAATGCACATTACGGATTGTTGTTTTTCGAAAATGCCGACAGCAATGTTGTAACGCGCAATTACATTGGTCCCGGTGCCGACAGTACCACAGCCCTTGGAAACGGAACAGCCGGCGTGGTGCTGTGGAACGGATCTTCGTACAATCAGATCGGTGGCGGGAATTTGGGAAATGTGATTGCATACCACGATTCATGCGGTATTGCTGTGAAGGACAACAACACTTTATACAACACTCTTTCCGAAAATAGCATATACGATAATTCGCTCATGGGCATCGATATTTTTCCGGAAGGTCCAAATGCGAATGATGTTGATGATGTTGATTCAGGACCCAACGAAATGATGAATTATCCGATTATTTGGACTCCGGAATATATTCCGTGGGCGCAGCAATTGACCATTGCCGGCAGCTTTCAGATGACAGGTATGGCGGACGGTATTGTTGTTGAGGTTTTTGAAGCAGCTCCGGATTCCCTGATTAATTGTGGTGAAGCAAAACGTTTTATTGGCAGAACACTGTGCAGCACCATGGGCGAGTGGCTAATCACGGTTCCATGGACTGAAGCCGGAACTGTTATTACTGCAACAGCAACCAGCATCAGTGGCAGTACATCGGAGTTTGCGCCCAATGTTACAGTGATAACAACGTTGGATGAATTGATAAAAAATACAGTGTCTGTTTATCCAAATCCCGCCAGTGATTATATTCTTTTTTCTGCTCAGGGCGCTGGGTTAAAATCGGTTTCTGTTTTTACAGCCGATGGCAGAAAAGTTTTTGAGCAAAACGAAATTGATGCGGAAAAGTTTGAATGGATATTTAAAAACGAGTTGCAGAGCGGAGTGTATGTGGTCCGTGTGTTGACAGCTGATTGCAGAATATTGGTTTCGAAGTTTGATGTTGTCAGATAGATATGAGTCCCCGGGCTTGACCAGGGGTCTCTTGCAACAGAAATAGTAAATTAAACCATCAGCTCAGAAGTAAATAGAAGAGATCCCGGCTCAGGGCCGGGAATAATAACCAAGAGAATAAAATGAAAATAATTCCAATCATTTTTCTGTGCGTTTTCGCACTCACTGCACAAGCCACAGTATATACGGTGACCAACACCAACACTTCGGGGGCAGGTAGTTTGCATGCTGCAATAACAACTGCGAACACAGCTCCCGGTGCGCCTCACAGCATAGTGTTCAATATTCCGGTGAGCGATCCGAATTACAATGCGGCACAAGGTGTCTGGATCATTCACATTACCAATGCTGCAAGACTGCCTTACATCCTAGGCTCAAACATCAGCATTGATGCATCGACGCAGACCAGCAATGTTGGCAATACAAATCCTGATGGACCTGAAATTGTGCTCGATGGAGGCGGCAGTACCGACTTCTGTTTTTTCGCTATGAATGCGGCCAACATAACCATCCGTGGATTCAATATCAGGCAATTTACTTATGGTATTCAGGTTTCAGGCAGCACCTCGACGGGTTGGGTGATTGCAGGTAATTACATCGGAACCAACGAAGATGCCTCTGATACTGCTGGTTGTTACATTGGTGTAGAATTATTGAATTTTGCAGGATATGCTACTATTGGAGGATTAAATGCCGCAGACCGCAACATCATCAGTGGCAACGAGCACATCGGGCTACGGCTGCTGAGTTCGAGCCACAACACGGTGATCAATAATTATATTGGCATCGATCGCACAGGAACTTTTGCATTGCGAAACTACGATGGATTGAGTCTTGAAGCATTTACGCAATACAATCAGATTGGCGGAAACTCGCCTGCAGCGCGCAATGTGATTTCGGGCAATGTTGCCTACGGACTTCCGTTGATTGGCTATGATACGCAGCATAATATTATTCAGGGTAATTATATTGGCACCAACGCGTCTGGCACTGCGGCTGTTGAAAACACCTACGGAATTTTGTTCGACGACGGTTCGCATTACAATACCGTCGGAGGTCTCGGAAGTGGAGAAGGGAACCTGCTTTCAGGAAATTCAGGTTATGGATTATTTTTATATAACAATGGCACTACCGAGAACTGGTGTTATGGAAACCTGATTGGTACTGATTTTTTGGGTACATCGGCTGTGCCGAACGGAAACGGCGTTGTGATTGATGGCATTGCAACACGGCATGTACTCGACAAAAATGTGATATCAGGAAATATTCAGAATGGCATTGCCATTCATATTACTGGCACCAATGAACATCATATAACACGGAATTTTATTGGAACCGATATTACCGGAACACTACCGTTGGGCAATGGTGCTGATGGGATCCGCATTGCTGAAGGCGGACAATACAATATTATTGGCGGTCCTGATTCAGGAAATGTGATTGCTTATAATGGCGGGAATGGAATTACTGTGCTGACTGCGGCTGATTACGGTAATACTTTTTCCGAAAATCTTATTTATGGAAATGCTCAGCTTGGCATTGATCTTTATCCGCAGGGTGTGACTGTTAACGATGCCGGTGACAGTGATGCCGGCGCCAACCAGCTGATGAATTTCCCAGTGCTTGATTCCGCCTCATTTGATGTAGGTCTTGGTAAAACAACACTGTACGGGCATCTCGATCATCCGCTGGCGCAATATTGTCGCGTTGAATTTTTCGGCAGCAGCGGCGATGCAAGCGGTCACGGACAAGCCAATGAATTCCTCGGAAATGTTTCTCCCGCAGCTGGTGGCACTTTCAGCTTTGAAATAACAACCGTACTTGCGTGGAACTATGTGACCGCCACCGCTACCGACAGCAGCGGCAACACTTCGGAATTCGCGTTGAATCTTGAATTGCCGGGACCAAACGCCATTTCGGAGCAGGAAAACGAAAATATATTTATTGTTTATCCGAACCCGGCCAGCGATTTTATATTTGTTGAAAATAGCGCTGGTGGCGACTTTCAGCTACAGCTGATCAACTCAGCAGGACAGATTGTTTTAAGCCAGAATTATTTTTCACACGAAGCAATTGTTGATGTTGCATCGTTGGAGCGTGGAGCATATCTCGTCGTAATCAGTTATGGAGCCGAATCCGATGTTTTCAGAATTCAGCTGCATTGATTTCGGACAATGATCTTTACACAAACAGATTCAGATTGCCTTCCGTTTTTTCGAGATAGGTAGCCACGCCGCCAATCTGTACGCCATCCATCAACTCGGACGCGGAAACGCCCATCACATCCATCGACATCTGGCAGGCGACAAATTCAACACCATTCTCCTGAGCAGTCAGAATCATGTTTTCAAGTGCATCGACCTGTTTATTGGCCATGCGTTTGCGCATCATCGAACGTCCGATGCCGGCCATGTTGAACTTCGACAATGCCAGTCTGCGACTCGATTTTGGCATAAGCATCCCAAACATTTTTCCAAAGAAATCCTTTTTAAGTGCTGGTTTATCCAATCGTTTAATAACATTCAGACCCCAGAATGTAAAGAACAAGGTAACTTTTTTGCCCATGGCTGCAGCGCCGTTGGCAATGACAAAAGTTGCAAGTGCTTTGTCAAGATCGTCGCTGAAAACAACGAGTGTGGCGCTGGTGCCTGTAGCGTTGGTCTGGAGCGATGGTGCAATTGGTTTGCCTTTCGAGACAACTGCTGTTATTTCGCCGCCGTTTTGGGAAAGTTCAAGAATTTCGTTTCCGGTCACTTTGGCCCATGCGGCTACATCTTTGTAGAAACCCGCATCGGAAGCGGTAATCCGAATGGCTTCGCCTTCCGGAATTTCGTCCATCGATTTTTTAAGTTTCAGAATCGGGCCAGGACACTGCAATCCACAGGCATCAACGATTTTAATTTTTTCTGCAGCAACACTTTTTGCAACAGGTTTTTCTTTACTCCCCTGATAAATCAAGTCATCAATGCCGATATAATCGTTGGCAAAAATATCTTCGTTACTTTGTTTCTGACTGGCTGTTTCATACGTTTTCAGACCTCCGGAAAGGTTGAACACATTCTCAAAGCCGCTCTGTGTCAGGATCCGGCATGCTACATGTGCACGCAATCCAACACCGCAGAAGGCAATTATTTTTTTGTCTTTTGGAATTTCATTCAGATGATCACGCAATTCATCAAGTGGAATATTCACTGCACCATCAATACTCCCCAGTTGAAATTCGTCGTTTGTTCTGATATCGAGCAGGAAAATATTATTGCGCGATTCATTGTGAACTTCGCGCCACGAAATCTGTTTTGATACTCCGTTCAGAATATTTTCGGCTACCATGCCGGCTATGTTTACCGGATCTTTTGCCGAAGAAAAGGGCGGGGCATAGGCATGTTCAATTTCTGCCAGATCATAAACGGTTGCTCCCTGTTGAATGGCTGTTGAGAGCAAATCAATCCGTTTGTCAACTCCTTCGTAACCCACAATCTGAGCGCCAAGCAGACGACCATTATCGGGGGCAAAGGAAATTTTTATAGTCATGGGCAATGCTCCGGGATAATATCCGGCATGTGATGATGAATGCGTAGTGGAATCTATATGTGGTATATTTAGCTTCCCAAGCTGTTTTCCAGAGACACCTGTTGCTGCAACGGTAATGTCAAATACTTTTGCAATAGCAGTATTAACAGATCCCTTGTATGTTTTTTTATTTCCAAAAACAATATTATCAGCGGCAATCCTTCCTTGCTTGTTGGCCGGCCCTGCCAGATAGGTAATCATTGGAGTTTTTGTAATCGGGTTGGCAAATTCAATAGCATCTCCCACCGCATAAATATCTTCATCATTTGTTTGCAAAAATTCATTCACAACAAAGCCACCCGAAGCCCCAATTGTTAAACCTGCTGTCTTGGCCAGCTGCGTATCCGGTCGAACACCTATGGATAAAATGACCATATCGGTTTCGATGGTTTTTGATGAATTCATTTTTACTTCGATGCGGTTGTTTTTCTGGGCGAAAGAAGCAACCGAAGATTTCAGATAAAACTCAACATTTTTTGTTTTCAGATGTTGATGCACCATAGCGGCCATTGAGTAATCAAGCGGCGACATAACCTGTTCGGCCATTTCAACAATGGTTACACGAAGTCCTGCTTTGTGAAGGTTTTCAGCCATTTCCAGTCCGATGAATCCGGCACCGACAACCACTGCATGACGAGGTTTTCTGGTTTCAATGTATTCTTTGATTTTATCAGTATCGGGCACATTGCGCAATGTAAAAATGCCTTCAGACTGAATGCCCGGAATGGGCGGTTTCACAGGTTCTGCCCCAGGTGATAACACCAGTTTGTCATAGTTTTCAGTATATGTTTCGCCGCTGTTGACTTTTTTTACAGTCACTGCTTTTTTTTCGCGATCGATGGTTATAACTTCGGAAAAATTGCGAACTTCGAGATTAAAACGCTGACCAAAGGTGGCCGGCGTCTGCACAAAAAGATTTTCGCGCTCAGCGATTGTTCCACCTATATAATAAGGTAATCCGCAATTGGCGTACGAAATATATTCACCGCGTTCAAAAACGATGATCTCACTTTTTTCATCAACTCTGCGCAATCTTGCTGCAGTTGTTGCGCCACCAGCCACTCCGCCGACAATTAAATATTTCATTACAATGTGTTTTAATGCGTAAGATTTTCTGAATGCAAAATTACTGCAAATCTGAATGCAGATTTCCGTTGCAGCTATGATGTTTATCATGACTTGCAACATGCTTGAATAAAGGCAGGCGAAAGCAGATTATTTCTATTGTCTGGTCAATTGAATCAATTGATCGTTGTTGCCAAAAAAGACATTTACATCAACAGACCCAGATATGCCGTCTATATTGGCTTTGTCGCTGAATTGCCAGAATTCCCATTTTGCAAATGTTGCCGGTCTGTTTTGATAGTAATGAGCTACCCAAAGTGGATATTTCTCAATACTGGTACCACTCAGATATGTTTCGTAAAACACCGCACCTGTATAAACGATTGGTTTAACACCATAATGTCTTTCAACAATCTGAAGCCATGTCCAGAGTGACTTTACCAATGCATTCCGACTCATACCGCGTGCAGTTTCTTCAATGTCAAGAACTGGAGGCAGGTCGCCTTTTTCCAATTTTACCGTTCTGCAAAAATGATTGGCTTGATCTTCGGCATCGACACCTGGCTTGAAATAATGATAAGCACCTCGCGGAATTCCTGCATCCTGAGCGCCTTTCCAGTTATCAGAAAATGACGGATCACGGAGTGTTTTTCCTTCTGTTGCCTTGATGAAAGCAAATTCAACGGTAAATCGTCCGGATTTGAAATCAGCAACACGAAGCCAGTCAATATTGTTCTGGTAGCGCGAAACGTCGATACCAAACACTTCAAAACCTTGAGGCAGAGGTACGCCGATTTGAGTTATTTTTTCCGGGGGATTTATTTGCAGCCCGCTTTGGTAGCGCAGCCAGGAAATGAAGTATCTTCCAGGGTTTGTAAAAATCAGAAGAAAAACCAGTAATATCAATACTGACAAAACGATATACCATCGGTTGATGCGGGTTTTTTTACGTTTTGTCATTAAGCAACTATTACTGAATTTCTTGTATTCCGAAGAAGATGATCAGATTTTTCGAAAAGATAAAAGACTTAATCAGATAGATCTTTACCGTGGCAGTTTTTATATTTTTTTCCGCTTCCGCAAGGGCATGGATCGTTTCGACCTACTTTTTTCTCTACGCGGACAGGCTCTTTTGTAGTGTTGTTTGCACTTGGATCATGGTATTTGGGGTGTTGCGTTCCCGGGATGTTTGATTCCCGGCTGGTTTTCAGATTTGGATTATTGCTGCGACGAGCTTGTTCGGCTTCGGATAATTTTCTGTCTTCAGCCAGCGGAACATGGCCATGGGTAAGAAAACTCAGAAGGTCTTTGCTGATTTTTGTAAGCATTTGTTTGAACAATTCAAATGATTCAAATTTGTAAATCAGCAGCGGATCTTTTTGTTCATACACTGCATTCTGAACACTTGTTTTAAGATCATCCATTTCTCGCAGATGTTCTTTCCATGCGTCATCAATGATGGCCAGAGCCAGACTTCTTTCAACCCCACGCATCACCTCTTTGCCCTGACTTTCGTAGGATTTTTTGATATTGGCCAGCGCAGTGAACGATTTTTTCCCATCAGTATAGGGGATGGCCACATCGTCGAATTTGCGGTTGGCATTTTCGAAAATTTCCTTGATAATGGGGAAAGTGCGTTGGGCAGTCATATCGCATTTTTGCTGATATTCGCCGTAGGAATGTGTAAAAAGCTTCTCAGCCATTTTCGATGTGTTTTCCGAGAAGAATTCTTTTTCATCAATACCAGGTTCTACTGCAAATGTTTTCATCACTTCAAACGTGAACTGATCAAAGTCGCGTGAATCCTGACCTTCAGCAACAATTGTTTCAGCAATATCGCTGAACATATTCAACAGATCAATGGATAGTTTATCTCCGTACAATGCGTTGTGACGACGGTTATAAATGACTTCGCGTTGCGAGTTCATTACATCATCATATTCCAGAAGTCGTTTTCGGATGCCGAAGTTGTTTTCTTCCACTTTTTTCTGGGCGCGTTCAATAGCTTTGGAAATCATGCTATGCTGAATCATTTCGCCTTCTTTCAGTCCAAGACGATCCATGATACCAGCAATGCGGTCGGAGCCGAAAAGCCGCATCAGGTCATCTTCAAGTGAAACATAAAATTGCGAGGACCCAGGATCTCCCTGACGGCCGGCACGTCCCCGGAGCTGCCGGTCAACACGACGCGATTCGTGGCGTTCTGTGCCAATGATGGCAAGACCACCTGCTTCTTTTACACCAGGCCCGAGTTTGATATCTGTTCCACGACCAGCCATGTTTGTGGCAATGGTAACACTGCCCGATTGGCCTGCCATTGCTACAATGTCAGCTTCTTTTGCATGCAATTTTGCATTGAGAACGCTGTGTTTTATTTTTTTCATGGTCAGCATGCGACTGAGCAGTTCTGAGGTTTCAACTGAGGTTGTCCCAACAAGAACCGGACGTCCCGCTTCTTTCAGATTGACAATTTCGTCAATGACCGCATTGAATTTTTCACGTTTGGTTTTATAAACCAGATCATGGTGGTCTTTACGCACAATAGGCCGGTTTGTCGGAATAACAACAACATCCAGTTTATAAATATTCCACAGCTCACCTGCTTCGGTTTCAGCCGTACCGGTCATACCAGCCAGTTTTTTATACATGCGGAAATAATTCTGCAGTGTAATGGTGGCATAGGTTTGTGTGGCGGCTTCAACTTTCACATTTTCCTTGGCTTCGATGGCCTGATGCAGTCCGTCGCTGTAGCGGCGCCCTTCCATGATGCGGCCGGTTTGCTCATCAACAATTTTGATTTTGTTATCAATGATGACGTATTCAACATCAATTTCAAATAGTGTATAAGCTTTCAACAACTGATTCATTGTGTGAATCCGGTCTGACTTGACAGCATAATCCTGACGAAGCAACTGCTTTTTTTCGATGCGTTCAGTGTCGGATAATTCAGATTTTTCAAGATCGGCTAATTCTGAACCGATATCAGGTAATATGAAAAATTTAGCATCGCCTGTTTTCTCAGTCAGCAAGTCAATTCCTTTATCGGTAAGCTCAATGGAATTTTGTCTTTCATCAATCACAAAGAATAATTCATCATCGATAAGATGCATATTCTTCATGTTTTCGCTCAAATAGAGATTCTCGGTTTTGTGAAGCAGGGTTTTCATTCCTGGTTCACTGAGAAATTTGATTAATGCTTTATTTTTCGGAAGACCTCTAAAGCATTTCAGCAAAGCAACTCCTCCTAGTTTTTCATCTTCAGAGCTGGGATTTTCTTTGGATAATAATCGTTTTGCTTCAGCGAGAAAACCATTGATAAGCGTTTTTTGTGCATTTGTTATAGTAACAACAAATGGCTTGAGTTCATCAAACTCCTGATGGTCGCCTTTACTGGTCGGGCCGGAAATAATCAGCGGTGTTCGTGCATCGTCGATCAAAACGGAGTCAACCTCATCGACGATGGCGTAGTTGTGTCCGCGCTGTACGATTTCATCAATGCCACGAGCCATGTTATCGCGCAGATAATCGAAGCCGAATTCATTGTTGGTTCCATAGGTAATATCGGCCAGATATGCTTTTTTGCGAGCTGCGCTGTTGGGTTCATGTCTATCGATACAATCTACAACCAGTCCGTGAAATTCAAATAAAACACCCATCCATTCAGAGTCTCGTTTGGCGAGATAATCATTCACGGTTACAACATGCACTCCTTTTCCCGGAAGGGCATTCAGATACATTGGCAAGGTCGCAACCAGCGTTTTACCTTCTCCTGTAGCCATTTCAGAGATTTTTCCTGAATGCAGCACATAACCGCCGATGAGCTGAACATTGTAATGTACCATGTCCCATGCAATTGTAGTGCCTCCGGCTGTCCATGCGTTTTTCCAATATGCTTTGTCGCCTTTGATAATGATACTGTTGCGCTTGGCAGCCAGTTCTTTGTCAAATTCGGTTGCAGTTACTTCAATTTCTTCATTTTCCTTAAAACGTCGGGCTGTATCTTTTACAACGGCAAATGCAGCGGGCAGTATTTCGGTAAGTTTTTCCTGCGTGATTTCGTAAACCTTTTTTTCAAGTTTTTCAATTTCAGAATAGATTTTTTGCTTTTCCTCAATTGGCATTTCAAATTCAGTCTCAATGCGGTTTTTGAGAGCTTCAATCTGATCTTCTTCGTCTTTAACAGCTGCAATGAGTGCTGCACGGAATTCGAGCGTCTTTGCGCGGAGTTCGTCGTTGGAAAGTTTCTTTATTTTTTCATACTCCACATGTACTTTTTCTACATAGGGAGTCACTTCTTTCATATCCTTGTCAGCCTTGTTACCAAATAGCTTTTGCCAGATTGTTGCCATATTGATTGAAATTATTCCTACAAAAGTAATTGAATTTTTTGAATTTTCTTTCTCCCCAACCTGAGTGCGTCGCGGAGCGACCTCTCAGCGTTGGGGGCGAGCTGCGGATAAGCCGATGCACTCAGGTCGATTTCATCGACGCAGAGAGTTCGGCGATGCGACTTTTGTATGAGCCTTTGATTATCGCAAATTCACCATATCAATTGCCAGTGGCCAAAAATCAATTCTCACATAACCCATCACCTACTTGCTCGTTCCCGGAGCCCGAAGCTTGTCACGTTTCACGTGAGGCATACGGGCTATTAATATTTATCGCCTGGAGTTTAATCCGACGGAGGCGGATGCGAATAATTAAGGTGCTGCGCAGCTTCTTTCACGCCTTCGGCACCTCGACCAATTAACCATTGACCAATAACCATTAACCATTCAACCTGACCACTATTTTGTATCTTTGCATCATGAATTCCCGCGGCCTGATATTATTTCTCGACACTACTCATCCGCTGCTTCCGCAAAGACTGGAAGAGGTCGGATTTGAGGTGAAGCTTTTCTCCGGAACGCTTGATGAGCTGAAGACAATGTTGCCTGATGTGACCGGGCTTGTGGTGCGGAGTAAGTTCACTTTATCGCGCGATGTTCTGGAGTGCGCACCCAACCTGCGTTTCATTGCACGTGCCGGTGCCGGAATGGAAAATATTGACGTTGCATATGCTGAAAGCAGAGGCATTTCATGTCTCAGCAGTCCGGAAGGCAATCGTGATGCTGTTGGCGAACAGGCACTCGGCATGTTGCTTATGTTGATGAACAACCTGCGGCGCGCCGACAACGAAGTCCGCAACAGCATCTGGAAACGTGAGGCCAACCGCGGCTTTGAGCTGACCGGGAAAACCGTTGGTATTATCGGATATGGAAATATGGGGAGCGCTTTCGCGCAGAAATTAAGCGGTTTCGGTTGTCGCTTGATTGCCTATGATAAATACAAAACCGGCTATGGAAGCGCGATTGTAGAAGAACAATCCATGCAGACTTTGTTTGAGGAATGCGATGTGGTGAGTCTGCACGTGCCGTTGACCGAGGAAACAACATATCTGGCAAATGAAAATTTCTTTGATTCTTTTCGTAAACCGGTCTGGTTCATCAACACCTCGCGTGGTATGGTGTGCAAGACATCAGCTCTGATAACCGCACTAGAAGCAGGTTTGGTATTGGGCGCCGCACTCGATGTGCACGAATGGGAAGATTTCAGTTTTGAAAATTTCTTCAAACAGGAGCTGCCACCGGAATTCACCTGGCTGACGCAAAGCGACAAAGTCGTGCTGAGCCCGCATATTGCAGGCTGGACGCACGAATCGAATGTGAAGCACGCTGAGGTGCTGTTCTCCAAAATCGTCGCGCTGAGGTTATAAGTGTCACGCAGAGGACGCGGAGACGCAGAGAGCATTCAATTGTTTCACGCAGAGAACGCAGAGAGCATTCAATTGTTTCTCGCAGAGGTCGTGGAGACGCAGAGGGATTTGCCACTATAACACAAAGACACGAAAATATTTTCACTACTGAGTTCCCGGTCGCTGATTGAGATACAGCTTTGCTGACTGTGCCGGGATCTCTTGGAAAACCCTCGACTTGTCACAGCTTGTCACGTTTTACGTGATTTCACGTGAAGCCCTTGCACCCTTTCTTCCGCGAATAGAATCACCCTTCATCTGTCTGCAACAGGCAGGCATGCGATGAAGACTGATTCAGTGGGTCGCTCAGGAATGGCTCGCAGAGGGAGTTTAGTCCGACGAAGGCGGACCAAAGACGCAGAGAGATTCTTTCAGAGCATTGTGTATTTAGGGCCTGCTGAAAAAGTCTGAGGTGCGCCATATTCGAGGCGACAAGACGAAGATGTATAGTAATACTTCGAGTCGATGGCAACGAAGAAGATGGCGCGCATCAGACTAACAAACACTCACA
>Ga0116152_10002870_pt1 | contig 13984 bp, 15 predicted proteins | sample AD_UKC119_MetaG_FD_89894 | JGI IMG/M metagenome (GOLD analysis project Ga0116152, IMG submission 89894) | Active sludge microbial communities of municipal wastewater-treating anaerobic digesters from Hong Kong - AD_UKC119_MetaG | ecosystem: Engineered > Bioreactor > Anaerobic > Digestate...
CCGATAACGGCCAAAAAATTCATTAAATCTTCGCCCCTAATTTATTGTTCTTACCATACCATCTGTGGTACCTGTGGCCAATGCCGGTCAATAATTCATATTGTCCTAAAGTAGACACTTCGCTCGCCATTTCAAGTGTTATATTTGGTCCAAGTATTTCGGCAAAGTCGGATACCTTAACTTTATCAAATTCAGAGGCAGAAATATTCACGGCAATCATGTCCATTGACACTTTGCCGATTACCGGTGCCAGATGACCATTTATGCTGACATGGCTTTTACGGTCACTGACCTTTAATGTGCCATCGGCATACCCCACATTCATCAGGGCGACTCTAGAGGGTTCCTCAGCTGTCCAGGTTGCGTTATAGCCCACAGTCATGCCGGGCAGGACGTCTCTTATCTGCAAAATTCTTGCCTTGATTTCGAATGTGGGTTTAAGGCCGGCGGGAAGGGACTTAAGCCCCGGATTGCCGCCATAAAGCATAATGCCTGGACGAACCAGATCAAAATGATACTCATGTCCTAGGAAAATTCCGCCCGAATTGGCAAGGCTTGCGGGCACATCCCCAAGGGCTTCAACAATTTTTCTGAATTTTCCAAGCTGGATATTGTTGGTCTTATGGTCCTGTTCTTCTGATCTGATAAGATGGCTGATCATCAGCTCAAGATTAAGATTATGTCTGGAATTCAGAAATTTTTCGGCTTCATGTTCACTTAATCCAAGCCGGTTAATGCCGGTATCAAAATGCATAGCGCAGGGCTCCGGGCTACCAGACCACAACAAAACCTGCGACAAATCATTCAGGATCGGACGGATTTTATACTCTTTATAAGTTTCTATCTGGTCACTGAACAGTCCGTTAAAAACATAAATAACCGCATTGGGCAGGGTGGTCCTTAAATTGACCGCCTCAACCAGATTGGCAACAAAAAAAGTGGTACATCGGGTGTTATGGAAAATTGCCTGTGCGATTTCCGTCATGCCTAGGCCGTAGGCATTGGCCTTGACCACAGCGGCGCAGGCCGCTGTTTGGGCCTGTCCGGCAAGGGTTTCATAATTATTGATGATTGCACCAAGGTCAACATTAAGGAAAGCTGACGAATTATTCAGTGCCTTTTCCACGCTCATATTTAATGTTTTTCCGCGTGATATTCAGGGCTAAGCGGCCGGTCACTGAATTTGGTGATTTCCGCTTCAAACTGAAGCTCGATGATGCCGGTTGGACCATGACGCTGTTTACCGATGATGAATTCGGCAAGGCCTAGAAGTTTTTCGCCTTCTTCAAGCCATTGCATATGTTCCGGTGTTCCCGCGTCCGGTTCCTGCTGGTTATGATAATATTCGGGCCGATAAACAAAGGTTACCATATCCGCATCCTGTTCGATGGTTCCGGATTCACGAAGATCAGAAAGCAATGGGCGTTTATTATCACGGCTTTCGATGGTCCTGCTAAGCTGGGAAAGGGCAATGACGGGAATATGGAGCTCTTTGGCCAGTCCTTTTAACCCGCGGGTGATTTCGGAAACTTCCTGGACCCTGTTTTCAATTCCCTTACCTTTTAAGCCTGTTCCTCTAAGTAGTTGAAGATAATCAACAATAACCAGTCCAAGACCGTGTTGGCGTTGCAGTCTTCTTGCACGGGTGCGAAGTGCGCCAATGGTAAGTCCCGGTGTATCATCAATGAAAAGGGGCAGTTCTTCAAGTTCAATTGCCACGCGGGAAAGCTGATTAAACTGGGCTTGGGTCAGTTTGCCCTGACGCATGTCCTGCGAAGATAATCCGGCCTGTTCTGCCAAAATACGGCTGGCGAGCTGGTCAGATGACATCTCGAGTGAGAAAAAACCAACGACGGCCCCCTTGTTCTGATCATCCGGCACGCCAAGGTCAAGATCATGCTTCCATGCCTTGGCGGCATTAAAAGCGATATTGGTTGCGAGGGCCGTCTTGCCCATGGCGGGGCGCCCGGCAATAATGAGCAAATCCGATTTATGAAGACCGCCAATTTTGCGGTTAATACTTTCAAACCCGGTGGTAACACCGGCGAGATCGCCTTTACGCTGAAGCGCATTACCGATGACATTAACGGCGGCAATGGCTGAATCTTTAAATTTTTTAAATCCGCCGTCAGTTGTGCCATTTTCTGCCATTGAATAAAGCTGCTTTTCGGCTTCTTCAATCTGTTCTTTAGAGGTTTCTTCCACCTGAAATGAATAGGCCTTATTGACGATTTCAGTGCCCAGATCAATAAGATGGCGACGGATCGCAAGATCATAAATCAGCAACCCATAATCAAGAGCATTAATGATGGTTATTGCAGAAGCGGCCAGTTTGGAAAGATAAATACCGCCACCAACATCAGCAAGCATATGATCTTTTTCGAAAAAAGGTTTTAATGTAACAGGCGTTACCAACTGGCCTTTTTCAATCATGGTCTGACAGGCCTGATAGATTTTTTTGTGAGCGCCATTGGCAAAATGCTCAGGCTTCAAAAAATCCTGTACTTTTTCGAGAACGTCATTATTTACCAGAATAGCCCCGAGCAGGGCCTGTTCCGCTTCAAGGTTATGAGGAATTTCCTTATAGGAAATATCCTCATTCTCTTCTGAATCTGAACGATCATTATCCTGAATGATCGGAATTTCGGAATAATCTGACATCAATTTGCTCGAATATTTTGTTCAGGAAGCAGTATATTTCTAATGCCGCCTTTAAACAATGAAAATATAAAAATACATATCTTCATTTATTTTCGCGTCAGGTAATCGCTCTGATTTTTTAAGCGCACCACCTTGCCGTTGTCATCCCTTAAGAATGTCGTGACATCGGCTTCACCGCCATCATCGCGCAGCGCGATAAAATTATCCCCTTCCAGATGTCTGTATCTGGTGATGGAATCAAGCGGATATCCGGATTTGAGCGAGAAGGAAATAAGCTCATCACCCCATTGCATGATATAAAGCTCATCGGCCCAGGGCTGCTGATCATAGCTGCCTTCATATTCCGAGAAATCCTCAACCGGTTTTGGATTGTTGGCCTTTAACACGGGGCCAAGGATATCCATCATATTATTGACAATCTGCAGCGGTGGGGTTGATGAATGGGTATTCATCAGGGCAACAGCCCCGATTTTCTGATTTGGTTCTATCATCGTCTGTGATGTATGACCGGCATAAACGCCGCCATGCCCGATATAGGATATTCCATTGCGGTATGTTGTCCGAAACCCGTAACCAACATCCATATTTTCAGCAGCATGAACCGCATGTGGCCGCATCATTTCACGTAAACTGTTCTGGTTCAGGATTTTATCACCCGCACCATTATAGGTTCTTATCTGCCACATCAGGAATTTTGCCAGATCATTGGCGCTTGAGGATACACCGGCCGCAGACGTTGTGGCCCTCGCGTCAATGAAGGGCACTTCCATCCGTTGTCTTTTCCTGTCAAGCGACCCGTATCCGATGGCCAGATCATTGCCATGCTTTTTGGGGTCAATATTGGTATAGGAGTTGTTCAGACCCATCGGTTTTATAATATGATTATGAACATATTTTTCATAACTCATACCGGAGGCATTTTCGACCACCTGACCCAGCAGCATAAATCCAAGGTTGGAATATTGGTAATGCTCCCAGGCGCGGTAAAGTGTTTCAAGATTTGATGTGGACTTTTTAAGCTCTTCCAGATCCGGAAAGGGATAACCATCCCGATAGGACCAATAGCCCAGATTAGGTTCATAGGGAAGGCCGCTTGAATGGGTAAGCAGGCTTTCAATGCTGATAACATCTGAAAGCGGGTATTTCTGTTTTATAGTCAGCCAGGGAATATATTTTTTTGCCGGATCTCTTAAATCTAATTTGCCAGCATCTCTTAACTGCATAATCGCGAGACTTGTAAACAGTTTCGAATTGGAAGCGATACGGTAAAGTGTGTCCGGTGTTGCCTCCAGTTCGGTGTGGGGATTGGCATAGCCAAATGATTTGGCATAGATGATTTTCTGATCATCAACAAATGAAACTGAAATGCTCGGCCAGTCATTATAATCGCGCTGCGCTTCAAGCCATACGCTTACCAAATGCTCTGCCTGTTCTACGGACTGGGCGGATGCCAGTGACGCATTAAAACCAAAACTGATTAGCAAAGTTAAAAGAATTTTTTTCATATGATAATCCCCTATATTTAAATTTAACTTAATGGAGCGGCAGACTCTCGGCAACAAAAAAGGCGGGTAAAAGACCCGCCTTTATCAGAATTTTTTTTCGAAAAAACCTTATTCGGCTTTTTCTTCCTCTGCGTCATCTGCTGTTTCAGCCTCTTCAGCAGGAGCTGCTTCTACTTCAGCGTCCTCTTCACCAGTATCTGCGACAACGGCTTCAGCATCTTCTTCTTTTTCGAAGTAATCTTCTACTGCAAATTCTTCTTCATTAAGATCAGCAGAAACATCACCGCCAACCGCCTGAATTTCAGCTTCAGCAGCTGAACGGGCAACATTTACAGTAACATTTATTTCTACTTCCGCATGAAGACGAAGGGCAATATCATATAAACCGAGAGTTTTAAGAGCACGGTTAAGAATTACCTGACTTTTATCAACTTTATAACCGGCTTCTTCAAGTTCGACAGCAATGTCACGCGCTGAAACGGACCCAAAAAGCTGCCCGCTTTCACCAGCCTGACGGATAAGAACAACAGAAACTTTATCCATTTTTGCGGCAATTGCTTCTGCTTCCGATTTTGCTTTAAGATTATTGGCTTCGATTTCTTTGCGCTGTGTTTCAAAATGAGCAATATTGGCTTTGGTCGCACGAAGAGCTTTCCTTTGTGGTAAAAGAAAGTTGCGGGCATAGCCGTTTTTCACTTTTACTACGTCACCGATTTGACCAAGATTAGTTACGCGCTCAAGTAGGATAATATCCATGATGATTCTCCTTATTGATTTACGTATGAAATAAGAGCCAGGTTACGGGCGCGTTTAATGGCTTTAGCCAGTTCGCGTTGCTTTTTGGCTGATACGGCAGTAATGCGGCTTGGTACTATTTTTCCACGCTCGGAAATATAACGTGTAAGCAGACGCACATCTTTATAGTCAATTTTCTGGGCGTGTGAACCTGAAAATGGGCAGGTTTTACGACGACGGAAAAAAGGACGGCGTGCGCCACCTTGTGATGATTGGCGATCAGTACTCATTATTCTTCCTCCTCCACATAATCGTCATTTGATGAGAAGTCGTCACGCGTACGACTGTCACGGTCTTTTGAACGAAGAACAACGCTTTCGCCTTCCTCAAATTCATCAACACGGATCGTCATATAACGGATGACATCTTCATGAAGTCGGGCATTACGCTCCAGTTCAGCAATAGCGGCATGTGGTGCATCAATATTCAGATGAACATAATGACCTTTTTTGTATTTTTTAATCCGGTAAGCAAGAGTACGAAGACCCCAAGACTCGGTCTTGGCAATTTGTCCGCCATTATCTTTCACGATTTTGGCAAATTGGTCTGTTATCGCATCAACCTGTTGAGGTTGGATATCCTGCCTAGCGATATATGTATATTCATATAAAGACATTTAGCAATTTCCTTTTATTTTTACATCGGGGTGGCAACGAATATCAAATAGCCACATTACTTTATTAACCGATTATCCTCATGATATTCACGGGAAGGGCGCAATATACATGAAAGTTAAGGTAACGCAAGGGGTTTATGGGTATTTTTTTGTTTTTACAAATAATTTAAACGCTAACTTTTCTTGACAGACAGAGGCTATTTGATAAGAGTTTATAAATACAGAACAAAAAATAAGGACATATTTCATATGACAAGAGCATTTGTTTTTCCCGGTCAGGGAAGCCAAGCCGTTGGAATGGGGAAGGATTTGGCAACAAGCTCAGCTCATGCCCGCGCTGTATTTCAAGAAGTGGACGACGCACTTGGACAGAAATTATCAGCACTTATGTTTGAAGGCCCAATAGAAGATCTTACCCTGACCTATAATGCTCAACCGGCATTAATGGCGTCCAGCATTGCTGTTGTGCGGGTGATGGAAAATGAATTTGGATTAAAAATTGCCGATCTGGCATCCTTTGTTGCGGGGCATTCCCTTGGAGAATATTCCGCACATGCTGCTGTCGGTACAATAAGCCTTTCTGATACCGCAAAGTTATTGAAACTCCGCGGCGAGGCCATGCAGCGTGCGGTTCCCGTAGGAATCGGCGCAATGGCTGCGGTCATGGGTGCTGAATTTGCCGATGTTGAGGAAATAGCTGCTGAAGCATCCCAGGGGCAGGTTTGTACAGCCGCGAATGACAATGCCGACGGGCAGGTGGTAATCAGCGGTCATAAGGAAGCGGTTGAACGGGCAATGGAAATTGCAAAAGAACGGGGCATAAAAAGGGCAGTGTTATTACCTGTAAGTGCCCCATTCCATTGTCCGCTGATGCAACCGGCTGCTGATGAAATGGCTGTGGCGCTCAATGCAACGACATTTAATGCACCACAAATACCTGTAATAACAAATGTTAGTGCCAAGGCGCAAAAAGATCCCGAAGTTTTACGGGAACAGCTCATTGATCAGATCACCGGACGCGTACGCTGGCGGGAAAGTGTTCTTGAAATGGGCACGCTCGGTGTAAGTGAAATTGTTGAACTTGGAACAGGAAAAGTGTTAAGTGGACTGGTGCGGCGGATCAATAAGGATATTTCCGCTTCCAGCCTTCAGACACTTGAAGATATAGAAGCGTTCGCAAAAGAAATAAATTAAGTGGAGACAATTATAAATGTTTGATTTAACAGGAAAATGCGCGCTAATTACCGGTGCTTCAGGCGGTCTTGGCAGTGCCATTGCCAGAACTTTGCATGCAGCCGGTGCAAAAGTTGCGCTTTCCGGAACGCGGGAAGAACCGTTAAAAGCGCTGGCCGCTGAACTAGGTGATGGGGCATATGTGGTGCCGGCTAATCTTTCGGATCCAGAGAGTGTAGCGGCACTCCCCGCCGCTGCAACAGCAGCAATGGGGGCAGTTGATATCCTTGTTAATAACGCCGGAATTACCCGCGATAATATTTCAATGCGTCTCAAAGATTCCGATTGGGATGATGTGATGCAGGTTAATTTGAAAGCGGCCTTTAATCTTACCCAGGGGGTTATGCGGGGCATGATGAAAAAAAGGGCCGGGCGTATTATCAATATAACATCAATTGTTGGGGTCACGGGTAATCCGGGTCAGGTCAATTATGCCGCTTCTAAGGCCGGAATGATTGGTATGTCAAAAAGCTTTGCCCATGAACTGGCCTCAAGAAATATAACAGTGAACTGCATCGCGCCGGGTTTTATTGAAAGCCCGATGACAGATGAACTAAGTGATGATCAAAAATCTTCGCTGCTTTCAAATGTACCGGCAGGTCGTTTGGGAAGAGCAGATGAGGTTGCTGCGGGGGTTTTATACCTTGCCAGTGACGAAGCAGACTATGTCACCGGACAGACTTTACATATAAATGGTGGCATGGCGATGATTTAGGGCTTTGCATTTCCTGATTAATTGTGTTAGGAAGCCCCAAACTCTCGGTTTAGAGATATAATCAATGTTTAACTCAGGCTTTAATGAAAGTCTTTAATTTAAGGAATATGAAATGAGCAATGTAGCTGAACGCGTTAAAAACATCGTTGTTGAACACCTTGGTGTTGATGAAGATAAAGTTACAGATTCTGCAAGCTTTATTGACGATCTTGGCGCAGATAGCCTTGATACTGTTGAGCTGGTAATGGCATTTGAAGAAGAGTTCGGATGTGAAATTCCTGATGATGCAGCAGAAAAAATTCTTACTGTTCAAGACGCTATTAACTTCATTGAAGCCAATGGCTAATTCCAGAGCATTGCTCTGAATTTATTGAGGCCGCGAATCATATTATCTATTTATTTGGATAAAATGATGCTCGCGGTCTTGTTATGTCTGCCGTTTTTAGGTAGCATCAAATTCCATAAGTAACAAAAAAGGGTTAGCGAATGAGACGAGTTGTTGTAACCGGATTGGGGCTGGTGACGCCATTGGCGACTGGAGTAGAGGAAACCTGGAAGCGTCTTATTGCCGGGGAAAGCGGTGCGGGGCCAATTACCAGATTCGATTCTGAAGGACTTACAGCACAGGTTGCCTGTGAAGTACCGCTCGGTGATGGAACAAACGGAACATTTAATGCCGATGACTGGATGGATCCTAAAAGCCGTAAACGGGTTGATGATTTTATCCTTTATGGTATGGCGGCGGCTGATATGGCTTTTGCCGATAGCGGATATAAAGCTGAAACCATGGAACAAAAATGGCGTACCGGTGCCCTAATCGGTTCCGGTATTGGCGGGCTGCCAGGAATTCAGGATGAGAGCATCAATATGTTTGAACGCGGTGTACGCCGCGTAAGCCCGCATTTTATTCCACGGTGTCTTATAAATCTGGTGTCTGGTAATGTATCAATTAAACATGGCCTTATGGGACCAAACCATGCGGTGGTAACAGCCTGTGCCACGGGAACACATGCCATTGGGGATGCGGCGCGACTGATTGCGTTTGATGATGCCGATGTTATGATTGCCGGTGGCGCGGAAGCCGCCATCTGCCGTGTGGGTGTTGCCGGGTTTAATCAGGCGCGCGCTTTAAGCACCCATTTCAATGATACACCGACCAAAGCGTCGAGACCCTATGATAAGGACCGTGATGGATTTGTGATCGGTGAAGGTGCCGGCATGGTCATCCTTGAAGAATACGAACATGCCAAAGCACGCGGGGCCAAAATTTATGGTGAAGTTGTGGGCTATGGCCTGAGCGGAGATGCGTACCATGTTACTGCACCATCACCGGATGGCAGTGGCGGATACCGTGCAATGGAAGCTGCCTTTAAACGCGCGAAAATGGATCCATCTGAAATTGGTTATGTCAATGCGCATGGCACGTCAACGCCACTTGGTGATGAAATTGAATTTTCGGCTGTTAAACGCCTGTTTGGTGATGCGGCTTCATCCATTGCCATGTCATCCACAAAGTCCGCAATTGGACATTTGCTAGGGGCTGCCGGCGCGGTTGAGGCCGTTTTCAGTATTCTTGCCATGAACCGTGGTGAGGTGCCACCAACACTTAACCTGGATAATCCATCAGAAGGCATTGAAGGCATAAATCTGGTTCCGCATGAAGCACAGCAAAAATCGGGGATCAAAGCGGTGCTTTCAAACAGCTTCGGATTTGGCGGAACAAACGCTTCAGTTATTATCAGGGCGGTCTAGCACCCTGATGCAGGGGTTTAGAAAATATATTATACTCTTAATCGTTGGCAGCGTTGCATTTGCAGCGCTGTTTTCGTTTCTGACCTATCGTGCCTTTATGGCCCCCAATGACCAAAAAACCAATAGTGTGTTTCTGGTGCCCCCGGGCCAGGGGCTGATCAGGACTTCCCGCCTGCTAAACGAAGCCGGTTTAATATCCAATAAGGATATTTTCAGGGTCGGTGTGATGTTCAAGGGTCAGGAAAGAAATTTGAAAGCGGGGGAATTTCTAATTCCGCCAGCGGTTTCCATGAATGACATTATGAATATTCTGGTTAAGGGTGAAGTCATTCAGCACCAGCTCACCATCGTGGAAGGATGGACCAGCTGGCAGATTGAACAATATTTAAACAGTCTTGATAATCTTGTAGATCCGATAGAAGCCCCGCCAATAGAGGGAAGTATATTGCCGGAAAGCTATCATTATACCTATGGCACCAGCCGGTTTGATCTGCTTTCAAGAATGCAGGAACAGCAGCTTCTGCTGCTTGACCAGCTATGGGATAGTCGTGATCCAGACCTTCCTTTTACAAATGTTGAGGAAGCCATTATTCTAGCTTCAATAGTAGAGAAGGAAACGGGAGTGGCAGGGGAAAGAAGCCATATTGCAGGCGTATTCATAAACCGGCTAAATCGCAATATGCGGCTTCAGTCTGACCCGACGATAATTTATGGCGTTGATCCAAAAGGATTTTTGGATAGGGGGCTGAGAAAAAGTGAAATTGAAAATAAGGATAACCCTTATAACACTTATCAGATTGATGGTCTGCCACCGACGCCGATTTGTCATCCGGGCCGTGCAGCAATTGAAGCGGTTCTTCACCCGATGCAAACGGATGATATTTATTTTGTGGCGGATGGCACCGGCGGCCACGTTTTTTCAAAAACTTTGGAAGAGCATAAGAAAAATGTGGCCAAGTGGCGCCAGATTGAAGGCAGCCGGAAATAACTATTCAATATTAAGCATACCTGATGTTTCTAATTTCGACATTGGTACAGCACATTCCATAACAATTTTAACCGCTACTTCAGGGTCGATTATATCTTTAGCATCGTTCATTAGCTGTTGAATAGCGAGACCAATTAAAATTGGAAATTCAATTGGGTTTTTTGTGAATTTCATTATGACTGGGATTAAAATTGGATGAAATTCCTTGATCAAATCTGTTGGTTTTTTCTTTAAACTGTGTTTTTTTTCCAATCGTGGGACACCAAACTCATTTTGGCCAATTGTTCCTGCCGTATGACTTACCAGTTCATTTATGTCAGGAAAATTTGATGCTCCCAGTTGCTGTGCCATACCGCCAGCAAGTCCCCAAACGGAATATTGATCAGTAAAAAGGGGTTTATTTATGAGTTCTCCCATAAAATAGGTTTTGCCATCGGAGGCATCAACCCTGCTTATTCTACCGGTTTTCCCTTCATTGATTTGTTGGGTAGCAACACCACTGATTAAGCAATAGTTTCCAGCAAGAGATCCTAAAATCCCTAGTGCGGTTTCTATATGGACACCATTTTCATCTTTAGCAAATTTCAAGAGGGCATCCTTGACCTCCATCGCACCGATCTTTAATGCAATAAGTGGATCATCTTTCTTTTTTTCTTCAATAGTTTGCATTAACGCCCCTTCAGCTGCACTTTTTTGCAACTGCGGTTCAATACGCTCTGACTTTTGATTTTTCTTTTTTTTGAAAATACCAAACATGGAACCCCCAATTATTAATTATAATTGTAACAAAAAAATTGATATCACATTCAACTTTCGTTGGCAAATTTACGCAGTGAATTATTTTTTGGGAAGTCTCCGAAATAACCTCTCTAGTATAAATTCCGGAATAAGCCGCCGGACAGTAAAAGTGATCAGGCGCATCTGCCAGGGAAATGTGATATTGGCTTTATTTTTTTCAAGACCCGTGCGGATAATTCTGGCAGCTTTATCCGCTTCCATGAAAAAAGGCATTTTGAAATTGTTTTCATCCGTCATTCTGCTTCTGACAAAGCCCGGACATATAACATTAATCTCCAGCCCGCAGTCATGATAATACCCACGCAGGGCTTCGCCGTAAGCTTTGACAGCAACCTTGCTACTTGAATAGGCTGGTGAAGAGGGAAGCCCACGCATTCCCGCAACGGAAGAAACGATGGCAATTTGGCCGTACCTGCGGTTTTTCATAAGCTTTATGGCTGGATGGACCGTATTAAAGACACCGTTAACATTGGTTTCAAACAGTGTTTCTGTATGAGTCGTGATATCATCATTGGCACCAAGGCTGGTTGAAATGCCGGCATTGGCAATCACCAGATCAAGCTGGGAAATCCTGTCACAGTCAGTAATCCACTCATCCATTTTCTGTTTATTGCGGCAGTCGATGATCTTGGCGAATGTTTTGGCGCCTTTTTGTTCACAATGCCGAACCGTTTCACCAAGCCGTTCTTTGGATAGCCCACTGATAAATAGTGTTACATCCGGGGCCGCATACTCGATGGCCAGTGCCCGTCCTATACCGGAACTGGCACCGGTAATCATTATGAATTTAGGGTTTTTCAATTCATGACTTCCTGCTATACATTTAAAACCAAAAACAACAATACAGTGCAAAATGACAATATCAAGCATGACTGGATTTGGCCGCGCAGAAGGCCATTTTGAAAATTACAGCTGGGTCTGGGAAATCAGAAGCGTAAATGGCAAGGGTATTGATATCCGCTATCGCATTCCGCCCGGGCTTGATGATCTGGATCAGTATATCAAATCAACGCTAAAAAATGCACTTTCCCGTGGCAGCCTTAATATTTCATTGCAATTGCAAAAAGATGTTACCAACCCGGACGTAAGAGTAAATGAAGAGGCACTGGACAAACTTGTCACTGTTGCCAAGGCTGCCGCAAAAAAACATGATCTGGCCCTGCCGTCGATCGATCGGCTTTTATCAATCCGTGATATTGTTGAAATTACAGATCTGGAAGAGGATGAAGACTTGCTTGCTGAACGGGATGAGCAGCTCAAGAAGACATTTATTTTAGCCTTGGACGGGCTCAAAACATCACGCCTGCATGAAGGGGAGGCAACATTTAAAATGCTGTCAGCAACCCTTGATGAAATGGAAGTTTTGCTCGGAAAAGCAATCGACATTGCCGCCACCCAACCTGCGGCTCTAAAGGAAAGACTTGATGAAAAAGTCAGTGCATTATTAGAGAATAATCACGGCATTGATCCTGACAGGCTTGCCCAGGAAATTGTCCTGCTGGTCACAAAAGCCGATGTAAAAGAGGAAACGGATCGATTAAACGCTCATATAGAAAACGCAAGAAAACTCTTAAAGGAGCAGGGGGCTGTTGGTCGAAAGCTTGAGTTTTTATCACAGGAATTTAATAGAGAAACCAATACGTTATGCTCTAAATCCTCAGATATAGCTTTAACAAATATTGGACTATCTTTAAAAGCAGCAATAGACCAATTCAGGGAACAGGTGCTCAATGTTGAATAATAAAAATGAAATAAAAAGAAGGGGACTGCTCCTGGTTCTGTCGAGCCCTTCCGGTGCCGGGAAATCGACATTGTCAAAATTGCTTCTCGAAAAAGATGATGAAATATATCTGTCAGTTTCAACAACGACCCGTCCGCCCCGTCCGGGTGAGGTTGAAGGCAGGGATTATCATTTTGTCAGCCAGTCCGATTTTGATCAATTGGTCAATGAAAATGGGTTTTTGGAACATGCGACAGTATTTGACCATTCTTATGGTACGCCGGCGGCACCTGTTGAGCAAATGATCAGAAGTGGTAAGGATGTCATGTTTGATATCGATTGGCAGGGAACACAACAGCTGCATGAAAAGGTAGGGTCTGATCTGGTCCGGGTCTTTATCCTTCCACCGAGCAAAGCGGAACTTGAAAAGCGCTTAAAAACCCGTGCGCAGGATACGGATGAAGTGGTGGCAAAACGTATGGCGAAAGCCAATGCAGAAATAAGCCACTGGGCCGAATATGATTATGTGATCATTAATGATGATCTGGAAAAAGCAGAAGCCGAATTATTCACGATCCTGAGAGCAGAACGAATGAAAAGGGTTCGTCAATCGGGCCTTGCTTCTTTTGTCAGTGATCTGACAAAAGAATAGTTTTCTTTCAAAGGCCAAGCGAAGATAATTTCAATTTTCCGCCCTTGGTGGGCGGGCACCAGTAATAGGCGCCATTAATAGGGCGGGTAAAATCAAATAGTGCGTCAATAATACCATCATCGTTACCGATCATCCGGTTCATAACCGCTTCAAACTTATCCAGATTATTGGCAAATGAAACAAATACCAATCCGCTGTCCATTCCATCTGCCCAAGGCATTGAACGTCGGATCATAAAAGCTTCCGGTTCGAAATCCTCCTGTGCGGTTCTTTTTACATGCGCAGATGATGGGGCATCAAATTCCTCGTTGCTATCAGCATGGCGGCCAAAGGTGTTATCCTGTCGTTCTTTATCCATTTGTTCAAAAACATCGAGATCATGCAGCCATTGTTGAACGGCGACAAAACTTCCACCATTAAGGCCTTCTATATCCGTATGATCAATGGCCGCTTCTAATGCGTCATCCCTTTCAGGGTTTTCAGTGCCGTCCTCATAGCCGCCTAAATCGCGGTTTTTATCATATTGAAAGCTATCGATCACGCTGGTAA
>Ga0116152_10002872_pt1 | contig 13976 bp, 13 predicted proteins | sample AD_UKC119_MetaG_FD_89894 | JGI IMG/M metagenome (GOLD analysis project Ga0116152, IMG submission 89894) | Active sludge microbial communities of municipal wastewater-treating anaerobic digesters from Hong Kong - AD_UKC119_MetaG | ecosystem: Engineered > Bioreactor > Anaerobic > Digestate...
AAAGACGTCACTACATATATGAATCCAAAACAAGCCGATGACATTAGTGAAACGCTTGCATATGTCAAAAGTCAAATGAAACTAAATGAAGAAGGAAAAGATATTGGCGTGGTTATACTTGACAAAGTTAGCGGCGAATTTTACGGCGGCGGCGGACTTCATTCTGTGCATAAACCCGTAGCAGAGCTTGGTATTTGGATAAAAAAATCTGCGCACGGACACGGCTATGGAAAAGAAGCAATTTTGGAATTGTCAAAATGGGCGGTTACAAACACTCCGATTTTGGGTATGATATATCCTGTTGATTTTGAAAATATTGCCAGTAGACGAATACCCGAAGCTATGGGCGGCGTTGTCGTATCTCACGAAAACGGTGTCAATATGAGCGGACAACTGCGTCACTGGGTAACTTATATTATTGATGCGAAAATTTTTAGGGAAAATATTTAATAAAAAAAATATTGTATTTTTAACAATTTTTTTTCTCACTGCCGTTTTTGTAATACTAAATAATTCGGCGGCAGCAAGTTTTTTCACGCCTGTTAACGAATTTTTTATCAAAATAATTGGTTGGATAAGCTCACTTACGCCAGTATCTATTTTGGGAATACTTACCGTAGCAGTTATTCCGTTAACGGTTTTGATTATTTGGCTATTTGTTTTGTCAAAACAAAAATTAAGATTTTTTATGAATATCATCGCCATAGCGTGTGTTTGTCTTACATTATTTTATTGCGTAATGGGCTTTAATTACCATAAAGAAAGCGTTTACGACACTATGGATTTGACCTTGACTGATGAGGATGCTGATTTTTTAGAAAGTGCTGCAAGATATTACTTGGCAGAGCTTAACGAAACAGCTGGAAAAATTCAGTTTGCCGACGGGCACAGCGTAATGGACATGAGTTTCGACCAAATGTCGGAAGAGATTTTGAACACATACGGCAAAACGGAAATATTTGATTTTTTATACGATTTTGATTTGCGTCCAAAACAATATTATCCGTCTTCTATTATGAACTTCACAGGCACGGCAGGAATATTTTTTCCTTTTTTTGCGGAAATAAATGTTTGCGGCAATATGCCCGACCGAGATATGCCGACAACCACAGCCCACGAAATTGCTCACAGCAAAGGCATTATGAACGAGGGCGAATGCAACTTTATTGCGGAAATCATATGTATAAACAGCGAAAATGATTATATTCGGTATTCGGGACTGACCGTCATATTTGCAAGGCTTGTAAATGAAATATATAAAACAAATGCGGTTTTATATGAAGAGCTAATGAGTGAGCTAAATCCGCTTGTTTTGAGCGACTATGCTTATTCCAACCAATTTTATGATAGCTATGACGGCATAATAAGCGAAATTTTCGACAAAATTAACGATATATATTTAAAGGGAAATGATGTAAGCGGAGGGGTTCAGAGCTACTCTCAAGCTGTCAAGGGTATCTTGGCATATTACCATAAATACATCGCTAATGTTGACAATAGTTTAAATTAGTTGTAAAATCTAACTTGCTTTTTCACTTTTTTTATGAGGAAACAAATGGGAACACTTTTAACGCCCGCACAGATATGGAAAAACTTTGACCCTGTGGCAGAAAGTTTGGACGCAACGTTATTAAAAAGCGAACAGTCGGGCAATATAAAAATAGAATATTATTATTTCACTGGCAGGCATTTGGGCAGCGAAGCAAGCAGAGTTTACTGCGTGGTTGCTTCAAGCGGAGAAAATATGCCCGCTTTGGTAGTTGTCGGAAAAACCAATGAGCCTGTTGACACGAACAATCTCGTCTATTGGGCAAATCAAGGATATACCGCTCTTGCCATAGACTATGCGGGAGATTTGGGCGAAGGAAAACATACCGTTTATCCCGAATCCGTTTCTTACGCAAACTACAATCTTGCGGGCAGACACTTGACAAGGGTGGACACCGATGCGACCGAAACTTCTTGGTATGAATATTCACTAAACACAATGCGCGCTATTACTTTTTTGTGCGAGCGTACCAGTGCGGATAAAGAAAACATTTGTATATACAGCATTGGCAAATCTGCAAGGATTGCCAGCCACTGTCTTGCTTTTGACAGCCGTATTCGCACAGCGTGTATTGTATACGGCAAAATTTGGGAAGACTATAAAAATCCCGATAAAGAGCGTGACGAAATCTCACCTGACGAAAATCTGGAAATTATAGAAGAAGAAGAAAGATGGCTTGCCGGAATATGTCCCCAAAGCTATATTCACCTTATCGAACAACCCGTATATGTGCTGGTTGGAAGCAACAGCAAACATACCGATATGTCTGACACGGCAGCGGCGATGCAAAGGTTTCCAAACAAAAACTCACGTTATTTTTTTGTGGCGGGAATGCTTGACACTCTTACAACAGAAGTAAAAAAATCTATGGATAGATGGTTTAAAAACAGTCTTGTGTTTGAAAAATCGCCAAAACAGCCAAAACTCACCGTTTATGCAGAAGAAGGAAAAATATACGCCAAGGTGGAAACCGACGCAACTTTGTTTACGATATGGTATGCAAGAGGACAAAAAGGCAATCGACTGAATTGGGTTGCGCCAATAGTTACAAAAACCGATCACGGCGGGAAAGCGGAATTGAATATTTATGACGAAGATTTGCCCGTTAGCGTATATGCAAACGCCGATTTTTTCGTCGGTATGAAATTGTCCAGTGAAATCAACGTATTTACGCCAAAAGACATAGCAAAAAACCTGACGCTCATAGACTATACACGTATGATTTACAACCAATCAATGGGTATGGGAGAGTTTATTCCTATTGATGTGACCGGTGAAGAAACGCTTTGGGACAAAAGCTCTATCGTTTTTGCAACGGGTCCATTAGGTATCGGCGGAATTTCGGGTAAACGGTTCGGAACTTTCGCCTTATCTGAAAATATGATTTTGAGGCACTTTGAAAGTGTTTTGATTTTTGACGTATGCAGTGAAACCAAACAAAATTTGGATGTGTGTATAGTCCAAAACTGGAACAAAGATCAGTGTAGATATTTTTGCAGAGTTTCTCTTTTGGGCGGCAATATGTGGCAAAAAATTGTCCTTTCAGGACAGGATTTCCGTTGTTCCGCCGGCAAAACGCTAGCGGCAGACAAAGTAGGCGGACTGGATTTATTAGCTTTTGCATGTGACAACAATATAATAGTCACAAACATTTTATTTACCTAGTAGGTTAGTTTATGCTGGAACTTAACGACATTGTAACTACAAAAAAACCTCATCCTTGCGGAGGAGATAAATGGCTTGTTGTTCGTACGGGAGCTGATTTTAAACTCAAATGTCTTAAATGCGGGCATATTGTTCTTTTGGACAGCAATGCTGTGAAAAAGGCGGTAAAAAAAATTGACAAAAACCGTGAGTAAAAATAAAACTGACAAAAAAATATTGCGGCAGAACATTATCGACGACAGAGCTTCGAAACTAAAAGGCGATTTAGTATTTTATTTGGTTTTGATTGCTCTTGTACTGATTGCGATTGTGTTCCGCTGTTTTTTTATCAGCAGTTATACAGTCTCGGGAACGTCTATGTACCCCACTCTAAACGACGGCGACTGGGTGTGGGTGAATAAGCTTGCAAAACCAGCAAGGGGCGATATCGTGGTGGCTTATGACGAATATGACGACAAAGCTTTGGTGAAAAGGGTGGTTGCGATAGAAGGCGACAAAATTTCTTTGGTCTGGTCTAGTGAAGGTTATGTTTTGGTAATAGAAACCGCAGACGGACAAATTATTTATGAAGAATACGATGGCGTTACGTTGCCTGCAATCCGTCCCGATAGAACGGGGGTGCTAAGCACAACGCCGTACCTGGTGACGGAAGGATATTTTTTGATGGGAGACAACCGTAACGATAGTAACGACAGCAGAAATCCCGAAATTCAGACTTTTAGCGATGAAAAAATAATAGGTTTGGTAATGGGCGAACACTAGCATAACAATATAGGTTTTTATTGCTTTTTATGTAAAAAAGTGATAAAATCTTATATGATATTAAATAAAACAACAACCCAATTTATTTTTATAAAGGAGAATGAATATGGCTTTTAGAGACCAAATGTGGCAGGTTATCGAATGGAAAGACGACAGCAGCGACCTTTTGGCATACAGATATCCGCACAGCGGAAAAGAAATCATTAGCGGTTCATCGCTTACAGTAAGAGAATCGCAAGTCGCTATTTTTGTTCATCTGGGCAAAATAGCGGACGTATTCGGACCGGGTAAATACAAACTTGAAACAAAAAACCTTCCTCTTTTGTCGGGACTTGGAGCGATTTTTTATCAGAAAAAAGAATCACGTTTTAAGGCGGAAGTTTATTTTGTAAACACAAAACAGTTTACAAATCAAAAATGGGGCACATCGTCCCCCATTACATTAAGAGACAAAGATTTTGGCGTAATACGTATTAAAGCTTTTGGTATGTACAGCTTCAAAGTAAGCGACGCAAAAATACTTATGCAAGAGTTGCTCGGCACTAACAGTCGTTTTACGGTAGACGACATTAACGCTTATCTAAAAAGTATGTTAATATCCACAATTACAGATACTATTGCCGAGTCCAAAGTCGGCGCATTGGAGCTTTCCGCAAACTTGCAAGAATTTAATGATATGTGCGTTTCCAATGTCGGACAAAAATTTAGAAGCATAGGACTTGAAATTGTAAACTTTGTTATCGAAAACGTATCATTCCCCGAAAGCGTAGAAAAAGCGATTGACGAACGTTCTGCACTAGGAATACTTAGCGATAAAATGGGTACATACACACAAAAGAAAGCAGCGGATGCGCTTGGAGATGCCGCACGCAACAGCGGAACTGCAGGAATGTTTGTCGGTATGGGTATGGGTCAAAATGCAGGCAATGCGCTCGGCGGAGCTTTTTCAAATATTTCAAATGCCGCTGACGCACAAGAAGAAGTAAAAGAAGATATGAAATTTTGTTCCGAATGCGGAGCAAAAATGAAACCAACGGCAAAATTCTGCCCCGATTGCGGAGCGAAAATGAGCGAAAAAGACGCTTGTCCCAAATGCGGTGCATCGCTAAAAAAAGGTTCAAAATTTTGCCCTGACTGCGGAACAAAGTTGTAAAATTATTTAAGGAGTAAAAATACAAAAAATGAAAATCAATAAAGATATGAAAATTATTGAAGTACTGAACGTAAACAGAAACACCGCTTTGGTTTTTCAAAGCTATGGTATGGGATGCATAGGCTGCCTTGCTGCTAACGGTGAATCGGTTGCGGAAGCTGCCGCTGTGCACGGAATAGATGTTGACGAGCTTGTTTCAAAACTCAATGAAATTTGCGAATAAATTTTAAAAAAATAAAACCGCTTAAAATTAAAGCGGTTTTTGTTTGTCTATTTTTACGGGTGACGCTTGTATTATTTGGGTTGCTGTGATAAAATTTTTATTAAGGTAATTTTTATGAAAATTTTGCATTGTTCCGATATTCATTTAGGCGCTCCTTTGGCAGGCTTGGGCGAAAACGCCGCATTGAGACGCAGAGAATTGCTTGAAAGTTTTTGCGGACTTGTCACATATGCTAAAAACAACGCCGACGCAATGATTGTTGCTGGCGACCTTTTTGATTCCGGCACCGTTGATAACGCAATTTTTGCGGCCGTTGCGGATGCCTTTTATGACGCAGAAATACCGATATTTTTATTATTTGGAAATCACGACAAGCGTTTAGCAAAGATAGCGGCGAAAAATATGCCCGAAAATGTGAAGATATTTGACAAACAATCTTCTTACGAACTCGACAGCAGAGTAGTTATTCACGGAATTGACAACGCATTTGAAAGCCAAAAGGTAGTATTTGACAATAATAAATACAATATTTTGGTTCTGCACGGCGACCAAAAAGAAATTGATTTTTCTGTTTTTGCCAGCGAGCCAATAGATTATGTCGCTATGGGACATTACCATAAGTTTTCGCTAGCCAAATTTTCTCGTGGGCTTATTTGCTATTGCGGTTCAAACGAGCCGAGAGACTTTGGCGACATCGGCGAAACAGGTTTTATTATGCTTGACACCAATAAAAACGGCAAAGACGCCGTAGTCCGACACGATACTGCTAAAAGGCATATGATAACAAAAAATCTTGACGTTACGGGGTTGACTTCATTAGACGCCTTGCTAAAAGAATACGCAAAAGTAACAGCGGAAATAGGCAAGGAAAATTATCTAAATCTGATTGTTTGCGGCAGACGAAATCCTAACGTTGATATTGCATATTTATCCGACAAAAAAGATTTTTTTGCAACAAGAATAACAGACGAAACGGCGCTTGATTATGACAGAGAAAAACTGAGAAAAGAAAACAGCCTTATCGGTGAATTTATAAAAGCCGTTGAGGCAAGCGGAAATGACGAAAATATTATCAATAGAGCCATAGAGCTTGGTTTAATAGCGTTGGAGGGAAAGCGATGATAAAGAGTGTTGACATTGTCGCTTTTGGTAAGCTAAAAAACTTCAAAAAAGATTTTGACGACAACATCGACGTTAATTACGGCGCAAACGGCGCAGGCAAGACAACCCTTGCCGCTTTTATTGCAGCTATGTTTTACGGTTTGCCCGATACCCGCACAAAAGACCTATCTCAAAACCTAAGGGCAAAATATATGCCGTGGGGAAGGATGGAAAAGTTTGGCGGTTCGCTTGTTTTCGAACATAACGGCGAAACAAAAAGAATCACACGAGAATTTGGCAAAACCCCAAAAGACGATACCGTTGAACTAAGAAACGAAAAAAACGGCAAAAAAATAGATATGGAAAACCTTGGCGAAAGTTTGTTTGACCTAATGTATACAGATTTTGTCAACTGCTTTTTTGTGCCGCAAGACGCCGTCACACTGGATACAACCGACAATTTTAGTAAAAAAATCAGTCAAATGATAGGCGGAGAAAATTGCGATACGGCGATAAACAATCTGGACGCAAATGCGGTTGTTTTGAAACAAAAGGTAAAAAGAAACAACAGAGAGCAAGGTAAGCTGCCCGAAGCGGAAGAAACTGTAAAGTCCTTAACTGAGCAAATAAAAACGGCAGAGAGTAAGCGTGAAGAAATAGAAACCAAACAGAGAAAACTAAAAACGCTTTCTAATGAAGAAATTTTATTAAAAAATAAAGTTAATGAAAACGAAAAGACACTAAAAGCAATCAGCGATGAAAAACTGAAATATGACGCCCAAGTAGCTGTTGCAAAAGAAAGAGAAAGCCAAAAACAAAAGAGCTTGGAAGATTTGCCGCCGTGTGCTGATTTTGAAGCAATTCCGAAAAAAATCCAAACCGCAGAAAAACTTATTCCGTTAACCAAGCAAAAACCTATTTTGTCCGTATGGTTGATTGCGATAAGCATATTGACAGTTTTTTGCGGAATTGTGTTCGGTATTTTTGACAACTACCTACTGCTGGGTATTTTTATGGGTGTTGCTGTAATAGTGGGGCTAGTCGGATTGCTCGTATGGGCAAACCACCGCAAAAAAATAAAACGCATCGACATTCAAATAAAAGAGCTATTGAAGCCAGTCGAAGTGATAGATACATATGGGCAAGTGATAGACAAATTGCAAAACTATTACCTTAGCTACAAAAATATAAATTCCGACGAAATCGAAATACCAAAAACCTATGATGATACGACATTTGAAAAATTAACAAGTGAGCAAAAAATTTTGCGTGATAAAATTGACGAAAATCATAGAGAAGCATCTGCGCTGGCAAAAGAAATTGACATATTGTCCAAAGATATCCCCGATATAACCGAGCTGAAAGAAAATCTTATCAACGGACAAAAGCAGGTAAAGGAATTGAGAGCGGAATACGAAGCAATAATGTTGGCAATAGAGGGTCTAAAAAAAGCAAAGGACAAACTTTCCGAAGCGTACTTGCCAAAAATGGCGGAAGAGCTGAAAAAATATTTGTCCGTTGTTACAAACGGTAAAATAGAAGAAATAGTGGTGAGCGTTGACAACGGTAACGGCAGTAAAGGCACGGATTTTATATTGATGCCAAAGCAAAATGGCGTTATGTACGATATGGATTACTTTTCACGGGGAGAACGGGAGATTGCGTTGTTTTATCTAAAAATGACTTTGGCAAAATTGATATACGGTGACGATATTCCTTTTGTTTTGGTTGACGACGCTTTTGTAAACTATGGCGAAGCCGAATTTAGCGAAACTATAAAAATATTGAAACAAATTTCGCTTAAAACCCAAGTAATATATTTTACTTGTCAAAATAGAGGATTACAACAGATTAGAAACAACTAAGGAGATTTATGACTTTTGAAAACAAAGATAACGTAGCGCAAAAAAGAAAGAGCTGGAGCTACGTTAAAGATTTTGTCCCACACTACAAGCCTTATCTTGGCTTGTTTGTTTTGGATATGGTTTGCTCGCTCGTAGCTGCGGGAGTGGAAATAATATTTCCGCTGTTTGTAGAGCAAATCACAACGGAAGCTATCGCAACGGGATATTTGGTACTACAGACCGTTATTAAATACGCTTCTATACTAATAGGAATAAGGCTTGTCGAAATCGCTTGCAGATTTTTTGTGGCAAAATACGGACATATTATGGGAGTGAAAATCGAAAGCGACCTAAGACGAAATATGTTTCACCATTTGCAAAGAATGTCGCACAGTTTTTACGACAATCAAAAAGTCGGCACATTGATGTCCCGTATCACTACGGATTTATTCGATATTACCGAGTTTGCACACCATTGCCCCGAAACACTGTTTATAGCGTCAATCCGTATCATAGGCATATTTACAATACTGGCAATGAAAGACTGGCGAATGACCGTATGCTTATTTGTACTCACTCCGTTTATGGCATGGCTCACAATACATTTTAACAATAAGTGGGACGACAACTATCAGAAAAACCGTAACAATATGGCGGAGATAAACGCGCAGGTTGAAGACAGTTTGGCGGGCGTAAGGGTAGTAAAATCCTTTGCAAATGAAAAGCTGGAAGAAGAAAAATTTGAGCGAGGCAATCAAGAATTTATAAAATCAAAATCAAAAACTTATCACTATATGGGTACGTTTTTTGCGGGTATTCGCTCGATGGACGCCGTGATGTATATAAGTATACTTGTGCTTGGCGCAATTTTCAAAATAAGTGCGCCCGTGTTTGTCGTATATCTACTTTATGCCAATACCCTGCTCAACAGTTTGATAAACTTTGCCGACTATTCCGAGCAGTTTCAAAAAGGTATCACAGCTTTTGCTAGATATCAGCAGATTATGGATACGCCTATCGATTTAACAGACAAGGAAGACGCAACCGAGCTCAGTGATGTCAGAGGAAATATAGACTTTAAAAACGTTACTTTCCGCTACAAAAACACGGACAGAGACGTATTGGAAAAAATCAATTTTAGTATTAAACAAGGCGAAACAATCGCAATCGTAGGACCCAGCGGCGGCGGAAAAACGACGATAGCCAATCTCATTCCCCGTTTTTATGACACAACAAGCGGCAAAATACTTGTCGACGGCAAGAATGTTAAAGACGTTACGACAAAGTCGCTTAGAGAAAATATCGGCGTTGTGCAGCAAGACGTATATCTATTTTGGGGAACGGTAGCCGACAATATCGAGTACGGCAAAATCGGCGCCACAAGAGAAGAAATAATCCAAGCGGCAAAACTTGCGGGCGTGGATGAATTTATCTCTACACTTAAAGACGGATACGACAGCTTTGTAGGAGAAAGGGGCGTAAAACTGTCTGGCGGACAAAAACAAAGGGTTTCTATTGCGAGAGTTTTTTTGAAAAATCCACCGATACTTATACTTGACGAAGCGACAAGCGCATTAGATAATGAGAGCGAAGTAAAGGTGCAAAAGTCGCTTGACTTGCTCGCAAAGGGCAGAACAAGCATAGTAATTGCGCACAGACTTTCCACCATAAGAAACGCAGACAAAATTATCGTGCTGACGGACAAAGGTATAGTGGAAGTAGGCACGCATGCGGAACTTATGAAAAACCACGGGCTATATAAAAAACTTTACGACCTGTCTGTGCGTACAGAAAACTTGCAAATGGAAGTCGAAAAACAATAAAAATTATCAAGGAGAAAAAAATGGATACGATAAGCAGAGCGAAAGAAATACGCCGATTTATCTTAAAAAGCATAAACAGCTTTGGCGTGGGTCATGTGGGCGGAAGTTTGTCAATCGCCGATATTTTGGCGGTCTTGTATGAAAAACATATGAGAGTAGACCCATCTAACCCAAAAAAACAAGGCAGAGACAGATTTGTTTTGTCTAAAGGTCACGCAGGTCCTGCGCTATATGCGACGCTATGCAGTTTTGGCTTTTTTGACGAAAGCGAACTATTAACGCTCAATAAAATCGGTACGCATTTACCCAGTCACTGCAATGCCGTATTGACAAAAGGCGTTGACGTTTCGGCGGGAAGTCTTGGTCAAGGCATCAGCTGCGCTGTCGGTGTCGCTTTGGCAAGCAGACTTGCTGGTGACGGCGCTCATATATATTCTATCGTAGGCGACGGCGAAACGCAAGAAGGACAAGTGTGGGAGGCGTTTATGCAAGCGGGATTTAGACAGCTCGACAACCTTACCGTGTTTATCGACAACAACGGTATGCAGATAGACGATGTAACAAATAAAATTTTAAGAATGGAAGATTTCGAAGCAAAAATGAAAGCTTTTGGATTTAATACCATTCGTATTGACGGACACGACCATGTGGCTATTGACAACGCTATTACAAAAGCAAAATCATTCAAAGGTATGCCCACGGCTATTATTGCAGACACCGTTAAAGGCAAAGGCGTTTCGTTTTATGAACAAATGGGCGTTGGCAACCACAGTACCAACGTTACAAACGAGCAGCTGGAAAAAGCGCTTGCGGAATTACGCTAAGGAGGACGATGAATTAATGGAAATGAGAAAAGCATATGCGGCAACGCTGGCTAAACTAATGGAAGAAAATAAAAATATCGTCATTTTGGACGCTGATTTATCGAAAGCGTGCGGAACGGGACCGCTTTATGAAAAATTTCCCAATAGGTGTTTCGACATTGGTATTGCCGAAACAAATATGACAAGCATTGCGGCGGGTATGGCAACTTACGGCTGTATACCTTTTATACATTCTTTTGCTCCTTTTGTGGCAAGACGAACTTTTGACCAAATCGCCGTTTCGATTGTTTATGCAGAGCAGAAAGTGGTAATAGTAGGCACCGACCCCGGCGTATGGACGGCGGCAAACGGCGGAACGCATATGTCTTTTGAAGACGTAGCGGCAATGCGGGCTTTGCCTAATATGGTGGTGTTTGAGCCAGTCGACTCAACGCAGCTAACATTGGCTTTACCGCAAATAGTAGAATGCCCTAATCCCGTTTATATTCGTATGGCGAGAAAAGAAGTCCCCGATGTATTCGGCAGCGATTACAAATTTGATTTATTTAAAGCGGACACGCTTACGCAAGGCGACGACCTTACTATTATTGTAAGCGGAATAAATACGCCCGACTGCGTAAAAGCTGCTGAGATATTAAAAGACGAAGGAATAAACGTAAACCTTATCAATATGCACACAATCAAACCGCTTGATAAAGCCACAGTATTGGAGTCGGCAAAACGCACAAAAAAGGTTTTGACGGTGGAAAACGCAAACTGCATCGGCGGACTGTACGGTGCAGTGGCGGAATTGCTCAGCAAAGAGCTGCCTACCAAATGCGATTATGTTGCCGTTAATGACGAGCTTGGCGAAGTCGGCACAACGGACGAGCTGAAAATCAGATACGGTTTAACGTTGGAAAAGATACTGGAAAAGGCAAGAAATTTAATAAAAGAAAAATAAATTAAGCAAAAAAAAGAAGCGGCAACACAAAAAATGTTGTCGCTTTTTATAATCTTTATTGTATGAAATTTTTACTTTGGATTTTTAAAATAAATTATTCTTCTATGCGGGCAAAAATGATACGCCCTGTGCTTGTTTGAAGGCTTGTCGTAACGTCGACTTCTTTTGTTTCACCAATGCTGCCGCCGCCGTTTTCTACAACTATCATAGTGCCGTCGGGTAAGTACGCCACGCCTTGCGCTTTGTCTTTGCCTTGCTTAATAATTTCAACTGTGATTTTTTCGCCGGGCAATGCAACGGGTTTTATGGCATTTGAAAGGTCATTGAGATTTAGCGTTTTTATATTTTTTACATCCGCAAGTTTTGCCAAGTTGTAATTCACCGTAACTATTTCGCCACGTAGCTCTTTTGCCAAGGTGATAATTTTTGTTTCACTGTCGCCTTCAATGACGCTTTCGTCAATGACGACGGAAAGACTTTTGTCATTTTGCAAGGTTTTAATTACATCAAGTCCACGTCTGCCACGATTTCTTTTCACGGCGTCGGGATTGTCGGCGACATTTTTTATTTCGCTGATTATAAAATTCGGAATGACAAAAGGTCCGCTGATAAATCCAGTTTTTGCAATATCTACAATTCTCCCGTCAATCAAAATACTGCTGTCGAGTAGTTTTGGGGTAAGAACTGTGGTTACGGAATTTGGAGAAATGATATTGCTTAGGTAACTATGTCCAAGTATCATACCCGTTACGCCAAGACCGATGTAAGTGACTATGGATAAAGTTATCATCAAAATGATATAATTATCTGGAATAAAATTGTATAAATTTGTGACCAAAAATGCGATAAACAAGCCGCATGTTAGCCCTATGAATGCCGATACGATTTCAGCTGAAGAATATTTTTTGTATGCGTGGCTGTCTCGGTTTACCGCCGCATAAACAAGTCTGCAAATAAAAGGACCCATAAAAAGCAAAATCAGTCCGCCAATTATTGCACCGCCCAAGCATATGGGAATATAAAAAACAGAGCTTGCCGACATCAATTCATACTGTAATATGAGCGAATCTGTCGCCATATAACCCAAAATCATACCAAGCGGGGTAAATACGATACGGGTTAGCCATCTTCCCCATCGGGGCAGCTGTACAAGTTTTTTCATTATAAATAACTCCTTAATAGTATAAATAAAATGTAAATCAACTTTATTATAGCACGAGCTTGATATTTGTCAAAATTATTATGTTTACAAAAGAGGTTTTGCTGTGATATAATTTTATAAACAAATTTAAAGGAGAACAAATTATGTTAAATTTCGCCGCTCTCACATTGGTTGAATGGCTTTATATTATTATTGGCGCCTTGCTTTTGGCAGTCGTTATTTTGGGGTTGATACTTTATTCAAAAGTGCGTAAACACGCCGACCCTCGTAAAGACCTTGAAACCCAGCAACCAAGCTTTGCAGACCCGTTACTCAACAAGCAAAATGAAATGTTTATTTCTGTTCCGCGAAATGTTACATATAATGTTGGCGTAAACGGACAAATCAAACCCGGCGCATATATTCTTCGAAACGCTGTCGACAAAGAAAAAGATTTTAATGTGCGTTACAACGGACTTGTTACCGAGTTTAAAAATGAAACAAAAATCACATTAGGAGAAGGCGACACAATCTGCTGTGTTTCGGACAGTATGGTAATAGTGGCGGATCTATAAAAAAATTAAAGTGACACAGAGAGATTACAACGGGTGGGAACAAGTTTTCCTGCCCGAATTTCAAAAGAAGTATTTTTGCGATTTAAAAGAATTTTTGCAGACGGAATACAAAACAAAAGATATTTTGCCACGAGCAGAAAACATTTTGCGCGCGTTCGATTTGGTTTCTCCTAATGAAATAAAGGTGGTAATACTGGGGCAAGACCCTTATCCTACTGTAGGCCATCCTGTTGGGCTTGCTTTTTCTGTTACAAAGTATGTTTCGCCATTGCCCGCTTCGTTGCTTAATATTTATAATGAGATAAAAAGAGATATTGGCAAATTGGAATTGACTGACGGAGACTTGACGCCATGGGCAAGACAAGGTGTTTTG
>Ga0116152_10002874_pt1 | contig 13975 bp, 9 predicted proteins | sample AD_UKC119_MetaG_FD_89894 | JGI IMG/M metagenome (GOLD analysis project Ga0116152, IMG submission 89894) | Active sludge microbial communities of municipal wastewater-treating anaerobic digesters from Hong Kong - AD_UKC119_MetaG | ecosystem: Engineered > Bioreactor > Anaerobic > Digestate...
CCGCCGAGCTCGTCGATATGAGCGAGGATTGATGCCAGGTTCTCGTTGATGCGGTTAAAGTAGAGGTAGTTGTTCGAGGTACTGTTAAATCCGCCCTCCCGGCTGGCTCCGTTATCCGATACGAGTATGATCATCGTGCCGTTCAGCTGGCCCGCCTCTTCGAGGTGGTCCAAAAACCTCCCTATCTGAGCGTCTGTATGGGTCAAAACCCCGGCGTAGACCTCCTGCTCCCTCGCAAAGACCATCTGCTGGTCTTCGTTCAGCTCCTCCCAGGCGGGGATATCGGGGTTTCTCGGGGGAAGCTCTGTATCTTCGGGCACGATTCCACTCGCTTTCTGCCGCGCAAGGGTCTCGTTTCGGACGGCATCCCAGCCCTCATCGAACCTTCCCTTGTACATGTCTATGTACTCCTGGGGAGCGTGATGGGGAGCGTGGCAGGCTCCGAAGGAGAGGTACATGAAGTAGGGATGGTCCGGCTCCGCAGCCTGCTGACTATTTATAAATCCTATGGCGTGGTCGACCAGGTCCTCGGAGATGTGGTACCCCTCTTCAGGAGATTTTGGCAGGTCGACCCTGGTGGTTCCACTGACCAGATCTGGGTACCACTGGTTCGTCTCGGATCCGATGAACCCGTAGTATTTTTCAAAGCCCCTGCCTGTAGGCCAGTTATCGAAAGGCCCACCTGCGTTAAAGTGCTCTGAGAGGTGCCATTTGCCGACGGCGAAGGTGTTGAAGCCATTTTCAAGCAGGATCTCCGGCAATGTTGCCGCGTTCTTGGAGAGGGTCATGCTGTAGCCGGGGTAGCCAGCGGGCAGCTCCATGACGGCCCCTATTCCGACGGAATGGTGGTTTCTGCCGGTCAAGAGGCAGGCTCTGGTCGGAGAGCACATGGCCGTCGTATGGAAGTTGTTGTAGCGAAGTCCACCAGCCGCCAGCCGATCGATGTTGGGGGTCTCAATCGGCCCTCCGAAGCACCCTATCTGGCCGAAGCCGACGTCGTCCAGGACGATGAAGACGACGTTGGGAGTTCCCTTTGGAGGCTGCACCGCCACCTCAGGGCAGGGCGTCGAGTCCTTGTAAGAGATGCCGATGACCGGCTCGCAGCCAGAGGTCGAGCTGTAGGCGGATTTCTCGACGGCGAGATCTCCGCTGGTGGTCTCGGAAGCCTCGGTGCCCTCATCCTGGCCATCCTCACCGACCTGGACTCCAGCTCCGGCCGCCATGACCACGAGGCGGGGCTCTCCTCGGGGCATAACTACGTCCTCTTCGGCCACCGATTCCAGATCCGCGTTCCTGGCCAGAACCTTTCTTCTATTCGTCAATTGTTCATTGCCGGATCTGCTCAGGGCGTCATCTCCCTGGTCATCGATTTCGTCGGACAATAACGGCATGTTAGTCTCAAAGCTATCTTCTCCCTCTTCTGGCACCGCAAGTGTCGTCACAGAGAGGAGCAATATGAAAACAACGGTCAGGATAGCGGCAAAATCCCTTCTCAGCGTATTGAATCCTCCGAGCTTATGTTGTAATCGTGTATAAATAAACCTTTGTATCGAAAGGAAATTTTTAGATAGTTTTCGGACGCTGATGATCGATAGAATGAGTCTGGTGAGGGAATGGCTCTATGAGTCCGCTCATCCTCGCTTCGGCTTACATACGCCCAGCATGCCGAATGCGTCTAAACGCCGATGCTGGAGCTGCTATGCTGTCTTCACGCCGATTCTGGAGCCGGTGAGACGTCTTTCACCGATATTCTGAATCAGCACAAAGTTTTTATTCATAAGATACGTATTAGATTCTATTATCGCCTTATAAATTGCTCTTAACTTCAACAGGATGTAGGGGATCACAATAATTACTTGACAAGCTGAAATCAGCTTTCTATGCCGTTCCAGGGAGAGCTATTTGATAAGGCGTAGCGTGACGAACAGGAGAAGAAACATGAAAATTGGAAAATATTCCCAGGCGATAATCTTTTTGTGCTTTTTATGGTTATCGTCCGCATCGGCCTTTGAGCCCGAGTCGGTGGCCGCCAACCCCGATCTCGTCGCCCTCAACGCGGGATGGGTGCCTCCCACCATCTACAACGTGACGGACGGGGTTTACGTGGCGGTGGGCTACGGTCGCGCAAACCCGGTTCTGATAGAGGGGACCGATGGCCTGATCGTGGTCGATCCCGGTGAGAGCACAACCTCCGCAGAGATGGTAAAGGCGGCCTACAACGAGCATCTCGACGACATATTCTCACGAAAGCCCGTCAAGGCCATCATCTACACCCACTACCACGACTGCCACATGGAGGGAACCAGCGTATTTGCGGGGAACGACTCGCCCGAGATCATAGCTCACGAGACTTTCGAGAAGAACCTCTTCGGCCCGTCTGCTTTAGCTAGCCAGATATTTCCGATCAAGGTGTACCGGGCCGTGAAGTACGCAGGCATTACGTACCAGAAAGATCCGGGCTACTTCGTAAACGGAGGGATCTTCCCCTTCTCGATCCCAGGCCCGTCTGGCTACCTGCCGCCCACCATGACCGTCGGCGACGAGCTGGAGACGAACATTGCCGGCGTAAACCTCACCCTGGTACATGCGCCCGGGGAGACCACCGACATAATCTACGTATGGCTGCCCGACGATAAGGTGATAGTTCAGATCGGCAACTTCTACAGGTCGTTCCCGGCCATCAATACGCTTCGAGGCGCCTCTCACCGCGATCCGTTGAACTACATAGCCAGCATAGACGACATGAGAAAGCTCAACGCCGAATACCTGGTCCTGATCCACAGCGGCGGTGGGCCGATCGTCGGGGCTGAGAACGTCAGCCGCACCCTCACCAACGCCCGCGACGCTCTCCAGTACGTCCACGACCAGACCGTCCGCCTCATGAACCAGGGGCTCACCCCCGGTGAGATAATGGAGGAGATCCAGCTGCCGCCCCACCTCGCCAACGATCCTAATCTGAAGGAATACTTCGGGGAGGTGGACCGGGACGTATTCCAGATATTCCAGCAGTATATGGGATGGTTCACAGGCAAGAGCAGAGACATCTTCCCGACATCTCCTTCCGAAGAGGCGGAGAAGATGGCTTACCTCGCCGGCGGCATCGATGAGCTTGAGGTCAAAGCAAAGGCGGCTCTGGATGGGGGCAACATGAAATGGGCTCTGACCTTCTCAGACTACGTCCTCCTCCTCGATCCGGAGAACGCTGAAGCTCGCGAGGTCAAGAACTCGGCGCTGCTCTCTCTCGCTGAAGAGTCCTCCAACGCTCAGGTGAGAAACTACCTCCTCTCCGAGTACCTCGAAGAGACGGGCCAGATAGAGATCCCGATAGAGAAAGGCTTCAGCCTATTGGACGATAATATCGTCTTCTACATGCCCATTGAGACCGTATTCAGATGCATGGCCGTGAGCCTCAACGCCTCCAAGGCCCTGGATGAGGAGTACGCCGTCTCCCTCGAACTCTCGGATGATCCAGTATCTGGCGACTATGCCATATATGTCCGGAGGGGGATTGTGGAGGTAGAGGAGGAGATCGCCAGCGATCCGAAGTTCACCATCGTCACCGACACGCTGACCTGGAAGAACCTGGTCATGGGCAAGCTCAACCCTGAGGAGGCCGTCTCCGGCGGGAGGGTCGAGATAAGCGGTGCCGATCCTGAGGAGTTCTACGGGTTCATGGACCTCTTCAAATGAACGGCGGGTGGGGGCGGTTTTCAACGCCACCATCCAATATTTTTCCGCCTTCCCGAGTTCGTTTATCGTCGACTGCCCAGAAGCTTCGGCCTCGAAGCTACCTTCTGCATGGGTATTGAACTCGCAGTCGAAATCGCCGACGCGAAGCTCCTGTCGCCGGAATATGAGGTTGTCTTCGAGATACTCCATCGCCCGAGCGGTCCAACGGAGATTCGGCTTGCCACAAAGAGAACGGTATACAGGTCCCCGAGGACTGGAATGGGATCGATGATCACCACACCTCCTCAAACGGTATCGGCCGATGAGAATTAGTCCCCACAATATTTGAGAATGAGCGCAACATATTTAGCATCGTAAGCTTCAATAGCAGGATATCGGACCGCTCCTTGAAGATGGAGGGTCGAGCGTTCACCGAGGGGAGAGAAGACCATGAGGATCTGCTCTATTCTGATTTTGATCTTGACGGCTGCGACGTCGTCGCTGACGGCACCGGCGGTTGCGGACGGCATCATCATCGTCGATCCGCCCCCGGACGTTCCGATGGTGAAGCTGGACGAGGCTCTTGCCATAAAGTATCATCATGTCAACGTCTCTATCGAAGATCAGGTGGCCACCACCAAGGTCGACCAGGTCTTCGTCAACGATAACCCCTGGACCGCCGAAGGGACCTACGTATTTCCCCTGCCCGAGGGGGCGGCCGTCTCCGACTTCGTCCTCTGGGCCGACGGCGAGCCCGTCAGAGGCGAGATCCTGGAGGCCGACGAGGCCCGGGAGATTTACGGCGAGATCGTGAGGAGGTTGGGCGACCCCGCCCTCCTGGAGTACGTGGACAGAAGGGCCCTGAAGGCCAGCGTCTTTCCCATCCCTCCAGGTGAGGAGAGGAGGATAGAGATCGAGTACAGCCAGCTCCTCCCCCTGGAGAACGGCCTCGTCCACTACGTCTACCCCCTCAGCACCGAGAGGTACTCGTCGAGGCCTCTTGAAGAGGTGGTGATGACCGTCGCCGTCGGGTCGGCGGTCCCCATCAAGGCGGTCTACTCTCCCAGCCACCAGGTCTTCGTCGAAAGGGAGGACGACTTTTCAGCCCTCCTCGGCTTCGAGGAGCGAGAAGCTCTGCCGGACCGGGACTTCGAGCTCTACTACTCGGTGAGCCCCGAGGATGTGGGGCTCTCCCTCCTCAGCTACAAGGAGCCCGGAGAGGACGGCTTCTTCTTGCTTCTCGCGGCACCCAAAGTGGAGGTGGAGGCCGAGGACTTGGTCGCCAAAGACCTGATCCTGGTCTTGGACGTCTCGGGGAGCATGGAAGGTGAAAAGATCGATCAGGCGAAGGACGCCGCCATCCACGTCCTCAATAACCTGAACCCCGAAGACAGGTTCAACGTCGTCGCCTTCTGCACTGGCATACGGGCGTTCAGACCCAACCTTGAGCCCGCCTCAAGCCGGGAAGCTGGCAAAGCCTTCATCGAAGGGCTCGAAGCTCTTGGAGGAACCGACATAAACCGGGCCCTTATGGAGGCGGTGGGGATGGCGGACCAGGAGAGGCCAACGACGGTGATCTTCCTGACCGACGGACTGGCCACGGTGGGGGTTGAAGATACGGCCACGATCCTCGAGAACGTCGATGAGGCGGCTCCCGAAAACGTCAGGATATTCAGCTTTGGGGTGGGAGACGACGTCGACACCGACCTTCTCGACCAGCTCTCCATCGACCACGGCGGGGCAAGCACATACGTCCGTCCAGGCCAGAGGATCAACGAGACCGTCTCCGCCTTCTACGCCAAGATCAAAAATCCGGTCTTATCGAACCTGACGATCGATTTCGGCGATGTCGTGACGGACCGGATCCGCCCGGAGAGGGTCCCCGACCTTTTTGTCGGATCACAGCTCGTGCTGGTGGGGAGGTACCGAGCCGGAGGCGAGACGAACATCACCCTGTCGGGTACGGTGAACGACAAGACGGTCTCTTTGGTATACCCCGAAATCAACTTCACCGAAGACGGCGGGGCGGAGTTCATCCCGCGGCTATGGGCGACAAGGGCCATCGGCAGCTTTCTCACCGAGATCCGGCTCCACGGAGAGGACCCGGAGCTGGTGGACGCCATCGTCGCCCTGTCCATCCGATACGGGATCATAACCCCTTACACCTCCTTTTTGGTGGAGGAGGACGTTTTCTCGGAGGGGGGTAGAGAGGCGATATCCCGAAACGTCCGAGAGGAGATGGCAGCAGAATTGGCCGCTCCCTCTTACGGATCGACGGCGGTCGATAAAGCGGCCTATCAGGGAGCGATGGCGGAGGCGGAGGTGGCTCCGACAGGCGGCACCATATCCTTCAAGCCCTCGATGGCGGGCGCAGAAGGCGGCGTCTCCGGGTCCGTGAACGCCAGCGAGGTCGTAAAGCAGATCGGCAGCAAGACCTTCATTCTGAGGAACGGGACCTGGACCGACACCACCTTCGACGGAGCCGGGATGGAAACGGTGTTTGTGGAGTTTCTCTCCGACGACTACTTCGAATTGATCTCCGAGAATCCCGACCTCGGCGACTACTTCGCCCTCGGCGAGAGGGTGATCGTCGTCTGCGAGGGGACTGCCTACGAGGTCGGTGAAGCTTGAAATAGAGAGGGCGAGGGCCGAGGGTTATGGTGACATTTCCGCCGCCCGCCCAAACCTCTTCAAATTCGATAAAGGGATGATGATATGGGAAAGAATTCGACTATACTGAGCCTGGTTGCAGTCGTCGTCCTCTTTTTTGCCCCCTCCATCGGGCTGGACCGCGCCCGGGGATACGATGATGCCGACTGGTACCGCTCCGATCCTCCAGCTTCGCCGGAAGGGCTCTCCGACGAGGGCCCCTATTTCGGAGGGGAGGAGGCCGGAAGCATCTGGATATCCGATGTCGCCGGCAACGGCCGAAGATCAAGCCTGGAGATCCCCATGGGGGTCTGGGGGAGGGTGATGATCTCGCCTTCCGAAGCTGGCGAGCTATCGCTTTTCTGCAGGTATCCCACGGGAACCGTCGATCAGATTTCAGAGGGATATGTTGAGGCTGGCCGCGTCTATTCCGCCTGGTACCTGGCCGAATGGCCGGGGAAGTATGAGGTCTGGTACGAACTGGGAGGAAACGAGAGCGAGAAGGTGGGGTTCAAAGTTCAGGCAGAGGCCTTCGAGGAGGAGGTGGTCGCTTTCCCCCCGCCCAGACGGGTTTCGGGAGGAAATCTCTTCGCGGAGGCTTCAGTTGAGGAGGCCGTTTTTGAGGCTGCTCCAGCCCCTTCCATCGGACTTGCGGTCGGCGGGGCCAAGGACATCGATAACTTCCGGGAGAATATCGATCAGGGCTACATGCCCCTCCCGACGGACATCACCATCGAGGGGCTCTTCTACGACTACTACTTTGATACCGGCGAGGTTGAGGCTTGCAATGAGCTCTTCTGCCCCTCTTACAGCTCAGCCATATCAAACGACCCCATATCCGGAGAGGCAGAGCGTTACCTCTCCGTCGGCCTCAACTCGGGGATCACCAACTTCTCAAGGCCGAAGCTGAACCTGGTCATCGTCCTTGACTACTCCGGCTCCATGGGCAGCCCCTTCAGCGACTACTACTACGACGCGTTTGGAAGTATGGTAGAGGTCGACGAGGATGATGAGGGCCTGACCAGGACGAAGATGGAGATCGCAGACCAGGCTGTGGCCGACCTTCTGGGCCGCCTCGGGGATGATGATCGCTTCGGCCTCGTCGTATTCAGCGACGATGCCTACGTCGTCGAGCCCCTCACCAGGGTCGATGAGAAGAACCTCACCGCCATGGAGGAGGCCATCCTCAGCATCGAGGAATACTCCGGCACTAACATGGAGGCTGGGATGGAGAAAGGAACCTCAGCCTTCGGCAAGTATGTCGAGATCGATCCCGCTGATCGGGAGAACAGGATCGTCTTCGTCACCGACGCCATGCCGAACCTCGGCGAGACGGGGGAGGGCGGCCTTCTCAAAATCCTCCAGAATAACGCCGACCGGGGGATATACACCACCTTCATAGGGGTGGGGGTAGACTTCAACACCGAGCTCGTTGAGATGATCACGGGGGTCCGGGGTGCCAACTACTATTCGGTCCACTCGGGGGGCGAGTTCGAAGAGAGGATGGACGAGGAGTTCGACTTCATGGTGACGCCGCTCGTCTTCGACCTTCACCTCCGGCTGGACGCTCCAGGCTACAGGATAGAGGAGGTCTACGGGTCGCCGGAGGCCGAAGAGGCGACGGGCGAGATCATGACCGTCAACACCCTCTTCCCCACCAAGGCCGAAGAGGGAGAGGTGAAGGGCGGGATCATACTGATCAAGCTCAACCAGACCTCCGACGACGACAACCTGACCCTGAAGGTCAGCTATCGGGACAGGAACGGGACGTTGGACGGAGAAGAGGCTCAGGTGATCTTCCCGGAGGCGGAGCCCGACTTCTACGACAACAGCGGCATCCGGAAGGCTATCCTTCTATCGAGGTACGCAGACCTTATGAAGAACTGGATAATCGATGAGAGGGAGGCCCTGGATAATGGGAGGTCCATCGAGCCCTCGGTCACTCCGGAGGGCGGGATCGTGGTGCCGGGGACCGTAGAGCTGGGCCGGTGGGAGCGGCAGTCGATGCCGCTAACAGTATCGGAGCCCTACAGAAACCTCTTTTTGGCCTTCGGAGCCCACTTCGAGAACGAGAGCGAAGTTCTGGGGGACCCGGACCTCCAGCAGGAGGAGGTGGTCCTCGAGAAGCTGAGCCGACGCCAGGGAGATGAAAGCTGATAGGCGAGATTGGTCACGGGCCCACGGACCTGGGCGCGGAGAGCGTCCCGGGCTGGGTGCTTGCGAAAGTTCCGAGGAGCTGGGAGCCGCCATCTCGGCATTCCGGTGGCATGATCAGAAGACGGCGGATCTTCTCACCTGGCCGCCGTCCGGCTCTTAATCTTCCAAGGCCTGCTGGCATCCATGCTTTCGATCGGCGATCCGGCGATTTCGATGGAGTGCGGCTCGGCCGCACTGCATCCATCTCACTCGTCGTCAGTCGACGAATATCCCAAGTCAACGGATTCCGAATCGACTGGTTCGAATAGCATATTCTCGTCGATCTCGGCCAGCGCCTTTTCACATAGGTCCACGTTCTCCAGCAAAAGAGCGCCGTACCAGGTGAGGAAGTACTTTCCATCCACGAGCTTGACGACGTCCAGGTTTCTCATGGATATCAGCTCGTGGTTGAGCTTGTTTCGATCCAAACCGGTATCGGTCTGGAGGTCTCCAAAAACCCGACCGGTTCGGTCGTCGTACAAAATTCTGGCTATGATCTTCGAGCTGTTCTTGTAGAGCTTTCCCATTGCCTTCGACACGTCGCATGTCTTTCTCCCCGCAAGGTCGGTGCCAGCGACTGCGAGGTTTCCTCCCGCCATCAGAAGAATAATCAGCATGAGCAGACCGATACGTTTCATTTATGCTTCCTCCTGCACTCAACATCACATAAATGATCAATCTTCTATATAAGAATGTCGGATGGTTTGACATTTGGATATTCAGCACATCGAACCATTTGATAACCCGACAGATTTAAGTATTTGTGCCGACTATATTCTTCTTAAAAGTAATCTGGGGTGATAAGAGAATATGCCAGACATCCGCCCTTCGCGGGCCATCATAGAGGCGATAGACCAAAACCTGCTGACTAGCTTCGATACGCTGGCAGATAAGCTGGACAGGTACCCGGGAATGCCGCTTGACGAGGGTGGGGGATCGATATCCTCCACCCTTGCAGACGGCGAGCTTCGGACGATGTTGACGCTTATCTTTTTTTACATGCTGGAGGAGAAGATGTCCCGGGGATCTCTGAGAGAGATAGGGATTTCCGGCTTAATTTCGCTGGTGGAGCAGATGGTCAAAGACGCAATCTTTAATTTTTAAGCTATATTTTTTATAAAATTTTCTATGCCGTTCTATCCTAGGGGTCCGAACTCTGCCCTCTGTTCGCCTGCCCTGGATCAGCGAATGCCGGCGAAAGTCTTGAAATCGGAACCGGATCGAAAGAGGCGCTCATCAATTCCGGCCGTCGCCCTCCATCTCGACGACATCGCCGGGGTCGCCGAAACGGGCCCTCATCTCGTAGACGCCGTCCTCCTCCCATACCTTCTCAAGGGCGAAGCCCATCTTCTGGAACATCCAGAAGATGCGGCTGTTGGTGGAGAGGACCTCCGCCACAAACCCGAGGATCCCCTGCTTTTTGGCGAGGTAGGCGAGGCGGGCGAGGAGCTCTCTTCCCACCCCCTGCCTCTGATAGTCGTCCCTCACCACGTAGGCGACCTCGGCGGTCATCGTCTCGCCGAAGAGGCCGTACTGGCCGATCCCCACGACCGTCTCCTTTCCGGCATTTTCCGCCTCTCCGTCCTCCACCGTCGCCAGGATCACCATCTTCTTCGAGTAGTCGATGACGGCGAACTCCTGGAGCCATCGGTGGGATAGCTCCTTTTTTGCGGTCATGAACCTGCTGTAGAGGCTCTCGTCTGAGAGGGCGTGAAAGAACTCCTTGAGGAGGGGCTCGTCGGTGATCTTGACGGGGCGGAGGAGGATCGGAAGGCCCGATTTCGTCGTCCTTCTGATCTCGAGGTCCTCGGGGTAGATTCCGGCCTCGCCGGGGACGAAGGCCTGGTCCGGGTAGATCAAATTCAGCCTCTTCGCCTCCGAGATCAGCCAGGGGCGGTGGGAGGGATCGGCGATGGAGATCAGGTCCATCGCCCTCTCCCGGACGTTCTTGCCGTGGAGGTAGGCGATGCCGTGCTCGGTGACGACGTAGTGGACGTCGCCTCGGCCCAGGGTCACCCCGGATCCCGGCAAAAGCGAGGGGACGATCCGGGAGGTTCTGCCGCCGTCGGCGGTTGATGGCAGAGCCAGGATCGACTTTCCTCCCGGCGCCAGAACTGAGCCGCGCATGAAGTCGGCCTGGCCTCCGATCCCGCTGTAGTGGGCTCCACCCAAAGATTCGGCCGTCGCCTGGCCCGAGAGGTCGATCTCGATGCAGCTGTTGATCGCCGTCATCCCCCGATTTTTGGCGATCACGAGGGGGCTGTTGGTGTAGTCGATCGACCTGAACTCGACGAGGGGGTTGTCGTCCAGGAACCTGTAAGTCCTCTCCATCCCCATGCAGAAGGAGGCGACGGCTTTTCCCCGGTCGATCGTCTTTTTGGAGTTGTCGACGACCCCCGCCAGCATCAGGTCTGCGAGGCCGTCGGTGAATAGCTCGGAATGGACTCCCAGGTGCTTTTTGCCCGCGAGGTTCGATAAAATCGCGTTGGGGACCGACCCGTAGCCCACCTGGACCGTGGAGCCGTCCTCGACGAGCCGTGCCACATAGCCGCCGATCCTCTGGGCGATCTCGCCTGTGACCGGGTCCTGGTACTCCAGGATCGGCTCGTCGCAATAGACCATGTAATCGACGTCGTCGACGCTGACAAAACCGTCGCCGTGGACCCGAGGCATCCGAGGGTTGATCTGGGCGACGACGATCCCCGCGGCCTCCACCGCCGATTTGACGATGTCGACGCTGACCCCCAGGCTCATGAGGCCGTGGCGGTCCGGCGGCGAGGTCTGGACGAGGGCGACGTCGATGGGGGTCGCACCCTTCCGAAACATCGCCGGGACCTCCGAGAGAAATATCGGCGTGTAGTCGGCGGCGCCCCGGTTGATCGCCCCTCTGCTCCTCGACCCGACGAAGAAGGAGTTGAGCCTGAAGTTCTCCCGGAACTTCTCCTCGGCGCAGGGAGCGATCCCCAGGGTCCAGACGTGGATCATCTCGGCGCCGAAAAGGGAGTTTGGCCTCTTCTCGACGTAGCGCTTCAGGGCTCCGACCAGGTACTGGGGCTCGCCACAGCCGGTCCCTACAAAGATCCGGTCGCCGGGGTGGATCTTCTCGAAGATGGCGTTCTCCGGCCAGAACTTCTTCGGCCATCTCTTCTTCATCTCATCGAGCTGTGAGCAATTATCGTCCGGATAGAGAGCCAACGCCTGCGACCTCCTGTGATCTGATCGAAAGCCTCCAGGGCCAAAACCAACAGCTTGGGGCTTTCTACCTGAGATAATTATTGGTGGGGGTGATATTTATCGATGTTGGTATAAAAATGACTTAATTAATCATGGAGGACTTCAGCGGAATCCTGTCCCTCACAAGTTAGCGAGCCTTCCCCAGCTTCCCTCAAAATATCGGGACCTGCTCGGCCAGGATTCGATCTCTCAGCCGGGGATGAAGCGACTTGTAGGTGAGGACGTCCACCCGCCTGTTGGTGGCGTCCTCCAGCTCGTTTTTAAGGTGGGCGAGATCGAGGAGGCTCTTTCTCCCCTCAAACTCGATCAGGATGTCGATGTCGCTCTCCTCGTCCATCTCGCCCCGGACGATGGAGCCGAAGAAGGCCGCTCGCTTAACCCCATTCTCTCGCAGGATCTCGATTACTGCGTCCCGCACGGCCTGCATCTGATCGGTCATAAAATTACCAAGGTTGTAAATGTATTCATATCTTTTCGTTATGTTGGGTGGCGTCGAGATACAGCTCTATCGCCTCTTTCGCCCGCTCGATGAGCTCATCCAGGCTCTTTGCCTGGGTGTGGCATCCGGGGAGGGAGGGGACGGTGGCGACGTAGGGCATCCTCGTCCCGCTCAACGAGGACGTTGAACTTGGCTTTCATCTATCGACTATTTTGCGTTTTTATATTAAATACCTTGGTAAGCGATGGAAAGCCAGTCTTAAGGAACGGTCTCGACCCCACAGAATAGTCCCAGACGAGACCTATTGTATCGGGACCTGCTCGGCCAGGATTCGATCTCTCAGCCAAAAATTGCATATCTATTATAACTTACGAATTTCATTATTTAAAAACTTATAAATAATTTCTAGATCTTTTGTTTTTTCTAGTCCAGTCGAAATATATATTATACTATCATAAAGTGCTTGAATTGCCTTTATCAAATATTCCTGCGTAGAGGTTTGCTCCCACAGTTTATAATAGCATAAACTCAAAAAGTGATACGGCTCTTTAGCACCTCGATAATACCCTGTTTTTTCTAGCAATTTAATTGATTCTTTAAAATAATAAATAGCTTCTTCGAGCTTATCTTGTTGTTTAGTATTAGCGCAATCGAATTCGTAATAGCAGGCTACACCTTGTTTCGTATTGCTCAAACCCAAGACCAAATGGTCTTCCACATTCTTTCCCTCAGCAACTGCGTTGGATGCATATCTCTGTAATTCGGAAAGTATTTTGATTCGATCTTCAAGTTCCGTGGCTAGTTCTAACCTGCAGCGTGTATTTTCGCATAGATGATAATATGCCCAAGCCAAGCCTCTATGATCTTCAACTTGGCTTAAAAGGTGTATTGATTCCACTAGAGATTCTGTACTTTCATTTAACTTACGATTTTTTTTCGAACTATGTTCGTACTGACTTAATCTATCATTACTTGAAGACCAATTCATAAGTGCATAACTTCTTACAGTATCCTCTCCAATTTCATTTAGTTTTTCTATTGCAAGAGCTGAATATTTGTTCCAATTTACGTACAAATTATACTGTTCTTGGTCATCATCAGCATCATCTCCTTCCAATTCAAATATTACTGCTAATTGACGATAAGCTAATCCTATTAAATAATAATAATCATAATGACCTAATTCTTTGCGTTTATCTTTTAAAATTTTGATTGATTTTTCGAAGTGTTGACGAGCTTTATTGTATGTTTTTTTTCTAGTATCTGTCTCCACAGTAACGAAAGATTTCTCTTTCAATGCTTCTCCTAGTGCGATTAGACATCTTATATGCAACAATGGTTGACTACGGGTTTTAGTTACTAGCTTTTCACATCGCTCTATCAACTTATTTAAATGTTTTAATCTTCCTTCTGTTGTTTGATCGCTGCTAAAATATAAGTTCAACAGCTCCTTCAAGTATGCGTATTCGATATTAGCCAACTCAACATCAGTCATGTATCTAGAATAATCCCCTATTGCCTTTTCTATATGTGTGATGCCATTTTTTAAACTATAATGCTTTCTGTTTTTATCTATCTCAAACTCCACAAATTCTTTGATGGCGGCCACTTCTTCTAATTCCGAGCTTAAAAGGCTAGTATCTGACAATATGCTATTTATTTCATCGTACGTGTTTAGCTCTAACTTCAACCCATGTGAATTGACATATGATCAATTTTGGCCATAAAAATTATATAATATGACATCAATACCTGTCCTTTGGGAGTATGCACGAACAAGAGATTATA
>Ga0116152_10002877_pt1 | contig 13973 bp, 16 predicted proteins | sample AD_UKC119_MetaG_FD_89894 | JGI IMG/M metagenome (GOLD analysis project Ga0116152, IMG submission 89894) | Active sludge microbial communities of municipal wastewater-treating anaerobic digesters from Hong Kong - AD_UKC119_MetaG | ecosystem: Engineered > Bioreactor > Anaerobic > Digestate...
ATCTTAGACATGTGAAAGTAATTTCTAATCTTTAATCTTATCACAATAAGGCTATATGCCGTAGATGAAAATCTTTAGTCCTGCTTCGGTGGGACTTTTTTAATTTAAGGTCCAACCAAGACCTTCTTGAACAACTTCCCTTGACACATAATCTTAATCAAATTATTCGTACTTTAAAGGTGTCTTTTACCTTTTAACACAATGATAGATAAGATAAATTTCAAAGAAGCCTGTGAAAAAGAAAAAACTCTATACGGTTTTTTAGGAGAATCTTTATGTGCCGTTCAAATATTAGAAGATGCGTTGAGTCACTTAATTGTCCTTAAAAAAACGGAACCTCATGAAAAAGAAGAAGCAGATAAGCTATTAAAAGAACAACAGTTTTATACATTTGGCAGGTCAATAAGAATTGCAAAAAAAGAATCTTTACTTCCTAAAACTTTGGAGATTGAATTAACCAACCTTTTAGTAGAAAGAAATTGGCTTATTCATGAAAGTATTACAAATAATAAGAGAGACTTTAAATCGGAGTCTTTCTTTATCAAACTATTTGAAAGAACAAAACAGATAACTTTAAAAGCTCATGAGTTGCAGATTTCCATTGAATTGCATTTAATTGAATATTGTGAAAAGAAAGGAATTAACATGTTCAAAGTCAAAAATAAAATGAACACATATTATGGTTCTTGATTTTATAATTGAAAAACTGCTATAGTGTAAGTTAATGGTCTTCCTAGGACCACAAACAAATTTTATTATACCAACTAATAAAACAAGTTATTGAGTCTAATACTAGAAAGCTTACCGTTTTTGACACCCTTTATATATAATCGTTTGTTAAAACTTTCTCTTCATTGGTCATTACAGCTATAATAATCATCCTTAGATATTATCAAATTATCAAGCACATTTATATCCAAAAATCTTGATGCTTCCTTTATCTTGTTAAATAGTTGTATATCTGCTTGACTTGGATTTAAATTGCCACTTGGATGATTATGCACAAGGATTATAGAACTGGCAGCAGATTTTAAAGCGACTGCAAATAACAATCTAATATCCACAACTGTTCCTGAGATACCTCCTTTAGACAATGTATGTATACCTAATACTTCATTTGCTCTATTCAAAAACAATACTTTGAATTCTTCAAGCAATTCAATATTATCCTTATTCCACATACTTAAAATCACATTAAAAGCATCTTTGCTATTGGTGACTTTAAATCTATCTGATTTCTTCACAGTAGATTTATATACTATTTCAATTTCACTGATTTTTTCCATTTTACTCAATAAAAAAGGGCAGCATTTCTGCCACCCTTATATTTAATTAAACATTAAATCTTTACAAAAAATCCCAGTTAAATCCACCTGCTTGATTTCGTTCACCTCTGCATACTTTAGCTATACTGGATTTATTAACACCTGTTATCTCTGAAGCTTCTGAAATTGAACAAAACCCTCTAATAATTTTGCCTTCTTTATCTCTTTGCAACAAATGCTTTTTACGAGCATCAAGACTAGGCTTAAAAGGCTCTGATAATGTATAATTCCAATAATGCCCCCCAAACTTCTTATTCACGCTTAAACAAGCCTTAGATATTTGTTTTGCAGTCGCCTTGGGCATACTAGAAGCAGCATCTTCAAGGCAATCGTATTTATCTATCAATCGTCCTGTAAATAAATCATATTTATAGACTGTTTTCTTGATACCACCACCAGAATCAGAGTTATAACCTTCTTTCTTGGAATTGTAGTTGTAAATATTTTCTTTTTCCTTTTCTGCAAGTTCATTTATGCTACTCGCAGTATCAATTTGTTCCCACTTAAATGCTTCAGGTCCTAAAGTTGCAATAGCATCATGAAAACTGTGGCCATAACCTTTACTCGCTTTTTGTAAGTGGTCTTTTTTACGGGCTTGAATACCCTTGGTCGTTGCACCGACATAAACTTCACCCGTTACTTCGTTGGTAACTTTATATATAATTCCTTTCATAATTGTATTAGGGCAGAGGAAATGCAATACCTAACTCAAAGCATAAACATTCCCTTCTACCTTTTATTTGTATGTCATTAACTGCATTGCATTCACAATTGCATTTTATAGTTAACTGTCTTCAACATTTTTTGATTCGACGTTATCGAGTTCTGTGATTGGCTCAATCTTAATTGCAGAATAAACTCCATGGGTAGGTTGATCAATCTTTTTGTCGTCCACTAACCTTTTAAGGTAGTTTTTAATTTGGCGTTCTTTAATTCCCATCAAATTACCAAATTCTGAAACCAACTCACTAGTAGTAAATGTTTTCGGCTGATTCTTATTAAGGTAATCCACAATATATTCACTCCTATCAGGTTTTGTTCTTCTATCACCCATTTTAAATGCTCCATATTCTGTTAGTTCTTCTCTAAAAACAACAATTTGATTTCCATCTAACGAGAAAGTTTTGACCATTTCATCATCATCTTGAGCATACCTAAACATTACATTTTTCATATATCTCACTCCATTTAGAGTCCTGTTAATACCTATAGCAAAGTCTACTTCTTGTTGGAAAACCGAGCTACCTTTGATTTTATCCATAGTTAAATATTCACCTTCCATTTTTGGTGTATGATGTATACAGATTAAAGTTATTTTATTATTATAACATATAGTCTTTAATCTTTGTAGTAATATTTCAACAACTTGAGCATCCTCAATTTTACCATTAACCATCCTTGTAATACTATCAATAATAACCACCTCAGCTTCTGAGTTAGCAATTAAACCTTCAAGATCATCCCAATGGCTTTTTGAATGAATAAACCTAATGAAACCAATAGGTTCCATTAGATAATTTTCATCAATTAAATTTCGTTGGGATTGATTCAAAGAATTATAATAGTTTTCATTACGTTCCATTCTATTAATCCAGAATTCTTCCAAACTAATAAATAGGACCTTCATTGGTCTACCGGGTAACTGATAACCAAAATAATTATCTTCTCCCATTGCAATATTCATTGCTAAATTCTCTGCAAAAGTTGTTTTCCCAGATTTTGAGGGACCAAATATCAACCCCATTGAATTTTCTTTAATACCATTCCAAAGAAATTTTGGTTTTGGTTCCTTTTTATAAGATTCCAGTATTTGTTTAAAATTTACCGGCTTGTTATATTTATTTTCTGCCTCTTCATTTTTTTCAACATTCATTATAGTTAAAAATTAAAACCAATGTCAAGCGCTTTTTACCATTAAAGTGCATTTGTGTATGTAGTGTAGTTAATTTACACATATCACATCCTTTTTTATTTAATCTCATTTTTAAATTTTTATTGAAATTAAATGTCCTGAAAATGCTAAATCAAGCAGTTATCCGTTTTTTGAATAATGTAATTTTGAATGTCCTAACTCTTGAAGTTAAAGAGATATTTGATTTTTGAGAATAAATTTAAAAGTAGAAAATATTGAGTTAATGTCTTTTTCTCAAAAACTGTCGCAATATTAATAAAATTTTTTTATTTAAACAAGTTTTTTCAATAGTTTTTTTCTATTGTTTTATAATTTATTGTTATCCTTCATTGATCTAACCCCATAGTTACTCATTTTCATCATATTTAAAGATGTTTGAAATACTATTCCACAATAATAAAAAAATGATAATAATAAAATGGCTCTTCATTTATAATGAAAACTGTTATAAGGCTGTTAGATAATTTTACTAAATCCACAGTTACCCTTTCTCCTTTCCTATACCTATCGAAATCATACTTCAATTCTACGGAAAAAGGGCACTGTAGCTCCACAATCTTGTTGCTCCAGGTTAGGACCAAAATACTTTTTGGTGATGCATATTTCAAGAACTTTGCCCATTCATCATCAGTCATTTCCTGTACGTTTGTGTATTAATTAATTATCCAAATACCAATTAGGCGACCTATTTTCAATGGAATAAACAAGTTCTTTCGTAAACTCGTATGCATTCAAACCTCTTTCCAAAAAACTATCTATATAAGAAGATCTATTTGCTCCGGTAAAAAGATTGTATAGATTCCACAAACTAATAGATCCATTGTTAGAGCATTTGAAGTTTTTATCACCGTAATAATTCTTTACCACGTTGTTAATCTGTGTATCGTTCAGTCTAATGGGATTATCAATTTCAGATTGCTGGTAGTTTGCCATCCTAAGTTTTCCAATCAAATGAGCAAATTGTGACTCTGAAAGTGCATGGGTATGGAAGGATTCCAGAACATTGAGATGCTCAGATTGGTTGTATCTATTGAAAAGGGCTAATGTAGATTCACATAAAGCCTCTAATGAGGATACCCTGATATCATTTTTGAACCCATCCGTACTTATACATAAATTGGTACAGACCATATTTTTAAACCCTATATAAAGTTTAAACTTTTCCATACCCTTTTTACTGTAAAGATTCTCCTGATTATAGGCCCTAACTCCACCCAATGAAAGCATTAGCTTGTTTCCGTTTACTTGTTTGGAAATGGTAGGTATCTGTATATTAAAAGCCATTCTTTCATAATAGATGGTCTTTTCCTCATCCAAGAGCTCAATTGCAGGTTTCCCAATAGCTGAAGGCACCCTGCCTTTAATTACATGGCTTACCCTTATTTCTGGATCAGATATTTCAAAGCCCTCAAAAACACTATTGGTCATTTCCAATACGGATGTTACAAACTGATAATGTGAAATTGTTGTCTCATTGTCTTTACTGAAAACCGGTATTATACAGTCATCCTTTAAATGGCTCAACTTAACATCTTGGGTGTTTGATTCAATAAAAGGATTTGCTCTGTTATTATTGACTCTTGAATCTGATATTAAGATTTCATCTTTTTTAATTACATTTTCCATATTTATTTATTTTTTTCTGTTAGATATCACTTTACTTGTTCCCCAACAGTAATTCCTCTTTCTTGGTTAATATAATGCTATTAAGGTCATTCCGAAGGTTTGGATATTTTGAATAGATGTGCCTCAATCCTTCCACTGTACTGCAATTATTGATTTCCTTTTTTGCGGTCTCCATCACCTCATCATGTGAACACCAAGCCAGTAGTTTTTGCCCAGTTGCCTTGCTTATCCTGAATTCGGGCTTTCCATCAAATAGATTGGTTCTATCTTTTGAAGCAACTGCAAAGTGCTTAATATCGAGATCAAAGACAAGTGTGAATTCGTATTCCACTCCATCTCTTTGAACGGCCTTAAGCCCAACTTTCTCAGGTATGTACTTACCATCTTTTTGATTCAACACATAATCCTGCTTGGTTCTCATGGTTGCTATAATATGGGCTTGGGATTGCAATATTTTATCAACAAATGCCTTCTGCCTTGGAGTAACCTTGTTCCAGTTCGTAAAACTGTTACCCGGGAGTTTACTGTGAAAATCCAAAAGTTCATCCCAACAGTGAGAGATACTATCAATAATAATCACTTCCATACTGGATTTAAGACATATATCAATGGCTTCAATATACTTCTCAGGGGTATAGGGAGGTTTAAGGTTAAGTACATTATAATTACCTAATTGGGCATAGAGGTTGCTGCTTCCGTTCTCGGTATCAATAATTGCTACCTTTGAAAGATTATCATTGGTAAGCCCTTTGGAGATAAGGAGTGATGACATTGTTTTACCCGAACCAGCACTACCTTGCAAGGCCATCTTGATTTTGGCCTGACTTCTTTTTGCAACATTTAAAATCATATTTTAAGAATATTAAAAAAGGGCCTCTCTCGAAGCCCTTCACAGTTATTTAATCTTTTGTGTTTCCTTGATTACATGACTATCCAAAATCTCAAGGTTTTCATCAACGTATTCCCATCTATGGGACAACGTGATGACCTCTCCAGTTTCCTCTATCGTAAAATCATAAGGTTCACAGTCCACTCTTTTTATTTCCCCATTGAATTGGGTACCAAGAACACTCTTACAGGTCTTTTCCTCAAAGGTAGTCGGAACTGTTGCTGTCCTTGTTGTAAAATACATCCTGCCTGTTTTTTGACTTTTTACAGGCTGAACTCCACCCTCGACTATTAGGGCAAAGAATTTTTCTCCATCACTCTTGGTAATGGATTTGAAATTTTTAATCGTTACCATTTTAAAATATTTTAATGTTAGAAAATATGGGGAGGGGGTCTCCCAACTGTCTAAAACAGGGGGGATGATATAAGGAATATCTCCATCTTATAGACCCAAAAAAAATTACAAGGGTTTATTATTATTGTGAGAATGGTTGATAACCAAAATAATTACAAGTACAATGATTATTATCCAATAATTTTTCTCTATAAATCTAATACCAAAGTTTACAATAACGAACATTAAAATCAAGGCAACTATCAAATAGATTATATACCTAACGACTCTCATATCAATCAAATGAAATGTTACTTACATACCTAATAAATTTATCTCTATCAAATTCACTGTTAAAATGGAATCCCAAAGCCTGCATATTATTCCATCCGTTAAATATCCTTTCACCACCTTCATACCTAAAACTTTTAACATTCATGGTCTGAGTCAATTTTATAACAGCACAGTAATTACAATCTCCGGAAATTATCCTATTGTTGCAGACAGCAAAATCAAATGGAAGACTTCCACTTTTTCCACTCTCAACATTTTTCAAATCAAAAACTATTTCATAGTCAATTGAATTGATCCTTAATAAGTATTTAATGCGTAAAGTCTCGTAATCGTCTTCTATATAGAATATTTGCCACGTGGTCCCTCCAACAGTTTCAGAAGCACAGTAAGGGCTCTCATCTATCATATCCAAAATGAAATTCCATTTCTCCAGCTTAGTTTGAGAATTAAGGTAATAGCTGAGCAGAAAGATTAATACAATAATTATATATCTCATAATCAGTAATTTTTTTTAAAGTTAATAAAAAATGTAGTATTTCAAGGTTACAATATTTTATCTCTCATGGTTGAATTTTACTTTATGGTACAATTGACCGATGAAAGATTAGAAGAACTAAAACAAACCATTCCTCTTAGAATAGGTGAAAGGATTAGGTTCTTCAGAACTCAGAATGGTCTTACCCAAACTCAATTGGGGACATTGGTTGGAAAGGATAGGCAGTATATCTACAAAATAGAAAAAGGAGTTGTTACTCCAAATGTAGTTACTGTATCTACAATTGCTTTAGCATTAGAAATCGAATTATCTAGTCTTTTTGAAATTGAGATTTAATCTTTGTTTTTTCGTAGTCTTCAAAATTAGTAAATAGTAAGGGTGAATCAATCGTGTAGATTTCAATTTCAAAATTCTCATTCTGAGATGGCAATATTAAACAGTAATTATTATATGGTAGATTCATTTGAAGTTCTTTAAATAATTTTATAGCGGTGTTCCTTATTCTACCAATGTCTTTGACGTAATTCAAATTGTTAAAATCAAGCCTTACTATTTCAACAGTACTGAACCAATCATCTAAAGGTCTACCAATGGAAACAATTTTGCATGGTATTTTCCAAACCTCTTTGTTATGATATTTATTGAAATACAATATTGGTGGAATCAATCTAAAATCCATCATTGAATATATTGATTAATCAAAATTCCAGTTCTTCATAGATATATTCTTGGGATATTTCCTCAACATTACCAATATATTCTTTACCCCTCAATCTACGAACTGTATGTGCAGTTAAATCTTCTTGAGGAAATGGTTCTATTAAAGACTGAATAGTATTCTTATCGTTTTGGTTATTTATTACATTTAACCATTCATCCGCTTTTACCTCATTAAGTATTAATGGCATTCTTGGACCTTCAAGTTTAGGATTGTTGTGAATTTTAGCCATTAATGGATTTCCTTCAGTAGTAACTATTGTAAATGTAGTGGTCTTTCCGCCTGATTCATTTTTCCATTCATTCCACAACCCTGCTAAAATCATAGGCTTGTTATCCTTTCTATAAACATAAAATGGATAGGTCTTACCATTAAAATGATGGTGCTCGTAAAATCCATCAATATAAATTAAACATCTATTATTGTTCGCAGATTCTCTAAATGACGGTTTTTCAAATATAGATTCTCCTCTTGCATTAAGTGTATTGTTCCATATTTTTTGAGCATGTTGTTCATCCTCCGCCCAATTGGGTATCAAACCCCATGTTGCAACTGTAGGATAATCTGGAGACTCATCAGTATAGATGAACATATTTGGATGGCTAAACCCAGAGGCATGGAATAGTGGGAGATCGGTAAATTCAAGTAATTTCATCTCAATTTCTTCTATGGCATGAATATCACCACGTTCTCTAGCTCTGTGCAATTGCGCTTCTAATTGCGCCTGTACATCATAACACATAGTATCGTTTTCTGATAGGATTAAATTACAAAATATTTCAATTCATTCTTGGGTCTGGCTTCAACGCCATCTTTCTGGTTGAAATAACCTCTATACTGCAAAATCCAAATTCCTCAATTACCTTACCAATACATTCATATATCCCAATACCGTGTATGGGGAATCTATCCACAGTATCATGGAAATGTACGGTATCAAAATAATCCCCCTTGATATCCACGAAAGTGCAGAACCTCATAAGCTTTCCATTGGATGCCTTGTGGAACCTGGTATTAACAAGTTTTCCGTATAGAAGTACTTTCCTATTAATGTTCTTCTCCATCTCATCAGCCCAAATACTTTCTTTGAATTTTTCATTGACCAGGTCAAAATAATTGCATAGGGGAAAACCCAGAAGTTCCATCTCGTCATATGCATTCTCTATTGCCCCGTGGTTCAGCTCTGGAAGATTGAATGACCTGTGCTGGATTTTAAAGAGTTGCTTTTGTGCAGTCCTATTACCAATGCTATTCAGCTTAAAGATTGCATTCCATAACAACTGTTGTTTCTGAATTCCAGTGAACCTAAAAGCACCAATCCTGATGAGGATTGTAAGTTGTTCTATACTTATTGCAATCCTGTCTATAAAATCATCCAAAGACCTATATTCACCATTCAACTGTCTTTCTGTTAATATTCTCTGTATTGTGTAGTGCTCCAAGTTTTTTAAATAACCAAACCCTAAATAAATTTCCTTCCCAAGTATCCTATTGGGATGGTCACTTTTATTGATACAAGGTGCATGTACATTTCCTCCACAAACTCTGGCTTCATGTATATAATGTTCAGCACTGTAAAACCCTCCACCATTATTTAGAACAGCAACCATAAATTCCAATGGAAAATAACATTTTAAATAAAGGCTTTGGTAACTTTCAACAGCATAAGAGGCAGAATGACCTTTGGCAAATGCATATCCTGCAAAACTCTTTATTTGTTCCCACACCTCAAAGGTCAGTTTATCATTATACCCTTTGTTTCTACAATTCTTAATGAACTTTTCCTCCACTTCCGTAAATTCAGCTCTAGACCTAAACTTACCGCTCATACCTCTTCTCAATACATCAGCTTCACCCAAGCTTAAACCTGCAAATTGATTGGCTACCTTGAGCACATCTTCCTGATAAACCATAATCCCATAGGTCTCAGGCATAATCTTTAATAGGATAGGATTAGCCTGTTTCCTTCTCTCTGGATTACGCTGTCTTAAAATAAATTCCTGTTTCATCCCAGAACTTGAAACTCCAGGTCTAATTATTGAACTTGCAGCCACCAATCCCAAATAATCCTGTGTTTGCAATTTTTGCATCAAACCCCTCATGGCAGGTGATTCCACATAATAAGCTCCAGTAGCTTTACCGCTTTTGAGCAACTCATTCACTTTTGGGTCTTTCTTGAATTTTTCAACATCAGTTATATCAATTGGAGCCAGTTCAGGTCTATTTGAACTTATTATATCCAAACTGTCCTTTATTTTGGCTAGTCCTCTTTGCCCCAAAATATCAAACTTATAGATTCCCACATCTTCAGCTATTACCATATCAAATTGTACAGTAGGAAATCCTTTAGGCGGTAAATCAGTAGCTGAGAAATAATGTATGGGCTTATCCAAGATTAGAATTCCACAAGAATGCACACTTATATAGTTAGGAAAACCATGTATTAGCTCTCCATACTTTACAACAAGTTTACTTAAGCTATCGAGTTCTACTTTATTATACTTTCCTGCACTTATTTTATCTATTTCTTCCTTAGGCATTCCAAAGACTTTTCCTAGCTCCCTTACCACAGCTCTATACTTAAAGGTATTATAGGTTGCAAGTAGTGCAACATGTTCAAATCTCTCAAAAATATACCTGGTCACATCATCCCTTTCCTTCCATGAGAAATCTATATCAAAATCTGGTGGAGACGTCCTGTATGGATTAATGAACCTTTCAAAATAAAGGTCAAGTTCAATAGGGTCTACATCGGTTATACCAATGATGTAAGCCACTATGCTATTGGCTCCACTGCCCCTTCCAACATGTACATAACCATTTCTTTTGGAGTACTGGACTATATCATGGTTTATCAAAAAATAGGATACAAAGTCCATTTCCTTGATGGTCTTGAGTTCCTTCTCCAACCTTTGAATTACACCATTGCTTGGGTCTGGATATCTTTTGTGAAGTCCTTTATTGCATAGCTCTTTCAACAGTTTAAAATCTGCTTCAGGGGAATCCAAAAAAACACTTTGGTTCTGGGATATCCTCTGACCATCAAATTCAAAGAAAACATTACACTCGGACATAAGCTTTTCTGTATTCTCTAGGATATTTGGGAACAGCTGGTAGGTTTCCTTCAATTTATCCAATGGTAACATCCTATCATTGTGATTGCATTCTTCAGATGTTTCCAACTTGCTCAATAGGGTATTTTTATCTATAGCTCTCAAAAGCCTATGGGCATTGAAATCCCTTTTGTTCCTAATGGTAACCTGCTGTTGTACTACCAATCTATCCTCCATTTTTCTATAGCTGGTAAAGGGTAATCTTTTCAAATCTTCAATACTAACACCTATGAACTCATTGGATTCAAAATGCTTCATTTCCAATTTCATGACCTGTTCAAAAGGATATATTATATAGGTATTTTCAAACCTAGGTGCTTTCTCTGGAATTGGTTTCTTTTCGTGGGAATGAATTGATAGATATCTGTTCAGTTCAAAGAATCCCTGATTGTTCCTAGCTATACCTACAAAAAGCTGTTTTGCACCATTCCTGAAGTCTATTCCAACAATTGGTTTGACGTTAAAATCATTTGACCTCCTTATGAAGTTAAGACAAGCAGAAGTATTGTTTATATCAGTAAGTGCCAAGCTCTCTACACCGTTTTCTACAGCCAGTTCCAATAGTTCCCCTTCTGAAAAAGTACCAAAACGCATGGAATAATATGTATGGCAGTTCAGGTACATATCTATTGGTTTCTATGTGCCAAAAGTATTGGTGGCTCTCCATTGAAAGGATTCGTGAACCTTCCAATAGTCCTTGCTCCAATGGCTGCTGCTTTCTGTATACTAAGCTCTCCAAACCTGTTCCTTATCCTGTCCATAGCATCATAAAGCCTCAACATTTCCTCAGTATCATCAAACAGGTTTATCTGGTAGTTACCACTTGCCAGGTCACTGAACCTCACCCCAACCAACCTGATAAGCAACCTCCTTTCATAGAGCCTGTCAAATAGTTCCATCACCTTGGGTATGATAATATGGTCAGCACTGGTATATGGAATTTTAACCTGCTTGGTATAGGTATTGAAATCTGAGTACCTAATCTTTACTGCAATACATGAGGTGAGCTTATCTCCACGTCTTAATTGGAACGCAAGGTTCTCTGCCATTGCAAAAATGGTAGTCCTCAATTTTATCATGTCTATTGTGTCCTTACCAAAGGTCCTTTCATTAGATATTGATTTTCTTTCATGAAAAGGTATGATTGGTGGATTATCTATCCCCAAAGCTCTTCTCCAGATGGTTTTTCCATTCTCCCCTAGGACACTGACCATCATCTCCAATGGCATTTCCTGCACAATTCCAACCTTATCTATTCCAAGGTTCCTGAGTACCTGATAGGTCTTATCTCCAACAGAAGGTATCTTCTTTATTGATAGGGGAGCAAGAAAAGGTTTTTCAAATCCATAATCTATCCTCATTTGATTGTTGGGCTTGGCTTCTCCAGTAGCTATTTTTGAAACCACCTTGTTCGCAGAGAGTCCAAAAGAAATTGGCAATCCCGTTTCCCTGATTATGGTCTGTCTCAGTTCTGAAGCGTATTTATAGGTTCCAAAGAATTTGTCCATACCACTAAGGTCAGCATAGAATTCATCCACACTTGCTTTTTCAAAGACAGGCACTTTCTCCTTGATGATTTCCGTGACCATCTTGGAGTATTTTGTATAGATTCCTGCATTTCCACGTATGACAACAGCCTCTGGGCATAACCTTCTAGCAACTTTCATGGACATTCCTGAATGCACACCATACCTTCTGGTCTCATAACTGCAAGCGGCAACAACACCCCTGTCTCCAGTACCTCCAACCAATATTGGTCTTGCTTTAAGACTGCTATCTATAAGCCTTTCACAGGAGACAAAAAATGTATCCAAATCCAGATGTAGAATCTGTTGTTTCATAAAACAAAATTAGCTAACTTTGTTAGCGACTATTGCTAATATTATTAGTATTATGAAAACTATAAATAAAAACATCAGGCATTTAAGACTCTTAAAAGGTATCTCACAAGAAGTATTTGCAGAAGAGTTTGGTATTACCAGGGCTAAGATAGGTTCATATGAAGAGGACAGGGCAACACCGACCATTGAATTTCTCATAAAGCTATCGGACTACTTCAAGATACCCATAGATATTTTGATAAAAAATGACCTTACAAAAGCCAAGGACACCTCATTTATTGAAGTCGGCAATAAAAGGGTGCTTTTTCCTATAACCGTTGATGAAAACAACGAAGATTTAATTGAAATAGTACCAACCAAAGCCACAGCAGGTTATCTCGCTGGATATGATGACCCTGAGTATATAGAACAATTGGATAGGATTAAACTGCCTTTCCTTCCATCAGGTAAGCATAGGGCTTTTCCAATAAAAGGGGATTCCATGTTACCCATGAAAGATGGTTCCTATGTAGTGGGTAAATTTATTGACAATGTTTATGATATTGCTGATGGTAAAACCTATGTTCTTTTGACTTTAAATCAAGGAATGGTTTACAAAAGAGTCTACAATAGGATTAAGGAAAATGGAATGTTATTGTTGGTTTCAGATAACCAAGCCTATCATCCTTATGAGGTACATATAAGTGAAGTACTGGAGCTTTGGGAATTTACCTGTAGCATCAACACTCAGGAGTATTCTAAAGAGGAATTAAAGATTAGCAGTATTTTATCAATGTTCAATAGTTTAGGTGTCGAATTGAAAGCTTTGAAAAAAATTTAATCCTCCCAACCACACAAAGTTCTGCCTATTTTCTTGGCTTCTGAGAGTTCAACTGTCTTAATAGCGGACTTACAATTGTTCAATCCTCTGCAATCTTTAGTGTAGTGGTATTTTTTGCTGTATTTACCAGTACAGATATAAACTGTGGTATACGTCTCTCCAGTGAAAGAGGTCAGTATAAAAAACAGGAAGGTAAATGCAAGTAATCGTTTCATTCAATAAAAATATGAAATGTATTTAAGTGTTTTTACGGAAACCCTCAAATATCGCGTCTTTAAAATGAGTAATTTCGTGTGTCATGCTTCTCTTTATCACAAAAATCCTTGCGATAATTTAAGAAATGTGGCTATATTGAACAATTAAACTATGGGGCTTTATCTATTTATAAAAATGTGTTGGCTAAGAGTTATAAAAAACCCTTAAACTTCTGCATAGCCAACCAAGATGGCTGTATAACAGTAATAAAGTTCCGCATATAAACAAGTTGTAGCACATTTGAGAAAAACGAAATGCAGAAATTAATAATAATCATTTTCATTCTAATTTACAATCTGAATTTCGGACAGGAAAAAGTATATAAGCTGATTTTAAAAACTGAAAATTCGG
>Ga0116152_10002882_pt1 | contig 13961 bp, 10 predicted proteins | sample AD_UKC119_MetaG_FD_89894 | JGI IMG/M metagenome (GOLD analysis project Ga0116152, IMG submission 89894) | Active sludge microbial communities of municipal wastewater-treating anaerobic digesters from Hong Kong - AD_UKC119_MetaG | ecosystem: Engineered > Bioreactor > Anaerobic > Digestate...
GATGCCCGTGAGTCTGGGGTAAATAATTTTGGTGTAGCCCGGGTAACCAGGAATCTGGGGAAACAATCCTCTGTCGGAATTATCGGTACTTACGGGAATACTTTAGGACAGGTTGACAATTTAGTTGCCGGTGCCGATTTAAAACTATCAACTTCGCAGTTTCAGAAAAATAAAAATGCTTCGTTTATTTTATTCGGATTGAAATCGAATACTGATAAACTAACTGGCGACGATTATTCCTGGGGGACACAGGTAAATTATCCCAACGACTTCATTAAGGCGCGCCTTGGTTATCATCAGATTGGTAAAAATTTTTTGGCAGGAATGGGTTTTGTTCCTCGTGTCAATATCCAACAAAGTTATGGTGAACTCACCTTTGGCCCGCGTCCGCAGAAATTGGGAATTCTTCAGATTTTGTTTGGCGGAAGTTTTAATCATATTTCAAACCTGGAGACAAAAAGCCTGGAAACACGCGAATATAAAATACAGCCACTTGGAATCCGGTTTATGTCGGGTGAGAAATTGACTTACACGTTATTAAATCAATTCGAAAATCTACGTGAAGATTTTAACATTTTCGAAGATATTGTAATTCCTTCAGGTGCTTATTCCTGGTGGCAGCAACAAATTGAACTGGAAACAAAAGGCGCACGTGATGTTTGGGGATTGGCCAGTTACAGGTTTGGCGATTTTTACAACGGGAACCGACAGGATATAAAATTGCAGGCGAATTGGAAAATTGCTGTCCCTTTCTTTGTTGGTGGTACCGTTACACAAAACAATGTCAAATTACCCGAAGGGAATTTTACGGCCAATATTTTCCAGGTAAATGCCAATATATTATTTAGTCCGGACATAACACTTTATAATTATTTTCAGTACGACAATGCCAGCAACAGTATCGGGTGGCAATCACGGTTTCGCTGGATAATAAAACCGGGGAACGAAATTATTGTAGCATGGACCTCCAATTTTCTTAAATCTGAATCTTCCACATTTTTTATGTATGAAAGCACGGCAAGAATCAAATTAAAATATAACATTAGACTATAATTAACTTCTGTGCCATTGCGCGATTATATAGCATGGTATTCTGCAGTAGTTCCACTTGTCTTGTCATTAAATTAATGTAGCTTAGTTTCTGATTTGATTCAGGATGTAATTAAAAACCAATAATACCTAAAATCATGGAAAGAAGATCATTTCTAAAAAAATCAGCATTGGCAACGGGTGCTGTCATTGGTGTATCATCTTTAAAAGCCAATCCGGCTGCGACAATTGAAAAGGATATTTATGAATTAAGAGTATATCACCTGAAAAGCGGTGGAGGCAAAAATCAGTTAAAAAAATATTATAACAAAGCTGTAATTCCTTTTCTTAATAAGAGGGGAGCAAAGGTTTTGGCTTTTGATGAATATAGTCTGGAAGAACCTCCTGTGTTCTATATCTTGCATGCACATAAAAGTCTGGCCGATTATTACGAAACTACACTGGCAATGCGATCTGATCCTGAATTTTTAGAAGCAGCCAAAGATTATACAGCCATTCCTGCAGATAATCCTGCTTACGAACGATTTGAAACTTTTCTGCTGGAAGCTTTCGATGGTTTTCCACAATTAGCTGAACCAGGCAAAAAAGGAGGTTTAGTGGAAATGCGGATTTACGAAAGTTACAGCGAAGATGCGGGCATCAGAAAAGTAAAAATGTTTAACGACGGTGAAATCGATATTTTTAAAAATTTAGGATTTCATCCCGTAATGTTTAGTCAGCATTTGGCCGGGCAGTACATGCCTGCTTTAACTTACATGCTATGGTTTAACGACATGGAAGAGCGCGATGCCTTGTGGGCAACATTTGGTCCCAGTCCTGGCTGGAAAGAAATGAGTAGCAAAGAAGAATACGCCAACACGGTCAGCAAGATTCATAAAAAGTTTTTGGTTCCTGCTGATTTTGGAGAACTCTGATTAAGATTCATATAAGGCTATACTTTCTCTGCCCCTTGATCAAACGAGGGGCAGATTGTTTGTTAGTCATACCGTAGTTTATTTCCTTTAAAAGATGTTCTGATACTCATCCGTTTTATAAATCGCTCAATTTCACTACATTTATGTTTTACTAAAAATCCCCGCTATGCTAGTGAAGACCTACGGAAGTGCAGTATTCGGTATCGATGCCACCACCATTACCATTGAGGTTGATGTAACCACTGGAATTAAATTTCTTCTTGTTGGGCTCCCCGACAGTGCAGTAAAAGAAAGCCAGCAACGCATTGAATCAGCCCTCCGCCTGAACGGCTATAAGTGGCCAAAGAAAAAGATCATTATTAACATGGCTCCGGCGGATATCCGCAAGGAAGGTTCAGCTTACGATCTTCCGCTGGCCGCAGGTGTGCTGGCTGCGTCCAATCAAATTGATGAGTCGCAGCTTTCGAAATATATTTTAATGGGAGAGCTTTCTCTCGACGGAACTTTGCAACCAATTAAAGGAGTTCTTCCAATCGCAATCAATGCGCGGAAAGAAGGTTTTGACGGTTTTATTCTGCCGAAACAAAATGCCCGTGAAGCAGCGGTAGTAGATACTTTAAAAGTTTACGGAGCTGAAAATATCACTGAAGTAATTGATTTTCTGAATGGTGAAGAAAATCTGGAACCAACAATTATTGATACCCGGGCCGAATTTTATGCCCAAGTAAATAACAATCCGCTCGACTTTTCCGATGTAAAAGGACAGGAAAACGTGAAGCGAGCACTCGAAATTGCAGCTGCAGGTTCTCATAATATCATTCTCGTTGGCCCTCCGGGATCGGGAAAAACGATGCTCGCCAAACGTATTCCGACCATTCTTCCACCTTTTTCGCTAAAAGAAGCACTCGAAACAACCAAGATTCATTCAGTGGCTGGAAAGATTGATAAAGAAACTTCTTTGATGACTCGACGGCCATTTCGAAGTCCGCACCACACGATCAGTGACGTGGCTCTCGTAGGTGGCGGAAATTACCCACAGCCGGGAGAAATATCGCTGGCCCACAACGGAGTACTTTTTCTCGATGAATTACCCGAATTTAAACGAACCGTACTAGAAGTAATGCGCCAACCTCTCGAAGACCGCAACATTACTATTTCAAGGGCGAAGTTCTCGGTGGAATATCCGGCCAGTTTTATGCTGGTGGCTTCGATGAATCCATGCCCGTGTGGATATTATAATCACCCAACAAAAGAATGTGTTTGTGCCCCGGGAGTTGTCCAGAAATACTTGAATAAAATCTCGGGTCCGCTGCTTGATCGCATTGATATTCATCTGGAAGTGGTTCCGGTTCCTTTTAAAAAACTTTCACAAATGGAATCGTCTGAAGACAGTGAATCGGTTCGGGAGCGGGTTATGCAGGCACGTAGAATCCAGGAGGAACGTTTTAAAGATTACAAGGGAGTTTATGCGAATGCGCAAATGAACTCGAAACAAATTCGCGAGTTTGTTCAGCTGGATGAGGAAGGAAACGAACTGATTAAAAATGCCATGGACCGGCTGGGTTTATCGGCCCGTGCGTACGACCGTATTTTAAAAGTTTCGCGAACCATCGCCGATCTGGAAGCATCTGATAAAGTAGAAATCCATCATCTCTCGGAAGCCATTCATTACCGTAGTCTCGACCGCGAGAATTGGGGAGGGTAAGAAAGTTGGCAGTGAGCAATCGCAGTAGGCAGGTTTTGCTCTGCAGGATGTCATGCATGATATGAAAACTTATATATTAACTAATAAACGAAACTTAAAATCATGGACCGTAGAAAATTTATCGGAACATCGGGTGCCGTTGCAGGGGCAGCCGTACTCGGAAATGTTACAGATGTATTTGCTGAAAAACCAAGGGTATCGAATCCCTTAAAAGAAGGAAATTCCAATATCAAACTTGGGCTTTATTCCATAACATATGGTGGCATTTGGTATGAAGGAGCCGCGCTGAGCTTCGACGAATTCTGTAAACGCGCAAAAGATTACGGATTTGATGGTGTGGAACTTGATAACAAGCGACCAATGGGATGCCCGCTCGATCTGGATAAGCGCAGAAGAGACGAAATGGTGAATACTCTGCTTCGAAATGGTTTGGAAATTCCAGCTGTCGCGGCTAACAATGATTTTTCGAGCCCGGTACCTGAGCATCGCGAGTGCCAGCTTTTGATGGTTCGTGAAACGGCAAAGCTGGCCAAGGATCTGGGTGCAAACGTAGTTCGGCTTTTTGCTGCCTGGCCGGGTGTGGTCATTCACGAGGGAGTGGGAACCTATGATCTTACCCGTGGAAATTTCTATACATTTGAACGGCAGTACCCTTATGCCACCCGCATCGATCGCTGGAATTTCGTTAAAGACAGCCTTAGGGAAGCAGCCGGTTTTGGAGAAGAGTTTGGAGTAACGATGGCACTGCAAAATCATGCTCCGCTAATCAAAACATGGCGCGATACTTATGATCTGGTAAAGGAAGTTGATTCACCCTCGTTAAAAGTTTGTCTCGATTTACCGATTATGGATAATCTGGATAACGATTATGTGGCTAACGCTGTCAGAACAGTTGGTGACCTGCAGGTTCATTCTCATTTTGGAGGAGAATATTACCGGGATAAAGATGGTACTGTAAAACCAGTTATACTCGATTATTATGCAGGAGGGAAAAATCCCGATTATGTAAATTATATCGGTTTAATGGACGAAATAGGGTACAATGGTTATTTTACCTTTGAATTGTGTCACCCGATACTGAATGAAGACCATACCCGCGGGGGCATCAATTATGTCGACAACCAGGTAAAATTAGCCAGGGAATTTATGGGGAAGATCGTAGGGAGATAGATTCATACTTCTGGGTTGCAGCTAATTACTGCCCCCGTTGCAAACGAGGGGCAGTAAAAATTAATATCTTTATCAGGTATTCAAAATTTTAATTTATGGAACAGCCCAATAATCCTCTTCACGGAAAAACTCTGGAAGCCATTGTGGTTTACCTGGTAAGTTATTATGGATGGGAAGAACTGGGAGAGATAATTCCAATCAATTGTTTCCGAAAAGATCCGAGCATTAAATCAAGTTTAAAGTTTTTAAGACGGACTCAGTGGGCACGCGACAAGGTTGAAAAGTTATACATCGAAACCATTCGGAAGTAATATCGGGCTGTAATTCTTATCATGTATCCGACAATTTCTCTTTTAATCCGCTCATTTTTTAATCGGAGTTTGTTTGTAAAGATCAGGTTAATAAAGTAAAAGATGAAAATCTTTGAAAAGGAGTTCTTGATTTAAAAGTTTCTTTTTTATGATTTTCTGTTTTCTGAAAAGAATGGCTAAAGTTTCAGAAAGTCAACATTAAGCAAAAATTGGGAAAAGGAACCAAACAATTGACATTGATCATTCAATAAAGGTTGTGTATTCAGTAGCTTAACTTGTTGCATTTCACAAAAAGTAGGGATAACTTTAAGTTTAATATCAGCTCAACCAAATAATTAAATCATGCAAACAAAAAAATATCCGGTAACAAGAAGAGATTTTATTAAAGTCTCAGCAGCAACAACAGCAGCAGTTTCCACGATGAGCTTTGGCGGATGCAATGTTGAAAAGCTTCCTGCACCAATGAAGCGGCCCTTCGGAAAGCTTGGATTTGATGTTACAACCCTTGGTCTCGGTGGCCAGGCATCCATTCAGTGGACTCCTGAAAATGTAGATCCGGTGGCCATTATTTTAAAGGCATTCGATCTGGGAATCAATTATTTTGATACATCAAATTTATATGCGAAAAGTCAATTGCATTTTCATTCTGCTTTTGAAAAACTAAACCTGATCCCTGGTAAGGACAATTACAATAAAGAATTGCGGGAATCAATTTGGCTAACCAGTAAAACCGGAATGCGCTGGGGAAAACCGGGGTGGCCTGAGCGTGAAAATGTAAATAACTGGTCGAACGGTGAAAATGTAAAATGCGCGGTAGATGATGTGAAACGTTCGCTGACCCAGATTTTTGGAGATGGCGAAGGATATTATCCAGAAGGTTCATATTTAAACATGGTTCTTTGTCACACACTCCATAATACCAACGAAGTGGATGTGCTATATGAAGGGCTGGAAACACCACTCGACCCGGATGGAAATTTTGGGGCTTTGGTCGCTTTGCGCGATTTACGGGACGGAACAAACCTTACCGGGATGAATCCAAAAAATGAAAAACTGATCAGGCACATTGGTTTTTCCGGGCATGCAAACCCGCCGGCTATGATGGACATGATCCAACGTGACGAATACGGAATCCTGGATGGCATGTTGATCGCGATCAACGCCAACGATAAAACAAAAATGAACATGCAGTACAACGTTATTCCGATTGCGGAAGCAAAGGGAATGGGAGTAATTGGCATGAAGGTTTTTGCAGATGCTGCCATGTACCACAAAAAGCCCGATTGGTCGAATACCCCCAACGATGTGTACATGAAAGTTGGATCGCAGGAATTACCAAGTAAGTCTCTGATCGAATATTCGCTAACGACCCCTGGGGTACATACCTTGATTATTGGTATAGGACATATTGATGAAGATCCGTTAAAATGCCAGTTGGTTCAGAACTTTTATGCGGCACAAATTACTCCTGACGGAATGAGTGAGTCAGAAAGAAAACGCATTGAAGATCAGGCGAAAAATGTGAAACCTGAAAGCAATTATTTCCAGGTTGTAAATAAGGAAAACCTTTCGGCACCACGCGCTGCGAAACTGACAGGTAATTTGTTGACCTGGCAAACCGCTTTGGCTGATGAAGCACCACTGGATCATTATGAAATATTGGTAGACGGGAAACTGGAAGGAACCGTAAAACATGAACCTCAATTATTAAAAAGCAAACCTTTTAGTTTTGAGTTAAAAGAAAAAAGAACAGAAATTGTTCTGGCCGCGGTAGATAAGGATGGAAGCCGTGCGGAGGTTAAGCTGACTTAAAACAGAATTAATCAAATAGAAACATTTATATTGAACATTTGACGCAATTATTGGTTTGGAATGTAAACTTAAAATTTAACTATGGCAGACAAAATTTCAGACCCTATTGGAAGATTGATGGGGCTTCGTTATAAATCGCATCCCTGGCACGGTGTGCATATTGGTAATGATGCACCTGACGAGCTCACCGCATTTATTGAAGTAGTATCAACCGACACAGTAAAATACGAAATTGATAAAGACAGTGGTTACCTCAGGATAGACCGGCCACAGAAATTTTCAAATGTGGTACCTGCACTCTATGGGTTTATTCCACAAACTTACTGCGGCGATAGAGTAGGAGAATATTGCAATTTGAAAACCGGGAGGAAGGATATTAAAGGCGATGGCGACCCGATTGATATCTGTGTTCTAACTGAAAAATCGATCGCACACGGAGACTTATTGGTAAATGCGCGTCCGATAGGAGGATTTCGTATGATTGACGGGAACCAGGCTGACGATAAAATTATTGCGGTCCTTCGTAATGATACTGTTTACGGGCATTTCAAGGATGTGTCGGAAGTTCCAAAAATAGTAATTCAACGATTGGAACATTATTTCCTTACTTACAAGGATATGCCGGGGATAGACAGTAATACTGAAATTACGGCTACTTACGGTGCGGAAGAAGCAAAAGAAGTTATTCTCAAATCGGTGGAAGATTACAACAACAAATTTGCTAATCTTGGCAAATTACTTTCTTAGAAGGTAGTAATACAAAATAAGAAACAACCTCGTACTATTCGTGCGGGGTTTTTAATTGTTGATCGGTTTCAGTTGGAAGTGAACCGATGATCCGTTGCATGGCTTTTTTCATCGATCGTTCAATAGTTTTATAATCTGCCATTTCTTTACCAATAAAAATAAAAAAAACAGCCAGTTGCCTGTTTACTAATTTTTGGTAAAGATCGTTTTTATTTAATCTGTAGGCTTCACGCATCAGCCTTTTAATCCTATTGCGATGAACCGCCCGTTTGAATATCTTTTTGCCAACACTAAAGCCTGCCTGCACGGGGAAAGTGGAAGATAGATTTGTTTCCAGAAAAACAACTTTAACTGGGAAAACCAGAAAACTGTTACCATCCTGAAAAAGACGGTCGATGATTTTTTTGCTGCACAGCTTTTCTTCTTTCCTAAAAGTGTGGAGTACAGTTGGTATTTTTATTTGGTTTTCCATGCAAAAATTAAAAGGCCACCCGTCAGTTGACGGACAGCCTTTCAAAATTATAGATTTTTCTTCTTAATTCTTATTTACTTTTTTAATGTACTGTTCCAGTGCCATGGTCATTGACGGTGCCTGTGCGGTTGGTGCTTCAATATCGAGCCTTAAACCGGCATCGCGAACTGCTTTAGCAGTCGAAGGACCAAAGCAGGCAATCCGGGTACTGTCCTGTACAAATTCAGGAAAATTCTGGAAAAGTGATTTAATTCCTGACGGGCTGAAAAATACGAGAATGTCATATTTAATGTCAGCTAAATCAGAAAGATCAGCACTTACAGTACGATATAAAATAGCTTTGGTATACTTATATCCTCCCTGGTCGAGCAGTTGCGGAATTTCCTGTTTGTGAATATCCGATAGCGGAACAAGAAATTTCTCGCCTGAATGTTTTTTCATCAGGTTGGTCAGGTCCGAAAATTTCCCATCAGCATAAAAGATTTTACGTTTTCGATAAACAATGTATTTCTGCAAATAAAAAGCAGTTGCTTCCGAGATACAGAAATATTTCATCGTGTCAGGGATGGTTAAACGCAATTCCTGTGCTATTCTGAAATAATGATCAATTGCCGTACGGCTGGTGAAAATTACAGCAGAGTGTTCAAGAATTTGAATACGTGTTTGACGAAACTCCTTGGCGGGTACGCCTTCAACCTGGATAAAGGGTCTGAAATCGATTTTCAGGCCATTTTTTTCTGCCAGTTCGAAATAAGGAGATTTAGCCGTTTGGGGCTCTGGTTGTGAAACTAAAATGCTCTTGACTTTCAAAATCTTATGCTTTTAATGAAACATTTCCCTTCTTATTCAACTACTACTATTTTATAAATTAAAAGCAAGGGTAAAAATTCAAGGGAACAAAGGTATAAAAAGAGATATAATATAGAAAATTGTTTCCTTAATAAAATTAGGACTCCTCTTTGAAGAAGTAAGAGTTGAAAGGCGACTACGATTGTAATGCCTGTAAACACTGCTATTTTTGGGTTTCCAATGGGAGAAAATGATACCAGTGCAACCAATGGAATTAAGACGATTCCGAGCGTTCGGTTATAATTACTCATGTTAAAAAGGTATTCTCCGGTCTCTGTTCCGGTCTCAAAAAGAGTACCTATTGTTCTGTACAGAAATCGTTTCCCGAAAAAATAAATCAATACTCCGCTCAGGGTAAAAAGGTAATAAAGTACACGATTCCCGGCACCCGCTAGTCCAAAGACATTAAAAGTCTGAAAAACAAAAACTGAAAATATGATATAAAATATAACATCCAGACGATACGCCGCATGCGACGCCGGATAATTGCTTTCTTGCCATAAACGAACCGAGGTAGGATAATTCACGAGCGAAATAAACAGGTGTTTAATGTAATTGATGTACGAATAACGAATTGTGGCAAAAATGACAAGCGTACCAAATAAAACGATCGTTAACCAATCGGTATTCACTGCAGCTTTTTCATAATTGGGTAAGATTAAAGTGGGTTTTTGTTCGGTTTGGGTTAAAGTTAGTTTGTCTGCATTTAATGAGTTCAGCTGTTTTAAATCGAATTTCTCAAAATTCGAAGGTCTTTCCATCCGGGTTTGCCATGGCGTTGAATCTGCCTGATATACAGGTTGTTCAATACCCACACTATCCATTTGATATGTAATGCTCGAATCCATAGTAATTGCGCGCAAAGATACCATTTTTAATGGCTTGACATTAGAGTTTCATTGATTTGCAAAAGTAATATGTTAGGGATTTTGTATTTTCACCGCTGATTTAAATCCGGTTCATAATATGATTTATCTGGCTCCCTTACAGGGATTTACCGACTTTGTTTACAGAAATACCTATGAAAAGGTTTTTCAATCAGTCGATGCTTTTTATATTCCTTACATTACCCTAAAAGGGGAGAAAGTTCTTCGGAAATACGAAAAGGAAATTATTCCTGAAAATAACCTGCATGGAAAATCAATCCCTCAAATTCTGGTAAAAGATGAAGAAGAAATTTATACTCTATGTTCTTTACTGCGGGATTACGGATACAGTGAAGTAAACCTGAACCTGGGTTGTCCGTACCCAATGGTAACTAATCGTGGCAAAGGTTCGAAACTACTTACCGAGCCTGAAAAACTGGAGCGGATACTTGAGTTCTTCTTCAATCAGTTTAATTTGGATTTGTCTGTAAAAATGCGGGCTGGATTTGAAACCCCTGGTGAAATTGAGAAGATAATTCAGGTATTGAATCGTTTCCCGTTAAAAGGTGTGATCATTCATCCGCGCATTGCAAAACAACTGTATCAGGGTGAAATTTATGAATCGGCATTTCAGTTTGCGGTAGATCATTTAAAAAAGGTTCCTGTTTACAATGGCGATATTTTTTCTTTTGATGATTTTCAAAAGCGCTCTAGGCAATTTCCATTAATCAAAGATTGGATGCTGGGACGAGGGATTTTGATGGATGTTTTTCTTCCCGGCCAGATAAGAGGAAAGCTGTACCCTGAAGAAGAAAAAAGGGAATTGTTGTTGAATTTCCATAAAAACATGTTGGAAGAATATTTAAGAATATCGGATAACCGGGGGAATGCAATAAATAAGATGCAGCAATTCTGGAGCTACTTTAGTTACCATTTCGAGCGGCAAGCGGCAGTATTAAAAACTATTAAAAAGTTAAAAAACAAATCTTTTCTAGAGGTAGGGATCGAAAAAATATTCAGTCAGGAAGAACTTAAAAACCATGACTAATGGAAAGGGCAGTTATGCTGCTCATACTTTTCCATCAATTTCATTAGCAGAAACAGCTCTTTTATTTCATCCGGATTCTTTGGATCTTCACAGAGTTGAATAAAACGATGCAAGGCGTTTCTATAATCTTCTTCGGTTTCCAAATCGTAATTCATTGTTAGTGGGCATCAAGCCAGTTGTCGGCTGCATTCATTTCAACAATTAATTGTACTCCAATGTTTACGGCGTTTTCCATTTCTTTTTTCACCAGATTTTTCATAGTGTCAAGCTCGGGTTTATAAACATCAAAGTTTAATTCATCGTGCACCTGAAGGATCATCTTCGATTTAAGGTTTTGCTTTTCCATCTCGTGATGAATATTGATCATCGCAATTTTGATTATGTCAGCAGCAGAGCCCTGAATTGGTGCATTAATTGCATTTCGTTCTGCCATTCCGCGTACCACTGCGTTGGCCGAGTTGATATCATTGAGGTAACGTCGCCGGCCTTTTATCGTTTCCACATAACCCTGATCCTGTGCCAGTTTAATCTGCTTGTCCATGAATTCCTTAATCTTTGGGAAGTTCTCAAAATAGCCATCAATTAGTTCCTTAGCTTCAGTTCGTGGAATATTAAGGCGTTGTGAAAGCCCGAATGCTGAAATTCCATAGATGATCCCGAAGTTGGCGGTTTTCGCTTTTCGACGCATATCACTGTCTACTTCTTCTTCCGGAATATGATAAATCTTGGCCGCAGTAATGGAGTGAATATCTTTATTTTCGTTAAAGGCTCGCTTCATTTCCTCGTCGCCGCTGAGAGCAGCCATAATCCGAAGTTCGATTTGTGAATAGTCAGCTGAAAGAAAAATATGTTCATCGTCCGAAGGAATAAAAGCTTTGCGTATCTCACGACCTGCTTCATCCCTGATCGGAATATTTTGAAGATTAGGATTCACCGAACTCAAGCGTCCGGTAGCAGCAATCGCCTGGTTGTATGAAGTGTGAATTTTGCCGGTTTTCCGGTTCACCAGCAGCGGAAGTGCCTCCACATACGTCGACAATAATTTCTTCAGTCCACGGTAATCCAGCACTTTTTGTACAATAGGATGCCGGTCCACCAATCGAATTAATACATCTTCCGCAGTAGAGTACTGTTTGGTTTTGGTCTTTTTTACATTGCTGTCGATATTCAGTTTTTCGAACAGAATGGGTCCCAGTTGTTTTGGTGAGGAGACGTTAAATTCTTCTCCGGCCAGCGCGATGATGTCTTTTTCCAGTTTGATGATTTGTTCGCGAAGGACAACCGCATACTGATTTAGCTCTTCTGAATTCAGTTTGACACCTGCATTTTCCATACTTGTAAGAACCGGTACCAGCGGCATTTCAATGCTGTTAAATAGTTCACGAACACCAGCCTTATCTAATTCCGGATCCAATGCATTCTTCAGTTGAAGTGTAAGATCAGCATCCTCGCAGGCATAATCGCGAAGTTTTTCAGGAGTAACCGAGCGCATTGTGATTTGCTCTTTTCCTTTTTTCCCGATCAACTCCTCGGTTGGTACTTTTTCGTAATTCAAGTATTGTAAACACAGTTGATCGAGATTGTGTTTCATATCAGGCTGAATCAGGTAGTGCGCCAGCATGGTATCGTATAAAGGCCCTTTTATCTCCACGTTGTAATTACTTAGAATCAGCATGTCGTACTTAATATTCTGCCCTATTTTCATCACGTTTTCATCCGCAAATACTTCACGGAATTCATCCATCACTTTTTGGGCTTCTTCTTTTTTACGCGGAACAGTTACACAGAATGCCTCGTGTGAACGAAAAGAGAACGACATACAAACGATTTCTGCAGTGTGTGTATCCAGCCCGGTGGTTTCAGTGTCGAAACAGAATTCTTTCTGGACCGATAACTCTGCTCTTAAACTGGCGCGCTGTAGTTCGTTTTCAACCAGGTAATACTGATGAGGAACAGTACCAATATTTTCTGTTGATTTGTTGGTTTCAACCACAGTTTCCTGAATTCCAAATAACGTTCCCTGCATGGCCGTTTCAGCTACAGTAGTTGCCGGAGCATCATCAAGATTTAAGCGGGCGATCAGTGATTTAAACTCAAGCTCTTCGAATAATTTTTTCAGATCTTCTTTATGAACTTCTTCCTTAATCAACTTGTCTTTTTCAAATTCAATGGGTACATCGGTAATAATCGTAGCTAACACACGTGACAGACGAACCTGTTCTTCGTATTCCACCAGGTTTTCCTTTTGCTTGCCTTTTAGTTTATCTGTATTTTGATACAAACCATCGATACTCCCAAATTCGCCGATCAGTTTTTCTGCCGTTTTGGGCCCAATTCCCGGACAGCCCGGGATATTATCCGCTGTGTCGCCCATCAAACCCAGTATGTCGATGACCTGTTCGGTACGTTCAATCCCAAAGTTTGCCTTTACTTCATCCACGCCCCATATTTCGTTATCGCCACCGGCTTTCCCGGGTTTATACATCAATACATGTTCCGAAACTAATTGTGCATAGTCCTTGTCAGGGGTCATCATGTAAGTAACAAAACCTTCTTTTTCAGCTTTTTTTGCTAAAGTTCCGATTACATCGTCTGCCTCATAACCTTCTTTTTCAATAATGGGAATATTAAATGCTTCGATGATTTTCCGGATATAAGGAATTGATTTGCGAAGGTCTTCAGGCATTTCTTCACGGTTTGCTTTGTAGGCGTCAAACATTTCGTGCCGGAAAGTAGGTGCCGATACGTCGAAAACGACTCCAATAAAATCCGGTTTTTCCTTTTCTAGTACCTGTACAATGGTGTTTGTTACACCCAACATGGCAGAAGTATTTATACCTTTCGAATTAAAACGTGGATTACGGATAAAGGCAAAATAACTGCGGTAAATCAATGCAAAGGCATCAAGAAGAAAAAGTTTTTTCTGTTCGGTTTCAGACATGGCAAACTGTTTATTGATTATCGGATGCGAACCACTCGGCAAACGAATTGCTCGTTTCGTACAGGCGCATACTAAA
>Ga0116152_10002883_pt1 | contig 13955 bp, 15 predicted proteins | sample AD_UKC119_MetaG_FD_89894 | JGI IMG/M metagenome (GOLD analysis project Ga0116152, IMG submission 89894) | Active sludge microbial communities of municipal wastewater-treating anaerobic digesters from Hong Kong - AD_UKC119_MetaG | ecosystem: Engineered > Bioreactor > Anaerobic > Digestate...
CAGACAGCCGCATGGCTTCCTCATGGCCAGGCCATGTGCCGGTCGCTTTATTGATGACATAGATGCAGCTTGCCTCGCTGCGGGAGGCAATCGTTTCGGAATAGTAACCCTGTTTCGGATATAAAAAGCCGACCGGCACGAAAATGATGAGCAATGCACACCAGAGCGCAAGTACTGCCGCGACCACTATCCTTACAGTTGCTTTGTTTTTGGGCTCTTCAGTTCCCTATAGATTTCCTTTAATGGAGACGGGACAGCGAAATTGCGTATGCTTTGGGTATAGCAAAAGCCCGATACGCGTTGCATCGGGCTTTGCTGCTCTTTTACTTTAGAACTTAAGGCTGTTGACCTTAATGGACGGGCCCATCGTGGAGCTGATATACACCGAGCGCAGATAGGTGCCTTTGGCTACCGGGGGCTTTGCTTTGATAATGGCCTCCATGAGAACCTGCAGGTTCTCATTCAGCTTTTCCTTGCCAAACGAAGCCTTGCCGATCGGGCAGTGGATGATCGCGGTCTTATCAACACGGTACTCCACTTTACCGGCTTTGATATCGGTGATGGCCTTGGTGATATCCATGGTCACGGTACCGGACTTGGGGTTAGGCATCAAGCCCTTGGGGCCCAGGATGCGGCCGACACGGCCAATGACGCCCATCATGTCAGGAGTGGCCACGATTACATCGAAGTCAAACCAGTTCTCGTTCTTAATTTTCTGCACCAGCTCTTCGCCGCCTACGAAATCCGCGCCGGCTTCTTCGGCTTCCTTTAGCTTATCGCCTTTGGTGATCACCACCACGCGCACAGTTTTGCCCGTGCCGTGCGGCAGCACGATAGCGCCGCGAACCTGCTGGTCTGCGTGGCGCGGGTCAACGTTCAGGCGGCAGGAAAGCTCGATGGTTTCGTCAAACTTGGCCTTGCTGGTCTGCACCGCGAAATCGCATGCTTCTTCGGGATCGTATGCGGTTTGCGGATCATACAGTTTTACGCTGTCAACATATTTTTTTCCGTGTTTCATTGTTCAATTCCTCCCTGTGGTAATAGCGGCACATGTCCTCCCACAAATCGCTGTTTATTCCTCAACCGTAATGCCCATGGAGCGCGCGGTACCGCGCACCATGCTCTCGATGCTCTCGATGCTCGTAGCGTTCTCGTCGGGACGCTTGATCTCGGCAATCTTGCGCACCTGTTCCTTGGTGAGCTGACCCACCTTATCGCGGTTGGGCACGCCGCTGGCCTTGTCCAGCCCCAGTTCCTTTTTGATCAGAACGGGCACCGGCGGCGTTTTGGTGATGAAGGTAAACGTACGGTCGGCATACACGGTGATCACCACAGGTATGATCAGACCGGCATCCTTGGCCGTGCGCTCATTGAACTCTTTGCAAAATCCCGGGATATTTACGCCGTGCTGGCCCAGCGCAGGGCCGATCGGCGGTGCGGGCGTTGCCTTGGCGGCAGGCACCTGCAGTTTCAGGATTGATTGGATTTTCTTTGCCATGGTATTATTGCCTCCTCAGATATGTGGTTATGCGGAACATTGCATGCTCCTCCCACGACCTTTCCACAGCGGAAAGGCGCAGCGCGCTATCATGCGCTCATTTGACCGCCAAAGCGGATCAAACCTTGGTAACTTCCTCCAGGCCGACTTCCACGGGCATTTCGCGCCCCAGGAACATCTTTACCTTCACGGTCAGCTTCTGCCGCACGGTATCGACGTCCTCCACAAAGCCGGTGAAGTTTTCCAGCGGGCCGGACAGAATGCGAACCTCTTCGCCGATGGCGATGCCGAACTCAACGCTGTGCTCCTGCGTGGACAGCATCATCTTGACTTCGTCGTCCGTCAGCGGTACGGGCTTGCTTTCGGGGCCCACAAAGCCGGTTACGCCGCGGGTGTTGCGTACCAGGTACCAGCTTTCGCTGGTTTCAATCATGTGCACCAGCACATACCCGGGGTACACCTTGCGCTGTGTTTTGACACGGCGGTTGTTTTTGATTTCAACAACATCTTCCACCGGAACGCGGACATCCAGAATCAAATCCTGCATGCCGTTGTTTTCCACGGATTTCTCGATGTTGTCCTTCACCTTATTCTCGTAGCCGGAATAAGTGTGCACAACATACCAGCAGGGCTCGTTTTTTTTCTCGGCCATTCTAATCTCCTTATGCTGAGGGCATCATCAACTGAATCAACGACGAAGCACCCATATCCAGCAAACCGATAATCACCATCAGGAAGATGGTCATCAAGATCACGATGATGCAATAGTTGATCAGCTTCTCTTTGGTTGGCCAAGTCACCTTGCGCAGCTCATGCCAGGTGTTTTTGAACGCATTGCCGATTTTGACAAAGAACATTTTAAAACCGTTGCCCTTTTTGGCTGCGGGTTTTGCGTCCTTTTTCTTGGCCGGCAGTTTCTTTTCATTAGCCATCGTTTTTGCTCCTATCCGTTACTTCGTTTCACGGTGAACGGTGTGCTTTTTGCAGAAGGGGCAGTACTTGCTCAGCTCCACACGATCAGGCGTGTTTTTCTTGTTCTTCATCGTGTTGTAGTTTCTCTGCTTACACTCGGTGCAAGCCAACACAACTCTATTTCTGGCGATACTTGCCATTGCCGGCACCTCCCATACTTGGTTAATTAGTTATCTTTGTGTCCGGTTACCTTTTCGGCAATACTCTTGGGCACTTGCTCATAGTGGTCAAACTGCATGGTAAACAGTCCGCGGCCCTGCGTGCGGCTGCGAAGATCCGTTGCATAGCCGAACATCTCGCTCAGCGGGACGAATGCGTGCACGCTCTGCTCGCCCAAGCGGGCTTCCATGCCCTCGATGCGTCCGCGGCGGCTGGTGATGTCGCCGATAACGTCGCCCATGTATTGCTCGGGAATGATAACCTCCACCTTCATGGTGGGCTCCATCAGACAGGAATCGGCCTTGCGCAGTGCATCCTTGAACGCCATGGAACCGGCGATCTTGAACGCGACCTCGGAAGAGTCGACCTCGTGATAGCTGCCGTCGAAGACTTCGGCTTTGAAATCCACCACTTCAAATCCGCCGATGATGCCGGACTGCGAAGCTTCCCGGATGCCCGCGTCGATCGGTGCGATAAATTCCTTGGGAATCACGCCGCCGATGATCTTGGACGCAAAGGAATAGCCTTCGCCAGGCTCCGTGGGCATAATACGGATTTTACAGTGGCCGAACTGACCGTGTCCGCCTGTCTGACGCACATAACGGCCTTCGCCTTCGGCTTCCCTGCGGATGGTTTCGCGGTAGGCCACCTGCGGTTTACCCACGGTTGCCTCCACTTTGAATTCACGTAGCAGACGATCCACAATGATCTCCAGGTGCAGCTCGCCCATGCCGGCGATAATGGTCTGCCCTGTCTGCTGATCGGTATAGGTTTTGAACGTCGGGTCTTCCTCGGCCAGCTTGATCAGCGCCATGGTCATCTTTTCCTGACCGGCCTTGGTCTTGGGCTCGATGGCGACCTGGATTACGGGATCCGGGAACTCCATCGACTCCAGGATGATCGGCTTTTGCTGATCGCAAAGCGTGTCGGCTGTGGTGGTATCCTTCAGGCCTACAATGCCGCAGATCTCACCGGCGAATACGGTTTCAACCTCTTCGCGGTGATTGGCGTGCATCATCAGCAGACGGCCGATGCGCTCACGCTTGCCTTTGGTGGAATTATAGGTGTAGCTGCCCGATGAGATGGTGCCGGAATACACGCGTACAAACGCGAGCTTGCCGACAAACGGATCGGTCATGATCTTGAAGGCGAGCGCCGCAAAGGGCTCCTCGTCGGAAGAATGACGCTCTAGAACAATGCCTGGGTGGCCGGGCTTTTCACCCTTGATGGCCGGCACATCCAGCGGGGAGGGCATGTAGTCCACCACCGCGTCCAGCATCGGCTGTACACCTTTGTTGCGGTAGGACGTGCCGCACAGAACAGGGGTCATTTCGCATGCGATAGTCGACTTGCGAATGGCTGCTTTAATCTCCTCTTCGGTAAGCTCTTCGCCATCGAAGAATTTCTCCAGCAATGTTTCATCCTGTTCGGCAACGGCTTCAATCAATGCTTGACGGTATTCCTCTGCCTGTGCTTTCAGCGCGTCGGGGATTTCTTCATCGCGTACATCCTTGCCTTCGTCGTCGTAGTAGACTTCGGCTTTCATCCGCACCAGATCGATTACGCCCTTGAAATCCGCTTCCGCTCCGATGGGAAGCTGGACGGGAACGGCGTTGGCGCTGAGGCGGTCCTTCATCATGTTGACGACACGGAAGAAGTCCGCGCCCATGATGTCCATCTTGTTGATGTAGGCAATGCGCGGCACGTGATACTTGTTGGCCTGCCGCCATACGGTTTCGCTTTGGGGTTCCACGCCGCCTTTGGCGCAGAATACGGCAACGGCACCGTCCAGTACGCGCAGACTGCGCTCTACCTCAACGGTGAAATCCACGTGTCCGGGTGTGTCGATGATGTTGATGCGGTGGCCCTTCCACTGACAGGTGGTAGCGGCGGATGTAATGGTAATACCACGTTCCTGCTCCTGCTCCATCCAGTCCATAGCGGCTGCGCCTTCATGCACTTCACCCATCCGGTGCGTGCGTCCGGTATAGAAGAGTATGCGCTCAGTTGTCGTGGTCTTACCGGCATCGATATGTGCCATGATGCCAATATTCCGCACCTTATCGAGCGGATGACTTCTGTGCATAGGTGATGGGTCTCCTTTCGTATGCGCTTATAAAAGCTGTGCGGGGGTTTACCACCGATAGTGGGCGAACGCCTTGTTGGCTTCGGCCATACGGTGCATTTCTTCTTTACGTTTGACGGCGTTGCCGGTGTTGTTGGCAGCGTCCATCAGCTCGCCGGCCAGGCGATCGGCCATGGTCTTTTCGCCGCGTTTACGGCTGAAATCGATAATCCAGCGCAGCGCCAGCGTTTGGCGGCGCTCATTGCGGATTTCGATAGGCACCTGATAGGTGGCGCCGCCCACACGGCGGGCCTTGACCTCCAGCTGCGGGGATACGTTTGCCAGTGCGGCGGCAAATACGTCGTTGGCGTCCTTGCCGGTTTTCTCCGCGATGGCGGAGAACGCGCTGTAGCAGATGCGCTGCGCGGTGCCGCGCTTGCCATCGAGCATAATCTGGTTAATCAGCTTGGTGACAACCGTGGTCCCGTATACGGGATCGGGCAGCACCTCGCGCTTGGGTATAAAACCACGACGGGGCATATGATTTCCTCCTCATAAACATGTTAGGTACATTCCGTTGGCATACGCGCTTTACACGGGATTTCTGACGGCTGTCAGCATCAGCCGCTCCGGCGAGCCGGAAGCCACGCGGTATGTTTGCCCTTGATTTGCAACGAAAGGCAAACGCCTGCGCCCGCTGAGAAATGGCTCCTGCATGAAGAGCGCAAAGGCTTGAAGAAGAGAGTAATTACTTCTTCTTGGCGCCGTACAGAGAACGACCTTGCTTGCGATTGGCTACGCCGGCGGTATCCAGCGCGCCGCGGATGATGTGGTAGCGCACGCCGGGAAGATCGCGCACACGTCCGCCGCGGATCAGCACCACGCTATGCTCCTGCAGATTGTGGCCGATGCCGGGGATATAGCACGTACCTTCGATTTGATTAGTCAAACGAATACGTGCAATCTTACGCAGGGCGGAATTCGGCTTCTTAGGCGTCCGTGTCTTCACGCTGAGGCATACGCCGCGTTTTTGCGGGCAGCTCTGCAGGATAGGAGACATGGATTTCTCCACCATTTTCTTGCGCCCCTTGCGAACCAATTGATTGATCGTGGGCAAAGATAACACCTCCGAGTAATTTATCCATAAAGCTCCTCAACCCCGGGAGCGATATGACGGTTGGCTGTGCGGATTATTTGAGGATTGCCGCAGCCGCTGTTTTCACGCCGATGAGGCACAGCTTGCCGAGCGTTTCCATGCTTTCCGCCGCCACGATGGGCACGCTGTGCTCTTCGCAGGCCGATTCCACCTGCCGATAAATGAATTCATCGGCATCCTTGCACAGATAGACTTTTGCCGCTTTGCCGCTTTTTACAGCGCGCAGTACCTGCTTGGTGCCGACTACGCGTTTGGCCGGATTGCGAAGCATTTCGTCCATGGCAGGTTCACTCCCCAAAGGATGTTGAAAGTGGCGTAATATCAGCCGTTTGCGGCGGAATTCCGCTGTGTTGCCTTACAACATATGCACACAAAGGGCAACTGTAACATAGTATCACCGGTTGCGGGGATTGTCAAACGTTTTTCAAAATGGGAGGGCTGGGATGTATGAAACTTGTAAAAACATGGATCTTCATTTTTAAATAGGGCTTGCAATCAATTTTTAATGGATTTATGCTCAATTCAGAACGTTCTGAAATCAACAGAGGAGCTTACGGTATGAAACAGCATGGAATCAACGCGCTCGGGGAGTGTATCCGCAGCGATTACGGCAACACTGCGGGCATCATTGTGCAAAAAGGCGGCGAAACCGTATACGAAACCTATTGCAACGGCTTTGCCGCCGATCAGCCCGCGCACGTGTTCTCGGTCACCAAAAGTATCATTTCCCTGTTAATCGGTATTGCCATGGATCAAGGCCGCATCGGCAGTGTCGATCGGAAGGTGCTGGCGTTTTTTCCGGATTACACCATCAAGCGGGGCGAGAAAACGATACAGCGCGTTACCCTGCGCGATATGCTCACGATGACCGCTCCCTACAAGTATAAATCGGCCCCCTACACAAAGTATTTCAGCAGCGATAGCTGGGTTAAGGCGTCGCTTGATCTGCTGGGCGGCAAGGGAGAGATCGGCCCGTTTCGGTATGCGCCCCTGATCGGGCCGGATATCCTGTCCGGCATTCTCACAAAGGCGACCGGCCGCTCTGCACTCGATTTTGCCGTGGAAAATCTTTTTAAGCCTCTGCATATCACCGTTGCGAGCAATATTGTGTTTCACAGCAAGGAAGAGCAGATCGCCATCATGACGGGAGGCAGCACCAGCGGCTGGGTTGCCGATCCGCAGGGAATCAACACGGCGGGCTGGGGATTGTTCCTGACGCCGCACGATATGGCGAAGATCGGCCGCCTGCTCCTTAACCACGGCGTATGGGGCAACCAGCAGATCGTATCGGACAGGTGGATTAAGGAAAGCACAACGCCCCACAGCTATTGGGATAACCGGCCCTACGGCTATCTGTGGTGGATTCTCGATCCGCAAGAGCACAGCTTTGCCGCGCTCGGCGACGGCGGCAATACGCTCTATGTCAATCCAGCAAAGGACATCGTTGTCGCTATGACCGGCCTTTTCAAGCCGCGCGCAAAGGACAGAATCGGGCTTATTAAAGAGCATATCGAACCGCTGTTTGCGTAAACGAAAAGCCCCCTTTCGGGGGCGATAATACGGAGCTTGCCGCTGCGCTGCGTTACACGTTGGCCAGCGCCTGCTCCAAATCTTCCAATATATCCTCGATATTTTCCAGGCCTACCGACAGGCGCACCATGCCGGGATTGATGCCGCAGGCTACCAGCTGCTCGTCGGTCAGCTGGCGGTGGGTTTCGCTGGCGGGATGCAGCACGCAGGTGCGGATGTCGCATACGTGCACCTCGTTGGAGGCCATCTTCAGGGAATCCATAAAGCGCACGGCGCCGGCCTTGCCGCCCTTCATCACCATCGAGATTACGCCGCTGGGGCCTTTTAAGTATTTCTGTGCCAGCGTATAGGAGGGATCGCTTTCCAGCCCCGGGTAGCTGATGGACTCGATCTTGTCGCTCGCCTGCAGGTACTTGGCGACCTTCGTGGCGTTTTCGCAGTAGCGATCCATGCGGATCGCCAGCGTTTCCAGCCCAAGGTTCAGCAAAAACGCGGAGTGCGCCGCCGGATACGCGCCGAAATCGCGCATCAGCTGCATGCGCGCCTTGACGATGTAAGCGGCCTTGCCGTAGGTATCCACGTAGGTGATGCCATGGTAGGATTCGTCGGGCTCGGTCATCTCGGGGAAATTGCCGCCTGTCCAGTCAAAATTACCCGAGTCCACAATTACACCGCCGCCCTGCACGGCATGGCCATCCATATACTTGGTGGTGGAATGGGTCACGATATCCGCGCCGAATGCAAACGGCTTGCAGAGGATGGGCGTGGCAAAGGTATTATCGACAATCAGCGGTACGTGATGCGCGTGCGCCGCCCTGACAAACAGCTCGATATCCAGCACCGTCAGCGCCGGATTGGCAAGCGTTTCGCCAAACACCAGCTTGGTATTGGGTTTGAACGCGGCATCCAGCTCTTGGGCGGTGGCATTGCCCGGCACAAAGATGCACTCGATACCCAGCCGCTTGAGCGTGAAGGCAAACAGGTTTACCGTGCCGCCGTAAATCTGGGTAGTCGCGATAAAGCTATCGCCCGCGGCGCAGAGGTTCAAAATCGCCAGCAGATTGGCCGCCTGCCCCGAGGTGGTGCACATCGCGCCCACGCCGCCTTCCAGCTCGGCTATCTTCTGCTCCACCGCCATCACTGTGGGATTGGCGAACCGTGAATAAATCAGGCTCTTTGTCGGTTCATCAAACACCGCGCCTACAGCGTCGGTGGAATCGTATACATAGGTCGTGCTTTGCACAATCGGCATAACGCGCGGTTCCGTATTCTTGGGTGTATAGCCGCTATGCAGGCACTTGGTTTCGTCGCGCATATCGAGGATCCTCCTTTGCATAATCACAACATAAATTGTATTATAACAGATGTATGGAAAAACGCCTACCATAAAACAGGAAGAATACGAAATTCGACGCTTGTTCCGCTTGTCCGATTATGCTACGATATGGCTGTATTATCTGAAACGGGGCGATGGGATGACCCACCTGAAGCGGGATCTCCGGATTTTTATGTATTGTCTGCTGATCGCGGCAGCCTGCCTTGCCATATGCTCGAAGTCCTCTCCTTTGTATCCCCTTAACGATTGGACGGATGCCAACGCATATTTTTCGTGCGGCAAAGGCATGCTCAGCGGCATGATAATGTACCGCGATCTGTTTGAGCACAAGGGACCGATGCTTTACGCGCTGCATGCCCTGTGCGCGCTGATTTCCTCCAACAGTTTTCTGGGCGTATTTTTAATGGAAATTTTCGCCGTAGCCCTGTTCCTGCTGGCCGCATACAAAACGCTGTCTCTATACGGGATAAAGCGCTCCGCGTGGATTTTGCTGCCGGTAGCCGCCGCGCTTACGCTGTCGTCCCTCAGCTTTTCCGCGGGTGACAGCGCGGAGGAGCTCTGCCTGCCGATGCTCGCCTGGCCGCTGTATTTTCTGCTGCGCTGGATCAGACAACAGGCGCCCGACCGCATGCCCGCCAAAACCTTGCTGATCAGCGGTTTGCTTTGCGGCTTTGTGCTGTGGATCAAGTTTACGCTGCTGGGGTTCTTTGTGCCGTGGATCGCCGGATTGTTCTTCTATCATTTATCGCGCCACAAGGTACGCTACGCGTTTGCAAGTATCGGCTGGTTCCTGTGCGGTATAGTCATTGCCACGCTGCCGTGGATTGTCTATTTTGGCGTCAACGGTGCGATCGGCGATTGGTTTACGGTATATCTGTACGATAATCTCTTCCTATATTCTCAAACCGAAACGTTAACGCTTCTGCAGCGATTTAAGGTCATGCTGCATGTGGCGTGGGACTGGTTTATCCGCAATCCCGCCTATACGCTGCCCATGGCGGCGGGCGTCATCTGGTTCACTGTCAGCCGCCGGTATTCCGCCGCCGAAAAGATCTGGATCTGGAGCCTGATGCTCTTTCTGGGACTTGGCGTGTTTATCGGCGGAAAGCCCTATGTGTATTACGGGTTCATCTTCGCCGCGTTTGCCGCGTTTATCCTGCTGCCGGTATGCCTGCTGCTGGACCATGTGCCCGGAAACCGCAAGGTGCTTCGCGGCCTCCTTGCCATGGTGCTTTGCATCGTGTCCCTGTTTGCCTGCTTTGCCCTAAGCCCGAACACCCATGATCTGCTCAGGCCCAAAGAAAACACCATGCAATACCGCTTTGCCGCCGTTATCAATCAGGTTCCGGACGCCACGCTGCTGAATTATTTCTTTATGGATTCCGGCTTTTACACAGCTGCCAACGTAACCCCCAGCGTAAAATATTTTCATTATACCAATGTGCCGCTTGCGGAAATGCTGGAGGAGCAGGACCGCTATATTGCCGAAGGCGTTACCGATTTTGTAGTCACGCGCGGCCGCCAGCCCGATACGATCACCGATCAATATACGCTGGTCGCCAGCGAGCCGGCACCCGACGGCTATTGGTATGACGCGGTATATCTCTATGAGCGCAACGATCTGCTTACGTCCGACTGAAAACTGCACAAAAATGTGTGATGTTTTTCTACGGTACCACGTTATCACGTTACTTGACTAAAGTGTTCAAGCATGGTACAGTACTCTTGTTGCTGTACCGTAATAAACCAACCGAACGGAGGAAACCATGGCCCCCACAGAAACCAAGCGCAACCAGCTGCTGATCCGGCTTCGCAGCCTGTACGAAAGTTTGGGGTATACGCGCTTTACCATGCGCCGGTTTGAAGAATACGGCCTGTATCTGGAAAACAAAAGCTTTCTGAAAAGTGAAAATGTGCTTACCTTCACCAATCCCGACGGCAAGCTGATGGCACTAAAGCCCGATGTAACGCTGTCTATCGTCAAGCACGCGCGCAAGGAGCGCGAGGGCATTGAGCGCGTATATTATCAGGAAAGCGTCTACAGCTATTCCGCGGTCAACCGCGAGGTAACGGAAGTGGAGCAAATGGGCATTGAAGCCATGGGCGACACCGACGCTTATGTGGTGTCCGAGGTCGTGCGGCTGGCCGTGGAAAGCCTTAAGTTAATCGGTCTCCCCTATGTGCTGGATATCAGCCATATGGGCTTCACCACCGCGCTCTTATCCAGCGCCGGCCTCACCCCCGCGCAGCAGGAACAGGCTCTGTCGCTCATCCGCCGTAAAAACGCACACGAGCTGGAAGCCTATCTGCGTGAGCAGCAGATTGCGCCCGATTACGCCGCGCGTATCCTGCAGATGACAACGCTGGCGGGCCCGTTTGCCGATGTGTTCCCCGACGCGCAGGCATTGTCGGTAGACGATCAGACAGCCGAGGCGCTGCAAGAGCTGAAAGCGCTCTACGATATGCTGGACGCCGCCGGCGCCGCCGAGGCGCTGCGGTTGGATCTGTCAATGCTCAACGAGCTGGACTATTACAACGGCATCGTGCTGCAGGGGTACGTGCAGGGCGCGCCTCGCGCGGTGCTGTCCGGCGGGCGGTATGATCCGCTGATGCGCCGCTTCCAAAAGCAGGCCGACGGCATCGGCTTTGCCCTGTATCTGGACGAGCTTAACCGCATCCTCAGCGACCGCCGCGCGTTGGATGCCGACGTACTGGTGTTGTATCGGGACGGCGATGATCTGACCATCCTCCATCAGGCGGTGTTTGATCTGGCGGCGCAGGGCCTGCGCGTTATCACCCGTAAGGGCGATCCGCCCGAAGAGCTGCACGTGGGCAGAACCCTGCGCCTGGAAAGCGGCAAGCTTCGGGAGGTGGATCGATGATGTTTACCATAGCGCTGCCCAAGGGGCGGCTGGCTGACAAGGTTTGCCGGCTGTTTGCCAAAAGCCATTACGACACCACCGATATCCAGCCCGACGACCGGCGGTTGGTCATTCCCGGGGAAAACGGCCATGTGCGCTATCTGCTGGTGAAGCCCAGCGACGTTGCCATCTATGTGGAGCGCGGCGCGGCCGATGTGGGCATCGTGGGCAAGGATACCCTGCTGGAAGGCGAAAACGACGTGTACGAGCTGATGGATCTGGGTTTTGGCAAATGCCGCATGTGCGTAGCCGCTCCAGTGGACTTCCGGGAAGATCTTACGGCCCCCCTGCGCGTAGCGACCAAGTACCCTAACATCGCCAAGGCCTATTACGCCGCCAAAAGCCGCGAAATCGACATCATCAAGCTGAATGGTTCTATCGAGCTTGCGCCGATCCTGGGCCTGTCCGACGTGATCGTGGACCTGGTGGAAACCGGCACCACCCTCAAGCAAAACCATCTGGAGGTTATCGAAACCGTGCTGCAAATCAGTGCGCGGCTGATCGCCAACAAGGCCTCCATGAAGTTTAAGGATACCGAAATACAGCGCCTGACCAATACGCTCAGGCAAGAAGGAGAAACGCTATGATCCGGATTATAGAGTACGCCGATCAGCCGTTGGAAGCGTTGCTCAACCGCGCTTCCGTACCCACCAGGGATGTAACAAAGGTCGTACAGGATGTTCTGGATGATGTGCGCGCTCGCGGCGATGAAGCGGCGCTTGCGTATTCCAAAAAGTTTGACGGTGCCAACCTTACCTCGCTGGTCGCCACCGCGCAGGAAATTGACGCGGGCTATGCGCGCGTGGAGCCCGCCCTGCTGGCCACCATGCGCCGCGCCGCCGAAAACATTACCCGCTATCACGAAAAGCAGAAGCGGGAAGGCTTTATCGACGCGCGCGAGGACGGCGTGGTGCTTGGACAGCGCGTACTGCCGCTGGCCAGCGTGGGCCTGTATGTGCCCGGCGGCACGGCGCGCTATCCCAGCTCGGTACTGATGGCCGCCATACCCGCCAAAATCGCGGGGGTAGGCCGCATCGTGATGACCACACCGCCCGATAAAAGCGGCAACATTCCCGATGTGATCCTCGCTGCGGCCAAGATCGCGGGCATTACCGAGATCGTCAAGCTTGGCGGCGCGCAGGCCGTCGCGGCGCTGGCTTATGGCACACAGACCATCCAGGCTGTGGATAAAATTCTCGGCCCCGGCAACATCTACGTAACCACCGCCAAACAACTGTGCTTTGCGCAGGGCGTGGTATCGATCGATACCATTGCCGGCCCCAGCGAAATAATGGTGATTTCGGACAGCAAGAGCAAGCCCGCGTACCTCGCCGCCGATCTGCTCAGCCAGGCTGAGCACGACGTGCTGGCGGCCTCGTGGCTGATCACCGACTCCCAGGCGCTGGCAACCCAGGTGCAGATGGAAATCGAGCAGCAGCTGGTGCGGCTGGAGCGTCGGGAGATTGCCCGCAAGTCTGTTGACAACAACGGACGTATTATCGTGGTGCCCGACCTGAAAATCGGCTGCCGGATCGCCAACGCCATCGCACCCGAGCACCTTGAGTTGTGCGTGGACGAGCCGTTTGCGTGGCTGCCGCTGATTCAAAATGCGGGAAGCATCTTCCTGGGCCGCTACTGTCCGGAAACGCTGGGCGATTACATGGCCGGCCCCAATCACACGCTGCCCACCTCGGGCGCGGCGCGGTTTGCCTCGCCGCTGGGTTTGGACGACTTCTGCAAGCGCTCCAGCTACCTGTTTTACTCGCGCGACGCGCTGCAATCGGTCGGTGTGGATGCGCAGCGCTTTGCCCTGAGCGAAGGCCTGACCGCGCATGCACGCGCCGTCAGCATCCGTATGGAGGACATGCAATGAGCCGCTTTTTAGTGGAACGCCTGCAAACCCTCGCGCCGTATGTGCCCGGGGAGCAGCCGCAGGACCAGCAATATGTGAAGCTCAACACCAACGAAAGCCCCTTTCCCCCGTCCCCGCACGTGGTGGAGGCGCTCAACCGGCAGATTATCTCGCGGCTGAACCTCTATCCCGATCCGCTGGCAAAGGTGCTGTGTGAATCTATTGCCGCGGAGTATCGCCTAACGCCGGAGAACGTGTTTGTCGGCAACGGTTCGGACGAGGTGCTGGCCTTTGCTTTCATGGCTTACGGCGACGCGCGCGGCTTTGCCTATCCCGAGGTCAGCTACGGATTTTATCAGGTGTTTGCGCGCCTGTTCAGCATCCCGCAGTACACCGTGCCGCTCAACAAGGATTTCACCATCCCCACCGAGAAGTTTTGTAACCTTGGCAAGCCCATCGCAATCGC
>Ga0116152_10002885_pt1 | contig 13954 bp, 15 predicted proteins | sample AD_UKC119_MetaG_FD_89894 | JGI IMG/M metagenome (GOLD analysis project Ga0116152, IMG submission 89894) | Active sludge microbial communities of municipal wastewater-treating anaerobic digesters from Hong Kong - AD_UKC119_MetaG | ecosystem: Engineered > Bioreactor > Anaerobic > Digestate...
CGCCGTATGCTGATCTGCATGCACAGCACGAGCGTGCGGATCGACACCACCACCCACGAGGAGCTCAAGCGCCTCGCCGCCGAACTGCACACCACCGTCGGCAACACGGTGACGCTCGCGGTTCGTGCCCTGCGCCAGGACCGCGTCGGTGCCGACCTGCGAACACCGCTGCGGCCGGACGAGACCGACTGGCTCGATGCCGAGCTCGGGTGACGTCGTCGAGCTGGATCTCGGGACGCCCGAAGGCCGGGAAGCCGGCTTCCGCCACCCCGCGGTCGTGGTCACCGCCCAACGCATCCTCGACGCCGAGCCGTCGGTGATCCATGTCGTGCCGCTCACCAGCACGATCCGGGGCTTCCACTCCGAGGTGGTCATCCAAGTCGACCCGACCAACGGACTCGACGTCGTCTCCGCGGCGCAGTGCCAGCACATCCGGGCGGTCTCGACCCATCGGATCGCCGACGTCCGCGGCAACGTCGGCGCAGCCCTGCTGGTGCAACTGCGCGAGGCGATCGCGGTCATCCTCGACCTGCCCTGAGGCATCTCGGATCGCCCCATGAGCACCGGGTTCGATCAACTGCACTCCGTCGTGCAGCACCACGTCGTCAACAGCCTGGGCTGGCGCGAGCTGCGACCGTTGCAGGACCAGGCCGTCGCCCCGATCCTCGCCGGAGAACACGTCCTCGCGTTGGCTCCCACCGCCGGCGGCAAGACCGAGGCCGCGGCGTTCCCGGTGCTCTCGCAGATCCTGACCGAGCGCCGCCCTGGGCTGTCGACGCTGTACGTGTGCCCGCTGAGGGCGCTGCTCAACAACCTGCACCGCGATCGGTGATCTGGCCGCGACCCAGCCCGACGACCTGTCGATGGGGCTCGACCCGGCCAAAGCATCGGTCACCGAGGTCTCCCGCCGGCTCGGCGATCTGCACCCCGATACGTTGCTGACACCGAGCGTCGCCGCGGACTCGCGGCCAACATGAAGTTCGCCGACTGCCTCCCTCCGGCTCTGGCGCTCGAGGTCGCCCGACAGCGCCTGGTCGATCCCGACGGCGTGCGCCGAGCGCTCACCGAGCTCGACGCCGCTTTCGACCCCGTGGACGGCTCCACCGACGGCTGACGATCGCCCGATCTCAGTCTCCGACGCGCCGCCGGGCAACACGCTCAACAGCCCGAGGGCCCAATGCTCCGGCCGGAGCCGTGAGCTGCCTCGACCATCGGCGACGCCCTGCGAACTTGTAGCCCGCGGTCGCGGTGGTGACGCGTGGGCTACAAGTTCGGCGACGCCCTGCGAACTTGTAGCCCGCGGCCGCGGTGGTGACGCGTGGGCTACAAGTTCGGTGGGGCGGGGGCTGGACAAGAGGGCGGGGTGACGGCGCTCGGTCGACTGTCAGACCCCCTCGGTACGGTGTCGGTCAGCTCATCCAGAAGGCCCGAGAGACCCGGCTCGACGACGGCCTGGCAACCCCCGACCAGGGACGGTGCCCCCGCCGGCGACGATGAGGAGAAGCCATGTCCCCCCTTTCGGCCCTCCACCACACCCGGGTCCGGGCAGCGCTCGGGCCCGACGCCAGTCCCCGGGCGCGGCCCGCCACCGTCACCGACACGGCTGCCGACGGGGTCGCCAACGTGAGGTTCCTCGACGGTGACACCTCAACGTTGAGCGTGGCCGACTCCGTTCGGTTGGCCGCCACGCTGGACCGTCCTGACCTGTGCCGGTTGCGGGGCGAGCCGCTGGTGCTGTGGAGCGCGCAGCACGGTGTGCTCGCCGTGGCCACCGGGCCGACCAGCCCTCCCGACCGGCTCGTCGTCCAGCTCGTGTCCCGTGTGGAGGACGGCTCAGTGGTCGAGCTGATCGGCGGCGACGACCAGCCGTCCTGGCAGGTCTTCGCCGCCAGTGGTGCGATCCCTGCACGCTGACCGGGTGTGGGCCCGACCCCGCTGGCGCGGGGTGTTGCCCCGGGACCGGGGCGCCGGTCAGCGATGAGAGGCGTACTCCAGGTAGTGGTTCGAGCCCCGCTCCGTGGCCACGTTGATGCGGTTGAACGCGTTGATGATCGCGACCACCTGGACCAGCGAGGCGAGCTCCGCCTCGTCGAAGGCCGCTGCGGCCGCGTCCCACACGTCGTCGGACACCCGGCCGCCGTCGGCGATACGGGTCATCGTCTCGGCCAGGTCGAGTGCGGCCCGTTCCCGGTCGGTGAACGTCGGGTCGTCACGCCACGCCGCGACCGTGTCGAGCTTGGCCTGGGGCAGACCGGCGGTCCGACCCTCGTCGGTGTGCATGGCAAGGCAGAACGCGCACCCGTTGATCTGCGAAACCCGGGTCTCGACCAGCGCTCGGAGCTCCTTGGGCAGGATCCCTCGATCCAGGTGCTCGGCCCAGCCGATCAGCCGCTTGTGCCCACCGGGGTCGACCTCGTAGCTGTTCAGTCTCATCTCGTACCTCCACCGCCGGTCTACCCCCGTGGAGGCGGAACGGGCACCCCTGTACCCCTGGGGGTATGCTTCGAGCGGGCAGGTCGCCCCGGAGGTGAACGATGACTGACCGGCTGGTGGTGATCGGCGGTGACGCCGGAGGGATGAGCGCGGCGGCCCAGGCCCGGCGGCTGCGACCCGATCTGGAGATCGTCGTGTTCGAGCGCGGCGAGTTCACCTCCTATGCGGCATGCGGGCTCCCCTACTTCGTCGGCGGCGAGGTGACCGACCGGGACCGACTCGTCGCCCGCACGCCCGAGGAGTTCCGCACCCGGGGCATCGACGTCCGCACCCGCCACGAGGTCACGGCCGTCGACACGGCGGCCCGCACCGTCGAGGTCCGCCCGCTCGACGGAGGCGGGACCACCATCGAACCGTACGGAGAGCTCCTCATCGCCACCGGCGCCTCCCCCGTCAAGCCGCCGCTGCCCGGCATCGATGGGCCAGGCGTGTTCGACCTGCGGACCATCCCCGGCGCCGACGCGGTGCGTGCCGCCATCGACGCCGGGGCGCGGCGCGCGGTCGTGATCGGCGGCGGCTACATCGGCGTCGAGGTCGCCGAGGCGTTCGCCGCGCGGGGCCTCGAGGTGACGCTGGTCGAGCTGGCCGACCAGCCGATGCTGACCCTCGACGCCGACATGGCGGGCCTGGTCACCACCGCGCTCGAGGAGCTGGGCGTGAAGGTCCTGCTCGGCACCGGCGTCACCGGCTTCGTCCACGAGGGCGGACGCCTCACCGCGGTCGATACCACCGCCGGAGAGATCCCCGCCGATCTGTCGGTCGTCGGCCTGGGAGTACGGGCCAACTCGGCGTTGGCCGCGGCGGCCGGAATACCGGTCGGAGCCTCGGGCGGGATCGTCGTCGACGACCGCCTGCACACCCAGGTCGATGGCGTCTGGGCCGCCGGAGACTGCGTCGAGTCACACCACCGCATCACCGGAGAACGGGTCGTGATCGCTCTCGGGACCCATGCCAACAAGCAGGGTCGCGTCGTCGGCTCCAACATCGGCGGGACCCCTTCGACCTTCGGCGGGGTCCTCGGCACCGCCATCACCAAGGTGGGTTCGACCGAGGTCGGCCGGACCGGCCTCAGCGAGCGCGAGGCGGCCGCAGCCGGGCTGGACGCTTTCGCCGTGACCGCCCGCGCCGCGGTGAGGGCGCACTACTACCCCGGCGCGGACCCGATCACCGTGAAGCTCGTCGTCGAGCGCGGCACCGGTCGGCTGCTCGGCGGCCAGATCGTCGGCGGGAGCGGATCCGCCAAGCGCATCGACGTGGTCGCCACCGCGCTGTGGAACCGGATGGACGTGCGCGACGTCGCGGGGATGGACCTCGCCTACGCTCCGCCGTTCTCTCCGGTGTGGGACCCGGTGCTCGTCGCGGCCGGCAAGGCCGCCCTGCAGCTCTGACCCTGGATCGACCGCGCCGGAGCGGTAGCGGTCGCGTCGGTCCGGCTCAGACCGGCTCGTGGTCCGGGCAGTCCACCCGCAGGTCCCCGGGTGCGAGCGGGACCTGGAGCAGCGAGCATCTGGGCCCGTCGGTCCCCGCCTCGAAGTACCGACAGGTCGGACACGTGCGGGCCACGGCCAGGATCCGGTTGTCCAACATGCCGGTGATCATGTCGAGGAGCCCGCGCAGCACGTGCTCCTGGTCGTCGGGGTCGAGCGCGGCGACGGTGTCGGCGAGCACGTCGTCGGCCCGTCGGAGCCCACCGGCCAGCCGGTCGCCGTCGGGTGTGAGCGCGAACGTGCTGCGCCGGCGGTCACCCGGCGTGGACCGCCGCTCGACCAGACCCTTGCGCTCGAGCGCCGCCAGGGAGTCCGAGACCGTCGGCTGGCTCACGCCCAGGTCCGCGGCGAGCGGACCGGCCAGCGCCGGCGGCGGGGGGCCGTGGTGGAGCGCACGCAGGAGGTCCGCCTGCAGCACCGTCACCCCCGCGTCGGTGGCGACGGTCTGCCGGTGGGCGCGCACGCCCCGGGCGATGCGGTCCAACGCCGCCACCACCCTCTCCGGCACGGTCGGATCGTCCTCCGAGCGGGGTTCTCCACCCCCCGCCACCGACGCTGAGCTCACCACAGATCAGGACTGTAAGGCCTCGCCCAGAGAGTCGCGGAGAGCGTGACGGCCTTGAACCACGCCTGGTACATGGCGTCCAGCTCGACCTCGTCGGTGGCACCCGAGGCGAGGAAGTCACGGATGGTGACGGTGATCGGAACGACCAGCGCGAACAGGTGGCGCAGCGGGACGTGACCCGAAGGTGAATCGACCGAGTCCGTCCGGTTCTTGCCGCTGGTGTGGTGTCGACGGGCGATCTCGTCCTGGTAGGCGAGCCAGCCGGCATCGAAGTCGCGTCGGCACAGGTCCTCGATCCACCGCCCGAAGCGCCCGCGCACGGCAGCCAGGTAGTCGCCGTCGGGCGTCCCGTCAGAGCCGGCGAAGGTGGCCACCAGATGGGGGTTCGAGCCCACGAAGCCGTACCACACGTCGAGGATCGCCTCGGTCTGCGGGACGAGGATCTCGCCGGCCCGCCGGAGCGCGGCAGCGTCGGCTTCGGACCACAGCACCGAGGCGAGCAGGTCGTCGAGGTCGGCGAGGGTGACCGGTGAGGGGCTCAGCGACGGGTCGTCGTAGGTGTAGCCAGCGGGAGCGGTCATGGCAGGTCCTTTCGGTCCGAGGCGGTCGCCCCTCCTGGGGCCCACCCAGTTTGATAGGACTCCTATGGACTTGTCAAGCACGGCCGCTCCGTCCCCGAGGACCGGTCGCTAACGTCGCCGGGTGCCCCCGACGACCATCGAGCTCGGCATCGACACCTTCGGCGACATGACCGTCGATCCGGACGGCGTGCCGCAGCATCCGGCCCGGGTCATCCGCGACGTGGTCGACCAGGCCGTGCTCGCCGAGCGGGTCGGGGTGGACGTGATCGGCCTCGGCGAGCACCACCGCGACGACTTCGCCCTGTCCGCGCCCGAGATCGTGCTGGCGGCGATCGCGGCGCGCACCGAGCGGATCCGGCTGTCGACCGCGGTCACCGTGCTCAGCTCCGACGACCCGATCCGGGTCTACGAGCGTTTCGCCACCCTCGACGCCGTGTCGAACGGCCGGGCCGAGATCATCGTCGGACGCGGGTCGTTCACCGAGTCGTTCCCGCTGTTCGGATTCGACCTGCGCGACTACGAGGTGCTCTTCGACGACAAGCTGTCGCTGCTCGCCGAGCTGCTCACCGAGGAACCGGTCACCTGGTCGGGCCGGACCCGGCCGCCGTTGCGCGACCAGGTCGTCCACCCCCGGACCGAGTCGGGCAGGATCCGCACCTGGGTCGGCGTCGGTGGGAGCCCCGAGTCGGTGGTGCGGGCCGCCCGGCACCGGATGCCGCTGATGCTCGCCATCATCGGTGGCGAGCCCGCCCGCTTCGCCCCGTTCGTCGACCTCTACCATCGGGCCCTCGGGGAGTTCGGCCACGACAGCCTCCCGGTCGGGTGCCACTCCCCCGGCCACGTCGCCGACACCGACGAGCAGGCGATCGAGGAGGCCTGGCCTCACCACCGGGTCCTGCACGGGCGCATCGCCGCCGAACGCGGCTGGAGCCCGATGACCCGATCGGACTTCGAGGCCCAGGTCGGTCCGAGAGGCGCGCTCTACGTCGGCTCACCCGAGACGGTCGCCCGCAAGATCGCGGCCACCTCCCGGGTCCTTGGACTGAGCCGGTTCACGCTCAAGATCGGGTCGGGTCCGATGCCCGACGCCCTACAGCGCCACAGCATCGAGCTGTTCGGCGCCGAGGTGATCCCCCGGGTCCGCGAGCTCCTCGCGGACGGAGCGTCACAGCCCCCTGGCACGATGGCGCCATGATCGATCATCTCGGAATCCAGTGCAGCGACGTCGCCGCCAGCGCGGCGTTCTACGACAGGGTCCTGGCACCGCTCGGTGCCTCCCGTCTGATGGAGCCCCACCCCGGCGTCATCGGCTACGGCACCACCCAGCCCGACTTCTGGCTCGGCCCGCTGTCGGACAGCCACACCGGCTGGCGTGAGGACCACATCGCCTTCCAGGCCCCGGACCGGGCCGCGGTCCGCGCCTTCTTCGACGCCGCGGTCGCGCTCGGCGCCGAGGTCCTGCACGAACCGCGGGAGTTCCCCGAGTACCACCCGGGCTACTTCGGCGCCTTCGTCCGCGACCCCGACGGCAACAACGTCGAAGCGGTCTGCCACGCACCGGAGTGACCACTCACGGTCGGCGGCAGCCTCACGCGGCCGCTGCCGACCGGAATGGATCCGATGCACCGACGTCCCTCGATGCTGTACCTTCCACCCCATGCTGTGGAGAGGGAAGGCCATCGCTGTCGTCGCGTGCGTCGCCGTCGCGCTCGTCGCCGGTTCGTGCACCAACAACCCGACCGGCGGTGGGATGGCTCCCACCGGCTCCGGTTGCATGAGCCCGCCGGTCATCGGCCCCGGGGCGAGCCTCTACAACTGCTCGCTCATCGGGCTCGATCTCAGCGGCGTGGACCTCTCCGGAGCCGACCTCCGGGGGTCGGACCTGACCGGCGCCGATCTGTCAGGCGCCAACCTCACCAACGCCAACCTGTCGGGCGCCAACCTGACCGGGGCCAACCTGACCGGGGCCGACATGGCCGGGGCGATTCTGTCGGGGGCGATCCTGCTGGGAGCGCTGTTCCTGGGCGCGAACCTGCTCGGCGCGGTGTTCGACTTCGGCGGGTTCACACCTCCGGCCGGAGGATCCACCGGCGGTGGCGGCGCGGTGGGCACACCCGTCGGGGCGTGCACCGGGCCGTACTGCGCCGGCTACAACGAGGCGACCGTCGACACCGGCGTGGACGTCTGCGGCGAGACCTACGGCGCGGATCTCGGCGTGCCGTCGTTCTACCTGCACCAGGACAACGACACGCTCGCCGCCAACGGCCAGCGCAGCGTCGTGACCGACGCGGCGACCGACTTCACCGGGGCGGTGCTCGGGGGAACCCAGTTCGCGTTCCGGGGTCTGTCGCTGAGCAAGGCGAACTTCACCAACGCGGTGATCCACGGCGTGAGCGTGGGTTGCCAGGACGGCAGCGGCGGCCGCTTCGACGGAGCGACCTTCGTCGGCGGGGAGCTCATCGACATCACGCTGCCGAACACGACCGCGGTCGGCGCCACGTTCGTCGACCTGCACATGTGCTCGGTGAACCTGTCGGACTCCGACCTGGACGGCGCGAAGTTCCGGGGCGAGACGGGGTCAACCTGCACCGACATCATGAACGCGGTGCCCAGCCGCTTCAGCGCCATCGTGATGTTCGAGCGGTCGAGCCTGATCGGTGCGCAGTTCGGCGACCCGGCCCTGCTGAGCGAGGACCCGGCGGGTACCGCCCCCAACGGCTGGTACCGGTCGGCGTGGGTCAACTACACCGGCGACGGCAAGCCGTCGGTGACCTTCCAGGACGCGGATCTCACCAGCGCGTCGGCCACCTACCCGGAGTTCCGCAACGCCCGGTTCACCGGCGCCACGTTGAGCAGTTTCGTGTCGCAGGCCCAGGCGCAGCCGGCCCTCTACGACAGCGTGGACTTCACCACCGCCGACTGGACGGGTGCGACCTTCACCGGCCCGCACGACTACGCCGGCTCCACCTGCCCCGACGGCACCGTGGCCGGACCCGGCGACGCCTGCTTCTGAACGGTCCGCTCAGAACTCCGGCGTGGCCGGAGCGCTCGGGCGCTGCGGGTCGAGCGCCGGGTCATCGGCGGCGAGGTGGCCGTCGAACCACGGGATGAGCTTCCAGTCCGGCACCGGCGGGTCGTCCTGTCCGGTCGGCACGAACGGCGAGCGTTCGACGCGCCGGCGGGGGTGGACGTAGCGACGGCAGTTCGGGAACGCCGCGGTCACCCGGCCCCGAACGACGGCCTGGGCGCAGGGGAACTCGGCGGTCAGCGGGTCGTCCAGGTCGACCGACGCGATCCCGTTGACCCGCAGGCGGGTGCCGCCCTCGAAGTCGATGAACAGCATCCCGACCGCCGGGTTGGCCGCCAGGTTGCCGAGGCTGAGGAACATGCCGTTGCCGTCGTAGCTCGGGAACGCCAGGGTGTGCCCGTCGATGACCCGCACCACCCCCGGGTCTCCGGCCTTGTGGGAGCACTGCGGCTGGCCGTGCTCGTCGACCGTCGCCAGGAAGAAGGTGTCGAGCGACTCGATGAAGGACCGGTAGCCGGTCACGTCGTCGGTGGCGGTCTCGGCCAGACGGTCGGCCAGGCGTCGGGTGTCGAAGCGGTCCTGCAGCGCGCGCTGACCGTCGCCGTAGCGGAGGACCGGCCCGTGGTCGGGTCCGGTCGGAGCTTCACCCATCACCGCGCCTCCTGCGTCCCGGCGAACGCTATCCCGAGACTCGACCGCCGCCCGGCGGGATCGTCAGGATCGTCGGGATCGGGTCGGGACCAGGATCGAACTGTCGGTGCCGCCCGGTACTGTCGACGGACCAGGAGTCGACCGAGGGGAGCGGACGGTGGGGACCAGGACGACGATCGAGGTGCCGGCCGACGAGTGGTTGGGCGTCGGGCCGTTGGTGACCTTCGCCGCGCCCGATGAGTTCGCCGTACTCGGGATGCTGCGGATGGTGGGCGACGGCGCCAGGCGGTACTGGTGGTCCGGCGACGGTCGACGGGTCGTCCGCCAGCGCGGCGGCACCGACGACGGGACCTACGACATCCTGCTGTCACCCCGACTGGTCGAGTTCGCCTTCGGCCGGGCGCTCACCGGCGAGGCGGCCACCATCGACCTGGTCACCGACGACGACGGCTCGGTGCTCGCCGTCACCGCCCGCACCGACACGCAGGCCCTGACGGTCGCCGCGGACCCTCGGGCCTATCCCAGCATCGACGAGGTCTTCGCGTCCGAGTTGGCCGCCGACGGCGCGTGGGCCGAGGTCGACGCCGAAGAGCTGGCGGCCCTCATCGACGTGGCCCGGCGTCGTCCGGCGGTCGAGCACATCGACGACGAGGAGCCGGACCCGCTGTTCTGGCTCGCCGTCGTCGGCGGCGAGGGGATCATGATCGACCTCCGCTGGCCCGGCCTGGGGCTCACCGAGTTCCAGCTGCGCGCCCGGGCGGAGGGCTCGCGCACCGCGGCGGTGCCACCCAGCCAGCTGGCCGACGCCCTGATCGGACTCGAGGGTCCGATCACCGTCGTCGTTCCGGACTTCGCCCACAACGCCATCCGCGTCAGCAGCGCCGACCGCGACGCGCTCATCCTGCCCATCGAGACCACCTTCGAGCGCATGCGGTTCTCCACCGAGCAGGTGCTGGCCGAGGTCTTCGGCCCCACCGTGGTGCAGCGCGACACCGACGGCCACTACCGGCTGAGCCACGACATCCCGGTGTTCGCCCGCCTGGTCGACGACGAACCGGTGAGGATCCAGGTGTTCGCGGTCGCGGTCGACGGCGTCGAGCACAGCGCCGAGCTCCTGTCCGAGCTCAACGACCACAACGCCCGGCTCGGCTTCGCCCGCTGCTTCTGGATGAACGACCAGGTCCTCGTCGAGTGCGACCTCATGGCCGGAACCACCGAAGCCGCCGAGCTGCAGGCCGCGCACGAACGGGTGCTGACCATCAGCCGCGAGCTGGGCCCGCTGCTGGCCGCGGTGTTCGGCGGCACCCCCGCCGAGACACACGTCGGGGGTGCCGGTTCCGGCAACTGGGACGACTACCTGCGCACCGTCGTGGCCGCCGAGCTGGTCGACGGCACGCTCACCCCGATCTCCGACGCCGACGCCTGGCCGTATCCGGGAACCGTGTGGGCGCTCACGTCGGACAACCCGATGGGGACGTGGCGCTCCGACGAAGAGAACCAGGCGGCACGCCCCGAGCTCATCGCCGCGGTCGACGCCGCCGGCGCCCGCCACCATCGCTCGGTGGGCACCTCGGTCGACACCGAGCACTCCGAGGTCGGCCTGGTGGTCTGGGACACCGACCGCGACACGGTCCTCGACATCGCCCGACGGTTCCGCCAGGAGGCGATCTTCGAGATCGACCCCGACGAGGTGCGCGTCATCGCCTGCTTCGACGACCGGGCCGCGGCCCGACCCCGAGGGCTGCTCCTCCGCTGAACCGCTCCCGAACGACGTCGCTGACACGACCACCGCTGGCCCATCTCGTCGGCCGGTCGGTCGGCGACCCATGAGCCGTGTTCAGGCACGGACGCTCGTAGCGAGCACTACGGTTCGTCGGACCGACGACCAACGGGAGCGTCAAGTGGCGGAACGCGCGGCCAGTCCGATCGGCACCTTCCGGAAGGCGGGAGTGGCCATCCTGGCCGTCTCCCTCGTCGCCGTCCTGGCTGCGTGCAGCAGCTCCGACGACGACGAATCAGCACCGACCACGGTCGGCTCGGGCGACCGGTATGCGGCCACGATCCGCCGCACGACCGGAGGCGTTCCCCACATCACCGGCAAGACCCTGGCCGACGCGTCGTTCGGCGAAGGCTGGGCCAGCGGCCAGGACCGGGCATGCGACCTGGCCGACCAGGTCATCAAGGTGCGAGGCGAACGGGCCCGCTGGCTCGGCGCCGGCGAGGACGACGCCAACGTCGACTCGGACGCCGCCTGGCGCGCGATCGGGATCCACGAGCGGGCGGTCAAGGACTGGGAGGAGGTCTCAGAGGAGCTGAACGAGCAGATCACCGCCTACACCGCGGGCTGGAACGCCCACCTGAAGGCCGTCGGCGCCAAGGGCGTCAAGGGCTGGTGCTCCGGCGCCGCCTGGCTGAAGCCCCTGGAGCCGGTCGACGTGTACGCCTACGCCCGCTCCATCGCGTTGACCGCCAGCAGCGCCCGACTGGCCCGCTACATCCCCACCGCCCATCCGCCGACCGAGACGGCTTCGGTGTCCCCCGATGCCTCAGGCTCGGGGACCCACACCACCCTTCGTCTGGCCTCGACCCAGGACCCCGCCGCCCCCTCACCCGCCACCGGACCGGTCGTCGACGCCGCCGCGATCGGCTCCAACGGGTGGGCCATCGGAAAGGACCGCTCCGCGGACGGCCGAGGGATGCTCGTCGCCAACCCGCACTTCCCGTGGGAGGGCGAGCTGCGCTTCTGGGAGGCGCACCTGACCGTGCCCGGACAGATCGACGCCTACGGCGTCACCCTGTCGGGTCTGCCCGGACTGGGCATCGGGTTCACCAAGACGTTCGGCTGGACCCACACCGTGTCGGCCGGGAACCGCTTCACCGCCTACCGCCTGAGCCTCGTCCCCGGACAGCCGACCAAGTACCGCTACGGCGACCAGGTCCGCGACCTCGTCCCGAGCGAGCACGCCATCGAGGTCCTCGGCGACGACGGCAAGGTCAGCACCGTCACCCGCACCACCTGGTCGAGCCACTACGGCCCGGTGCTCGACTTCCCCGGCGTCGGCTGGACCGACCAGTCGACCATCACCTACCGCGACGCAAACATCGACAACGCCGCGTTCGCCGAGCAGTACCTGGCGTTCCTCAAGGCCAAGGACCTCGACGAGTTCATCGCTGCCGGCAAGAAGATCAACGGCGTGCCGCTGTTCAACACCATCGCCACCTCGAACGACGGCCGCGCCTACTACGCCGACTGGTCCGCCACGCCGAACCTGTCACCCGAGGCGATCGCCGCGTACGACGCGTCGCTGGCGTCGGACCCGATCGTCAAGATCGCGGCCGACAGCGGAGCGGTGCTCCTCGACGGCTCCGATCCGCGCTTCGAGTGGGTCGACGCCCCTGGGGCGCGCAGCCCCGGGCTGGTCCCGTCGGACCGCCAGCCGGCCATCGAGCGACCGGACTACGTGTTCAACGCCAACGACTCGTTCTGGATGCCCAACGCCGAAGTGATGCTCGACGGCGACTACACGCCGCTGTTCGGGCGTCAGAAGACCCCGCGTTCGCCACGCACCCGAGAGAACGCCGTCGTGCTCAGCGACACCGCCGACACGGGACCCGCCGGCGAGGGCGGTCTCTTCACCCTCGACTCGCTCGCCGATGCGTCGCTGCTCAACCAGGGCTACACCGCCCGCGAGCTGCTCGACGACGTGGTGCAGCGCTGCACCGCAACGCCGAGTGTGACGGTTCCCGAGCTGCCGGCCGAGACGCCCAATCCGGCCGCCACGCCCGACACCCCGCCGCCGGCCCCCGGACTTCCGGCCGCAACCGTCGACATCTCTGCGGCGTGCAAGGTCCTGGGCGACTGGGACGGCATCTACGACCTGGACCGCAAGGGACCCGCGATCTGGCGAGAGACGATGAGCCGCTACAAGGGCAACGACTTCCTGAACGCCGGCGCGCTGTGGGCGACCCCGTTCGATGCCTCGGATCCGGTGAACACGCCCAACGGGCTGGCCCCGGCCGCCGGCGGCACGGATCAGGTGCTGGTCAACCTCGCACGTGCCGTGCAGACCCTGGACGCGGCGGGCATCCCCCTCGATGCCACCCTCGGCGAGACGCAGTTCGCCATGCGCGACGGCAAGCGGGTCCCGCTGCACGGCGGAACCGGAGTCGACGGCGTCACCAACGTCGTCACCTGGGGGTCGCTCACCTCGACCTCGGATCCCGTCGTCCGGGACCTGAAGCGCGAGAAGGTGGCGGCCGGCTCGACCCTCAACCGGCTCGACGGCGAGACCGGCTACCCGGTCAACTTCGGGACGTCGTTCCTGCTGGCGCTCGCCTACACCGACGACGGTCCGACGGCCAAGGCGTTCCTCACCTACAGCAACACCGAGAACCCGAAGAACCCCGACTACGCGACGGCCACCGAACGCTTCTCGGCCAAGAAGTGGCGCAAGGTCGCCTTCACCGAGAAGCAGGTCGAGGCCGACACGACCAGCACCGTGAACGTGCGAGGCTGACGCCGCTGCCCCGGCCCGGCGTCGTTCCGGTCGGGGCCGCGGTCCCGGTCATGACTCCTTGGGTCGACGGGGCGCGTTCCACCAGATCTCGAGCTGGATGCCATCGGGGTCCCGGAACACCAGGGCGGACCCCACGTCGGTGTCGGCGACCGGCGAGTGCTCCACGTCGAGCGCCGCCAGGTGGCGCTGCCACTCGTCGAGATCGGCCCGCTCAGGGACCTCGAAGCCGACGTGGTCCAGACCGACCCGCCGTTCGTCGAAGCGGCCATCGGGACGACCGTCGTGCTGGTTGAGCCCGATGATCATCCGGGCTGCTCCAGCCAACATGACCACCATCGTGCGCCCGTCGAGCTCGGCTCGGTGCAGGTTCCGAAGTCCGAGGACCTTCTCGTACCATTCGGCGCTGGCATCGATGTCGGACACCGACAGGTCCAGGTGGGCAATCCCGGTGAACACGGGCGCAGGCATCGCGATCCTCCTCCTTGACGGGCGTTCCAACGGGACCTCCGGCGACGACCCGGCTGAGGTCACCGAGCCTACGAGTCGCCGCCCGCTGCGACCCTCCGGCAGTACCGTCCGAGCCATGGCCGTTCCCCGTTCGCTGATGAACCCCGACCCTCGGGCCCGTCCCG
>Ga0116152_10002889_pt1 | contig 13934 bp, 4 predicted proteins | sample AD_UKC119_MetaG_FD_89894 | JGI IMG/M metagenome (GOLD analysis project Ga0116152, IMG submission 89894) | Active sludge microbial communities of municipal wastewater-treating anaerobic digesters from Hong Kong - AD_UKC119_MetaG | ecosystem: Engineered > Bioreactor > Anaerobic > Digestate...
AGGACCCCATCCAGTTCCTCAGCAAGAACTTCGCCGGCGTGACCGCTGCGCCGAACGGTGATGGCCTCTACTTCCGCGGGTCGCGCACCGAGAACACGGTGAGCTTCATCGATGGGGTGAAGATCAGCGGGGGTGTGCCGCGCGTACCGCCCAGCGCGATCAGCAGCATGAGCGTTTACACCGGTGGCCTTCCTGCGCGCTACGGTGATGTGACCGGCGGTGTCATCGTGGTGGAGACGAAGACCTACGGTGAGATGTACGAAGCGGAGCGCCGCAGGGCCATGCGAAGCGCGGCGGAGGATACCTTGCCCTGAGATGTTCCTGCGCCGGCGAGCCATAGTGACCCAGACCGATGAGGACCTGGTGCGTCTCCTGCGGGAGGGGCACCGGTCCGCGTTGGGCGACCTGTGGGACCGCTATGCGGAGCTGCTCTATGGTGTGGGCATGAAATACCTGCGAGATCCGGAGCGTAGCAAGGACGAGGTGGTGGAGCTCTTCGCGGGATTGAAGGAATTGCTGATGAAACATGAGGTCGAACGGTTCCGGCCGTGGATCCATACGGTGATGCGCAACCGCTGCCTGCAGGTGCTGCGTCGCGAACGACCGACCGGCGCCTTTGCCGATGAGCCCGGCGCGGATGCTGCCGACCCCGAGGAAAGGGTGTTGCACGAGGCCACCTTACAGCGTCTGGAGCGTGCCATCGCCTCGCTGAACGACGAACAACAGCGGTGCATCCGCCTCTTCCACCTGGAAGGCCACAGCTATGCGCAGGTCGCGGCCATCTGCGGATCCAGCATCGAACATGTCCGCAGCCACCTCCAGAACGGCCGTCGGAACCTGCGACTCATTCTTCAACGCGAAGCCTCATGACCAACCGGAGCAACGACCTGTTCACCCCACGCGGCAGCCTTTCGCGCGAAAAGCTCCTGGCGTATGCCGAGGGGCGCCTGGAGCCGGCCGAAGCGCATGAGGTGGAGCTGCACCTCGAGGCCGATCCGCTTCTTCGGGATGCCATGGAGGGGTTGATGCTGCCCGGTGCGACCGGTGGTCTTGGAGCGCTGCATGCCCGTGCGCCTGCGCGAGGCGGGCACGCCTGGAAGATGTGGTCGATCATTGCCGGAGCTGTGGTCCTGGCCGGTATCGTTGGCTATCAGTTGGGTCAGAACAGCCCGAAGCACGTGTTCGTGGACGGATCCCACGCGGAGACCACTGCGGCGCCGGAAGCCGAGGTGGAGCAGGTGGCTGTGGTGATCCGACCGGCCGAGATCAGCGCAGCGATCGAGCTACCGGAGAGCCTGCGGATCGGCCATGCGCGCACCGAAAGGCACAGCCTGGCCCACGCCGAGCTGAGCACTGCCCTTTCCGCGCCCCCCGTGGACCGCCCGATCATCGAGCCCTTGGAGCCGATCGCACCGACCGCACCGACCACCGGCGGATCGGTCGATCATTCGGTGGAGGGCCTGCACAAGCCATCCTTGCAACTCGTGTACCTGCACGACCTGAAGCTGTTGCATCCGAAGGAGATGTACGGTCGCAGCCCCGGGATCGAGCAGCTGACCTCTGGCGTGGATGCGCGTTACACCAGTGCAACGGAGCAGCAGGCCGCACGCCAACAGGAGCGGCGCGTGGCCTACCTCACGTTCATGGACGAGGCGCTGGAAAAGTTCGTGCACAACGATCACAAGGGCTGCCTGGAAGAGCTCGGCTTCCTGTTGAAGCAGTACCCGGAGGATGTGAACGCCTTGTTCTATGCCGGTTTGTGCAGCTACAACCTCGGGCTCATGGAACGGGCGGAGGTCTTCCTGGATCGCGCGGCGCACCATCGCTTCCAGGTGTTCGATGAGGAGGCGGAATGGTACCATGCGCTCGCCATGGACCGGTCGGGGAAGAAGGACCTTGCCCGTTCGGAGTTCGAGCGCATCGCTGGATCGAAGAGCTTCTATGCGGCGCGGGCGCAGGGGCGGATGAGGTGATGGGTCATCCATCCCGATCAGGCCCACTCTAGAACGACCGACGGGCCACCGCTTGTGCGATGACCCGCCGATCTTCCCTGGTCCCTGACCTAACCTACTTCGAAAGCACCTTGAACTCCGTGCGGCGGTTCCGCTGGTGTTGGTCCTCCGAGCACTGCTCGCAGGCACAGGACTCGCTGGGCAGGCTCTCGCCATAACCCTTGCTGGTGATGTTCTCCTTGGGCACGCCCTTGCTGATGATGTAGTCCACCGCGCTCTTGGCCCGCTTGTCCGAGAGCTTCAGGTTGTAGGCGTCCTTGCCACGACAATCCGTGTGGGAGCTCAGCTCGATCTTCACCGTGGGATTGTCCAACAGGGTGGCCACGAGCTTGTCCAGTTCGATAGCGGCATCCGGGCGGATGTTCCACTTGTTATAATCGTAGAAGATGTTCTCGAGGCGGACGACCTGATCCACCACGAGCGGGAAGAGCTTGAAGTCCGTCTTGATCACGCCGTTCGGTTTGCCCTTCGTGCTGATCCTGGCGCTCTGCTTGAAGAAGCCCTCCTTCTCCACCTTGATGCGGTAGTCCGATTCGGGCTTGAGGGCGAAGGCGTACTTGCCCGAAGCGTCGGTGGTGATCCGTTCCAGCTCATTGTCCTTGCCGTCCACGAGTACCACGGTGGAGCCTTCGAGGGGCTGGCCTGTTTCGCCATGGTAAACGATTCCTTCAGCCGCATAGTCGTACTTCTGCATCTCCACCACGATCTCCTCCAAGGCATCCTCATTGGTGCTCAGTGGGTGCTCCTTCTGGAAATAGCCATTGCGATTGGCGATGAGCACGTACTTGTCATGATAAGGCACTTCGATCTTGAACTTCCCACCGGGTTCACTTTCCACCTTGAAGCGCTCGATGAACTTGCCGTTCTCGTCCTTCATCTGGATGGTCGCTCCTTCGATGGGCTGGCGGGTCTCCTTGTCGATCACGATACCGGCGAGATAGACCGTCGGTGGCCGTATGGTGCATCCGTAGATGTCATCGCTTCCCTTGCCCCCGGGACGATCGCTCGCGAAGAAGCCGGTGGTGTCGTTGAAGAAGATCAACCCGTGATCATTGAACCGGGTGTTCATGGGATAGCCGAGGTTGAACACCTTGCCCGGGCCTGCTTTCGAGAGCCGTGAGTAGAAGATGTCATAACCACCGAGCCCCGGATGGCCGGTGCTGACGAAGTAGAGCGTGCTGTCGCGGTGCAGGAAGGGGAACAGCTCGTTCCCGGAGGTGTTCACCTCCGGCCCCATGTTGATCGGTGATCCCCATTGGTTGCCGAGGTTCTCGCAATACCAGATGTCGGTACCGCCCAGCCCACCGGCCCGATCGCTGGCGAAGAAGAGCTTCTTACCGTCAGGGCTCACCGCTGGATGACCCACGTTCACATCCGCATCGTTATGCTCGAAGGGGATCAAGTTGCCCCATTCCGGCTGTCCGAACTCCCCGGTGACCACGTTGCTGTAGAAGATCCCGAGGTTGAGCTCTCCCTTGGTGTTCTTGTCCAGGGTGCCGTAGTAGTAGTTGTTCCGCGTGAAGTACAACCGGCTGGCCACGGAATCGAATGAACCGACCCCGTCGTGGTAGCGGCTGTTCACCTCGCGACGCATGACCAGGGGTTCTTCGGCGGTCTCCCCTTTCCACAACGCGGTGTACAGGTTGAGGTAGGGTTGTTCGTCCCAGAGGTACAGCCGGTCCCCTCCGACACCTTCACCACGTGCACTGGAGAAGAGCAGCAGTTCCTCCATGATGCTCGGGGCCAGATCCGCCTGTGGAGAGTTGATCGGCAGGGTGCGGATCGTGGCGCTCGCGGAATCACGCATCAGGCGTTCGAAGATGCGCGGGTTGTTCACATACGCTTGAGCACGCTTGTCCTCCGGACGCAAGGTGGCATAGGTGCCGTACCATTCCAGTGCATCGGCATACTTGCCGTTGGCTCGCAGCTGTTCCGCGAAGGCGAAGACATCATCGGGCGTCTGGGCACCAGTGCCCATCAACTTGAGATAGATGCCCTCGGCCTTCTGTGGTTGGCCCATCTTGCGATAGGCGAGCGCGAGGCGACGCATGTCCGCGGGATCGGCCTTGCCGCTCACGAGCAGGTCCTCGTAAATGGCCGCCATGTGGGGATAGTCGAATTGCTCGGCGGCGCGGTCAGCCAGTCGCTCCTTCAGCTTCTGGGCTTGAACGGAGACCGGTAGCAGGAGCATGACGATCAGTGATCGGAGCAACACCCCGAAGTGTGCACGGTGCGGTCGCATGGTGTTGGTCATCATCAGAAGTAGCGAGGTGAACGGATGCCTTTCGGCTTCTTACCGAGGTCGAGGCCCAGCATCACCTCGTGCGAACCTCCGCTGTAGTTGCGCAGGGTGCTCAGGGGATAGTCGTAGGCATAACCCACGGAGAGGTCATCGGTGATGTAGTACTGCGCCAGGGCACCTACCGCATCGGTGTGGCGGTACATGGCACCCAGCCAGAACTTCTCGTAGAACAGGAAGTTGGCACTGAGGTCGAAGCTGACCGGTGCGCCCTGCACGGCCTTCAACAGGAAGGTGGGCTTGAACTTGTGGTAGAGGCCCATGTCGAACACATAACCACCCGTGAGGAAGTAGTGCGGCCGCTGTCCGGGGGAGGACACAAAGGCGAGCGAGTCGGTCTCGAAGAACTCGGTGCGCAGCAGCTTCGGCGTGCTGATACCGAGGAAGTAGCGGTCGCTGTAGTACATCACCCCGAACCCGAACTGCGGGTCCATCTTGGTACTTACGTTCTGCTGGAACACCTGATCTCCCTGGACGAGCGGGCTGAGGTCGGCGAACTGTCCCTGGAAGAGGTTGAGCCCACCCTTCAGACCGAAGGCCAGTTTCGCGTCACCCATGAAGATGCGGTAGGCGAAGTCGGCCATGAAAGTGTACTGGGTGATGGGTCCATGGCTGTCACGCATCACCGTTCCACCAAGGGCGATGCTCTCGCGGCCCAGGGGTGAGTGCACGGTGAGCGTCTGGGTGGTGGGTGCCCCTTCGAAGCCCACCCATTGGTGGCGACTGAGGGCCTTCAGGCTCACCCTGTCAGCGCTGCCGGCATAGGCCGGATTGATCGCGAGCAGGTTGAACATGTACTGGGTGAACTGCGGATCCTGCTGGGCGAAGAGGCCCGTGGAGAGCAGCAACGCCAGCGCCGTGCCCTTGATCCGTTCCGTGATGCTGTTCATCTGTTCGTGCATGTTGCGCGTGGCTGTTGAGCAGAAGTTCATTAGCGGCGCAGGTAGATGTAACCGGTGAACGCCTCATCGCCCGTTCCGGGGTCGAGCACGTAGTAGTAAGTGCTTTCGGGGAGGAGCTCGCCGAAGGCCGAGCCGAACTGGCTCGTTCCATCCCATGTGTTCGTGTACGGCGTGGCTTCGAAGACCTTGTTGCCCCACCGGTTGAACACGACGAAGGTGTTCTGCGGATAGTACCGGATGTTCTCGATGGTGTAGATGTCGTTCACCCCATCCTCGTTCGGTGAAAAGGCGTTGGGGATCTTGAGCGACAGGCAATCCTTCAGGACGATGCGCACGGTATCCGAGGTGCTTCCGCAGGCCCCGTTGTTCAATGTCCATACGAACACGTTGGACCCCAGAGCAAGCCCGGTGACGGTGCTGTTCGGGTCACCCGGGGAGGTGATGTTCCCGCTTCCGGCGAGCAGGCTCCAGGAACCAACGGCCGTGCTCGTGGCCGCAGTCGCGCCCAGGGTGGCCGTGGTGGTCTCGTGCTGGCACAATTCCATGTCCTCACCCGCATCCGCTGGATCCACGGTGTGATCGTAGACACGGATGATGATCTGGTCCGTGGTGGTGCCGCAGGGCCCGTTGTCCACGGTCCATTCGAAGATGTTCTCCCCGAGACCGAGGTCCGTAACGGTGGTGAAGGGGCTGCCGGGTTCCGTGATGGTAGCCGCACCGCTCACGAGTGTCCATTGACCCGTCGCAGGTGCGGAGGGTGCACTGGCGAGCATCGTCACCGTAGCCGTGATCGGCGTGCACAGGTCCTGATCGGGACCTGCCGCTGCCGGTGCGCTGGAGGCATCGTATACCGTGATGGTCACTTCATCCGTGGTGGTACCGTTCGCGCACGGTCCGTTGTCCACCACCCACTGCAGGGTGTACACGCCCACGGTCAACCCGGAGAGCGTGGCGGTGGGTGAATTCACGTCGCTCAGGGTCGCCGAGCCGGACACGAACACCCAGGTACCGGTGGCGGGGAAGGTGACCGCACTGCCAGCGAGCGTGGTACTGTTCTCAGGCGTGCAGAGCTGTTGATCCGGTCCGGCGTTGGCCGAAGGTTGCTGGTCATCGAACACGGTGATGGTCACCTCGTCCTGTGTAGTGCCACAGGGTCCGTTCGAGATCGTCCACCGTAGCGTGTTGGTCCCAAGTGTCAAGCCGGTGACCGCCGAAGTGGGTGAGAGCGGATCGGTGACGGTAGCGCCACCGGCGACCACCGTCCAGAAGCCCGATGCCGGGAAGACCACGGCGTTGGCAGCAAGCGTGGCGCTCGTGTTCGGCAGGCACAGTTCGTGGTCAGGCCCGGCATCGGAAGCGGGCGCCTGATCATCGAAGATGAAGACGCTCTGCACCGCGCTTGTCGTTCCACATGCCCCGTTGTCGATGGTCCAGGTGAAGTCGTGCTGACCGACACCCAGGCCTGAAACGGTGGATGCCGGGTCGTTCGGGGCATTGATCGTTCCGCTTGCACCGGTCCACGTGCCGATCGCGGGGAATACCGGGGTATTACCCTGCAGGGTGATGTCCTCGACCGGCGTGCAGGCATTGATGCTTTCGCCAACGGAGGCGGGCGGTGCTTCACCATCATACACACGGATCACCAAGGTGTCGGTGCTCGGGGGGCCAAAGCCACAGATGCCATTGTAGATCTCGTACACCAGGATATGCTCACCCACCTCGAGGTTCGATACCGGGCTCACCGGGTCGTTCGGGTCAGCGATCACCGCGGTCCCGCCGATCACCGTCCACGTACCCACACCGGGGATGGCTGGCGTGTTGCCTGTGAGCACCGAGGAGTTCGCGGGGGTGCACAGTTGCTGATCCGGTCCGGCTGCGGCCAGAGGCGCCGCGGGATCATACACGTACACGCTCACGGTATCCGAGAGCACCCCGTTGTTAGGGCAGGGGTCCCATTCCAAGGTCCACACGAAAGTGTTGATCCCCTGTGAAAGGCCGGTGATCAAAGAGGTCGGGTTGTTCGGCTCCGCGATCACGCCGGTGCCGGAGATGAGCGTCCAGGTGCCTTCTGCCGGGGCGGGCGGGGTCTCCCCTTGCAGGTTGATCTCTGTGATCGGCAGGCATTGCTGCAGGTCGGGACCGGCGTTGGCAGCAGCGGTGGTATCATCATAGAGGGTCACATCCACCACGTCCACGGTGAGGCTGTTCGCGCAGGGGCCGTTGTACACCTCCCATTGGAAGCGGTTGAGGCCGATGCTGATGCCCGTGATGATCGTGCCCGGATCGTTCGGCGATTGTGGCACGCCGCTACCGAGCAGGGTCGTCCAGGTGCCCGTGGCCGGGAAGATGAGGTTGCTGCCCGCCATCATCACCGAGTCTTCCGGCATGCAGAGCTCCTGGTCGAGACCAGCGTTCGCGATCGGGTTGTTCGGGTCGAAGACGAAGAGGCTCACTGAATCAACGGTGGTCACGCAGATGCCGCCTTGCAGGGTCCAGGTGAGGATGTTCTCACCCACCGTCAGTCCGGACACCGTGGTGGTCGGCGAAGACGGATCCGCGATGACACCGGTACCTTGAACGAGCGCCCAGGTACCGATCGCGGCTCCCACCGGCGGGTTGGCGGTGATGGTGGCCGCATCATCCGGCGCGCAGAACTCCTGATCCGGTCCGGCATCGGCAGGCGGGGCAGAGGCATCGAAGAGAACGATGTCCACCTCATCACTCGTCAGTTGGTTGGTGCAGCCGCCATTGTATACCTCCCAGCGGAAGGTGTTCACGCCGATGCCCAGATCGGTGATCACGCCATTGGGGTTGCCCGGATCATTGATGGTGCCCTGGCCGCTCACGAGGGTCCAGGTACCGGTCGCGGGGAAGGTGTACGGGGTGCCCGCCATGATGGCCTGGGTCACGGGCGTACATACCTGCTGGTCCGGTCCGGCGCCGGCATCGGGGTTGTTCTCATCGAACACGTAGATGGTCACGAGATCCTCGGTCAACGAGTTCGCGCACGGCCCATTGGACACGGTCCACAGGAAGATGTTCTCACCGATCGCGAGATCGGTCACCTGGGTGGTGGGCGAACTGGGATCCACGATGGTGCCCGTACCGCTCACCAGTTGCCAGCTGCCGCTGGCCGGAGCGATGATGGCACTTCCCTGCATGGTGGTCTGCGGGTCGCTGGAGCAGAGTTCCTGATCGGGCCCTGCATCAGCCACGGGATTGTTCTCATCGAACAGGCGGATGACCATTTGGTCGCTTGTGATCCCGCTGGAGCAGGGACCATTGTCCACGGTCCAGGCCACCACGATGGTACCCACGCCCAATCCGTTGATGGTCGTGTTGGGGTTGGTGGGATCGGCAACAGTGCCGGTACCTGTCACCACGGTCCATAGGCCGGTGGCCGGGAATACGAGGGCGCTTCCTGTCAACGTGGCGCTCGCGGCCGGTGTGCAGAGATCCTGATCGGGACCGGCATTGGCGTTGAGGTTGTTCTCATCGAAGACGTTGATGCTCACCTGATCGGTGGTGACCCCGCTCGCACAGGGGCCATTATCCACGGTCCATTCGAAGATGTTCTCGCCGATACCAAGGTCGAAGATGACCGTGTTCGGATCGTTCGGGTTCGCGATGGTACCGGTACCGCTCACCAGCGTCCAGGTGCCGATAGCCGGGAAGGTCACGGCACTACCGACCATGGTGGTGGTGGTCACGTTGATGGTGCACAATTCCTGATCCGGTCCGGCGAAGGCCAGCGGGTTCTCATCGAAGTACAGGAAGATGCTCACCTGATCGGAACCGCCATCGGTCTCACAAGGCCCGTTGCTGATGGTCCACTGGAAGATGTTCTCGCCCACGGTGAGACCGGTCACGGTGGTGTTCGGATCGTTCGGGTCGGCGAAGGAGCCGGTGCCCTGGATCACGGTCCAGGTACCCACGGCCGGGAAGGTCACGTTGCTGCCTTGCAGGGTGGTCGAGGTGGTCGGCGTGCAAAGCGACTGGTCGGGACCGGCATCCGGCACGGGGTTGTTCAGGTCGAATAGGAAGATGCTCACCTGATCGTCCGTGGTACCGTTCGCACAGGGACCGTTGTAGACGGTCCACGCGAAGATGTTCTCACCTACGCCAAGGTCGGTCACCGTGGTGTTCGGGTCGTTCGGGTCGGTGATCGATCCCTGTCCGCTCACCAGGGTCCAGGTACCCAGGGCCGGGAAGGTCACGGCACTGCCCTCGAGGGTGGTGATGGTGTTCGGTGTGCACAGTTCCTGATCCGCACCGGCGTCGGCATCCGGGTTGTTCTCGTCGAAGATGAAGATGCTCACCTGGTCGGTGGTGGCCCCGTTGGCGCAGGGCCCATTGTCCACGCTCCATTGCAGCACCACTTCGCCCACGCCAAGGCCACTGATGGTGGTGTTCGGGTCGTTGGGATCAGTAATGACCGCGCTACCGCTAACAAGCGTCCAGGTACCGATGGCTGGTGTCGTCACCGCACTGCCGCTCAAGGTCACGGTGCTGGCCGGTGAACAGATCTCCTGGTCGGGACCGGCGTCAGCATCCGGGTTGTTCTCGTCGTAAACGAGGATCCGCACTTCGTCGTTCGTGGTCCCGTTCGCGCAGGGTCCGTTCTCCACGGTCCAGGTGAACACGTTGATGCCAACGGACAACCCGCTCACGGCAGTGGTGGGTGCGTTCGGATCCGCGATCGTCCCGGTGCCTTGCGTCAGTGTCCACGTTCCCGAAGCGGGGAAGATCACCGCGCTGCCGGTCAAGGTGCTCGTTGATGTGGGCGAGCAGAGTTGCTGGTCCGGTCCTGCGGCAGCCACCGGATTGGTCTCATCGAACACGAAGATGCTCACCTGATCGCTGGTCACACCGTTCGCACAGGGTCCGTTGAGCACGGTCCACTCGAAGATGTTCTCCCCGACCGTGAGGCCTGTAACGGTGCTCGTAGGACTGTTCGGGGTGGTGATGGTACCCGAGCCGCTCACCAGCGTCCAGGTCCCGCTGGCGGGGAAAATGACGTTGCTGCCAGCGAGCGTGACCGTGCTGGCGGGTGTGCAGATCTCCTGATCAGGGCCGGCATTGGCGCTGGGGTTGGTGGCATCGAAGACGTAGATGTTCACCTGATCGGTCGTCGTACCGCAACTACCGTTGGCGATGGACCATTGGAAGATGTTGAGACCGACCCCCAGGGCGGTGACGGTCGTGTTCGGATCGTTCGGGTCGGTGATCGTACCGATACCGGATATCCTCGTCCATGTACCGATGGCCGACCCCACGGGTGCATTACCCACCAGGGTCACGGAGGTGGTGGGTGTGCAGACCTCCTGGTCGGTACCGGCGTTCGCCACGGCCGCCGCGTTGTCATACACGAAGATGCTGACGAGGTCCTGGGTGATCGGGCTCGGACAGGCACCATTGTTCACCTGCCAGCGGAAGACGTTCTCGCCTACTGCGAGGCCGCTCACCGCGCTCGTCGGAGAGGACGGGTTGGCGATGACACCTGCACCGCTCACCAGGGTCCACTGCCCCACGGCCGGAATGATCAAGCTACTGCCAGCGAAGGTGGTGCTGGTCGTCGGTGTGCACAGCTGCTGATCCGGTCCGGCGTTGGCGACCGGGTTGTTCGGATCATACACGAAGATGGTGACGACATCACTCGTGATCCCGCAAGCACCATTGTCGATGCTCCAGCGCAGGTTGTTCAACCCGATGCTCAGTCCTGTGACCGTGGCCGTGGCCGAGTTGACATTGCTGAAGTTGGCGGAACCGGACACCACGCTCCAGGTCCCTGTTGCCACACCGGTGGGTGTATTGGCCGCCATGGTCACCGAGCTGGAAGTTCCGCATACGCTTTGGTCAGGCCCGGCGAGCGCCGCCTGTGCGGTACCGTCGGCCACCACCACGATGCTCGTGCTGCTGGAGATCGGGTTCGGGCAGACGCCATTGTTCACCGTCCACACGAAGGAGTAGTTTCCGGTGGCAAGGCCGGTGACCTGCGTGGTCGGCGAGTTCGGGTCCACGATGGTGGCCGGACTTCCCACCACGGTCCAGACCCCGGTGGCGGGGAAGATCACGGGACTTCCTTCCAGGGTGATGGAGTTGCCAACGGAGGTACAGATGTTCTGGTTCGGACCCGCCGCAGCCACGGGGTTGTTCGGGTCGTAGACGAAGATGCTCATCTGGTCCGTCGTGATCCCGTTCACACAGGGTCCGTTGTCCACGGTCCATTGGAAGATGTTCTGTCCGACCTGCAAGCCGGTCACCTGGGTCGTCGGGCTGTTCGGGTTGACGATGGTGCCCGTTCCGCTCACCAGGGTCCACGATCCGGTGGATGGCGAAGCCACCGCGCTACCGGCCATGGTGGTGGTACCGTTCGTGGTACACAGCGATTGGTCAGGACCGGCGTTGGCATCCGGGGTCCCGGAGTCGAACACGCGGATCTGGACGACATCCTGTGTGATGCCGTTCGGGCAGGGTCCGTTGCTCACCGTCCAGCGGAACTCGCTGATCCCGATCGGCAGTCCGGTGATCTGGGTGGTCGGACTGTTCGGGTTGTTGATGGTGCCTCCTCCGGAGACCACCGTCCAGGTGCCAACGGCCGGGGCGATCACGTTGCTACCCGCCATGGTCACGATGTTCGGAGCGACCGGGATGCAGATGCTCAGGTCCGGACCGGCGTTCGCCACCGGGTTGTTCGGATCGAAGCGACGGATGGTCACCTCATCCGACGTGTTGCCGCATGGTCCGTTGTTCACCGTCCAGCGCAACACGGTGGTGCCGATCGGAAGGCCTGTGATCGAAGTGGTCGGGCTGGCCGCATTGGCGAAGGTGGCCGCACCGCTCACCACGGTCCAGGTCCCTGTGGCTGGTGCCGCCACCGCGCTCCCTGCCAGAGTCGCGGTGGATACCCCACAGGTCTCCTGGTCCGGTCCCGCGTTGGCCGCTGCGATGGCAGGGTTGAACAGTGTGATGGTCACATCGCTGGATGTGATCGCCCCGGGACAGGGGCCGTTGTTGATGGTCCAGCGGTATACGTTCGCTCCGAAAGCGAGGCCCGTGACCGTGGTCGTCGGACTGTTGACGTTGGCGAAGGTGCCTGTCCCGCTCACCACGGTCCAGGTGCCGGCCGCAGGTGCGGTGGCCGCGTTGGCCGCCAGTGTCACGGAGGTCACCGGTGCACAGAGGTTCTGGGCGGGGCCCGCGTTGGCGGCCGGGGCATTGCGGTCGAATACCCGGATCACCACATCATCCGTGGGCGAATTCGGCGGGCATGGCCCATTGCCGATGGTCCAGCGCAGGGTCGTCACCCCGACCGGAATGCCGGTGACCGTGGAGGTCGGAGAGTTCGGGTTCGTGATGGTCGCGGTGCCGCTCACCACGGTCCAGGTGCCGGTGGCCGGCGCCAATGCGGCGGTCGCGGCAAGCGTGGTCGATGCGAACGAAGAGCCCGCGGCGGTGCAGAGGTTCTGATCGGGGCCAGCAGCGGCTGCAGGCGCCGCGCCATCGAAGCGTGTGATGGTCACCTGGGAGGTGGTGATGCCATTCGCGCAGGGGCCATTGTTCAATGTCCATTGGAACACGTTCGCCCCGATCGACAGACCGGATACCGCCGTGGTGGGGCTGGTGGCGTTCGCGAAGGTGCCGGTGCCGTTCACCACGGTCCACAGTCCTGTGGCGGGAGCAAGCGGCGCATTGCCTGCAAGGGTCGCAGTGGTCGTACAGACCTGCTGTGCTGGACCAGCGTTCGCGTTCGGGCTGGCCGGGTTGAAGACCACGATGTCCACATCATCGCTGGTGGTCGGCGGTGTGCAAGGTCCGTTGTTGATCGTCCAGCGAAGCCTGTTCACCCCGATGCTCAAACCGGATACGGTGGTATTGCGCACGGAAGCATTCGCGAAGGTGCCCGTACCGCTCACCACCGTCCACTGACCGCTCGCTGGTGCGATGGGCGCATTGCCCGCCAGCGTGGTGCTCAGTGTAGGCGAGCAGAGTTGTTGATCCGGCCCGGCGTTCGCAGCGGCCTGCACATTGCTGAACACCCGGATGGTGACCTGTGAACTGGTGGGTGGTGTGCAGGCTCCGTTGTCAATGGTCCACCGGAACACGTTCGTTCCCTGCCCCAGCGCGGTAACGGTCGATGTCGGGCTGTTCGGCGCGGTGATGGTCCCCGCCCCGCTCACGAGCGTCCAGGTTCCCACGGCCGGTGCAACGGCCAGGTTCCCGGCCAGGGTGGTGCTGTTGGTGGGAAGGCACAGGTCCTGCGCAGGCCCGGCGTTCGCCGCCGGATGTCCGGGATCATAGGCCCTGATCACCACATCGTCGGAGGAGGTGCCGCAGGTCTGGTAGTTGACGGTCCACCGGAACACGTTATCACCCGTGCTCAAGCCGCTGACGGTCGTCGTGGGGTTGCTCGCATTGGCGAAGGTGCCGGAGCCGCTCACCACCGTCCAGGTCCCCTGGGCCTGCGCGTAAGGCTGTTGCCCGGCCAGTGTGGCGGTGAACCCACACACGCTCTGGTCCGGACCGGCCACCGCGGGGGTCAACGGCGGGGTGATGTTGATGAGGTAACCGACCGTACTGAAGCCGTTCAGCACACAGGCATCATCCTCCACGGAGACGGTGAAGATCTGCTGGCCGATATCGGCGATGGTGGGCGTCCAGCAGAAGGTACCCACGGGACGGGGCACGTTCGTGGTGGTGAAGGTCGCCGTCGGTATCGCG
>Ga0116152_10002891_pt1 | contig 13914 bp, 13 predicted proteins | sample AD_UKC119_MetaG_FD_89894 | JGI IMG/M metagenome (GOLD analysis project Ga0116152, IMG submission 89894) | Active sludge microbial communities of municipal wastewater-treating anaerobic digesters from Hong Kong - AD_UKC119_MetaG | ecosystem: Engineered > Bioreactor > Anaerobic > Digestate...
CTTCTTTGCTTCTATACCCCGCCTGGGTCAGTTTTAACTGGAATTTTTCGGCCTGTTCATTCTTTAAAAGGTTAAATTTACTCACCAGGCTATGCATAAAGCCAACATGCTTATTGGTTTTTATGGTCTGACTTCTTTTTACCGGCGCGACATAGCCACGTTTTAAGTCCGAACGTCTTTCCTGCAAAGCCTTAATTCTGGTATCCATACCATCTTTAATTATTCCAGTGCTCCAAATAGCCAACATCACTAAAAAAGCTGATGTTGCTGCTAGTAGTGTAATGACGTCTTCGCCAGTTATGCCTTCAGGAAGAAACTGTTCCATTTTTATGTCTCGAAATTAATAAGTTTGGAAATAATGAACATGCCTATAGCCATCCAAATCAGTCCACCCAACAATCCCAGTTGCCCACGCGGATCGATGAACATAGTGCTCATATAATCATAATTCAGCACAGATAAGATACCAAGCATGATGAAAGGAAGGGCCCCGATAATGGTGGCACTTGCTTTTCCTTCTGATGACATTGCGTTTATTTTAAGTTTCAGTTGTGCACGTCCACGGAGAATAGAGGACAGATTAGCCAATGTTTCTGCAAGATTACCCCCTGTTTCCTGTTGTACAGAAATACAGATTACGAAAAACTTAAATTCTGGTGTGTCCAGTTTATCTGATGCCTGCCACAGAGCTTCATCAAGTGTCTTGCCAAAACGGTTTTCATCAGTGATTGTTTTAAATTCAGTTGAAATAGGATCTGACATTTCCTGGCTAACCGCATAGATAGATTCTGTAACAGGAAGTCCAGCCTTTAATCCTCTGACGATCAAGTCAATTGCTTCAGGGAACTGTGTGGTAAATTTTGCCAGTCTTTTTTTAATAGTAATATTAACCCATAAATGTGGCAGCAGAAGCCCAACGGCAACCGCAACAGCAAAGCAGGGTAAAAATGATAAGCTGGTCATCAGCATCAATAAAGCAAATATCACAAAAGCAATAATGCCGTTGGCAATAATATATTGCTTAAAACTAATATCCTTACCCGTTTTTCGAAGTCTTTTGCGAAGTTCCTTTGGTTTAGGGATAAGGCCGTCCAAAATTGACGTGTCCTGTTTTTTAAACAAGGCTCTTTTATGCTGTTGGATCATCGCTTCTCTGCTGTGACGACCTTTAATTTTTTCAAGTCGAACCTGGGTTATTTTGTTTGCCTTGCCGAAAATACCAATCGCAAAAGAGACAGTGAAAAACAGGATAACAACGGTCGCAAAGACAGCGAACATTAATATATTAGGATTATCAACAATCATTTTCTAATTCCTATAACGCTTCCATTAAGGCACGGTCCAAACCGTAATATCTGGCTTTTTCTATAAAGTGTGGTCGCATCCCAGTTGGTCTGAATTGACCAAGCAGTTTTCCATCGGCGTCTTCACCAGTAAATTCATATAGAAACAGCTCCTGTGTCGTAATCACATCGCCTTCCATGCCGACGACTTCAGTAACGGATGCGCAACGTCTGCCACCGTCTCTCATTCTCGAAACCTGTACAATGAGATCTACGGCCCCGGCAATCTGTTCACGGACTGCTTTCTGGGGCAATTTTAAATCGGCCATTCCGATCATATTTTCCATCCGGGTTAGGGCTTCTCTCGGATTGTTCGCATGGAGCGTACACATTGAGCCATCATGACCTGTATTCATCGCCTGAAGCACATCAAACGCTTCAGCACCACGCACCTCGCCAAGAATGATGCGATCAGGGCGCATCCTCAGGGCATTTTTCACAAGGTCGCGCATTGATATCTCACCCTTTCCTTCCAGGTTAGCAGGACGAGTTTCAAGCCGGACAACATGGGGCTGTTGCATTTGAAGCTCAGCTGTATCCTCAATGGTCACTACGCGTTCACCGACATCAATCATTCTTGATAATGCATTGAGCATAGTTGTTTTACCGGAACCTGTACCACCCGAGATCAGAATATTCAGACGACATGCAGAAGCAATCTTAAGGACTGTTGCCATTTTGGGCGACATGCTGCCAAAATTTATCATCTTATCTAAAGTTATTTTCTGTTTGGCAAATTTACGGATTGAAATTGACGCGCCATCAATGGCGAGCGGTGGAATAATAATATTCACACGGCTTCCGTCTTTAAGGCGGGCATCACAAATTGGTGTTGTTTCATCGACCCGACGACCAACAGCATTCACAATGCGGGTACAAATATTCATCAGATGCTGATCATCACGGAAAACGACATCTGATAGCTGAATTTTGCCTGATTTCTCGATATATATCTGCTTTGGACCATTGACCATGATCTCAGTAATTTCTTCGTTTTCCAGTAATGGTTCCAGTGGTCCAAGTCCCAACATATCGTTGAGAAGCATGTTTACCAGTTCACGCTGTTCCCGAAGATTTAAGTTGATTTTTTCCTGAGCCATCAATTCGTTTACAGCTTCACTTACCTGATCCGCTAGATCGGTTCGGTCCATCTCATTGGCGGCTGCGGCATCAATATATTCTAAAAGAAGCGGTTGCAGCCGATCTTTAGCGTTAATAATGCTTTCTTTACTGGCGAGCTGGTTTTTTTCATCTTTTTCACGTTTGGACTTGGATTTGGCTAATTCTGTCTCAATTTCCTGCTCTGCTTTATTTTCTTTGTGGCTCTTGTCAAAGGTTAAAAGATCATTGAGCAGAACTGTCGTCAAATCACGTTTTTCCAATTCATTTATTTGTAAATTATGAGATTGAATAATCTCAATAACCAGCTCATCTATAATAGCTACAGCTTCTCCGCGTGAGAGTTCCTTAGCCTGTTCCGGTGATATTCTTTCGCCGAGCTTCGGTTCAATTAGCTCGTATGCTTTATCGACAACATTTGCATCAGAAGACAAGAATTTGGCCGCAGTGGAATTGTCCAGTGCCCTTTTGTTATAAGCATTAACCTTTTTCTCCGGCACAATAGTGCCAGTGCTGGCTGAAGGTTTTGATACAGATTTACGTCCGAATGCAGGTTTCATTTTTTATTAGTCTTTATTTTTAATTCTAGAATTATTTCTTCTTTGTTAGTCCAATTTTTTCCAATAGTCCGGCAGACTTTTCTTCAGATTGTCCTCCCGTAAAACTGTCACAAATAGCCTGGATTTGCTTTGCTATTTTGCTGTGTTTAGCAGAATGGGCTAGAATCTTACCGCTTTTAGCCACTTGAATCATCAGCTTGCTATCAAGTGGGATTTCCCAATCAATTTTTCGCTCAATTGTGGTTTCAAAATCGTTTTTACTTACCTCAACTAGTCCGGGACCACTCATTTTATTAACAAGGACACGGACTTTAACTTGTGGCGCAACTGTTTTGCAGAATGCCAAAAAGCGCACAACATCACGGGTCGCTGAAAGCGTTAAGTCAGTAACCAGAATAACCTCATCTGTTTCACTGATAAGTAAAGGATAGTCAGCAACAATTGATCTTGGCAGGTCAAGAATGACATATTTAAAATTATTGCGCATTTCGATCAAAAGATGATTTAAAGCCGCAGGATCAGTGTAAGAGGGATCATTCAGCGGGGCTTCAGATCCCAGAATGGATAGATTTTCACTTTCCTTGATCATTGCCCGCTCAATAAACAGTCCGTCTACTCGACTTGGATTTTCCAGCGCATCAGTCAATCCTCTGCCGGGTTCCAGGTCAAAAGAAAGCGCGCCGGTTCCAAAATGCATATCCAGATCAACAAGAGCTGTTTTCTGTTTTCGTTCATTGGCGAGAATCCAGGCACAGTTGGTTGCAAGTGTACTTGCACCGACACCCCCACGAACACCAATGAATGAAATAACTTTATCTTTGTTTTTATGCTCTTCTGCTGGGGTACTTTCAATTGGCGTTCTTAAAGTATGCTCAGCAGCCAAAAAGGCATCCCTAAGCTGATCAGTACTTACCGGTTTAACGAGATAATCCTGAACACCACAGGCGATCATATTCCGGTAAAAATTAATATCGTTTATCTTGCCAACTGTTATGACCATTGTTCCGGGCTCACAAACCTCTGCAAGGGCGTTTATGTCTTCTTCAGGGTCAATAGAATTTGACAGATCAACCAGAAGAAATTGCGGTGAACCAATAGTAGCAAGTGTGCGAATGGCACTTTCTATGCCACCGGTTTTAACTTGTGAAGTATCCCATTCACGTTCGCTTAAAACGGGTACAAGCTGCTGTGTTGTCTCATCGTCACATAAATAGGCGCCAAAAATCCGGCCCTCACCAGACTTAGCACTTGTTTTTATTAAATTTTCTACACTCATGAGTTTTCTCTGATCAATAATTTTAGTTTGAACCTATTTCAGCAGGTGCGACAACGGTTGTTCCATTCTGATAATGCTCAATGGCACGCGCTGTACGTTCAGCGTTTGGTGATCCTCCTTTGGCGCCAATAATCAAATCACGAGGATTGGCAACCATCATTCCCAAATTTGCCTGTGACGCGCAGCCCAGGTTATTGAGTGGAGCATTTTCATAGTTAGGATATGATTTTTGCGACCAGTCACCACATTCTGGCGGTGTAACAACATATTTTGAAACCAGCAGGCGGCCAGTATTATTGCCGGGTTCCATTCCATATGGTGTAATTTCAGATGAAAGATAAAGGCCGCTTTTTTTAAGTAACCCGGAAACATAACCCATACGCTTTTTATCAATTTCACTTAGGTTGCCATTTCTGTCTAGCGGAAAATCCATACTAAATTCATCGCCATATGTGATATTTGCTGTTTTCAGGAAATGATTGAGTTTGCCGATCTCAGTATCACTCAATTCGACAACATTATTGTTAAACTGAATGTTATAAGGAATTCTAACCATTTCAACTTCATTGCGGTTTTGTTGTTCAACACCGCTGAAATTTGCCATATGGCTTGCACAACCGGTTGTCAGAATAATACAAGACATACCGAGAAGGACTGATTTTGTGATGGCTCCGAAATGATTGCCGGAGAACTTGTTATTTATATATTTTTTCATTTTCTGTCTCCTATTCCAGCATAAAGCCAGCGGCACTTTTTAATTTCTGAGCCCCTGCTTCCTGTACTGGTTCCGGTGTATTTGGCGGTGTGCTTGCATATGACTGCCCGTCAAGGTATCTTTCCTTGTCATTTGGATATCTGAAATTATCCGTAGGCAAATGCATCTTGTCGTCCTGGGTTGGTTTCACAATGTAAGGTGTGATAATGACCACCAGTTCTGATTCCTGCCGGGTGAATTTGCTTGATTTAAATAATGCGCCGACAACAGGAATGTCTGCGAGCCACGGAAATTTCGTAAGATCGTGAACACCATTATTCTGAATTAGTCCAGCAACGGCAAAGCTTTGACCACTTCCCAGCTCAACAGTTGTTTCGACACGACGTGTTGTTAGAGCAGGAATATTAAGCCCTTCAATTGTGATCGCACCAGCTGATGTAATCTGGCTTACTTCTGGTTTTAAATGTATATTAATGCGTCCACTATCAAGGACAACTGGTGTAAAGTTAAGGGCTACACCGAATTCCTTATATTGAATGGAAAGTCCTTCCCTCTGAAAAACAGGGATAGGATACTCACCACCGGCAAGGAAGCTGGCTTCTTCGCCCGATAAGCTGTAAGATTTGGCTCAGCCAGTACGGAAATTACACCTTCTTCTTCAAGGGCATCAACAATAAAGTTGAAATCAAGATTGCCTACGGGAAAACCACCACCAAGTCCTGTTACTTCGGTAAGATAATTTTTCATAGGGGTTACCGGGGTGGTAAACTGATTAGGGACAATGTCGAATACATTTCTTCCCTGAACCATACCAATTTGTGCACCACCGGATGTTGAAAGAATATTTTCCCAGTTAAAACCGAGCTGTTTCATGGTTTCACGACCGATTTCGGCAATACGTACTCTTAAATTAACCTGTATAGGTGTGGCAATTTCCAGCTTGTTAATTATTGTACTTTCATCGCCAATAAATTCAGCAGCCATTTTTCTTGCTTCTTCAGCCTGTTCAGGATTTTTAACATGGCCTGTCAGGATCAGAAGTCCTTCATATGATTCAACATTAACCACTGTGTCTGGCATGACTGTATGAATAGCGGCTTCGAAATGGCCAAGATTGTGGTTTACAGAGACATCACCTTCATAAACGACTTCGTCATTATTGGAAATTGCATATACAGTAGTCTGACCTTGTTTCTTTCCGAAAACATAGGCGAGAGTTGGCGACTTTACCTGAATATCAGCAATATTTGGATCGGCAATGAAAACATTATCCACGGCTTTGTCAAAGCGAATGAGAGTGCCTTTACTAACTTCTATATTTATATGTTTATTTTGAGCGCCGAAAGTTGGCACGAACCCAACAACCACGAAGGAAAGAGCGATGCAAATAACGACCATCGCATTCTTCATCTGTGCTTTCATATTCTTCGTACTATTTTTTGTCATTGTTAATATTCCTAGCGGTTATTATTTGTTGGGATCTGTAAAAACCAGATCTTCTATTTTATCGGCCCTGACGATTTTTACGGTTTGCTTTTTACCGCTGCCGGTTCCAGTACCATTTTGTTCTGCAATGACTTTGCTTACTTCGTCAGCGTAAGTGACATTGTTTCGGCTGCTATCTGCAGTCTTTGCAATTCCCATGGCGTCCTCTCCTTCAACTGCCAGACTTCTAAGGGAAAGCGACAATTCACCCATTCGGGACATTAAAGCGATTTTTTCGGCCTGTTTAGGCAGTACTTCAAAGGTTGCAATTTTACCGATTGATGGTGTGTTGGTTTCATTTGTCATCTGGGTATCAATAGCCAGAACGCGAATGTCAGTCAGCACGGTCTCTGCCGCTTGAATTTCAGTTTTCCCACCTTCATTGCCTGGAACGTCTTCTTCAACATCATGGGTAAGAAGAATATCGACAGAATCACCCGGGAAAATAAAGCCTGACAGTCCAGTACGTGAGTTAATTGCAATAGATACTGCCCGATAACCAGGTTTTAACACAGCGGCCATGAATCCTCTTGAGCCAGGTTTAACGACGCGGCCGTTTAAGATTGGCTCACCAGCGGCTATTGGAGTTTTGGCAACTGCGCCAATAAATGGATCCATTTGACTGTTTGCGGCAGCATCTGATTTTTTCTGCGTATAATTTTCATTGATATTATCTCCGGGCCATGACTGCCATGTCAGGTCTTCCTTTTTAAGAAAATGACCGGTTGGCACATCATCTGCTGCAACAAGCACCTGTATTTCAGATGCAACCTGCTGAACAATTGTGGTCTTTGCAGCTTCTGGGGCGGATAGCAGGCTTCTGGCCAAGAATGCCGTTATACCTGCGACAATAAGCGCAGCTGTTATAAGTATGATGCTTCTCGTGTTTATCATTTTCCTGTTATCCTGTTTGTGGCTCTAATTAAGCGCCTGGAATAATTGATAGGCGATATAAAGTCCTCCTATGGAAATTCCAACTCCATAAGGAATATTATTTTCCTCATGATCCGACTCTGCTGACTCTGACATAGAAAAGTTTATTTTTTCTGAAGATTTATGAAGAGAAATGTAATTTTTTAAATATCTGAAACTTATTATTAACAGAGCAAGCAATCCGCCACAAATCGTTGTAATTAAGATAAATTCTAAAATTCGTGATGGGCCTGCCCATAAGGCAATAGCCGGAATTAATTTAACGTCCCCTCCACCAATATATCCACGCGCGAAAAGAAATACCAAGAATGAAAAAATTAGAATTGAAATTCCAATTGACCAGCCAATTGATTCTAAAGTGACTTGGAAGCCATCTAAATAAAGTGCAGCGAGGAATATAGGATATAATAAAGCAACGCTTATACATAGCCTGTTGGAGAGGATAAAATAGCGAACATCCGATATGGCAGCCCATATCATGAGACAACAAAAAATAATTAGGATTATATTGGCGGTCAATTCGGGTTCCAGAATGTGATAACGTTATATTTTCTGGAATGATGGTAAATGCCGGCTCTTAAGATATGGTAAAATTCTATTGAAAACGAATTTATTTATAAAATACAGATTGAATTTTAATTCTGTGATTCTTCAATGGCGGTGCCAACTGTGGTAAGTGTATTACTGAATTCATCACCGATCGTTGAAAGTGCTCCAGTTATTGCCAAAGCAATTAATGACACTAGCAATCCATATTCTATGGCTGTTGCACCGGTTTCATTGGATAGTAGTGATTTTATTTTCTGCCTAATGAATTTCATGTTTTTGCCCTGCCCTGGTTCGAAGAAAAAAAAGGCCCTGAATACTCATGATGACGTAAACAAGGCCTTTTTTGAAAAATTATGAATAGGTGATCTACCCATTTTCTAAAATAAGAATGCTATTAGGTATTAGCGTTAGTAAGTTCTGTGCCTACGCTTGAGAAAGTCGTTTGCAATTGTGGGCCAATAGCTTTCATTCCCGCGATGCCGGCAATAGAAATCAGAGCGGCAATCAGACCGTACTCGATAGCTGTAGCACCTTTTTCAGACTTGCGTAGTTTTGCAAATAATTTAGTCATAGTTATTACTCCATTTATGTCTATAGTATGCTTAGTTAAATTTAAAATATCACGTTTGCAGGGTTCATTATGGATTGAGATTATGAATAAATAGTTAACGAAATATTTTTTTTGTCTTTATATTACAATATGTTAGATGATAATTTTGATTTAAATTTAATTAAAAATTTATCTAACCCTGATTGACAAAAAATAAATTTACCCCAATTTCTGTCAGGGCCAATTTTTTTTAAATTTAATTTTCGCAATAAAATAAGGGTGTTATATCAGATTGGATATGTGGAAATGGTCATGACAATATGTGAAATCTTGCCATTATGGGACATTGTTGACAGCTCGCCCCCGATTAATTTTGCAATGTCCTGAGCGACAGACAATCCAAACCCAGCCGCAATTTTTGTTTCAAATCCAGCATTATTTGAGATTTTTCCGTCTTCATTCCGATGTAAATTATATGTTTTCTGAAATAATTCGGCGGCGTTTTCTTCATTTATATTCTGATTTACCAAGGGTATTTCAATTCTCACCTGAGCATTGCTGTTGACAAGGACTGACATATGGAGTTTGTCACCGATATCAGCATGCCGGGTAGCAAATGTAATTATTTTAATGAGGCATAAAATAATGCAATGCTTATCATTATAAAGAATAACATCAATATTATCATCAATGCCTGTTACATCTATTTCCTTGCTTTCGAGGATCGGTGCAATGGCTGACATTGCTTCCTGAATGACGGACTTAAGGGAAAAGGATTCAGGAGATGGTTCAATAAGACCTGCTTCAAGTTTGGCAGAATCGAGGATATTATTAACAGCTTCCTTAAGGTGGTTAGCGGCATTGATAATATCTTTCGTATTTTTCCGGTACTGGTCGCTGACCGGGCCCCACATCTCATTATCAATCATTTGGGAAAATCCGATGATGGCATTAAGGGGAGTACGAAACTCATGTGAAAGGTTATGAAGCAGTTCAGAAGCTACTTCATCTTTTTCCTTTTTATCTAGGACGCCGGATTTTGACTTTTTGCTTCCATAAATGGCATCATTATCCTGATCATATGATGCTGCGTTGGTCAGATTTCCTGAGAATTGAGGAAGATGTTTAATATTATCGCCATGATTCGTTTCTTCCAGAGGCGTCTCAAGGATTAGTGGCTCATCAGGGATTATATCGTCTTCGGTATCTTGGTCTTCTGTTGATGACTTGTCACTGATCTGTTCAAACGTGCTGTCATCTAAATGAGCACTGCCACGGAATCCTGTAAATCGACCATTATCAATATCGAAAGTGGCAATGGCACTCAGGCGGAAACATTGAAATACATTAGGGGAAATTTCAAAAAGAAATTCTTCATCCCTGAATGGCTGACGCTTTTCAAACAAAGCAATAAAATCATTTGGGTCGCCTTCTGCGGCCCCTTTTCTCCGCCAGAGACACAGAAAATCTTCACCATTCATAGCGTCCGGTGTCTGAAGAAATACGGATTCGGCATTTTCGGATAGATATTTTATATTGCCATAGCGATCAATTTCCCAGAACCACTCGTCTGAAATTGACGTGGGACCTGTTTGGGGGGCTTCGTGATCAAGCACAAGCACTTCATCATCTTCAGCCTTCTCCGATAAATCAGTATCTGCCTCCGGTTCAGATAATGAAACAGGTTCTAAATCCTCTTCCAGATATTCTTGTTCAGGCAAAAACTTTTCAACATGAATTTCCCGGTCCTGCTCCGGCTTCTGAGCGGCATCCTTCTTTGCTAAAATGGATGTCAGACTTATTGGTTGGTTTTTACTTTCGGTATCACTTAAGTGCTCTCCAGACTGAATATTCTGAACATTTTCATCTTCAATTTCAATCTCATCACCTTTTTGTGGTGAAAGATCAGGCTCTGCAATTTCGGATTTTGTATTTTTCTTTGATCTTAAAACTTCAAGAATATTTGCTGTTGCATCTTCGTTCAAAACTGTTGAGTTTTGTTGGGCTTCTTCAAGTTCCTGCAGGCTTATTTTTTTGCTTTCGGCTGTGCTTTGTTGTTCCGGCTCAATGTGGACTGCTTTTTTCCGCATCTTGTCGAGTTCACGCCTCAGTATCGGGGAGAGGCCAAATCGTTTGCCTATGTGATCCCGGTGTTCATCAGACGCATATTTTATTAGATAAAGAAGCTGTTCTTCCTCAATCATAGCTTCTTCAAGCAATGTGCCAGAAACTTCAACCACATCTTCACTGATTAGTTTGATCAGTTCTTCCGGAGGGTTATCAATCGTCAGCAGAATATTGGCCAGTTCTTTGCGGATAGTTATATCAACGTCACTGATCAGCTCATTGATAATTTCAATAAGCATTCTGACCTGATTTTCAGATTCCATAGGGCGTTCCTGCAGGAACAAATCGCATATGTGAGAAAACAGAAGAGTTCGGCTTTCTTCAGAATTATCCTCTGCAAGTGCCAGTAAATTTCTAATCCTGTCATCAAATTGTGCTTTTTTCTGCACCATTTGCCCTATGCCCCTTTGTATACCCGTCTTAACGAACTTCCATAATTTGAATAAAGGATCATATTTTCAGGCTGTTTGCACTAGCACCCAGACCGTAAAAAATTCAAATAAAGCCTTCTCCAACAACTAATATAACCGTTTATGATTCTCATATCCAGTGAAAGCTATGGTTAACGCCATAAAAATAAAAAATTTCCAGAAAATCAAGATTTTCTAATAATATTATGTATTCGGATTAAATAGTGATATATTATTTCATCCAAAGTATTTTTTACTTAGCTAAAATTACAAAATAAAAACCAGTGAAAGGCTTGCAAGAAGTAATATATGCACCAAATCAAGCTTGATAGCATCGATCTTAAAATTTTACAGATTTTACAGGAAGAGGGTAGAATTACCAATGTAAAACTTGCTGAAAGGGTCGGAATTACGGCACCACCTTGTCTGCGAAGGGTAAAGGCTCTTGAGGATGCCGGATATATCAAAGGCTATCATGCAGATTTAAATTCGGAGAATCTTGGATTTAATCTTGTTGTGTTTGCATTAGTGGGACTTCATAGTCAGGCTGAAACAGATCTTAGGGCCTTTGAAGAGCTTGTGGGCGGATGGCCAATGGTCCGTGAAGCTTATATGCTAAACGGGGAAATTGATTTTATTTTAAAAATAGTTGCGCGCGACCTAAATCATTTCCAGAAATTCTTAACTACACATCTGACGCCTGCTCCTAATGTTGAAAGCGTCAAAACATCTTTAAGTATTCGCTGCGGGAAGCATCGCCCTGGCGTGCCTTTTACACCTGATTCTGTTTTTGCTAAATAAAAAAGCCGCTTTAAAAAGCGGCTTAATTAAGAGTACTTTTCAGCATTGATCAGATAAATTCAATTTTGACGATTTCATAATATGTTTCGCCGCCAGGTGTTTTAACCTCTACTTCATCACCAAGATTACGGCCAATCAGGGCACGACCAATGGGTGAACTGTAGGAAATTTTCCCCGCACTGACATCAACTTCATCGACACCAACTATCTGGTATGTTGATTCTTTATCATTTTCATCAGTGATTGTTACTGTAGATGCAAATACCACTTTATTTCCAGAAAGATCTTTGGGATCAATCACCTCAGCACGACTCAGACTATCCTCAATCATCTGGATGCGACCTTCGATCATGCCTTGCTGTTCTTTAGCGGCATGATATTCAGCATTTTCAGAAAGGTCGCCATGAGCGCGGGCCTCTTCAATTGCTTTAATGATTGCAGGTCTTTCAGAATGTTTCAGGTTTTTTAATTCCTGTTCCAGTTTTGAGTGGCCTTCAATGGTCATTGGAACTTTATCTACCATTTCTTTTTTCTCTATTCCAAAAAAATTAATTCAGAAAAATAGTGGCACAGTTGTACGAAAGACACAATTGCGCTTTTTAAATTTCTGCTGTTTTAGTTTAAAAATTTAATCAATCACATATAAGACTGAAGGGGTTTAACTTCAAGTGAGGAAGATTTCAAGACTTTTATTGCTTCCATAGCTGAAATTGCTCCTCTAGAAGTTGTGTAATAAGGGATGTTTGCCTGAAGAGCTGTTCGCCTGAGTTCATAACTGTCTTTGATTGACTGAGCGCCTTCTGTGGTATTAAAAATCAAATCTATTTCATCATTTTTAATAGCATCAACAATATGGGGTCGTCCTTCCAGCACTTTATTGATGCGGGTTACATCAATGCCCTGCTCCTGTAAATACTCTGCCGTACCACCGGTGGCGATAACAGTATAACCCATGCCAATTAGCTCTCTAGCAGGTTCAACCATTTTTGCTTTGTCGCGGTTTTTGACCGAAATAAACACATTTCCTTTAAGGGGGAGGTGGGTTCCGGCAGCAATCTGAGACTTTAGGAATGCCTTGGCAAAAGTATCATCTAATCCGATCACTTCACCAGTTGAACGCATTTCAGGGCCAAGAAGAATATCAACACCAGGAAAACGGTTAAAGGGAAGGACAGCTTCCTTAACAGCAAAGTGTTTGGTGTGATAGCTTGGAATATCAAAATCTTTCAATTTTTCACCGGCCATCAATCGAGCGGCTATTTTTGCGATCGGCGCGCCGATGGCTTTGGCGACAAATGGAACAGTACGACTGGCTCTTGGGTTCACCTCAATCAGATAGACAACATCATCTTTTACGGCAAACTGGACATTCATCAGGCCCTTAACTTTAAGGGCGAGAGCGAGTTTAGTCGTTTGAGTTTCCAAATCTTCAATCACGCTGTCTTTAAGCGAATAAGGGGGGAGCGAACATGCGCTGTCTCCCGAATGGACACCCGCTTCTTCGATATGCTGCATGATTGCGGCAATATGAACTTCTTCACCGTCACACAAGGCATCAACATCAATTTCAGTTGCACCGCCAAGATATCGGTCAATCAATACCGGACTTTCCCATGATACCCGCACGGCTTCTTTCATATAGCGTTCAAGCGAAGCCCTGTCATAAACAATTTCCATAGCACGACCGCCAAGAACATAGGAGGGGCGGATCAATATAGGATAGCCGATACCCTCCGCAATTTTTACGGCCGCTTCGGTTGTTGTGGCCAGTCCGTTATCAGGTTGTTTAAGGCCAAGGCTATCAACGAGATCTTTAAATCTTTCGCGGTCTTCAGCCAGGTCAATCGAATCCGGTGAGGTGCCAAGAATGGGAATATTGGCATCCTGTAATGCATGGGACAATTTAAGGGGTGTCTGACCGCCAAATTGAACAATCACACCCACAACTTCACCATTTTCCTGTTCTTTTCTAATCAAGTCTATAACATTTTCTGCCGTTAAAGGCTCAAAATAAAGACGGTCTGATGTATCATAATCAGTGGATAC
>Ga0116152_10002892_pt1 | contig 13914 bp, 5 predicted proteins | sample AD_UKC119_MetaG_FD_89894 | JGI IMG/M metagenome (GOLD analysis project Ga0116152, IMG submission 89894) | Active sludge microbial communities of municipal wastewater-treating anaerobic digesters from Hong Kong - AD_UKC119_MetaG | ecosystem: Engineered > Bioreactor > Anaerobic > Digestate...
AGACACAAAAGAAGGGCTCTTTCGATCTTTGATGTTTCTTAAAAACTAATATTTTAATAGTTTCCAGCTATCTTAATCATAGGGAATAGAATATATGTTTGACAGAAGATTTGACAGAAAACAGGTCATATTTTAAAGGTATAAAGAGGGATTGTTTAAGAAAGAGGATTTTATAAACGTGAATATATAGGGGTTTTGAGGATTGTTTAAGGATTATCGAGAAGGGTTTAATGGGCTTGGGAAGCCGGTGCTCTGCCACTGAGCTACTCCCGCTTGAATAATTACTATATGTCAAGTTGACAAGTTTTTTTAAATGGCGAAGCCGATGGGATTTGAACCCACGCTCTCCGGCTTGACAGGCCGGCATGTTAACCGCTATACCACGGCTCCGCATGCAGAAACATGGTATCATAATCAGATTGTTTTCGCAAGGTATAAGTTTGATCACGAAACGCCCGGGAGAATTGCGAAAATAAAATTCACTATGATGAAGCAAGCGCGGGACAAATGTTATAGGTCTGCGGAGTCCGGCGGTTATATTCCCGTCCGGGTTATGAAATAAATCAATACGCCCTGCAGCAATAACAGCAAGGGGAAGCCGAACGTAAATTTGCCATGACGGGTTTTGTGCCGGAACAGATACATCCCCAGCCAGCCTCCTGCTGCCCCTCCGATGACTGCCCACAGAAAGAGCGTACGTTCCGGTATCCTGTATCGGCCGGCCCGGGCGCGTCGCTTGTCAATAAAGAAAAGCAGCAGACAGACGGTGTTGACAGCCAGCAAATAAATGAACCACATTTCATGATGAGTAATCCCAAACAACAAAGACGCCTTCTTTCTATCGATTGGTAATGCCAGGTAACGTTTATAAAATATGCTCCAGAGAGCTTGTTAAATTTTGCACAAGCTGATATTATTAGAATAAATAATATTACTATTATGTTAAGGTAATCGCTTAACGCGTTCGGAAATCAAACTCTTCGTATAGATATCAATACAATAACAGAATGTACTACTAAAAGGAGCGTGAAACCATGTCCGATATTATTAAATGGCAATACGAACAGAAAAAGATTACCGCTGAACAGGCCGCCGCCATGGTCAAATCCGGCGATCAGGTCGCTTATGGCGAGTTTACCATGTTTCCGCTGGCATTAGATGAAGCTTTGTCCAAACGTGTCAATGAACTGCAGGATGTCCGAGTCACCGGGGTATGTTATACCTCCCCGCCCCAGGTGGTGTTGGCTGATCCTAAAAGAGAACATTTTATCCTGACGGATCTCCATTTTGGGATCGTATCCCGTAAATTGCATGACCACAATCTGTGCAATTATATCCCCAATACGTATCACCAGGGGTCCCGGATCATTAAAAAGTATTACAACATCGACGTGGGTTTTTTCAGCGTCAGCAGCATGGATGCGCGCGGCTATTTCAATCTGGGTCCGTCCAACTCAATTACTCCGGCGATCATGGAAAAAACCAAGATCAAAATCGTGGAAGTAAACAACACTGTACCGGTGTGTCTGGGGGGCAACCAGGAATCAATCCATATTTCCCAAGTCGACTATGTGGTGGAAGGCAACAATATTCCGTTGCGCCAACTGACGCCAGCCATGCCTACGGAAAATGAACAAACCATCGCCAATTTGCTGATCAAGGAGATTGAAGACGGTGCCTGCCTGCAGCTGGGCATCGGCGGGCTGCCTAATGCTGTTGGGGCCCTGATCGCTGACAGTGATCTCAAAGACTTGGGCATTCATAGTGAAATGATGATGGACGCCTGCGTTGATCTCTATGACAAAGGGTTGATCACCGGTGCCAAAAAGACCATCGACAGGAACAAAATGGTCTACACCTTTGCCCTGGGCACCCAGAAGCTGTATGACTTTTTGGATAACAATCCGGTATGCGCCATTTATCCAGTCAACTATACCAATGATCCCCGGGTCATCGCGCTGAATGATAAGGTTGTCGCCATTAACAACGCCCTTGCCATAGACTTGTTTACCCAGGTGGCTTCAGAAAGCGTTCAAACCCGACAGGTATCCGGTACCGGCGGACAGCTTGATTTCATCATGGGCGCCTTTAATTCCCACGGCGGAAAGGGAATTATCTGTATAGACTCAACTTATACAGACAAGGAAGGCAACCTGCATTCCCGGATCATGCCGACTCTGGCCCCGGGAACCATCGTAACCCTGCCCCGCTCCCTGGTGCAGTATGTAGCCACGGAGTACGGAATCGAGCAGTTTAAAGGCAAATCCACCTACGAAAGGGCGGAAGGGTTGATTCGCCTGGCCCATCCCCAGTTCCGGGATGAACTGATCAAGGCCGCCGATGAAATGAAAATCTGGCGCAGAACCAACAAAATTGAATAACTTAAATTCCCCTCTAAAAGCAAGAACGTCCCCGCGGGGGCGTTCTTTTTTGCTCCTCCTGCAATAAAAGAATAATCAATGCATCGGCCGTTTGACCTGGATGTAAACATAGACCAGCACGGCCAGCATTCCTCCGATACATGCGAGCACCGTGTTGATGATAGCCGGATATTGCCCGGAAAATCCGGCCAAAGAAGTATGTTTGATATAGATGCCGATATATGCCCAAACGATTACCAGACCGTAGGCGATATCGCGGTTTATAATGGTGGTGGCCGCCCCAATCAACAAACCAACGATGATGATGATAATGGCCCAAACCGGTTCAGCAATCCCCCAACCGTTCCATTGCCAGCTAACCAACAGGGTGGTGGCATTGGCGATGGTGGCTACGGTGATCCAGCCAAAATAGACACTGAAAGGAAGTTTGATCAGGAACTTCTCCCGCCGGGTAAGCGTTTTCTGGCGAATCGTCTGCAGGATGGTTATCAAACACAGCAAAATGACGATCATCCATAACATGGAAAAAGCGATCATGTAATTGTGCCAGGAAAAAATCCAAGCCACATTGGCCAGGGAAGAGATACTGAAAATCAGTCCGGTCCTGGCCAGCAAAGCTTGATTGCGTGGGGCTTGCGGATCCCGGAACAGACCCATCTGATACAGACAATACAAGGCCAGTAAAAGATAAATCAGTCCCCAGATGGCAAAGGTACTCCCGGCCGGAGCGAATAGATTGGGATAGGAATCGGAAACCTGCCCGGTCGTGACGCCGTTGATGGGCAGGATATTGGCCAGGGCATTGACGATGATCATTGCCAGATACGTAACTAAAACCAGCATTTTTATGGATGTGACTTCTTTTTGATTGACCATTAAGCTTCCCTCCCTGAATAAACTTTCATCTTCTTTCAATATCTCTTGAAATCACTATATCCCATTTTATTTCCTAAAGAATAAAATACATGCTGTCCAACAAATAACGGCGCTGATACTTGTCCGCCATTTTTTTCAAAAAGGATTTTGTTTTCGGCAACCCTGTTTTACCCTGCTGATAATCATTGAGGATTTGAAAAAAGCTGGCCTTTTCTTTTTCACTGGCCACATCTTTGAAATATCCCCAGACATGCTGGGCAGCATTAATGGCGTGACCGGTCTCCAGCGGACTTTGCAGAGCATCTTCCAAAAGGGAATAAAACGCTGCGGCCGGATAATTGTTTTTATCGCGCAGCAACTGCCGGATCTGGGCGTAAGCCGATGGTGACCGTTCCAAAACAGTATATTTGTACGTGCTCCACTCTTGTTCCAGCTGCTTGATCTTTTTCTCCGCCAAGGTACAGTTTATGCACTTCAGGGCAGAAAGATTCTTGTCCTTCACCTCCAGCATGATATCCAGATCATTTCTGTTCAGGGTGTGATAAAAGCGCAGAAATTCATTGATATGAATGGTATCCGAGTGGGAACCGGGCTTCTTCCCCGGATTCTGCTGGGAATAATGGATTTTTTGCTGTCCGTCCCGGGGATGCCATGTAGGCCGGCATTGCTCAAGCCAATAGAACTGGTCTTTTTCACCGGCAGGAGGATGGATGGCATGATGAAGATTGTCAAAAATAACAGGTGCCCCCAGTTTCGTGCCGATTTCCAACACTTCCTCAATATTGTAGGAGCGCTCATCATTCTCCAGTACCAATCTACGTGTAATCGCCGAATCCAATTGACGGTAATGGGCAATAAATCGCTTGATCGCCTGTTTCTTGTCGTTGTACACGCCGCCAATGTGCAGGACAATTTTATGTTCCGAACCGGTTCCCAAACTTTCGAGCACTTGCGCGTGATAGGCCAGATCCTCTATTGCCCGGGCAACTACGCCTGCATCGGGCGAATTCAATACCGTATACTGCCCCGGGTGCATGGAAACCCGCATGCCGCTGTCATTAATTTTGGCTCCAATGGTTTGCAGCCGGGCTGTAAATATCTCTGGCCAGACCAGTGTATTGGCTGGGCTGGAGCCGAACGGTATCAGATCAGAGCTGATTCTGAAAAGCCTGATGCGGTTGGCCAGGTTATAATCGATGATTCTTTCCAGAGACTGCAGATTATGGCTGATTAGTTCAGCGAGCCTGCTCTCATTGACGTTTTTCAGCATACAAGTTTTCAGATCAGTATTCTGCACCCCAATGGTCAGACAAGCGTACCCTATGCTCACTCGTTACCTCCTTAAGTTTACGCAATCGGCGAACGCATCTATTGTTGCATAACATTTCTTATCAATCTGGCCAGCATGGTGGCTACTTCAGCGCGGGAAGCGGTACTTTGCGGATCAATACGCTGATCGTCGCGGCCGTTTATGATCCCGGCCTGATGCATTGATTCTATGGCATCCCGGGCATAATCGCTGATCTTTTCATCATCCACAAACGGCTTCTTGTCTATCGGATTTTTCAGGCCAAGCTGGGAAAAAGCAACGTAATTGGCCAGCATGACCGCCAACTGTTCCCGCGTTATCGCCTCATCCGGGGCAAACCGGTTATCACCGGTGCCCTTCACGATGCCTGTCTGTTGTGCCCAATCAATATAAGGAGCATAATAGCTATCCGGACTTACATCCTGGAAAGCAGACCCTTTGTACCTTTCGGAAGGTACATTACCAAGCCGTCCCAGAACCGTTACCAGCATGCCTCTGGTCATGGTCATGTCCGGACCAATTTGTCATGATCGATGCCGGCAAACAGTTTTCTGGCCCCCACAAAGAGGATATCATCCCTGCCCCAGTGATGTTGAATGTCATTAAAGGAGGGCTTATTTTCCTGCAATTTTATAGTCATCGGTTCGCTGGCAGAAATGATCATCTGTCCGTTGCCAAGCAAGGCCATCGGGATAATCTCCTCGCGTCCGTCGGGATAAACCCTGATCGCTACCGTTTCCGGGCTGGCGTTTTCAGCCGGCACCACAACGTTGACTCTTCCGCCCGCGGCAGACAACACTTGATTGTCAGTTTTGATACTAAATAAGCGAACTCCTTGTTTTACTTCCGAAGTGATACTGATGCCTTTGGCATCCGTAGCTGTACCCGATCCGGAATGAGAACCGCTCTCCTGGGGGGGTGTCTGCAGACTGTTGCTGATCGTTACCGTATAGTTATCGGTGACTGTACCATCAGCTGAAGTTACAGTTATGGTAATCGTATTGATACCGTGATGCAGATCGACCACCGCGCTGCCTAAATCAGTCGGCCGCCCATTGACTTTGATGACAGCATCCGGATCTTGCGCTGCGATATTGATGAAAGTGGCGGTCAGATTTTCCGTTTCATAATAATACTCCTTCTGCCCCTCCACCAACTGCAGTGGTATCCCTTGCATGAAATGAGATGCCAGGCCGGTATTTTCCTCTTCCTCTTTGTTCACATCGGCGTAGGTAACCATTACCGCTGCTCCCTCACGGTCAAAGGTAAAGACTGACTGGGAGGATTCTTCTCCGGCCAGATTGAGGAGACCGGCTCCCAACAGAAAACGGTTATAGCTGCGTTTAGTGTCAATGATGCGGCCGTTTTTATCCAACAGGCTGACGATCAGATTGCCGCTATGACGGCTGGCCAGGGCATTGTTCTTTAAATCGACCAGCACCGTGGAAGACCCCTCTTCACAGTGCAGTTGGGTAGACAAGGTCACCGGCTGATAATCATTGCGAACCAGCAGACTTTCAAAAAGTACTGTAGAAATATTATTATGGCGATAGTATTCGATCAGTTCCAGATTAGCCGCTGTGTCACCGGTAAGAAGCGTTTCTTCCGCCCAGGCCTTGACAAAGATCTGCACGCCGTTTTCCGGAATCTCATTGCCCAGCATCACATGTCCGGCAATATCAAAGATAAATTGTCGGGTATAAGCGCCGGCATCAATCAGGGCAAAATCATCCGGATCTACGCTGAAGGGAACTCCCTCTTCCTGACCGTTTACCATCTGCAGCAGATGGGTACATTCCGGGTCGCTGAACAGTCCTATTTTGACATTGCGCGAGCTTCCTGCCAAGGCTGCTCCATTGTTGTACAGCGTCACCTGGACAACCCTCTGGCCGTTTGCTTCCCCGACAATTTTTGTGTTGGCTATGCCTACATCCGGTACATCCAGATACAAGGTGTCGGCAATCGTATATTGCTTGCCCAAGGTCGGCATCATGCTGCTGAAATGGGCCGTGATGTTGTAGTCCGGATTGATGACCTGAGCGGTCGGAATATCATAAGTGGCGGTTAGTGTAATGCTTTCATTGGGCAACAAAAACAGTCCCTGATTAAACTCGGTGATATTATTCCCGATTTGGATGGTTATATTATCAATTGGCTGTACGCCCGCATTGAACAGGGTAAACTGAACCGGTATCCGTAAGCCCGGTTGGATGGTACGATAGTCTACCGCTACCTGATTGACCGACATTTTATTTTCATAGACTGCAGTAGCCGTATACAGATCAGAGCGGGCCACCGGAAGATAAATGATCTGCTCGGTTCTCTCTCCGTTTACTTCTATAGGGATTTTATGTTCCCGGTAACCATTATCGTAATTGGTGCCCAGAATTACTGCCTTGACCGTATCCTGATCCACACACCGGGCATCAAAATGATCGATCAAGGTAAAATCGCTCATCGTTGCTACATCCAAGGCCGAGGTGATAAATATTTTTCCGTTTTCTTTAATGAACTTGACCGCCTTCAGCGAATCTTTGTCTGCTTTGACAGTATCTCCTTCGGTGGTTGCAGTATTCGCCGGCTCTTTCCATAAAATAGACAGTTGATCAATTGTTGGGGCATTCTTGCTGAATTTAAAACGGGAACTGATATTCACATTGGAATGGTTGTTAACGCTGCTGATACTGTCAATAAAATCCGGATAAATCGAGCCGTAGCGGTCAAAGGCACACAGGCGGATATCGTTGCGGCTGACTCCATCAGCATCATGAATGCTGTACCAGCCAAGTACGAAGCGCTCGATATCATCATCAAAAGTGACGGCGGTCAGCTGGGGGTTTTCATCCAAAAAGGCATCGTTGGTCACGCGTACGTTTTTCCCCAATGCTCCTTCCGGTTCAATGACTGCATAGATGATTTCCATGCCGCTGCTAACTTTTTTGCCATCATCGGAAACAGTGAGCAGATGGTCACTTCCTGCCGTATCTGCAGACGTATCCAAGGAATAGGTCAGCGCTGCCGTACTGTCCTCCAGCATGGCAGCTTCAAGGGCTTTCACCGCGCCGCTGCTGCCGTTGTACAGCGTCTTGGTCTCACTCCACGTCTTTTTTTCCCGATCATACATCCGGTAAAGGATATTATCGGCACCGTTGAATTCCAAAGGATGGTCGGCATCTGCCGCATACACGCTGCGCCAGGCAACCAGCACCCGGCTGTCATTTACCGCTACTGTTGGCGCCATATCCGGGGTACTGTTCTGGCTGAGCCGGGTCGTCACCCATTGACGGTTTTCGTAAACTGACGCCACTACTTCGGTGCCGTTGCTCAACAAAGCGATGTCGGCGTTGCTGATTTCCTGCCCTGCTTCCCGGGGAATGGTTTCGCTCTGGGTGACCCACGTCGCAGCCGCAAAATCGTCATCGCCCGCCAGTTGCAGCTGGGAGTCGCCGAAGCTGGTCATCTCCGCCGCAAGCGGAACTCCTTGCGGATATTGGCCATCTTGGAGGCTGCTCCAGTATACCCGGGTGTTTTCGATCTCTTGACTGTCCCCGTCGTAAACGTAGACCAGTATCTGACCGTCATCAGAGAACAGCGGATTGGCAAAGGGATACGTATTGGTCTGCAAACTATCCACGCCGTTTTCCTCATCCAGTGATTGCTGTACAAATTCCTGTGAAGACGCCCAGGAACGCTGGAATTGCTGCAAATAATCTCGATCTTCCAGGGTTGATTGAGCGGAGATGGGATACAGGCTCAAATCCTCCGGCATCATAGCATTGGGAATCGCCAGCCGATCGAGATTGTCATTGGAGCCCTTGCCGATCTTTTCCCAGGTAGTCTGGATTTTTTCCCAATCGTTATAGGTTGCTCCGGCAATTTTAAAGTTTCTGGAGGTCAATATATAGGTTTCCGATACAAACAGGAATTTGGCATCCGCCTCGATGCCAATCTGTCCGTTGACGGTCAGACTTTGTCCGTTTTTCTTGGTTTTGGCATAGGGCTGGTTCAGCCAGGCAAATTGCGCATCCAGGGAAATTCGGCCAAACAAGCCTATTTTCAAGGCTACTACCGAGTAATCAAAGCCGACTCCGGCAAATGCCTTGAAATATGCATAGATACGCAGCGTCGTCAGGTAGTCATTGACGGCATCCTGGTCATAGGTTTTCTTGATGATTTCTCCTCGCTGTACGGCCGCTTTGAAAATCACTTCCGCACTGGCCCCGACCCCAAGTTGAGCCGTTACCGGAATGGGCCCCACCATGGTATTGTAATTCCAGGTGTAGTCGAGGCCCGCACCGGCGTTGAAACCTCCATTAAGAACAAGTACTTCCCATTTTCCGTGGTCAAAATTATAAAACACCTCGGCTTCCATATACCCACCAAAGACGAAAGAAAAATCTTTCTCGGAAAAGCTTTTTCCGGAACGATTCTTGTCCAGGGTTGCCTTTTGTTCGGTGATATATTTCTTTTTCATGATATCCATGGCGTCGGTAAAACCAGGGGTATATTCCAGTTCACTGCCGGTTTGGGGGTCTTCCGTGGCCAGCCCCCCCAAATTGAGGGCGATCAGAGCAACATAAACAGTCGGATCGGCAGTAGGCGCGATGACCATCTGGAAAAATTCCCCCAGACTTCCTGTTCCCTGCTGGCTGAGATGTGATAATCCGGCCCCGATCATTTCATCCGCCAAACTCAAGCTGCCGGCCTCGGCCTTGGCATTGGCTGACATGGCCTGCAGAGTGATGACCAGGCTGTCACTGTCAATGGCTTTGGGTACATCCAGCATGTTGGCCGCCCGAAAAGTCATTTCTTGATTGATGTAACGGGTCGAGCCGGAATGACTGTAAATCAAATGCAGGTCCTGGACCGGCTCGCTCCATTCTGTAACCGTAGCCCGGTCAAGCGTAAATGTATTGGTTGAACTGACCATGTCGGTAAATGGATATTCATCCGTTGTATGGGTCTGATTGTTGAATGCCATTCCATACCTGTCTTGAAAATACAACTGGCGATCCTCAGACGGGTCATCTTTGCTGTCTCCCCACCACAACACCGTTGTATTCAATATGACCTTGTCATGGGTGTCACTGGGACCGATTTTTCCTTTGAATTTGCGTACATCAATGCGGCGATCTCTTTCCGTTTCATATGTAATCGTCTGAGCAGCGATAAATGGTTTGTATTTCTCCCCTTCGCCCACCATTTCCAGAGAAACAATGCCTGCACCAGACATCACTACTTCTTCACTGCTCATATTGCCGTCCAGATTGATGATCTGCGGATAATACTCATCGTTCGGAAAATGCAACAAATAAATAAAATTGAGTTTATCCGCTCCGGTTAATACCTCGTCGCTGGATTCATGCCAAAATTGACTGGTGTTCATGCGCACGATGATCTTGCCGTCCTGGTCTGTCGTGATGGTTTGGGATTGATCTCCCGGCAATTTGTTCAACAGCGCAGTCGGACAATAACGGTCATTTTTGTAAACTCCGCCATTCAAGAATACTTCTCCGTGATAGGGGGTTCCATCCGGTTTTCTTACATACAGCTCTACCGTTGCACATTCCCGCAGTTTAAATAGATTCAGCGGATACATTGCCATTTGGGTTGAGTCCTTTTCGGAAGAAAGCAGTCCTTTGTACAAGGTCCCCATATAGATCCGGTCTTCGACAGCAGACTCCAGATAAATTTCACCGGCGATACCGCTTGCTTCATACAGCGCCAGTTCTCCTCTGGCATTGGTCGTAACGACGCGTTGTTCTCCGTTGCCGTTGACGTATGTCAAAGTAGTTTCGGCCTGCGGCAGGATTTGGAACAAATAAAGCTTGTCCTGCAGCGTTTCCACCGCCACATCCAAGGTTCTTTGCAAACCGGTGGCAACGTGGGTTACCGTTAGCCGTGTATTGCCGTCATGCAGCCCGGACAGGGCAAATTTTGTTTCCGGCCGGTATGAAGAATAAATCAATTCTTCAATGTTCCGATAATAGCCACCCTGTTGGTAATTCAGGCTGCCGATGCGGCTATCGCTGGAATGCCACTGGATCTGGTCGCTGATCTGCCCCCAACCATGGTCACCGAAGTTTATGGAAGCCTCGTTGCGCAGCTTTATATCGCGTTTGAGCGCCAGGATTTCCTCGCTGCTCATGGCACTTATGGCGGGAAGGTTGCTCATGGTAAAAGTGGTTCCCGGAGCTGCCCCGTCAATCCATATATGCAATGCATCCTGGCTGTACACATGCAACACAAAAGAATCATACGACCAGGCTGAATCCCCTTTATTCCTGACTTTTACAGCTACCGTATAAAGATCTTTAAATCCGCCGTCTACCGTTTGGATCACCAGATCATACGAGCCTCCGCTGGAGTCTGTGCCGGTCTGGGTGTAGAACGGTGTCTTTCCGTCATTTTTGCTTATTTCCAGGACAAATTCCGCTGCATTGACCTCGTCGAAGTTTTCCAGCGTCCAACTGATGGGAACGCTGGGGGTGCGGTCGCTAATAAAGTATTTGTCCAGTTTTCCCAGTCGGACCACGGCAGGTTTGGCCGCCACTGACAGGTAAGCAGCTGCCGTTAAGGTCTGGGCAGCATCATAGGGATGGGGTGCGGTGATCGTGATGATATAACTGTATCTGCCCATCGCGGAAATATTGCCAACATAGGCAGCTGGAATCGTACATCCGGAAACGGGGTTTTCCTGGGTGGAAGTAACGGTGCTGCGGTAGACGGAATCGCCTTTTCGCAACGATCCTCCACGATAATCAGCCATACTGACGTCCACATCAAAAACCGTACTTCCGCCTGCCTCAGCATTTTTGCCGGTCAGGTTGGATGTCCAGCGCACCTGGACATCTTCTCCCTGCTTGATGGTTATGGCATTCATCTGCTCAGGAATCACCAGGAAAGGGGTCAGACCTGCTTTGACGATAACCGTGCGACTGTTCAGCGAGACCTGTTTGCCAGCTGCCTGTCCGTTTAAAGCGGTAAGGGTAAAGGTTACGCTGCCCGGAGTACCGGTCAGCGTAATCCTGCCGTCATTTGTAATTCCGGCAATGGCTTCATCACTGCTGGACCAGACGAAATCATCTGCCCCCTGATAAGTAGCCGCTGTATTGGCAACGCTGTAGTTTAAATTCCAGACGTTTGCCTGATCTGCAAAAAGATTTCCATCGGCCGGAAAGTTGTCGCTGATGGTCAAATCATCATCGGTCAGAAAAACAACCGGCTCTACGGTATAGACAGCATAGGTGCCGACCAGCAGCTGATGGTTGGTACTGCTGTGGATGACCGGATCAAGATAGAATTCGACCACGCCGGACCGGGTCACGGCACTGTCATTGAACGCTGGCACAAAACTGCCCACCAGTTTGGTGGGGGTTATATCATTGTCGGCATAAAGGTCAATTTTTGTGGCCCCTCCGTCGAGGGAGGCGTAAATGCTGGGAACCCGGTATTTATTAACGGTTTCATCGTAATTGACACCGGCCTCGCTGACCAGCCAGTTGGTCACATCCTGGTTATCATTTAAATCAATTTCTACCTGACAAACTGAAACTCCGTTTTCTGCAGTCACCAGGCTGGCCGATGCTTTTTTAAACGTATCCAGCTTGTACTGAGGCTGAATGATGTTCTTGAAGGTAACACTTTCCATCACACTGTCAGACGAAGGTACTTGCAGGTTTCCGGCCAAATCTTTGGCACCCCGGGGTTCGGAAATGCGCAGATCAGGATCATCAATCTGTTTGACCGGGTAAAGGAAGGTTGCACTTGTCACTCCATGGCTGCCAGCTTCAATCGGCGTAAGGGTCATCCCGTTGGCTTGCAGGGTAGCTTCGGACACATCAACCGGCTCGGAATAAGTCACGCAAATCGGGATCGATTGTCCGTAAGCAAAGGTCTTGCCTACATCCCACGGCTTGCTGTCGATCCGGAAAAAATCCTTGACGCAGGGATTCTTTGTATCGATAAACCGAAGCGATAATCCCACTTTGGCGGTTACATTGCAATGATCCCAGGGATTGGTATGATTGTGCCCGAAGTAAACATCTAGCTGGTTATCGTTGTCGTAAATCAATTCATCATAGACATCATCATCCAGCGCAATGGTTCCGAAATGATCAATTATGCTGTTGACTGATTTGATGGTTAGCACGTCGCCAAAATATTTTCCAAAAATGGCGGGCCGGAATTCATAAGCGGAGGTATTGCCGGGTGAACCGACAAATGGCGTCCCCCCGGACAGTTGAACCTCGATTTCATTAAACACTTTTTGGGTGAACAATTCGTTTTTGAGGACATTGCGGTCGTAGGCAAAGGATACCGTGGAGCCGTAATCCAAAGCAAGGTAGCCGGGTGGACTGTCATTTAGAAAAGGGTCATTGATGGGCAAAAAGGTATAATTGCTGTTTATTTTAATGACTTTCTCGATCAATCGCTTGCCTTCCTGAAAGGTAACGTTGTGCGGGTTGTAAAATTGCACCAGGAAGCTGCGCTGGCCTTCAAAGGGAAGGTGGCGCCAGGCGATGGAATCGTTAATTCGCAAAGTTATTTTTTGGGTGATTGCTGTGCTCTTGGCGGGAAATGTAACGGTTCCGGTGCGGTTGCCAGTGAATTCATAGGCAAATTCGGCGCTGCCTTGCAGCAGTCGATAATCAAAGCTGATGTCATAATCAGGCACCTGCGTCAATGCATTTCCCTGACGATCCTTGAGTCTTGCTGTGATGGTCTGCTCACCGCTGTTATTGTCATAGATCAGGGGGCTGGCATCGACTTCGACATAGATGCTCTGGTCAATGCCGGAGGGAAAAACCAGGGAAGAGGATTCTGTTGCCATCGGCACAATCCCCTGTGGATAAATTTTAATTCCCTCCGTCGCAATCTGCTGATGCAAGGAAGACAGGGTTTGCTGATGCTCTTTATCCAGATTTACATCATTAAAATAGGTATTTTTGATGCGTTGAATTTCATATTCAATGGCAATCATGGTTTTGAGATCACGCAAGGTGATTGAAGTCCCATCTACCGTGGCGGCTTCATCAAGATTTACCTCCGGGCTGTTGATCAGTTTCCAGATCTCGTCCAAGGTCATTGCCTGACCACGCCAATTTATCACTGTCGCTAGATCTTGTTGGCTGTCACTGTCGTCCCATAAATCCAACTCTTCCAGCACCTGTCGGGCAGCCTCAGGCGTTGTTGCCTCTCCTTGAACTGTCTGCAGCGATTGAAGAATATTTTGATTAGAATTCAGAGAATTTTCTTTGGTTGTATTAATATCTGCCCAGGCAGTCAAAGAACAGGTATTGATCAGCAACATTATCATAACCAGCCAAGCAGCCAACTTCATGCCGG
>Ga0116152_10002893_pt1 | contig 13914 bp, 13 predicted proteins | sample AD_UKC119_MetaG_FD_89894 | JGI IMG/M metagenome (GOLD analysis project Ga0116152, IMG submission 89894) | Active sludge microbial communities of municipal wastewater-treating anaerobic digesters from Hong Kong - AD_UKC119_MetaG | ecosystem: Engineered > Bioreactor > Anaerobic > Digestate...
GCGGTCGCCGCGGACGCGCCCCAGAGCGCCCATCACACGCAGGATACGGACGCCGCGTCCAGCCGCCTCAGATATTCAGGAAACGACACGCCGGTTGACCCTGAGCAGACACGCACGGATGGTGATGCAGACGCGCCGGACGCCGGCGCCGCTGTGCAGCAGGCTGCCACAGCGAACGTCACGCCTGCCTCATCCGATGCCACCGACAGGGTCGGTCCGCGGCCGGAGCAGATTGCCGATGCCGGGGCCGCGCAAGTCGCGACGGGGTCCGACGCGACCCGAACCGGCGCGGGCGTAGCGACGCCCTCCCCTGCGCAGCAGGTCGGCTCGACGGAGCCCGCACGCCGGGCAGGCGCCGGGACGAGAGCAGACGCCGGGAAGAACAACTCCGGGACCGCGGACCAGCCGGCCGGGACCGGCACGTCGTCAGTCGACGCTTCGTCCGCACCCGTACAGGCCGGGCACGATTCGCTCCAGGCACTGGCCGGACAGGCGGCGACTACGGTTCCTCCGGCAAAGCCGGGCACGCAGTCCCAGCAGGATGGACGTGAGGCCAATGTCTCTTCGGCACAGGGCGTCGCAGCGCCTGGCAAGGCCCCGAACACCCAGCAGGCCCCCCGGGCAGTGGCACGCACAATTCTGGCCGAGAAAGCCGATGACATCGCCGGCACGGATGGAGCAAAAGCCCCATCGGCTGCCGCCAGAGGCTTTGAGACGGCCCTCAACGCTGTGACGCGATCCGATTCCGACCCGTCCGCGGCGGCAGCGCTCGCCACGGCCTCCCCTGCCCCGGCCGCTCCGGCCGCAACTGTTGTAACGCCGGTTGCGCAGGCGCCGCTTTCCATGGTGCCGGCCCACGCCCTCGTGACCGCCACACCGGCAGACGTCACCACACTGATCAATGACCACATGGCCTCATCGCCGGACCGGTCGGACCGGATCGTCGTGCAGCTCGACCCGCCCGAACTCGGCCGCATCTCGATCGATTTCCGGTTTGACGGCCAGGGCCTCCAGCATGTCACCATCACCGGTGAACGGCCGGAAGCCCTGCAGCAACTCCGCCTGATGCACCACGATCTCGTGCAGACGCTCGAGCGCAACGGCCTGTCCGGCGACAGCATGAGCTACCAGCAGCAGAGCGCCGGTCACCAGAACCCGCAGGGCAACCAGCCCCGCGCCTCGGCGGCCGCCAGCGCGCCGTCCGTACTTACCGATGCCGAGGCGGATGCCCCGGCGATTGTGCCACCGCGTAAGCCCCAGCAAACTGCAATGTCAGGCTCCGGCCTCGACATCCGACTCTGAGAGCAGGATCCATGTCGACCGTCACATCCGCTACGAACACCGACACGTCCACAACCAACGGCGTGGCTTCAACTGCGACGCAGGCGAATATCGGCGAGGAGTTCAACAGCTTCATCCAGCTGCTGACGGCGCAGGTTCAGAACCAGGACCCGCTGTCGCCGATGGACTCCACGCAGTTCGTCGAACAGCTCGCCACCTTCTCGACGCTTGAACAGCAGGTGCGCTCCAACGACACGCTGGAGTCCATCGCATCGATGATCAGCGACCTGCATTCGATTGCGGCGACCGACTGGCTTGGCCAGAATGTCTCCGTCGAGTCCTCGTGGGTGCCGTATCAGAGCGAGCCGGTGAACTACACCGTGGACTTCCCCGAGAGCATCTCGAAAGCCGTGCTCAACATCCAGGACTCGCAGGGCAATGTGGTGTTGACGGAGAACCTAGACATGTCCGCCGACAGTTTCTCCTGGGACGGACATACGGACGCCGGCGGAACGTCACCGGATGGCATCTACCAGTTCGGCATCGATCTCTACCAGAGCGGCACCTATGTCGGCACGGTCGCGCCCCGCGTCCTGACGACGGTCACCGGTGTCGGCAATGAGAACGGCACGCTGAAATTCGGAACCACGTCCAACCTGACGACGGATCTCGGCAACATCCGGAAAGAGTAGGAATTTCCAGGCGTTGGTGCAGGCCGGATCAGAGATCCTGCTTGCCCATATCGACGATCAGGACATTTTCGACACCTTCCGGAAGAACATTTTTCAGGTTCATCAGGATCATGGTGCGCATCGTCTCATAGCTTTCCACATTGCCGAGCGTACGCATCGTATCGCCATGGCTGCTGAGCTCGATCAGGGTGGTGTTGATATTGTCGCGCACCTTCGGTTCCATCGAGAAGAGCTTGCCGGAGATGTTTGAGTCGACTTCGAGGTTGATGTTGAGGATGACGAGGCTCTCGACGCGGTCTTCGCCCATCAGTGGAATGACGAATTCGCGGGAGAACTTGAAATAGGTTACGTCGCCGGAGCTGGCGCCACCGCCACTGTCTCCGTGCCCCCCTCCCCCGCCGTGCGAGGAGGCTTCCTTTTTCTTCTTTTCCTTTTTTTCGTGGCCGGAGTCCTTTTCTCCGTGGCCACTCTCGCCGCCGGACTCATGTGAGGCAGCGGCTTCATGTCCACCACCGGCCGGTTTGGAAGATCCGCCCGAGCCACTCTTGAGGAAATTGCCCGCAATTCCCCCGACGACGATACAGACGACAGCAACAACGGCAGCGATGATGTTCTTCATGTCTCCGCTCCTAGAATGGGAGGACCTTGTCGATCACTTTCGGAATGGCCCGGCGCCCCTGCATGCCGGTTGTGTCTCCCTGGTTCACATAGGAGAGCTGGGCGTCCGCGATCTTGTCGTAGGTCACGGTGTTGGTCCGCGTGATATCCTGGGCGCGGATGACGCCGGAGACGCTGAGATAGCGGACTTCATTGCTGACCCGCGTCTGCTGGTATCCCTGGATGATCAGGTTGCCGTTCGGCTCGAGGCCGACAACCCGCGCAGCGAGCGTGAAAGTGATCTTCTCGGCCCGGTTCACGGCGCCGCTGCCTGAAAGGTCCGAATTGCGCGTATAGTCGATGCCGGGCGACAGGCTCGCCGATCCCGGCAGGGCCCGGTTGACCACTTCCGGAAGACCAAGCAGCGCATCGACGTTCATGTTCTCGCTCGATCCGCGCGAACGCGACAGCGAGCTGTTGAGGCTTGCCTTGTCGTCCATTTCTACGATTACGGTCAGCAGGTCGCCGACAGCCTTGGCGCGCCGCATGCTGAGCAACGCGTTCGGCGAGGTGGCCCACAGCGATGGGTTGGGTTCGCCGTCCGTGCCGGACGACAGCTCCGTCACGGGCTGGGTCCACTGTGCATAGGGCATCGGCGGCGGCGCCATTTCCTGCGCCTGCGGCTGGCTGGCACAGGCTGTCACGGCCCCGGCGAGAAGTGTCGTGTAGAAGAAGCTTTTCATTGTGCCAGTACCCATCCGCTTTCCTGCACGACGCCCTGAACAGTCTGTTTGGACGACTGGTTGAGCACCGTAACCGTCTCATTCAGCCCGGCCTCGCCAAGCGCACGACCGGTCGTCGTGATTTCCAGCGCGCCATTGATGTATTTCAGCGTCACGACCTGGTTGCGCTTCACCAGCATCGGCGCCCGCGTGTTGTCCGGCGTAATCGCCTGGCCCTTGTAGACGGTGCGTCGCACCTCCTGGCCGATCAGCGGGTTTTCAGCGGAGACGGTGTCGCCCTCTTCCGTCGTGACATTTGCTAGGGTGACGCGGTCGCCGGCGCGGATCACGTCCGATGCTATGACGGCCGAAGCGTCGGCTGAGAGCGCGATGGCACCCACTGCAAGTGCTGCAAGCAAGCTCATGGCGCTACCTCAACCGCGTTGTGGCCGCGAGCATCTCGTCGGATGCCGTGATCACTTTGGAATTGAGTTCGTAACCGCGCTGGGCCTCGATCAGGTCTGAAATTTCCTTGACCACGTCGACCCCGGAATCTTCGAGGAAGCCCTGGCGGATATAGCCTGCCCCTTCCGTGCCCGGCACGACCTGCGACGGCGTTCCGGACGCCTCGGTCGCCCTGAACAGATTGTCGCCGAGCGCTTCGAGGCCCTTTTCGTTGACGAACCGGGTCAGCGACAAGGTGCCGATGGACTGGCCGGCCTGGCCGTCGGCGAAATAGGCCACCACTTCGCCATCCCGGCTGATGGTGATCTTCTGCGCATTGTCAGGAATGGTGATGCCGTCGGCCAGCGGATAGCCGTCCATGGTCACCATCTGGCCGTCGACACTGCGATTGAACTTGCCGTCCCTTGTGTACGCCGACTCGCCCGAGGGCAGCGTGACTTCGAAGAAGCCGGCGCCGTCGATGGCGAGATCCAGTTCCGAGTTCGTCTGGCGCAGGGATCCCTGCGTAATTTCCATTGAGACGGTGGACGGACGCACGCCCGTGCCGATCTGAATCCCCGCCGGCACGGTCGTGCCCACCTGGGAGGTGAGTGTCCCCGGCGTCAGGTATTGCTGGTACATGAGGTCCGAAAACTCGGCGACGCGCGGACGATAGGCCGCGGTGCTCATGTTGGCGATGTTGTTGGAAATGACGTCGACCCGCAGCTGCTGCGCCGCCATCCCTGTTGCTGCAATCTGTAAGGACTTCACGCGTTTCTCCTTCCTGGATTTTCCGCTTCCTGAAATTTACGCTCCCATCACTCACGTACCGCCGAGATCAACTGGCCGATCCGGGAATCCTCCCGTTCGAGTACGGTCTGGCCGGCTTCATAGGCCCTCTGGACATCGATCATCCGCGCCATTTCCAGCACGGGCGAGACATTCGATTGCTCGAGCGCACCCTGCACGATCGACGGATCGGAAATGTCCGTGTACCCGTCCGGCGCCGAGAAGTAGGTGTTCGAATCGCGCAGCAGGTCGCCATTGGGCGTCACCACACCGATCTGCCCGAACTGGTCCGGACCGGACGAGAGTATGCCGTCCGCCGATATCGTCACGCTGGATATTTCCGGAGGGATCGTGATCGGCGAGCCGCCCACGCCCATGACCGAATTGCCCATGGCGTCGACCAGGGTGCCATCGCCTGACAGCTGAAAGTGCCCTGCCCGTGTCAGGCGCGGCCCCTGCGGCGTCTGAACCGTGAAATAGCCATCGCCCTGGATGGCGAGATCGAACTGCCCGCCGGTCAGCTTCAACGCGCCCTGCTGCAGTTCGAAGGCATGCCCGGCAAGCCCGCCCATGGACAGCCCGCCATCCTCGCCCGTGTTCGCAAGGAATTCGGCGAAGACCGCGCGGTCGGACTTGTAGCCGGTTGTGCTGGAGTTCGCGAGATTGTTCGCGACCACCTGCATTTCATCCATCAGGCCCTGCTGGCGCGTGAGCGCGGCATAAACGGCGTTTGACATCAGTGGAATCCTCCTGATTCCGGCGCTTGCGCGCTTGCAATCTCGAGCGGCGGGCTCGCTTCTGCGTCGCTGACGGACCGGCGAAGCGCTTCGATCCGTTGCACGCGGCGCACATGATCCTCGCCCGTCAGATGCCGGGCCGCCTGATAGAAGCCCGCCGAGACGATCCAGTGGCCGCTCGCGGCGTCCTCCTCGATCAGCGCAAGGATGGTTTCCGGATCTTTCGGCAGCCGTGCCTCGAATTCTGCGAGCTTGCTGCGATCGTCGCTCCTGACGGCGCTCAGCGCCGCGAGGCGGTTCAGCGCCTCGTCGTGCGGATGGTGATCGGCCATGCTGTATACAGCGCCATAAGACCCGCGCCGGAAGGCGAGGCCCGCGACCCGTTCCGCGACCGGCGCATCCAGGTCCGCTTCTGCCGCGATCTTCTCGGCCAGCGCACTGAAGCCGAAATCGACGGCCCGGCCCGCGGCGAGATTGTAGAGGTGCGCACGTTCCGGAACGTCGTCGAGAATGGCCGGTCCGCCGGCCAGAAGCCCGATTGCGGCAAGGTTGCGGATGGATTCCGCGCTGCCGAGATCCCGCTGCAGGCTCGCGACCAGCTGGCGCTTCACTTCCGCCTGCCCCGCGCTGTTCTGAAGCGCCGGCGTGGCGGCGAGCTCGATGATCGGATCATACCTGGACCGCTCGCTGAGCTCGCGCAGGGCAAACTCGATGCTGGTCCCAAGGCTTGCGTCGCCGCTTCCAGTCTGGCCGAACTTGCGCATCAGCTCGCTGAGCAGCACGTCCTCGCGCACCGGGTCGAGCGGGGCATTCTGGTCAAGCAAGGCCGCCAGCGCCTGATCCTGGAATTGCGGATGGTCCAGATAGCCATGAACCTTCTCGCCGGCCGCCCGGTTGCCATCCTCGAACTCGACCAGCGCCTTGATGAACTGGAGGTCCTGCGACGCCGACATCTGCTCTTCGGTGAAGTCGGCGATCATGCGCCGCGCCATCGTTTTCTGGCCGGCCCGTACGAGCTCCGGAATGATGATCCCGGCAAGGTCGACCCGGAGGTGGAGGGGAAGCTTGCGGAAGTCGGTCACAAAATCGTTCAGCGTCACGGCGCCGCTGGCGTCCCCGGCGGCAAGCTGGGCTGCGGCGAGCCAGATCCCGTCCTCGGGCACGCAGGAGGCCTGCGCCTGGAAGACCTCGACATCCGGCACGCGCCGCCGCTCAAGCATGACGGCGAGGTTCTGCAGGACCTCCGCTTCCGGACTGTGCAGCTGTTTCAGCTCCATCAGCGCTTCGGAATACATGCCCAGCGTGATGTACGCCTTTGGCAGCGCGAGGCCGTTCTCGCCTTCGTCCGTGCCATCGCCGTTCCGGAAGGCGTAGATATCCTGATACTGATGGAACTCGGCATAGTGTTCGAAATCGAGCGTGCCCGCGGCGGCGCAGGCGGGCTTCACAGGGTCGGGCTTGACGCTTGCTGCGCGTTGCGGGACCGGTTCCACGGCAGCAGCAGGTGCCGGAGGCGCGTCGCCATGGCTGACCTCCTGCGCGGGCGGTTTCTCGGGTGCGCCCTTCGGCGCAACCGGGGTCAGCAGGCCTTCGTCAAGGGCATCGCGCACGAACGACTCGAGTTCGGTGGACAGGTCCTCCGGCGGCGCGCTGCGCTTCGCCTCGTTCCCCTCCCCTTCACGCGCAAAAGCCTGGGGAACCAGGCAGAGGCTGAGGGCCAGGATGCACGGCAAGCGTCTCATGCGGCGCGTTTCAGCTCCCGAATGGCCTGCTCGACTTCATCGAAGGTCGGCCTGAGTCGGGACGGCGCATGGCGCCGCGCCACTTCCACGCAGATATTGACCGGGTTGTGGTGCAGGTTCGAGATCAGGATCTCGCCAATCGTCGCATAGAAGAAGTGCTCTTCCGTCCGGATGTCCTTCACCTTCTTTGCAAACGGGCCGACGATGCCGTAGGCGAGGAACACGCCCATGAACGTACCGACAAGCGCGCCGCCGATCATGCCGCCAAGGATCTCCGGCGGCTTATCGATGGCGGCCATGGTCTTGATCACGCCAAGAACGGCCGCGACGATGCCAAGGGCCGGCAGTGCGTCCGCCATGTTCTGCAGCGCGTGCGAGCCGTGCAGCTTGTCTTCGAGCAGCGCATCCAGCTGGTCTTCCATCAATTCCTCGACCTGGTGGACATTGTCGAAGTTCATGATCATCGACCGGATCGTGTCGCAGATGATCTCGGTGGCGTAATGGTCCTTCACGATCTTCGGATACTTCGAGAAGATGCTGGACTCTTCCGGCGCCTCAATATGAGATTCAACCTCTACGGGATTCTGCTTCAGCAGGTTCAGCAGTTCGTGCATCAGGCAAAGCAGGTCCTGATAGTCCGTCTTCTTCCACTTCGCGCCGGAAAAAACCGAGCCCATATCGCCAAGCGCGTGCTTGATCGTATTCATGTCATTGGCAGCAAGGAACGAGCCCAGCGCCGCGCCGCCGATCATCATCCCCTCAAACGGCAATGCATGCGTGATGATGTGCATCTTCCCGCCCGACAGCAGATAGCCGCCGAACACGAGCACGAGCGTCACCACTAGCCCCAGAATAGCATTCACTGCCTAACTCCTTACCCCCGAAACGCCGGTCAGGCGCTTTTGAAATCTATCAGTTCCCGGACAAAGCTTTCCGAGACCGGCGTATGCATCTTGAGCGCGCGGTGCTTCTTCCAGACGCCCAGTTCACCGGAACCGATATCGACACTTCCCTTCAGCGTGCCGGCGCTCAGCAACAGCCGGCCCGGATCGACGCCCGCAAGCGGCAGGATCTGCCCCACTTCCAGCAGTGCACAATCGCCGACACTCATCGGCAACCGGCCAAGCACGCCGTCCAGCTCGATGCTGGAGGCACGTACGCTCTCGTTGAGCGACTTCGGGCTGGCCGAATGGACCTCGGCCTTGCGGCGCACCTCGCGCTCCATGTATTCGCGCGCAAACCGCATCAGGAAGTCCAGCAGGAAGACGAAGCTGATCCGGCTGACCTTGCCGTCGAAATCAAGGTCGACGTCCACCCGCATGTAGCGTGCGTCCTCACCCAGCGCGCCGGCCACGGCTGACGCGTCCTGCTGCATCACGAAGCCGGAATAAACATCGTGCCCGCCGAGTTCTTCGGCAAGCTTCTGCCACAGGGACAGGACGGACTGTTCCGCGAGAAGCTTGAGGAACAGGCCGGAACCCGCGTCGAAACCGTCGGTATCCTGCTGCAGCCGCGCGGCAGCATTTCGAACGGCAATGTCCTGGTCGAGCTTGATCGCGCAGAGGCCCGGCGATGCTTCCGCCGAAAAGTAGAAGGCGTACGGGCTGTCGACCGAGATCTTTACCCCCTTCCCGCCGACAACCTTGCGTTCGGCAATGGAAGCCCCGCACTCTGCGCCCAACGCCTCGCCGGCCCACGCCGCGACAAGGTCGCACATCCCGCTCCAGAAGGTGCGGATCTGCAGGAGTGTCGGCGGGATTCCCGTCGCCATCTCGATTTTTTTTCGCAGCACCGCCGACACGGGGATCACCTACAGTCCAGGCCCATTATTAACCGCCACTGATGGTGTCTGACCGGTTGAAAAAGCATTAACAGGCCGGGCGAACTTAACCTCTGGCTAAGCAACGATCCTTCATGGCTGTCTGGTATTCAGGCCCTTCGAATTGTCTTGGACGGAAGAATGGGCTCGCAGCAGACCCCCCCTGCAAACATCACGATCATCAAGCGCAAGAAGGTGGTCAAAGGTGAAGGCCATCACGGCGGCGCCTGGAAAGTCGCCTATGCCGACTTCGTGACCGCGATGATGGCGTTCTTCCTCCTGATGTGGCTGCTCAACGCGACGACCGAAGACCAGCGCAAGGGTATTGCGGACTATTTCAGCCCGACTGTTCCGATCTCGCGGATTTCTGGCGGCGGGTCCGACGGCCTGAACGGTTCGTCGATCATGACGGAAGACAATTATGCACGCATGGGCACGGGGGCATCACGTGACCAGACAGTCGCCAATCCCTATGAGCGCAACCCGGATGACAAGCCGATCACCGAGCCCGTCCGCGAAAAGAACTCCGACCAGGAAGCAGAACAGGCCATCACCGACCAGCTGGAGTCCCTGAAGGAGTCGCTCGAGAATGACGGCCGCCAGCTTTCGGACCACCTGCTGATCAAGATGTCCGCCGAAGGCATCGTGCTCGAGATCACCGATTCCGAAAACGCCCCCCTCTTCCCGGTCGGCCGCAGCGATCCTTCGGGACTGCTGACCGAGATGCTGGGCCTCGTGGCCACGACCTTCCAGTCGTTCGAAAACGACATCAAGATCGTCGGCCACACGGACAGTCTCAGCTACCGCGACGGCGCTTCCTACGACAACTGGAACCTGTCAGCCGACCGCGCCAACGCCGCCCGCAAGCTGTTGATCGCAGACGGCATGGACGCGCACCGGATCCTCGAAGTCTCGGGCAAGGCTGACACCGATCCGCTGGTGAAAGACAGCCCGGATGCGGCCCAGAACCGCCGGATCTCGATTACGATCCTCACGCACTAGCGGGTTGTTAATTCGCGATTATCGGCTCATTAACTAAGGCAGCCTAGTTTCTTCTGCACATATTGCAGGAGCAAACCGGTATGAGCATCTCGTCGTCTCTGAACGCGGGCGTTATGGGCTTGAATGTCAACGCCGCACGTCTTGCCACCATCTCTGACAACATCGCCAACTCATCGACCTTCGGCTACAAGCGCAGTCAGGTCGATTTCTCGAGCATGGTTCTGCAGCAGCGGTCGTCCGCATACGCTGCAGGCGGCGTCCGGGTCGATACGTTCAAGGACATTGCGGCGACGGGCTCGCTGGTTTCGACAGGCAATGCGACCGACATCGCGGTCGCAGGCCGCGGCCTTTTCCCGGTCACCGACCAGACCGGCGTCACGGCGCTTGCATCGGACCGCAACCTGATGCTGTCGCCGACCGGATCTTTCTATGCCGACCAGAACGGCAACCTCCGGACACAGTCCGGCCTCTTCCTCCTCGGCTGGCCGGCGGATGCGAACGGCGACATCGGCAATATCAGCCGCAACTCCGGTGCGGACCTTGAGCCGGTGAACATTGCGACCTCGCAGTTCACCGCAACGCCGACCTCGAATATCGATCTCGGTATCAACCTGCCTGCAGACGCAACCGTTGCCGGCTCGTCGGGCGATGCGTACGACCTGCCGATCGAATATTTCGACAACCTCGGCCGCGCCAACACGCTGACCTTCGAATTCACGCCCACGGTTCCGGCAACCGGCGCTTCGAACGCCTGGTCGGTCAACATCTTTGACAGCTCGACCGGCACGCCGGTTTCCGTCGGCACGGCGTCGATCACGTTCAGCGACACCTCGACCTCCGGCGGCCGGATCCTGAGCGCCTCGGCCGGCGGCGGCGCGACTTATAATGCGACGGACGGTACCCTGTCGCTGACCCTGCCCCACGGCCCGGTGTCCGTTTATATCGGCCGTCCCAGCGACAGCGCCGGCATCACGCAGCTTGCGGCCCCCTACTCCCCGACGAACGTCTCCAAGGACGGCGCCCCGATCGGCGACCTGTCTTCGGTCGAGATCGACGAGAAGGGCTATCTCCAGGCCGTCTACGATACGGGCCTCCGCCGCACGCTGTACCAGATTCCGGTCGGCGACGTGCCAAACATGAATGGCCTGCATGCCCTCGACAGCCAGGCCTTCCAGGTTTCGGCATCGTCGGGCAGCCTCTACCTGTGGGATGCGGCCAGCGGCCCCGTCGGCAAGATTTCCAACTACTCCCTGATGGAATCGACCTCCGACATCGCCGCCGAGCTGACGGATCTGATCGAAACGCAGCGCGCCTACACGTCGAACGCCAAAATCGTTCAGACCGTGGACGAGATGCTGCAGGAAACCACCAACCTCAAGCGCTGATGACCAGCGCCGGAAGGCGGGACTCTAAGTGAGCATTTCCAGCGCCCTCAACGCAGCGAGATCCGGCCTTCAGATCAACAGTCTGAGGGCCGACATCACGGCTGGAAACGTCGCGAATGCGAACACGGCGGGCTATGTCCGCCGCTCTGTCCTGGTCGGCGAACGGGTCGTCGGCGGCACGACCGCCGGCGTCCAGTCCGATGGCATTGCCCGGTCGCAGGACATGTACCTGACGGCGCAGCGGCGCAGCGTCACGAGCGATCTGGCGCAGGCGGACATGCTGTCATCGGCCTGGAAAACCATATCCGCACGGGTCGGGGATTCCACCGATTCCGAAAGCCTGTTCTCGAAGTTCTCGGACTTCGAGAACGCCTTGTCCGATCTTGCCCTCTCGCCCGAGTCCGCAACCAATGCGACGGCCGTCATCACGGCGGCAAACAGCCTCATCGGCGAGTTCCACGACCTGTCCCAGATGGTGTTCGACATGCGCTCGGACGCCGACCGTCAGATTGCGGATGGCGTCGACACGGTGAACAACGCCCTGAAGGGTATCGAGACGCTCAACGAGCGGATCTCCGGCGCAAATCCCGATTCATCGGAAACCGCCGCCCTTATGGACGAGCGACAGCGACTGCTGGATTCGATTTCCGAATACATTCCTGTCAAGGCGGTCGACCGGGACTATGGCCGCATCGACGTGATCACTCCCGAAGGCGTGTTCCTGCTCTCCGGCAAGGCGCGCACGCTTGAATTCACGCCTTCGACGGCATTCACGCCGACGGACACCGTCGGGGGCGGCCAGCTGTCCGGCCTGACGGTCGACGGCGTCGATCTGACGCCATCCGCGGCCTCCTTCGGTGCTGTCTCCAGCGGCCTGTTCGGCGCCCTGTTCACCCTGCGCGACACCGACCTGCCCCAGTTCGGCGCGCAGCTCGATACGATGGCAGGCGACCTGATATCGCGTCTGTCGGACGACTCGATCGACCCGACCAAGACACCCGGCGACTACGGCCTGTTCGTGGACCCGGCCGGAACAGGTGCTGCCGGCCTCGCCGGACGGATTGCCCTCAATGCGGCGGTCGACCCTGCCCAGGGCGGCGCGAGCTGGCGCCTGCGCGACGGCATCGGCGCGGCAACCGCCGGTCCGTCAGGATATTCGGATACGCTGAACCGGATGGTGTCTGCGTTCACCGCCGTCAATGCGATCAACTCCAACGGCATTCAGGGCGCCTTTTCGGCGACCGACATGGTGGCGCAGTTCTCGTCCCTCGTCGGCACGAAGCGCGTCCAGAATGAATCGGTCCTGTCGTCGACCAGCGCGCAGCACACGATGCTGCTGGAAGCAGAGCAGTCGAAAAACGGAGTCGATATCGATTCCGAAATGCAGGATCTGATGCTGATCGAACAGGCCTATGCCGCGAATGCCCGCGTCATTCAGACTGCCAGCGACATGATCGACCGGCTGATGGAGCTCCTCTGACATGCGCCTTCCCCTGCCCGGCACCCTTCTGAGCAGCGGCCTTCGTTATGAGGTCGCGTCGCTGAAGCAGCAGATCACGACAACCTCGAAAGAGGCGACCACCGGTCAGTATGCGGACCTGACCGCACACCTGTCCGGGCGTATCGGCAACGCGATGCTGAGTCAGAAAGCGCTCGACGACATCCAGAACGAACGCACCCGCCTCTCGCTGCGCGAAGGCCGGCTGGACCTCACCCAGAGCAGCCTGGCCATCGTGGCGGATTCCACCGGAACATTGCCGGCACGCATGCAGACGGCCCTGGCGTCCGGCGACGCAGTCACGCAGCAAGCCATTGCGCGCGACGCCCGTACATCTCTTGAGCAGTCGTTTGCTGCCCTGAATTCCCGCCATGGCGAACGGTTCCTGTTCGCCGGCGATGCAACGGACAGCCCGCCTTTCGGGTCTGTCGACACCTTCCTCGACGATGTCCGCACCATTGCAGAGGGTTCCACAAGTGCTGCGGACTTCGAAACAGCGCTGGATGCCTATTTCAACACGCCGGGCTCCGGCTGGCAGGCAAATGTCTATACAGGTTCAGCCACGAGCTCGGATCCGGAGGCCGTCACCGGCATGGATCCGAGCCTGCTCAAGATATTTGCCGGCCTGGCGGTCGCGGCGCTGTCCGCGCCGGGCGACTCTCCGTCCGTCTTCCGCGCCAGCGACGACGTCATGCTCTCGGCCAGCCAGAAAATGTTTGCCGGTCAAACCGACCTGACAAATGTGCGCGCCGATGTCGGCGTGTCCCAGAGCCAGGTGCAGAAGGCGAAAGAGTCGCTGGACACTGAAGAAACGGTCTTCACGGCGTCCCTCAATCAGCTGACGGCCCGCGACCAGTATGAAGCCGCCGCCTCGCTGCAGGAGCTCGAGACCAATCTTGAGGCCTCGTATATGCTCACGGCGCGGCTGGCGAACCTGAACATCATGAATTTCATGGGATGATGCTATGAAGTGGCCTGCGCTTGTTCTTGCCTGTCTCACCGCTGCATCGGCCGCCTTTTCGGCAGCTGCGGAGCCACGCATCCGCGACATCGTAGATGTTCAGGGCGTGCGGCAGAACGATCTGGTCGGCTATGGCATCGTGGTCGGACTCAATGGGACCGGCGACTCGGTCAAGAATGCACCGTTTACGGAAGACTCCCTCTCCTACATGCTTGAACGCCTTGGCGTGAACGTGCAGGGCGAGC
>Ga0116152_10002894_pt1 | contig 13910 bp, 14 predicted proteins | sample AD_UKC119_MetaG_FD_89894 | JGI IMG/M metagenome (GOLD analysis project Ga0116152, IMG submission 89894) | Active sludge microbial communities of municipal wastewater-treating anaerobic digesters from Hong Kong - AD_UKC119_MetaG | ecosystem: Engineered > Bioreactor > Anaerobic > Digestate...
TAATTATGCAATCAAATGTAGGGTTAATATTAGAAGAAAAGGCAGCCAACATTGGCAACTTTATGGTTGGAAGACTGCTTCCTTTTAGGCAAAAAAGAGCAGTTGGTCCTTTTCTTTTTATTGACCACATGGGACCGGCTTGTCTTAAAGAACATCAAAATTTAGATGTTCCACCACATCCGCATATTGGACTTTCTACATTGACTTATCTTTTTGACGGAGCTATTTTCCATAGAGATAATTTGGGTAACGCCATAGAAATAAAACCCGGAGAAGTCAATTGGATGACTGCCGGAAAAGGTGTAGTTCACTCTGAAAGAACGCCAGAATATTTACGAAAAAACGACAAGTATTTGCACGGACTACAAATTTGGATAGGATTACCCAAACATTTGGAACAAAGTGAACCAACTTTTCACCACATCAACAAAGAGGAAATTCCTGCTTGGGAAGAAAATGGCATTTCTTATAAACTCATTGCAGGCGAAATAAAAGGACATAAATCGCCAGTACCTGTACATAGTCCTTTGTATTTTATGGAAATAAAAACAAAAACGGCTCAAAAAATAAACATTGGCAACCTACTTTTTGGAGAAGTGGGCATGTATGTGTTAGACGGAACGGTTAAAATTGAAAATAACGATTACGGAAGCAAACAATTATTGATAGCCAAAAACGCTTCACTTTGCGAATTTGAAACCAATGGAGAAACTACGCTTTATCTTTTTGGTGGCGAACCTTTTGCCGAAGAACGATTTATGTTTTGGAACTTTGTAAATTCAGATAAAGCCGTTTTAGAGCAGGCAAAAGAAAATTGGAAAAATCAGAATTTGGAAGCATTCCCAAAAATCCCGAATGACGACAAAGAATTTGTACCCTTCCCAAAACTTAAATTTAATAAAAAATGATTTCATTTAAACAAGAAGAAGATGAACGCAGAGGCAAGTTCATCATTTTAGAAAACGACACGCCAGCAGGAGAAATAACGTATGTGTGGGCAGGCAAAAACAAATTTATTATTGACCATACCGAAACCTACGAAGCTTATGGAGGCAAAGGCTATGGCAAAAAATTAGTGATGAAGGGCATAGAATACGCCAAAGAAAAGGGCGTTAAAATTATTCCGCTTTGTCCTTATGCTAAAAAAGTGATGGAAAGTGATGAAACCTTAAGCGAAATGATTTTTAAATAACTACCGCCAACAAAGATGGCTATAAACAATTGTGCCTGCTTTTAAATGCTTTTCTTAAGAATTTATTTTCCTAGACATAGAAAAAGGAGAACTACTATGCAGTCCTGTTTGGATAATTTACATCGGGAAGCAATGTAAAGATTGCCTCGAAAAGTGAAGTAATTTTTATTTGAGAAAAATAAAATTTAGAATTCCCACAATATATCCATTGCTGGACGGCAAGGGCATTAATATAAAATAGGCTTAAACATTATATTTCTTTAAATATGGAGTGAAGCAACCGTTTTTTATCATTAATGCTCTCTTCCATAGAAATCATTGTTTCTGTGCGGCTAACACCTTCAATATCATCTATTTCATAAATAATATCTTTAGCATGTGCCGTGTCTCGTGCTCTAATCTTGCAGAATATATTGAATTTTCCAGTAGTTACATGAGCTACCGTCACAAAAGGAATGTGGCTGATTCGTTCCAATACAAATTGCGTTTGCGATGTTTTAAAAATAAAAACACCTACATAAGCTATAAAAGAATAACCCAGTTTTTTGTAATCAACCTGAAGGGAAGAACCTGTTATAATTTGCGCATCTTCCATCTTTTTAACGCGAACGTGGACAGTACCCGCAGAAATATCAAGTTTTTTCGCAATATCAGTGAAAGGAATTCGTGTGTTATCGATTAATAAATCGAGGATTTTATGGTCTGTATCGTCTAATTTAAATTTTCCCATGACTATTTTGTAGTTTTTTTTTGCAAAACTATAAAGTTTAATCATAAAAAAGAATTTAATTATTGAAAATAAATTATCGAACTATCATATTTGTCAAACATTTCTGAAATATTAGTACCAACTGTTAATTTTTCTTGCGAATTTGTTAATATTTCCGATCCCCTCGCATCTTCTTCTTTATGTCCAAATTTATTATTCAAATTTCCTAAAGAGTCAATTATTGGCGAAAATATAACTTGTTCGTTCTTTAAGACTTCTTCATATTGAATTGCAACAGAAATCATTTTTTTTTCATCATGCGTTTTTACATTTCTAAAGATGAAATCGTTGTAATTTTTAAGATTTTCAGGAATGTTAAAATACTCTTCATGATTGTTTGATTGTGATTTTTTTCCAATAATATCAAACAATGAAAGCAAGGAATAGAAAATAAACTCCCTTGTTTTTTCCCGCTGGTAGTCCTGATTGAAATGTCCAGCTTCAAACAAAATGGTGGGTACGCCAGCTTTTTGAAAAGTATCACCCACACAGGCTTCATTAAAACTGTCATCATACCTCCCCACCTGCCCCGGAATGTAACTTTGGAGCATATTATTCATTTTTGCGATTTGACACATTGCAATCTTTCTGGAATCTGTTATCGATCGTTTTTCATCAGCCGCTGGTGATAAAAAAGAAATCGTGGCAGGTTTACCATCGCTAAAGCCATAAATGGAGCGCTGGTCATGTAAGTTTAGACACAACGAGGGTTTTAAAGCGTCAAAAACATTCCTAAGGCATTGGCTTTCCTTTTGCGATAAATCTTGAGAATCTCTATTTAAATCAACTTTGTTCGCGTTTTCACGAGTGTATAGTTTGGCGCCATCAGGATTAAGAATCGGAAAAACATAAAAAGTATATTTTTTTAAGAATTCCTCAGTTTCAGTTTTATAATACTGTTCCTGGCTTATGAATTTACAAAAATCAAAAAGGGCTTTGGTTGTCGTAGCTTCATTTCCATGCATTTGTGACCAAGCCAAAACTATTTCTGGGCCACTTCCAATTTTAATCAATGGGATATCCTGACCTAATTCGGAAATTCCTGGAACTGAAATTTCATATTTCAATTTATACATATCCAACAACGGATATATATGTTGCATCGTGATATATCTACCACTTATCCGCGATTCAAAATGTTCCTTGTACCAACTATTTATTTCCATACTTAATTTTGAAGTTTACAAAGTTAAACAATGTCCAGTTTACAAATGTAAACAAGAAAATAGATTAAAATTGATTACACAGGTAAACATGCTTAGACATATTTATTGGGATGGCACTATAATATTGGATTGAATTTATAAAATAGTATTTAATTTATTGAATATTAGTTATTTAATATAATTTATATGAAGTTTAATTTTAATTTTATTCTTAAGTTTTTAACTATTTTAAGGCAAATGACTTAAAATAATTTACATTTGTAACCGTTAACGGGGTATAATCAATGTTACAATGATAAACAGTTCGGATTTTGTGAAAAGGCTTGAAAAAATAATGGAATATTATGGTATTACGGCCACAACATTTGCGGAAAAAATGGATTTTAATCGCTCCACTATTTCACATTTGTTATCAGGAAGAAACAAGCCAAGTTTGGAGTTTGTAATGAAGCTACTTCAAAAATTTCCTGAAGTAGAAATGAATTGGCTTCTATATGGAAAGGGAAGCTTCCCTTCTACTCCAGAAAACAAAAACTCAATGGTTGCTCCAAAACAAAAAACGATTGCCCCGGAAGGAAAGAATATTGACCTATTTTCAAAAGAAGAAAATTGGGAAGAAAATAAAACTATTCAAATCAATCAAAATTCAAAGAATATTGAAAGGATAGTTATTTTTTACAGTGATGGAAGCTTTAATGTTTACCAAAACTGAGTGGTTTTCGGTATTTTTTCGGAAATTCGCATAAAAATTTGAAATGCGTTTTTCTTTACTTTTATTAGCCTTTTTATTTTTGACCAGTTGTTATGAAAGTGAGCGTAATTGCTCAGATTTCAAGACTGGAACGTTTGAGTTTGAGGCTCTTTCCGGTACGGAAGTTTTCAAAACAACTATTATCCGTAACGATTCCATAGAGGTTGATTTTTTTGATGGTAAAAGCGATACTTCTTCAATCCGATGGATAAATGACTGTGAATATGTTTTGGAAAAGCTCCATCCAAAAAATCAAGCTGAAAAAAAGGCCATACTCATCAAAATTTTAACAACTGACAAGAATACCTATACATTTGAATTTAGCGAAGTTGGAAAGACAAAAGCCAGTAAGGCTTCGGCTAGAAAGGTAAAACCTTAACTTTTCTTGTTTTTCAAGAGTGTGTTTTGTTCTTCCATCAATTTTTCAATATTAGAAAGAAGTTGAATGTTTTTAGGTGTTTCAACGGTTTTATCGTGCGGATCTTCAGACTTCCTCTTAAAACGATTGATGATTTTTATAACCAAAAAGATGGTAAAAGCAATTATAAAAAAATCAACCAAAACCTCTATTAGCTCACCATAGCCCACCGCTATTTCCTCTACAGAATTTGTAGCCGTACGGAGCACATATTTTTTATTTGAAAGGTTAACCCCGTCTGTAAGCAAAGACAAGGGCGGCATCACAATTTTTTTGACAATGGTGCTGATTACGTTATTAAAAGCAGTACCAATAACAATTCCACCGCCATATCTATCATATTTCCTTTTATGGCGAAATTTTTAAACTCTTGTAAAAAACCCATTATTTATAAATTTATAAGAAAGTCCAAGTATAAAAAAGATTTAAGGGAAAAGGAAGTTTGGTTTGCGGAAAATTTTTAAATACGGCCCGCAATTCGGTCTTTTGCCAATTGTAGCACAACGTGAAACTGATCTTCAAGATTCATTTCAGAATTGTCAATTTCAATTGCATCTGCAGCTTTTATCAATGGTGAGTCTTCGCGAGTAGTGTCTATGTGGTCGCGCTCTTCAATGTTTTTCAGTACGTTTTTGAACTCAACAACTTCTCCTCTGTCTAGAAGTTCTTGGTAACGTCTTTGCGCGCGTTCATTAGCAGAAGCATTCATAAAAATTTTCAGTTCAGCTTTTGGGAAAACTACAGTACCTATATCACGACCGTCCATTACAACTCCTTTTTCCAGACCCATTTGTTGTTGCTGTGCGACCAATTTTACACGTACTTCATGAATGGTAGCAATTGGGCTTACAAATTCAGAAACTTCAAGGTTGCGAATTTCGTTTTCAACATCTTTTCCGTTAAGAAAAACGTGTGCTTTCTTCCAATCTGATTTTTTTTCAAATCTTAAATTGATTGAAGGAAGTATTTCTTTCAATTTCTCAATATTAAAATTATTCTTTGAAATGATGTCGTTCTGTATTGCATAAAGCGTTACGGCACGATACATTGCGCCACTATCCACATAAACATACCCCAAATAATCGGCTAGTTGTTTTGCAACCGTACTTTTTCCGGTAGATGAATATCCGTCAATCGCTATGGTAATTTTATGCATTATTGAAGATCTATATTAAGCCCAAAGAAGCTAGAAGATGCAGCAGAACTATATTTTGAATAGGAATAGCTTAGTCTGTATCTATTCAACTTGATAGCAAACCCTGCACTTAGTCCAGCAAAGGAACGCTTCTCAATTATACGAAGCTCTTCGCCTCGCCTGAAATTATAACCCAAACGAATATTGAATCCACTATCTGGAAAAAGCTCAATTCCAGCAATCATATGCCGAAACGCGTGATCAATAAAAGTTATTTTCTCTTCAGTAGTTTCTCCTTCTAAATCGGTTTCTGAACGGGAAGGGTTTGCAAATGCAATATTCCATTGTTGCATGTTTTCCATTGTGAAATGCCAACGAATTGGAATATTTTCCAACGTTTGCGAAATTCCTAAAATTACTTCAAACGGCAATGGCTCATATTCTTCGTGATAAGGCGTGAACTGCATTCCTATATTTCTAGCAACTCCCGTTATTTGAAGGTCCCAATCTTCATAGACATACATAAGCCCTATATCCAGCGCACCTCCAAATGATGAATAATTCTCCAGTTTTGAAGAGATAAGTTTTAGGTTTACACCAACATGAAAATTAGTAAAGGCAATGTTTCTGGCATGACCAATTGACAGTGCCATTTCGCCCCCACTGAAACTGCTTGTTGGCGCTCCTGTTTCATCATAGCCATCAAATTTTCCGTAATTAACATAGGTTACACCTGCATGCAGTACTTGAGTTCGTCTGTCCCAAAGATAGGCGTATGCCGCAGTTCCGTAATTTACATCGCCAATATAGTTGGTGTAGTTTAGTGATAATTGATTATCCATCGCTGGATTGATGCTTGCAGGATTAAACAATCCTTGTGTAGGGTCATAGTCATAATTTGTAACCACTTTTCCTCCCAGTGCGGCCATCCTTGGGCTATTGACCAAATTAAGGAATTGATACGTTGCCCTTCCCCCTATCTGGGCTATCAAAAGCTGAGATATTAAAAGTGAAACAACTAAAAAAACCTTTTGGGCCATAGACGCGAGTTACCGTAACTAAAAACTAAACGAATGCAAGTATAATTTATTTTTGCAAAGGAAAGAAAACATAGATGATTAATGTACAGTTGCTAAAACAAATATACATTAATCATCTTTTAATAAAATTGATTTATAGTTTCTTAGCGTTTTTAACCTTTTCTTTGGTCAAAGCCAGATTCAAGACATCGCTCATATCCTTAACGTAATGGAAAGTAAGCCCTTTTAAATATTCGGGTTTTATTTCTTCTATATCGCGTTTATTGTCTTCACAAAGAAGAATTTCCTTAATACGCGCACGTTTAGCAGCAAGAATTTTTTCCTTAATTCCACCAACGGGCAGTACTTTTCCACGAAGTGTAATCTCTCCGGTCATAGCAATGGATTTTTTCACTTTACGTTGTGTGAATAGTGAAACCAAGGAAGTTAGCATCGTTATTCCTGCACTTGGCCCGTCTTTTGGCGTAGCCCCTTCTGGAACGTGAATATGGACGCTATAATTTTCAAATATTTCGGAATCAATGCCCAATTGCTCTGCATTGGATTTTATATATTCCAAAGCAATGGTTGCAGATTCCTTCATTACTTTTCCAAGGTTTCCTGTCATATTTAATGCGCCTTTTCCCTTGGAAAGCGTTGACTCTATAAACAATATATCACCGCCAACTCTCGTCCAGGCAAGGCCTGTTACAACTCCTGCAACATCATTGTTTTCATATTTATCGCGTTCCATTCTGGGTGCACCCAAAACTTCAACAATAATCTCGTTAGTAACTTTCACTTCGTAAACTTCTCCCATTGCAATTTTCATTGCTGCGTAACGCACCATTTTCGCAATCTGTTTTTCCAAACCTCGCACCCCACTTTCACGTGTGTAGCCTTCAACAATTTTTTCAAGTTGCGGTTTTGCAATTTTTAAGGCATCGTTTTGCATACCGTGCTCCTTTAGTTGTTTTGGAAGCAGGTGTCTTTTTGCAATTTCCACTTTTTCTTCAATGGTATAGCCTGTAACATCTATAATCTCCATCCTGTCGCGCAATGCGGGCTGAATGGTACTCAAACTATTGGAAGTTGCTATAAACATAACTTTTGAAAGGTCATAACCAAGCTCCAGAAAGTTATCGTAAAATGAATTATTCTGTTCCGGATCAAGCACTTCAAGCATTGCCGAAGAAGGATCTCCTTGGTTGCTTGCTGAAATTTTATCAATTTCATCCAAAACAAAAACTGGATTGCTCGTTCCTGCCTTTTTTATGCTTTGCACAATCCGTCCGGGCATTGCGCCTATATATGTTTTTCGGTGCCCGCGTATTTCAGCTTCATCGCGAAGACCACCCAAACTCATCCGTACATATTTTCTGCCTAAAGCCTCTGCAATTGATTTTCCCAAAGAAGTTTTTCCAACACCAGGAGGTCCGTAAAGACAAAGTATTGGTGATTTCATATCATTTCGAAGTTTCAGAACAGCCAAGTATTCAATAATACGTTTTTTAACGTCATCAAGTCCATAATGATCGCGGTCCAAAACTTTTCTGGCGTGTTTTAAATCAAATTTATCTTTGCTGTATTCATTCCAAGGCAGTTCTAAAAGCAGCTCCAAATAATTGCGTTGAATGCTGTATTCCGCAACTTGCGGATTCATGCGCTGCATTTTGGAAAGCTCTTTCTGGAAATGTTTTTCGATCTCCTTGCTCCATTTTTTTGTTTTGGAACGTTCACGCATCTCCTCTATCTCCTCTTCCATAGAAGAACCACCCAACTCTTCCTGAATGGTTTTCATTTGCTGTTGAAGAAAATACTCGCGTTGTTGCTGGTTGATATCACTTTGTACTTTACTCTGAATATCGTTGCGAAGCGAGAGCTTCTGAATCTCCATATTCATATACCGAAGTGTTTCAAGCGCGCGATCTTTCAAATTATTGATTTCTAGGAGCGTTTGCTTTTCCTCAACTTCAATATTCAAATTTGAAGAGACAAAGTTTATAAGGAAACTTGAACTTTCAATATTTTTAATTGCAAAGGCCGCTTCCGAAGGAATATTTGGACTTTGCTTTATTATCTGCAGTGCCATTTCCTTTATGGAGTCTATGATTGCCCTAAACTCTTCACTTTCCTTTTCAGGACGAGCTTCGGCTACCTCCCTGATCGTGGCTGTCATATAAGGACTTGTGGTTATCACTTCAGCAACCTTAAAGCGCTTTTTTCCCTGAATGATAACTGTAGTATTGCCATCGGGCATTTTAAGTACTCGGAGTATTTGTGCAACGGTGCCAATGGTATTGATATCTCCAATACCTGGTTCCTCTTCATTTTCATCTTTTTGTGAAACTACGCCAATAACCTTATTTCCTTTATTGGTTTCGTTTATGAGTTTTATTGACTTGTCTCGCCCAGCTGTAATCGGTATTACTACCCCAGGAAACAAAACCGTGTTTCTTAGTGGTAGAATTGGGAGTATTTCAGGAAGCTCTTCTTTGTGCATTGCATCTTCATCTTCGGAAGACATTAGCGGGATAAATTCTGCATCTTCATTTAAATCCTGAAATGACAACTTGTCTAGTGATGTGAGTTTTGAATTTGCCATATATTGTTTTAGGACATTGTGTCACAAATGTTGTGCCCACGATGTCTAATTTATTAAAAAGTTATGTTTTCTTTTATAAAAGAACACTGAATATCAAACGTTTTTACAGGCTCTCTGCTTCTATAATTCAAGAGTTATGCCAGTTATTTTATTAGTTTAGCGGTAAAATTGAAAAAGCCGCCTCAGGTTATACCAAAGACGGCTTTTTATGTACTTTGTATTTTTTCTTAGGGAAGCACCACTAAAAATTGACCGCCCGTAATTTGATAAATAGTTGGATCTTGGCCAGAGGCATCCCTGCCTGTGAAGTTGAATGTTCCTTCAATAATTCCATTGGCAAGGTCGTAATTGGTAATTGCCAAACTTCCCGGAATTGATACATAAGTAATTGAAGTTCCAACTACTGGTGTGTAGGTTGCTACAATTTCATCACCGATAACAACTTCGGTTCCCATTTCAAATGTACCTTCGGTAACTGTTAATGGGAAGGTAAGCACCATCTTTTTATCATCTTTGGTTGTTGTGATTGAAACTCTTGGGTATTGGTTTACAACAGAAGTCTCAACAACAATATCATCAGGTGTATATCCTGAGCTGTCAATATTGGCTGAGAACGTGTTGTTTGCTCCAGGTACACCTTCAAATAATGCGGTGAAACTTCCTTCCGTTACTTCAACAACGTCTGGCAATTGATTTAATGGATCTGTTCCGGTAAAATTGAAAGTAGCTTTCAGCACTCCAGCTTCCAGATCAAATTCTGTAATTGTAATCGTTCCAGGATCGGAAGTAAGATTTTCTGCACCGCCGGCTGCATTATAAAGTGCTATCAATTTTGTTCCGTCTGATATACGAACCATATCAAAAGTACCAACACCTAAGGAACGTGGTATATCTATACGCATAAGTTGTCTTTCTGCATTAAGCGCTTCCACTTTAATCATATGAACATCACCAACCATTGGTTCTGTTACTGAAATACTGTCCGCAACAAAATCAACACCATCAACTTTTGCGAAAAATTCGTTTTCAGGATTGCTTCCTCCTCCACCTCCTCCGGTGTCGTCTAATACATATTCAATCGCATTAAATGCGCCTCTTGAAATTTCTATACTTTCCAAAACGGGATTGCCATTTCCATCAATAATTGGGTCTCCATTTCCGTCAACCTTTATACGAAACCCAACAAAACTGAAAGTTCCCGAAACGGTTTTTGCATCGGTATCTAGCGCAGTAATCTGCAACTGTCCAGAACCTCCCACAGCCTGTGCAGACATAAAAGGAAGCAGATTTATTGAACCGTCAAAATAAGCTCCCGCATTTTCGTTGGTTCCCCCTGTTGTTAGACTGAAGGTTCCAACTGCGGCATTGGTAATGGCCAAAACAATATCTTCACCGCCTGGCTTTGAACCCGTAATAACCAATTCATTTTCAGTGGTCAATGTTGCACTTGTAGAAGCAGCAATAAATTCCTGTCCTGCAATTTGGGCTTTAAACTGCCCTTCATCGGCATCGTTTTGTTCCTCATGGACAAATTCACCAGTAAGAGGTTCGTTTTCGCAGGAAAAAAATTGAAAGGCTATAAATGCAAGAAGCATTCCTTTCAAAAGATACATTTTTTTCATATACTAAGTTGTTTGTAGGTAATAAACGCAAACTTAAACAAAAATTGTTTAATTGGTTTTATTTCTTGGTACTCTTAATAGTAAAAATACGCCTGTCATAAAAAACAAAACGAGAAACAATATGGAGTTACGCATACTTCCAGTTATTTGATCTATAAATCCATAAATCAACATTCCTATTACAATTCCAATCTTTTCGGCTACATCATAAAAACTAAAATAGGAGGTGGTGTCTTTTGTTTCGGGCAAAAATTTTGAATACGTTGAGCGTGATAGCGATTGTATTCCACCCATTACTAAACCTACTATTCCCGCAATAATATAAAATTGAATAGGTAATTCTATAAAAAATGCGACTATACAAATACACACCCAAATAATGTTGATAACAATCAAAACCGGAATGTTTCCAAATTTTTCCGAGGCTCGCGATGTTAAAACAGCTCCTCCAACTGCCACTAATTGAATAATCAATATACTGACAATCAAGCCTATTGTTTTTGCATCATCACCTCCCCAAGCAATTTCTTGCTCACCAAAGTAAGTGGCCACCAACATAACCGTCTGCACGGCCATGCTATAAACAAAAAATGCCGCCAAATATCTTTTAAGCTGAATATTTTCTGAGAGTGAATTATAAACACTTTTAAGTTCTCGAAAACCATTCAACAATATTTTGGTACTAACCTTTTTTCCGCTTTTGTTTGCTTTTGGAAGAAAATAAAAAGAGTATTGGCTAAAGAGAATCCACCATATTCCAACAGAAACAAAAGACCAACGCATTGCTTTCATACTTGCTTCCCCTCCTTCCCCAAATCCGAAAATTTCAGGTTTCATAACCATTCCCAAATTGAAGATAAGCAAAACCACACTTCCTATATAACCGAACGAATATCCTCGGGCACTCACCCTGTCCTGTTGCTCTGGAAATGCAACATCTGGCAAATAGGAATTATAGAAAACAAGACTTCCCCAAAAACCAATCAACCCGAAGAAGTAAAAAAGCAAACTAATTTCAATATTTTCAATACTGAAAAAATAAAGCTCCATACACGACAGTGCACCCAGATAACAGAAAAATTTCATGAAATTCTTCTTATTGCCCACATAATCCGCAATACCGGAAAGTAAAGGCGAAATAAAAGCAACCAACAAAAAAGCTGAGGCAGTTGTATAACTTATTAAAGGAGTGCTGCGAATATTTCCACCTAAAATAGAAACCGTATTTATATCCGCAGATTTGAAAAGTGCTTGATAATAAATTGGAAAAATAGCAGAGGCAATTACAAGGCTGTAAACTGAATTTGCCCAATCATAAAATGCCCAAGCATTAAGTAGCTTTTTACTTCCTTTGGGTAAGTTGGGCATATTGGTTTTACGTTTTTTGTGGTTACTAATCTAATAAAAAATCCCGCTTAATGCGGGATTTTAAAAATTATATTATTCTTTTTTTTATCGTTTAAATGATGTTATACCGAACTTATTGGCTTCGGCTCTTGCTTCAGGAGCCCACGCCTGTATGTTTTGGATTCTCGTGCTGCTGGAAGGGTGTGTACTTAAAAATTCCGGCGGTGCACTACCATTTTCCTGAGCTTGCATACGTTGCCAAAGTTCTGCCGCAACGCTTGGTTCGTAACCTGCAATCGCCATTAAAATTAAACCAATATGGTCTGCCTCTGTTTCGTGGCTTCTACTAAATGGAAGCATAATACCCACTGTACTTCCCAATCCATAGGCAGTATTAAAAATTTGTTGGTTTTCTGGACTGTTGGACAAAGCAACATTTCCTGCTACCGCTCCCAGTTGTTGTAATTGACCTGCACTCATACGTTGTTGACCGTGATTGGCTAAGGCGTGGGCTACCTCATGTCCCATAACAGCAGCTAAACCAGCTTCATTTTTGGTTATTGGCAAAATACCCGTATAAACCACTATTTTACCTCCAGGCATACACCAAGCGTTCACATCTTTACTATCCACAAGGTTGTATTCCCAACGATAATCCGTCAAATATCCTGCGTAACCATTTGCTGTTAAATATCTTTCTGCAGCCGCAGCAATTTTTTGCCCTACACTTTTTACCATTTGTGCATCTGCAGTATTCTTTACAACTTTATTCTCTGATAAAAACTCTTGGTATTGCTGAAATGCCATTGGCAGAATCTGCGAATTTGGAACCAAAGCCAAGGTTTGTTTTCCCGTAAAGGGATTTGTACTACAAGCAACTACAATAGATCCTAATAGTAAAATGGAAAGTGATTTTAAAAGTTTCATATAAGATGGTTTTGTTTAAATATTAAAATTAGAGATATATAATTTAGCATGCTATTAAAATTATTCTAAAATTGACTTTTTCAATAATTGTTCCAAAAATATTAAACTTTAGTGTTTCTTTAATAGTAATGTATTGTAGAAGCCCATAAATTTATTGACCTTAAAAAAGTTGGAACGACTTTTGTAAACTTTAGATTAAATCTTAAAAAATATTAAACTATGAAAAACATACTTCTTTTTTTAGCGCTTTCCTCAACAGTATTATTTACTTCTTGCGAAGGTGATCCAGGACCTCCAGGACAAGATGGAGTTTCTTTTTTGGGGCAAGTTTTTGAAACCACAGTAAATTTTCAATATGATTCTGGAGCAAATAACTTTTCAAGTTCTTTTATTTCGTTTCCCTTTACTGTTTATGAAAGTGACGTAGTTTTAGTTTACCGTTACGAGGGTCAAGCAGATATAGGTGGAGGTCAAACAGCAGATGTTTGGAGTCCGTTGCCTCAAAACATATTTTACAATAATGGTGATATAATTCAATATATATTTACAAATACCTTTGTTGATATTCAAATGCTTATTGAAGGAAACTTTGATCTTTCCACATTGAACGATCCTGGAGTATTGAATAATCAGACTTTCCGAATTGCAGTAGTGCCAGCAGAATTTGCCGCTACAAATCCTTCAATGAAAGAATTACTTGAAAAAATGCAAGTTGATGGATCGCAAATTGAAAAAATAGAACTTTAGAATGAAGTTTTTAAGCACAATAATTGTTTTGATTGCCTTGTTTTTCAGTTGCGATTCACCCGCACAGAAAAACAAGGCGGCAAAACAAGAAGTATTTAAAGTAACTAAAACGGATGCGGAATGGAAAGCACAATTATCGCCTACTGCATATAATGTGCTTCGGCACGAAGGAACGGAACGTGCTTTTTCCAGTGAGCTGAACGATAATCACA
>Ga0116152_10002896_pt1 | contig 13903 bp, 12 predicted proteins | sample AD_UKC119_MetaG_FD_89894 | JGI IMG/M metagenome (GOLD analysis project Ga0116152, IMG submission 89894) | Active sludge microbial communities of municipal wastewater-treating anaerobic digesters from Hong Kong - AD_UKC119_MetaG | ecosystem: Engineered > Bioreactor > Anaerobic > Digestate...
CTGGAAAGTGAGGATAATCCCTCCGCCGACGGGGTAAACCTGATGAACGTCAGGTCAAATCTCTCAGGTACCGATGACAGAGGGGGCACCGATGATACGGGTTTTCGTATCAATAGTGCTTACTCTGGAGAATATTTATGAGTGTAGAGAATAATAGCAGTCTGTTAAAAACACCTCTTTATTCACTTCATGAAGACCTTGGTGGCAAAATGGTACCCTTTGCCGGTTACCTGATGCCGGTACAATATCCGCTTGGTGTTATGGGAGAACATAACCATACCCGCGAAAAAGCAGGACTTTTTGATGTTTCCCATATGGGACAGGTTGTCATTAAAGGTGATGGTGCTGACAAATGGCTCGAAACTCTGGTGCCAGGCAATATCATTGATTTAAAAACCAATCGTATTCGCTACACCATGTTTACAGATGAAAATGGTGGTATCCTCGATGATCTGATGATCACAAAACGGGAAAATGATATTTTCATGGTCGTGAATGCTGCCTGTAAGGAACAGGATATTGCCCACATGCGCGCCAATCTTCCTGCCCATCTTGAATTAATTGAGCTTAATGACCGCGCTCTTGTTGCTCTTCAGGGGCCGATGGCTGCTGCTGTAATGTCACGTTTTGCTGCCGGTGCCGATCAAATGGACTTTATGTCCTATGCTGAAGTTTCCATCTGCGGTGCTGATTGTTTCATCAGTCGCTGTGGCTATACAGGAGAAGACGGCCATGAAATTTCCATTCCTGCTGATAAGGCCATTGAGGTTTGTAAAACATTGTTGGCCGAGCCGGAAGTTGAAGCGATAGGACTTGGTGCGCGGGACAGCCTTCGCCTTGAAGCCGGCCTTTGTCTTTACGGTCATGATATTACAACTGATACAACACCAATCGAAGGATCACTTGACTGGTCAATAGGCCCTCGCCGCCGCGCTGAAGGCGGCTTCCCCGGCGCCGAAAGAATCCTCAGCCAGCTAAATAATGGTGACGCTTCAAAATTAAGGGTTGGTATTTTACCATCCGGTCGCGCTCCGGCACGCGAAGGAACAGAAATTCTCGATACGCATGATAATGTCATTGGCATCGTCACTAGCGGTGGTTTTGGCCCGACATTCGGAGGACCAATTGCCATGGGATATGTAAAAGCTGAGTATGCCAAAACTGGCACTGACATTTTTCTGGCCGTGAGAAAAAAGAAACTCGAAGCCAAAGTCGCGGATATGCCATTTGTTCCGCAAAGATATTATAGAAAACCAAAATGAAGGGAAAAAAGAGATGACAATTTATTATTCTGAAGATCATGAATGGATCGAGGTTGAGGGAAAATCAGGCACTGTCGGCATTACCGACTATGCGCAAAATGCCCTTGGCGATATTGTGTTTGTTGAACTGCCTGAAGTGGGCGAGGATTATGCCAAAGGTGACGAAGTTGCCGTTGTCGAAAGCGTTAAAGCCGCATCAGAAATTTATTGCCCTGTGGGTGGTGAAATTACAGCTGTCAACGAGGAACTTGAAGATAATGCAGCACTGGTCAACACTTCACCAGATGCTGATGGCTGGTTCTTTAAAATTGAAATTGCCGATGAAAGCGAACTTGAAAGCCTGATGGATGCTGCGGGCTACAAAGAATTCATAGCAGGTTTAGAATAAAACAGGATTAAACCATATGCGTTATTTACCATTATCATCCGATGACCGGGCCGAAATGCTTGCAAAAATCGGGGTAAAGGACATTGATGATTTATTTATTGATGTTCCAAACCATGCTCTGCTTAAAGGGCTGGTTGACCTTCCTCTTCATATGACAGAAATGGAAGTTGAACAAAATTTTGCCGCGTTTGCCGACAGAAATATTTCCGCAGGCAGCGTGCCCTTTTTTGTTGGTGCTGGTGCCTATCGGCACCACGTTCCGGCAGCCGTTGATTATCAAATTCAGCGCGGTGAATTTCTAACCGCCTATACCCCTTATCAACCTGAAATTTCACAAGGCACATTGCAGGCTCTTTTTGAATTCCAGACACAGGTCGCACAAATTACAGGCATGGATGTTGCCAATGCATCAATGTATGATGGTTCGACCGCCTGCGGGGAAGCGGCTCTCATGGCAAGACGGATCACCCGCAAAAACAAAGCTATCGTGAGTGGTAATCTTCATCCGCAATATATTGATGTGGTAAAAAGCGCTACAAAATATACCGAAGATGTTGTTGTCGTTTCTGAGACCACTGTTAATAAAGCTGAAAATCTGCTTGAATTGGTTGATGACGACACCAACTGTGTCATTGTCCAGTATCCTGACTTTTTTGGAAATATTACCGATTATTCAGCACTGGCAGATGCCCTTCATGAACAAAATAAGCTGCTGGTTGTTGTCACCACTGAAATTGTCGCACTAGGTGCCATTAAATCACCCGGTGAAATGGGCGCCGATATTGTGGTCGGTGAAGGCCAGTCAATAGGGAATGGCCTGAATTATGGTGGTCCTTATGTCGGACTTTTTGCCACGAAACAAAAATACGTGCGTCAACTTCCTGGGCGCCTATGTGGGCAAACAACGGACGCCGAAGGAAAACGCGGCTTTGTGCTAACCCTTTCAACCCGGGAACAGCATATCCGACGGGAAAAAGCCACCAGTAACATTTGTACCAATGCTGGTCTTTGTACACTGGCTTTTACCATACATATGACATTGCTTGGGGAAGCAGGCTATCGGAAACTGGCCAAAATTAATCATGCCGCCGCTGTGAAACTTGCATCCAAATTAAGCAAAGTAAAAGGCGTTCAGTTGCTCAATGATACATTCTTTAATGAATTTACTGTAAGGCTCAATAAAAACGCGGCAGACGTTGTCGAAGCATTGGTAGAGAAAGACATTATTGCCGGATTACCTGTTTCAAGGCTTTACCCGGATAATAAAGATCTGGCCAATGACCTGCTCATTGCCGTAACCGAAACCACATCGGAAGATGATATGGACATTCTTGTTGGTGAACTTAGTGAGGTGCTCAAATGACAATGAATAATCAGGGACGCCCCACAAGCATTGAAAATGCCAGCAATTCAAACAGATCCGGTTACCCAAGTTATACCGGCAGCAGAGGACTTTCCCAAGTCGAAGGGCTTATTTATGAAATTGGTGATACGCACCGTACAGGGGTTGACCTTCCGGAAGTGGAAGAATTTGAAAGCCGCCTAGGCGGCATGGAACGAAGCGGAGAAATCGGCCTTGCCGGGCTTACAGAACCGGAGGCTATGCGCCACTATACACGCCTGAGCCGGAAAAATTATGCCATCGACCTTGGGCTTTATCCGCTCGGTTCATGTACCATGAAACATAACCCGCGCCTTAACGAAAAAGTCGTTCGTCTACCCGGTCTATCGGATATTCATCCACTGCAGCCGATCAGCACAACGCAAGGGGCCCTAGATCTGATTGATACTTTGGCACACTGGCTTAAAACCCTTACCGGCATGCCGGCAGTTGCCATGTCCCCAAAAGCCGGCGCCCATGGTGAGCTATGCGGGCTTATGACCATTCGGGCAGCTCTGGAAGCAAAGGGGGATGCCCGTTCAATTGTCCTTGCCCCGGAAAGTGCCCATGGGACAAACCCGGCAACGGCGGCACTTTGCGGCTATACGGTAAAACCAATCCCGGCCACAAAAGACGGTCGCGTTGATTTGGAAGCCATGAAAGAAGCGCTCGGACCGGATGTTGCCGCAATTATGGTGACAAACCCAAATACATGCGGCTTATTTGAGCGTGAAATCATTGAAATTGCTGATGCAGTTCATGAAGTTGGTGGTTATTTTTATTGTGATGGTGCCAATTTTAACGCCATTGTCGGTAAAGTGCGCCCAGGCGATCTTGGTATAGATGCCATGCATATCAACCTGCATAAAACATTTTCAACACCACATGGCGGTGGCGGACCAGGTGCTGGCCCGGTTGTGCTTTCAGAAGCCCTTGCCCCCTATGCCCCAATTCCATATGTGGTCGCCGGAGATGAAGAATTTGATCTGGTTGAACATGATACGTCCGGAAAAAGTTTTGGCCGCATGACCGCATTTCATGGTCAGATGGGTATGTTTGTGCGTGCCCTTGCCTATATGATGTCACACGGTGCAGACGGCCTTGCCAAAGTTGCCGAGGACAGTGTTCTGAACGCTAATTATATTCTTGCTTCCCTTAAGGATGTAATGAGCGCAAGTTTTAATGGTCCCTGTATGCATGAAGCTCTGTTTGATGATCGCTTCCTTAAAGATACCGGGGTCAGTACGCTTGATTTCTCCAAAGCTATGATTGATGAAGGCTATCATCCGATGACGATGTATTTCCCGCTGGTTGTTCATGGGGCCATGTTGATAGAGCCCACTGAATCAGAAAGCAAACTGTCGGTAGATCAGTTTATAGGGATGATGCGCCATCTTGTTGCTGCGGCAAAAGCAGGGGAGAAAGACCGTTTTTCAGGTGCCCCTTATAATGCCCCGCTCAGGAGGCTTGATGAAACAGCGGCAGCCCGTAATCCGGTGCTGCGCTGGACAAAATCGGAGCAATAATAAATCAAAGGCGGCCTAATAAGCCGCCTTTTTTATTTTAAGAATAATAAAACTGTTTAGTTGATCGTTTTCACATCCATAACGAAATATTTGCAGTTTTTCTTATCTTCGTCCCAAAGCAGTCTTTTATCCAGCGTTTCAAGCGCCCTGCCGTATAGATGAAGATGGCGGGTGCTTTCCCCCTCGTTAATGGCAATGGAATGGATGTCGTCAGGCATCAGGGCAATTCCCTGACCGGGTTTTACGACGATCGTGTCAGCCAGGCTTATGGAACGCTCGCCCGGAACCAGCGGGCCGTCTTCATCGGTTTCATAAACATAATTATATTCTTCACCTTCTGCTGCACTGACGCAGGCCCAGGTCGTATGATTATGTGGGGGAGTATACTTTCCCTTATGCATAACGTTTAAATAAAGGGCATAACTGTCATCATCATCTTTGGTGATCAAATAACGATTCTGAACTTTTCCATCCGTTGGTGCAGGAAACTGGTCCTCATCCCATAATTCCTTGCGAGAGGCAATGGCCACCATTTCCGATTTAATTTTCTCTAGATTGTCCCTTGTTACCTCAACCGGCCCGGCAAGACTTTTTACTTTATCCATTAATTCAGTAATGGCCTGTTCTCTTTTTTCTGCGACGTCGCTCATTATTTAATTTCCTCTGTATTCAATAAGTTTATCAGCAATTTCCTGCGCAAACTCGTGATAGGGCTGTGTATCCGTGTTTGACATCATCACAAAACCGATGTCAAGGTCTGGTATCATTATTATATAGGATTTAAATCCGTCATTTCCACCATGGTAGATCGTTAAATGACCATTTTGCATTCGACGATGCCAGCTGAAGCCGACATTATCAAACTGGCCCAGCGCCGGTTCCCACATGGCATCTAAAGTTTCTTTTTTAAGGACACGATTACCGTCAAGGGTTCCGCCGTTTAAATTAAGCTGTACCCACCGAGCCATATCATCAATATTTGAAATCAGTGTAGAACTTGGTCCGTGCATGCGATTATAGGGATAAATATCTGCCACATGCAGTTCGCCATCCTTTAGTTCATGCAAGCTGTTTAAGTTGGTCATATCCGCTTCCTGCAAAAGCAATGTGCTGTTCACCATTCCTGCCGGAATAAAAATATTCTCCCGGACATAATCTTCGAATGAGATGCCTGAGGCTTTGGCAATGACATCACCGAGCAGTTCATATCCGGTATTGCAATATTGGTATGTTGTTCCCGGATCATGGGTTAAGAATTTTTGTGAAATAAAATTCCTGACAAAACGTTCCAGGGCTTCTTCATCATATTGCGGGTTATGCCAGGGATCACTGTCGAAGTCCGGCATGCCGGAAATATGGCTGGCAAATTCACGAATTGTCAGGTCCTTATACCGACCATCAACCATGACAAAATATGGAAGCACATTGACAACTGGCTCATCGACATTAAGCTTACCTACTTCCTGAAGCTGCATTAACGCGGTTCCCACAAATGTTTTTGTGATTGACGCCATATGAAAAAGGGACTCATTCGTTTCGGGTTCTTTTGTATACATATTTTTTATGCCAAAAGTTTTCTTGAACAAAACGTCGTCTTTTGAAACAACCGAAAAAACAAACCCCTGGACGTTATTTTCATCCATCATTTGTTCAATCATCGGAGAAAAAATATTATCAAGATTGTCGTCAGCGGCCCTGACCGGAAGTGGAACCAGCATTAAAGATATACAAAAACTAAAAAAGAACTTTTTCACAATATGTTCCCTACTCATATTCCCTGTGCCTTTTTTAGTACGAATAAACCATTTTTGCAATATAATGTAAGTTGACGAAGACCTGTTGTTACGGTTTTATTAGATAAAAGAATAATGTTAGGGAGAAAAACAAATGCGGCTATTTAAGCAACTTGTAATTACAACAGGCAGTATAATTTTTACCTATAATGCTGTATTGGCTCAGCAGGTTCCACCGCAGGAATTGCCTATGATCCATCAGCTGGTCAGGGATGTATCAGCAACACGCATTGAAAATGATATCCGAAAACTGGTCAGTTTTGGAACCCGCCATACACTTTCAGAAACAAAATCAGAGACCCGTGGTATCGGCGCGGCGCGGCGCTGGATATTTGCTGAATTTGAAAAAATAAGTGACGATTGCGGCGGTTGTCTGGAAGTCATGTATATCAGCGATACTATTTCAGGGCAGGACCGAATTCCAAACCCGACCGAAGTGGTCAGCGTCGTGGCCATTCAACGTGGCGAATTTGACCCAAATAGATATGTATCCATGTCCGGCGATATCGACAGCCGGGTTTCCGACCCGTTAAACGGGGTCGATGACAGTCCGGGTGCCAATGATAATGCTTCCGGTATGGCAGGTGTTCTTGAAGCTGCCCGCGTGCTCAGTCAACATAAATTTGCCGGATCCATTATATATATGGGTCTTTCCGGCGAGGAACAGGGGCTTTTTGGCGGGCAAATAGTTGCAAAACATGCATTGGAAAATAACTGGCGTGTTAAAGCAGTACTCAATAACGATATGATCGGTAATATTACCGGCATAGACGGTGTGACCGATAACAGCACCGCGCGGGTTTTTTCAGAAGGAACACGTGATGTTGAAACGCCTGAAGAAGCAAGAGAAAGACGTTTTTCCGGTGGTGAAGTGGACAGCCCATCACGAAATCTGGCCAGGTTCATTGACAGACAGGCCGATAAATATGTCCCTAACCTTGACGTGATGATGGTTTACCGACTTGACCGGTTTGGCCGCGGTGGACACCACCGCCCTTTTAATGCCGTTGGTATTCCTGCTGTCCGTGTTATGGAAACCCATGAGCATTATGACCGCCAGCATCAGGATATCAGAACTGAAAACGGCCGGAAATACGGTGACGTTATTGAAGGGGTAAATTTTGATTATGCCCGAAAACTTACGGCACTGAATGTTTCAAGCCTTGCCGAGATGGCCGCAGCACCACCCTTCCCTGCCGAGGTCAAACTTAAAGGTGCTGTCAGTGCCTCCGCCGTTATCAGCTGGAAAAAACCAAGCGGAAAAATGGCCGAGAACCTTGCCGGGTACAAAGTTTACTGGCGCCTGACAGACCAACCGCAATGGACATACAGCAAATATGTTGGTGATGTGGACACATATGTCTTTGAAAATCTGGTGATTGATAATTATTATTTCGGCGTAGCCGCAGTTGCCAAGGACGGTGCGGAAAGTCCGGTGGTATTTCCAGGATCGATGGGGTCTTTTGGTGGGTATTAATTAAGGTTGAAATTTAAACAAAAGGCCGGGTTATCTCCGGCCTTTTGTTTGAAAATATTATTAAAACGAACAATCCGAAAATAATTTTGAAATATCCCCATTCCAGCTTCCATTATACCGGTCAAGCATAAGCTGTGCAGTGGTTTTGCCACTTTCAACCGTTTCAAAAAGCGAATTTAAAAATATCCGTTCATCATCTCCCGTATTGTTTAGACATGCCCGGCGCTCTAACCCACCGGATGAAATTTTAAGCATTTTTAGGGCGAGATCCTGAACCGTTTCATTTCTGAATTTCACTTTAAGCGCATCCCGGGGCACGTTATCACGTAAATGTTGATGCTCTTCATGTGTCCAGTCTTTTACCAGCTCCCAGGCCTCGTTAAGGGCTTCGCTGTCATAAAGAATGCCGACCCATAAAGCGGGAAGCGCACAAATCCGGCTCCATGAGCCACCGTCAGCCCCACGCATCTCAAGGAATTTTTTAAGCCGGACTTCCGGGAATACAGTGCTCATATGATCTTCCCAGTCTGCAATTGTCGGAACCTGCCCTTCAAATCCCGTCAAAGTTCCGTTCATGAAGTCTTTAAAAGATTTCCCGGATACATCGTTATAAATGCCGTCCCTGTATACAAAATACATAGGGACGTTAAGCACATGATCAACATAGGCTTCAAATCCCATCCCTTCATCAAATACGAACGGTAAAATACCGCATCGGTCCGGGTCTGTGTCTGTCCAAATATGTGAGCGATAACTTTGAAAACCGTTCGGTTTGCCTTCAGTGAATGGGGATGCTGCAAAAATTGCGGTGGCAATCGGTTGAAGGGCGAGTGATACTCTGAATTTTTTTACCATGTCGGCTTCAGACGAATAATCCAGATTAACCTGAATAGTGCAGGTCCGTAACATCATGTCCAGCCCCAGATTGCCTTTTTTAGGCATATAAGCACGCATAATATTATAGCGCCCTTTTGGCATAACCGGCACGTCTTCACGTTTTGTATTGGGGTTAAAGCCCATGCCAAGATAATTAATGCCAAGCTCTTCACTGACCGCCTGTGCCTGCCTAAGGTGGCTGTTACTTTCCGCACAGGTTTGATGAAGTGTTTTCAGCATGGCACCAGAAAGTTCAAGTTGCCCGCCCGGTTCCAGTGAAACCGACTGGCCATTTTTCTTCAAGCCAATGATATATTGCCCCTCCATGATGGGTTCCCAATCAAATTCCTTTTGCATTGCCTGCAAAATTGCTTTGATACTGCGTTCCCCTTCATATGGAACCGGTTTTAGGGAATCAATGCAAAACACAAATTTTTCATGTTCTGTACCAATCCCCCACTCGTTCTTTGGTTTTGATCCTGATGCAATATAATCAATGAGTTGCTGCTTTGATTCTATTGGCGAATTTCTGGAAATGTTGCTCAATGGATAACCCTTTTTAATATAGCCTTCTATGTCATAGTTTTTATCATGTGGTGATTACGGATATAATGTCAATAGACCATCTCTAACTTCATAACCGCTTAATTTATTTAAGAAACTCATACCCAGAAGTGATATGTCCAGTTGCCCTTCATTTACATAAGCTTCAATTTTCTCAACATGGATGGGGCCGAGACTAACCGTCTCCAGTAAGACCGGTGCACTAAAAACCATTCCATTCGCTGTTGAGGCCGGAATATCAAATTTAAGCCCGGCTATATTAAAGCCAATTTTCTCTGCATCTGCTTTTTTAAGAACAATATGCGTCGCGCCGGTATCAATCATAAAATTGATCGCCTTACCATTAATGTCTGCCCGGACATAATAATGACCGCTTTGGTCAGAACGAAAAGTAATAGCCCCTGCGTCAACTTCACCATTTGCCGGATTAATTTCACTGGCAAGACGACCTTTTCCGTTCCAGATAGAATAACCGAGTCCCATAACACCAAATATAATAACCCATCCTGCGACGTTACGAAGTGCCTGACCGGGGTTACTGATAATATGTCCCAGAAGTCCTGCCCCCACCAAAGCCAGCAGCATAAAATCATATGCAAGATTGGCACTTTGACCCGAACTAAGTCCGTCACTTAATACCCAGGCAAGGATAAATACAAAAACCACAACCCCAATCACGGTCAGTAAAAATGGCTTCATACTGTTTTTTTGTTTTGACTGTCTCGGGCCTTGGGGGTCATTGTCATTCGGTGGGTGTCCCCATGGTGACGGCTGGTTATCATTCATTATGCCCAATCCCCCAAAAATGACTGCCATAATGATAAGGCAGCGACAGCCGCTGTATCTGCCCGCAATATTCTTGGCCCCAGTGTTATAGCAATAGTGTTTTGATGCGCCCTGATCATTTCTCTTTCCTGCGGAGAAAAACCTCCTTCCGGCCCTATCAATATACTCCATTTATCAAAAGAAGGTTTTACATGCTGCATTGGGATCGCCTCCCCGGCCTCATCACAAAATATCAGTCCCCGATCTTTCGGCCAGTTATCCAATATTTTATCAAGTTCTGTTAAATCGTCAATTTGTGGCACAGTCATACGCCCACATTGCTCCGCCGCTTCAATTGAATTAGCAAGTAACTTGTCAAACTTTATTTTATCCAGATTAGTACGTTCCGTAAGAACAGGTATAATTCGTGAGACACCCAGTTCAGTTGCCTTTTGAACCATATAATCAACGCGCGCTTTTTTTACTGGTGCAAACAAATACCATAAATCGGGATCAGATTTCTGATCGGTTATCTTCTCCCTTATTGTTATTTTTGCCTTGCCTTTACCCACTTTTGTAATTTCAGCCAACCATTCACCATCAATACCATTAAAAATAATGACATTGTCTCCCAGCTTGACGCGCATAACATTGACCAGATAATGGCCCTGATTTTCCTCTATAAGAAAAACTGTTCCGGATTTAAATTGATCATCCAGATACAGGCGTATTTTTGGCTTTTTATTCGACATTTTATCAATTTTAGTTATGACTATATTCATATGATAACACCAAATACCGAAAGACAAATGACAAAATTAGATGAGCGGATAAAAAAAGCCCCTGAGGATACCGTAAAACAAAGCTGGGTTCATAAATTGTCGCCTGATTTTGCCTGGGGATATCTCCAGCTAATGCGCGCGGATCGGCCAATCGGCACCTGGCTTTTGCTCTGGCCGGGGCTTTGGTCTATCGTTCTAGCCGGTCATTTTTACGGCACCACTGATATTATTCCTCATCTTAGATTACTCATCCTTTTTTCAGTAGGCGCATTTGTTATGCGGGGAGCCGGATGTGTTATCAATGATCTTTGGGATAGAGAAGCAGACGCAAAAGTGGAAAGAACAAAAGCCCGCCCACTGCCCAGTGGACGGGTGTCCGTCTTAGGTGCATTCATCTTTCTGGCTTTATTGTTGCTTATTGGGCTTTTTATTTTACTTCAGCTGAACACCTATACCCAGTTGGTTGGTGCCGCTTCATTGATACTGGTTATCATTTATCCGTTGATGAAACGGATCACCTATTGGCCACAGTTGATGCTTGGATTTACATTTAACTGGGGTGCGCTGCTTGGCTGGAGTGCCGTTTCCGGTACGATCGCACTACCCTCAATCATTCTTTATTTAGGCGGCATTTTCTGGACACTCGGCTATGATACCATTTATGCCCATCAGGACCGCGAGGACGATGCAATGGTCGGGATAAAATCAACTGCATTAAAGCTCGGGAAAAATACAAGACCCTGGATAAGCGGATTTTATGGGTTAACGCTCGTCTTGTTTCTTTGTGCCGGAGCCATGGCAAAAATGCATATTGGTTTTTATATCGGTATGGTGTTCGCGGGGTATCATTTAATTTATCAAATTAAAAAGCTTGATATTGATGATCGTGAACTTTGCCTGAAGCTTTTTAAATCAAACCATCATTTTGGCACAGTAGTATTTATAAGCATACTCACAGGACATATTTTCTGATTAAGTCCGCTCCACAATATCCTGCATGAATTTTTCCAGTTTTTCAAACTGGGTACTTCTTTCAAATTTTTTCTTATTGGGATTATTGTTTGCTTTAGATGTCTTTTTATTTTGTAGCTGAGTTTTTAAGTATTCGGCAATTTCATCAACATCATTGCTAACTAAGCCAAAATTATTGTCACGGATAATGTCGGCCGCTTCGCCCTCTGTCCCACCAACGGATAAAATTGGCTTTCCGGTACCGATATATTCAAAAAGCTTGCCAGCTATTACACTATTCTCACGCGGATCATCCCATCTGAGCAGCATCATGATATCAGTCCCGGCCATAATTTTATGGAGTTCGCTTTGTGGAATATATTTACTGCAAACGACCTGCTCTTCTAGCTCATTTACTTTGATAATTTTTTTCTGGCTTTCACTTAACTCATCCGCACCAAATTCTGTATATAAAAGAACTTTAATTTTTTTTGCATCATTACCCAGCTTTGCCAACGCTTCAAAAAGTTTTTGCGGATCACGTTTCCCCTCATAGAGCGCCCCGGCATATAAAATTGTCAAATAATCAGGATAAAGTTCTTTTTTCTCAATCCCATCAAAATCATTGGGATCAAACCCATTCATGGCAAGCTGGACAGGAATATTTCTGGATTTTTTTAATGTTTCAACCCAGCTTTGGGTAACAGTAATCAGGCCATTACAGTTTGCAAGTGCACGTTTCTCAATAAACCTGTCTATTTTTTTCTTGAAGCCCGACCCATGATAATATCCATGATCAGACCAGAGATCCCGATAATCGGCAACCCACGGAACATCATTGATACGGGCTAGCTTTGACGCAACAAGTAAGCACGTAAAAGGAGGAACAGTCGTAAATATAATATCCGGTGACCAGCTTTTAAATAGCTTCCGGCCTTCGCCTATCGCTTTCGGATACCATCCAATTGTGCGATCAGGAATATTGGTAAGTTTCCGATAATAAAGGCTTAGATTTGACTCTTCCCCTGTTTCACCAGCATCCTCCTTTTTTTCAGCTTCAGGCGATGATTCCGAGATATTATCACTCTCTTTTGTTGAAAACAGCCTTTTTACTGATTGTTTCAAATAGGACGGAAAAGCATTGATATCCGTAAATTCTGTAAAAATAATTTTATCTTCAGAAATTTCAGGCGTTAATGACGACCCCTGATCCTTACGTTTCGGAGCAAGTACCCTGATATCATGCCCCTGAATCTCAAGGAAACGGGCAAGCTTGTTTACCCTGCTGCCTGAAACCGGGGCATAAGGCGGAAAAAAGCCTGAAACAATCAGAATTTTCAATGAAACTTCCCTCTAAATATCTGCGTTTAAATAATTTATATAGCAAACAAAGCGATAAAAAGAAGTTAATTTTATTTTCCTATCCGGCACCAGAACATAGGACAAATAATCAACCCTTGATTTCCGCTGAATAATTGAGCATTGTATTTTTACTTTTGTAGGGGAATCCTCCTTAGGTGCGTCAATATTTGCACTTAACTCAAAGGGAAAGAGTTTTTAAAAACAATTTAGAGGGAATGATGACTAATATATATTTAACAATTGTGGGGTGTGGAGTTGTCGCGCTTCTGTATGGTATTTATGCGACTAAAAAAGTAATGGCCTTTGGCACTGGCAATGAAAGAATGCAGGAAATTGCTGCCGCCATTCAGGAAGGGGCAGCCGCCTATCTTAACAGACAATATAAAGCTGTCGCCATTGTTGGCGCTGTGGTTGCTGTTGGACTGTTTTTACTTCTTGGGCTTCATGTGGCTATTGGTTTTATTGCAGGTGCTGTATTGTCTGGTGCTGCCGGATATATAGGGATGAACGTGTCTGTACGTGCCAACGTCAGAACATCCCAGGCTGCTTCTGAAAATCTGAACAAAGCCCTTGATGTTGCCTTTACCTCAGGCGCTATCACAGGCATGCTTGTTGTTGGTCTGGGTCTTCTGGGTGTTGCAATTTATTATATTTATATGGTGTCAGCCGGTTTTGACATTCGCACCAACCTTGAAGGACTGGTCGGTCTTGGCTTTGGTGCAAGTCTTATTTCGATCTTCGCCCGTCTTGGTGGTGGTATCTTTACAAAAGGTGCC
>Ga0116152_10002899_pt1 | contig 13897 bp, 12 predicted proteins | sample AD_UKC119_MetaG_FD_89894 | JGI IMG/M metagenome (GOLD analysis project Ga0116152, IMG submission 89894) | Active sludge microbial communities of municipal wastewater-treating anaerobic digesters from Hong Kong - AD_UKC119_MetaG | ecosystem: Engineered > Bioreactor > Anaerobic > Digestate...
ATCACCATTGGCATTCAGCTTCTTTAACTGGTTACGGCTATTAAGAATAAAGATGTTATCGAGATTATCAACGGCAAATGTGGTTACATCTGCATTTATCTTTTTAATAAAGCGAAAAGAAGTGTCGGCCTGTGCCGAAGCCATACATACAGGGAAAAGAAAAAATACTATGAATATCTTTCTCAACATTTCAATTTCGAATTATCTGTGCATCATTCTCCACAAACTTTTTTAGCTCCATGTTTTCACCATCAAAGACGGCGTAAGTATAATATCGCATCCAATCGCCAAGATTTATATACCGGCTGCTATCAGACAGACGATAATCAATAGCAATATGTCTATGCCCAAATACAAAAAAATTGACCTGCTTTGTTTTTAACAGCTCTTTGCTGTAAATGATCAGCCATTCCTGGTCTTCTCCAAGGAATTTTTGTTCCTTGTTCTCAGCCTGTGAACGGCTGCGATTACTGAGGTAGTGGGCAAGCCCCATGCCTAAAACCGGCGGGAAAATGCCAAATAACCACCTGCTGACAGGGTTACGAAAAATTTTCTTCAGCCGCTTATAACCATGATCCCCGGGACCCAATCCATCTCCATGGCCTATCAAAAACTTTTTATTATTCCATTCAAACTCTTCCGGCTTAAGGTAAACCTGCATATCGAGTTCCTTCTGAAAATAATCCCGGACCCACATATCATGATTTCCTACAAAAAAATGCAGCTTTATGCCTGCATCAGATAAACTGGCAAGTTTACCCAATAACCTGACAAACCCTTTTGGCACTACTTTTTTATACTCGTACCAGAAATCAAACATATCACCTACCAAAAAAATTTCAGCAGCTTCATCTTTGATACTATCAAGAAACCGGACAACAGTTTCTTCCCGGCTACGACTGCCGGCATTATCAGGAACTCCCAAATGAAAATCGGAAAGAAAATAGATTTTTTTATTAGCTGGTAGCTGCACTATAAGATATCATTTCTTTTGCTGAAGATACTGCAGAACATCTCCTGAAGCAATGACCGGTTTACCAGTTACATCACCATTGTACCAGTAAACCCAGGCTTTAATTTTATTTCCATTCATTTCTGCCTCAGCTATCTCTCTCCTGTATAGTTGTATCTCATCTTCCTCAGCTGCTACACCTTCATAATCATCCAGCTGGCCAAAAGCCCAGGAAAACTCATTCTCATGTTTTATCCTGTAAAGTTCACCTACTATGTAGTGTTCGTTCTCAGCAGGAACAGCTGCCGGATATTCACCGAGGTCAACCAACTTGCCTAAAACTTTTGCGTTGCCAACCAATTCAAAAAACTGGCTGATATACTCATACGCATGGCTCTTAAACCCGCTTCGCAGCGACCCGTAAACAAACAGATAAAAAACACCCTGACTGGTCATGTTGCAAAGCTACTAAAGCCTGCGCTAAATCAATCTTCTAACAGGAATAAATAAACCTCTTTGGGACCGTGTACTCCCACCACCAATGTTTTTTCAATATCAGCCGTACGGCTGGGACCACTGGCGAATGTTATTAAAGAAGGCAAACCTGATTTATATTTGTTTTTGAGTTCCTGCAAAGCATCTTTGATATCAAAGACAACCTGGCTGGCATGTGCCACGCAAATATGTATTGGTGCATAAGCACTTGTAGTACGGCCACTTAATTGTGCTGAACTCATTACAATACTACCCGTACGGGCCACAAGGAATTCACAACCGGTTATGGCTACATCACAATTGCCAATATCTTCTTTAACCAACCTGTCGGATAACTGTTGAACTGCTTCGCCCAATAAATTTTCTTCCAGGCAAAACACTTTCATCATTCCCTGTTTCTTAATAAGACTGGTAAGCTGAAATGCAAATTCCTGGCGGTTGATACAATAAATGAATTTACCCTGGAGCCTGGTAAATTGTTCAGCAAATTCAACTTCCAGCTCCTGCTGTGGTTTCGGAAACAGGGGCTGATTTCCCTCACTTTGCGGATAAGGCAAAGGCGTTGAATGACTCAACGCCTTACGAATTTTTTTTAGAATATTTTCTTTAGATGGAGAAACATTCATGGTAATGACTTGTTAGTAACATCACTATCATACGGTGGTACACCGGCTGATATTTCACCTCCTTCTGGTTGTATCTCGTCTGAAGGTTCTTCTTCAGTAAGTGGTTTTTTTTCTTCAAAAGGCCTTTTACCAATCAACGCCTCAACATCACTTTGAAACAGCACTTCCCTCTCCAACAGGGCATGCGCCAGTTTCTCAACCTCTGCTTTCTTATTTAGCAACAGTTGCTTGGTTTTTTCATAAGCCTGTTCAATCAACAGCCGTACTTCTTCATCGATCATTTTTGCAGTTTCATCTGAGTATGGCTTGGTGAAAGTATTTTCCTGCTGAGGATCGTAAAAACTGATATTACCCACTTTGCCATTCATACCATAAACAGTTACCATGGCATAGGCTATACGGGTTATCTGCTGCAGATCGTTTTGAGCACCGGTAGAAATTTTATTGAAGAAGATCTCTTCACTTGCCCTTCCACCTAATGTCATACAGATCTGATCCATTAACTGATCTGTATTATACAGGTACTGCTCTTTAGGTGTGTATTGGGCATACCCTAACGCAGCTGTTCCTCTTGGAACGATTGTAACTTTTAGTAATGGATAAGCATGCTCCAGGAACCATCCGCAGATGGCATGACCTGCTTCGTGAAATGCAATGATCTTTTTCTCTTCCGGTGAAATGATCTTGTTCTTTTTCTCCAAACCACCAATCACCCTGTCAACCGCATCCTGGAAATCCTGCATATCAACCGCTTCTTTATTCTTACGGGCAGCGATCAGGGCTGCTTCATTACAAACATTGGCAATATCTGCTCCCGCAAAGCCGGGTGTTTGCTCTGCCAGTTTATGTATATCCAGTGATTTAGATATTTTGATAGGCTTCAAGTGAACTTTAAAAATATCTTCACGGCCTTTAAGGTCTGGCTTATCAATAGAAATCTGTCTGTCAAAACGGCCAGGTCTTAGCAAAGCTGAATCCAGTACATCAGGCCTGTTAGTTGCAGCCAGAACAATAATGCCAACATCAGTTCCAAAACCATCCATTTCTACCAGCATCTGGTTCAGTGTACTTTCTCTCTCATCATTACTCATCATCACATTTTTACCCCTGGCACGGCCAATAGCATCAATCTCATCAATGAAAATGATACAAGGGGCTTTTTCTCTTGCTTGCTTAAACAGGTCTCTTACCCGGCTGGCACCCACACCTACAAACATTTCAACAAAATCTGAACCGCTAAGGCTAAAGAAAGGAACCTGTGCTTCACCTGCCACTGCTTTGGCCAATAATGTTTTTCCGGTTCCCGGAGGGCCAATAAGCAATGCCCCTTTGGGTATTTTACCACCCAGGTTAGTATATTTTTTAGGGTTCTTCAAAAAGTCAACTATCTCCATCACCTCTACCTTAGCTTCATCAAGACCAGCAACATCTGCAAATGTGATGCTGACTTTTGTACCCTTATCAAATAAAGTAGCTTTTGATTTTCCAATGTTGAAAATACCACCGGGGCCACCGCCACCGCCGGCGCCACCGCCCATTTTCCGCATCAGCAATACCCAAAGACCTATAAATAATAATACTGGTAATAAGAACTGAAGGATACCACCAAATATGTCTCTTTCTTTTACTGCTTTACCCACATTTTTTACATCAGGATTATCTGAATAGAATTTTCGCATATCATCCTGGAAGGAATCACCTGAAACAATAGTAAAATACATTTGAGGGCCTTCGGGGCTAAAACGGCCACGGATGCCATCTTCAATTTCCTTTTTGTATTTGGGAACTGAGGACTCTTTAAGAGTAACTTTTACTTTATCCTTATTGCTGATCACTGTGTATTTCTCAACATCACCCTGCTTCAAAACTTCTAAAAATCTGTCCTGTGTAACTTCCAGCATATTTGGTGAAAAAGGGCTAAAAAGCTGAAAGCCTATCAATAAGGCAAAAATGATGGCATACACCCAGTAAATACTAAATCTCGGCCCCTTCTTAGGAGGCTGGTTCGGGTCATCCCCGGGTCTGTTATTAAAGCGGGGCGATCTTCTTTCGTCTTTATTATACGGTTCCTGTGACATATATTGATCCTATGGATTCTGCTATTTAATGATTATTACTAAAAAAAGTTCTTTCTCAATTAATTTTTAACATTACTCATCATGATTTCCCTCCACCGCATCACTCCACATTTCTTCCAATTTGTAGAATTTTCTGGTCTCTGGAAGCATAATGTGAACCACCACATTTATATAATCTATTAACACCCAATGTAAATGCTGGTAGCCTTCGTGGTGGTACGGACTCTCTTCGCATTTTTCCTTTACTTTATTTTGAACATTTTCAGCTATTGCTCTTACCTGGGGCTGGCTATCTGCTTCACATATTATAAAAAAATCAGCCACTGCTTCATTGATCTTCCGGAGGTCAAGGGATATAATATTCTCCCCCTTTTTTTCCTGTATCGCCGCAATAATGGTTTTGATGATTTTTGAACGATGGCTTAACCTGGCTGCACTTTTCTTTTTTCGATGAGTCAATACTTCCAATTGTTCCAAATAAGAGAGTGTTTTAGTTTTTGTTTTTATGTTTTACTGATGTAGAGTCTGTTTATTTTCTTGAAAAATCTCCTCCAATCAGGAAACAGGTTTACTTTGTCAAAAATAGCGATTAATTGCAAGACGCTTTAGTACAATACCCCATTGGTTCACCATTCATTGAACTGCAATCTGTTGACAGCACCAACAATTATGCCCGGAAGCTGATAAATGAGTCAGGACTGCCGGAGAGTCAGGCCGCATCACTTCACGGCACAGCTGTGTTTGCGCATGAGCAGGTATCAGGTAAAGGCAGCAGAGGGAAAAAATGGCTGTCTGAAAAAGGAAGTAATATAGCTCTAAGTATAGTGGTACAACCCGGAGCCCTTCAACTGACCCAACAGTTCTTTTTAAGCGCCGCATCAGCTCTTGCCGTTTACGATCTTTTTCAAAAACATGCGGACGATAATGTAAAGATCAAATGGCCTAATGACCTCTATTGGCAGGACAGAAAGGCAGGGGGAATACTCATTGAATCCGTCATAACCTCTTCTGGCAAATGGGATTGGGCTATCATTGGCATTGGCATCAATATTAACCAGGTAAAATTTGCTGAAGACCTGCTTAATCCTGTTTCGTTAAAACAAATAACCGGTAAGGAACATGATCCGGTTGCATTGGCAAATGAATTATGTTCAATATTGCAGGCATATCTTTTTGAACTAGATCAAAAGAACTTTGATCAAATCCTTGCTTTATATAATCAACATCTTTACAAAAAGGATGAGATGGTGAAACTGCGAAAAGGGAACCAGGTCTTTGAAGCAAAAGTCTGTGAGGCAAACAACACAGGGAGGCTGGTTGTAAACCATGGCGTAGAAGAATCTTTTGACATCAATGAGGTTGAATGGGTGCTTAAATAAATTCAACCCCGTTTAAAAGTGATACGTCTGATTCACTTTTCCTTGCTTCTACTTCAAACCTGTTATTATAATATCCCTTTTGAATCCATTGAAAAAAATAGCGAAATAAGAAACCAACAAATCCGTAGTGCCTGTATTGATGCACATGTTTTAATTCATGACATACCCAAGTGGTATTATTGAGAAATTCCTGCCGGGTTGTATTGTGTAAGTAAATAGTGCTGCCAAAAACAATTGCTGCACCAGAAGATTTTAATTTGCCTGCAGCCAGCCTGGCCACAAATGCATTTTCTTTGATCCGGACTTTCATACATTCTTCATAGCTGCAATTATTTCTTCCGCATGTGCTTTGTTTTTGGGTCTCAGAAATATCTTGCGGATAACTCCCTTTTCATCAATGACAAATGTTGTACGCAGTACTCCCATATATTGATGCCCGAACATTTGTTTTTGATCCCAAACGCCATATTTCTTGAGGATATTGAGTGAAGGATCGGCAATCAGTGTAAATGGTAAGGAAAATTTATGCTCGAACTTTTTATGTTTCGCCTCATCATCCGGGCTTACGCCAATCACTTCAAATCCTTTTTTCTTTAATAGCCCATAGTTATCTCTAAGGTTACAGGCTTGTATGGTACAGGTTGGCGTATCATCCTCCGGATAGAAATACAAAACAAGTTTTTTCCCTTTATAATCTTTCAATGAGATCTTATTTCCATCCTGATCTATACCTGTAAATAACGGAGCTTTATCTCCTTCCTTTAATGTTACCATGACGCTAAATTATTTTATCACTTTCTTTTCTTAGAAGGAGTATATGGCTCCCTCCTGAACCACCATGTCTTTGTTATTGTGTTGCCGGCAATATCCGCTACTTTAACTTTTAATTCATGTACACCGTAAGGACATCTGTCATCAAATTTATATATCCAGTTCTTTCCTTTATCGTTGGTGAACCGAAGCCAGTTGCCATCCAGTTCCGCCCGAAAACTTTCAATATCATAATTATCCCTTGGGGTAAATAGTATCCTGCTGGCAGCACTCAAATTAATTGTATCCCCTCTTCCGGGATCATTAATGGAGGGAGGAATAATATCTGCAAAAGCCTGGAAGGTTCCAAAATCTCCAAACTCAGCTTTTATCCATTCTCCATCCCATGATGCTTTTCTGACAGATGTTCCTTTGCCTGTTCGTGTCATCACAATTTTATCTTTCCATCCTTCCGGAACATTTCTGTCAGGCTTTATCCTGATCACTGCTCTTTTGTGCATAGGTATGGATTCATCACTTACTGTATGCGCTGCTGTTAAGGCGTAAGTTGACAGAGTTGTGTTTTTTAAATAACTGGTTGGCACTTCGTCATAAAAAGTACCTTCCCTGAAACTCATTGAAAACCCTGGTTTGATAATGTCGGAAAGAGCCCCTGGCTTAAGTTTCTTTCTAACACTTGTGCCTGCCATTAGTGGATCCTCTTCCCCGTTGTAACGAACAGAAAAATTAAGCACCGAATTGTTGCCTTTTGTATCCTGCACTTCAATACTTACTGTATGAACTGCAGTATCATTTAATGAAATAACGCCATCTCCTCTTACAGATTTGTACACCGGGCCATTATCTCCCGGCATTTTTGACAGATGTTGCAGATAAACACCTCCATTATAATCATGCTTATAATCAATATGTGCATTCATATAAAGTGTTTCATCATAATCAATACTGTCAAGCACAAATTTTACAACCTCTTCTCCATCAAAATATAATTGAGCAGCATAAATACCATTCCTGCTTCCACTTCCAGAACTTTTATCATAAGCCTGGATCGCAAAGCTGATCTCGTTATGATCCGTTGTTAACACCTGGCTGCCTGACAGCATATAACCTCCTGAAGTTTTCTTCAGCACAGTTAGTTCCGGTGATTGTTCATAAACACTTTTGCTTCTGTCGTACAAAGCCAGCCGCACAAGTGTGGGAGGAATATTATCAGAGACCGGCAAATTAAACAGTAATGGGTTCAGCCTCTTTTCTGTCTTTGTATCAATGATCTCAAAATGAAGATGCGGACCCAGTGAACCACCCGTATTTCCACTGAAAGCGATAAACTCACCTTTTTTAACCGGGAACTGCTCTTTGGTAAAATCAAGTTCAATAGCCCATGATTCTTTTTTATACTGCTGGTCAATAACATATTTTTCCAGCTCCGGAAAAAATTCATTCAAATGCCCATATAGAGTTGACAATCCATTTGCATGATTGATAATGATAAAACTGCCAAAGCTGTTCGGCCTCACTCCAATATGAGCAACATAGCCATCAGCAGCTGCATATACCCGGTAGTTTTCTTTTGCATTGGTACGGATATCCAAACCCATATGCCAGTGATTGGAACGTAATTCACCAAAATTTGCCGACAACTGCATGGGAATAGCAAGCGGATTTCTGAAAAAATTTCTGGGATATTCCTTAGTTGTTTGCGATTGAAGATCAAGAGAGAAAATTGTCAAAAAGATCAGTAACAAATTCAAAAAATACATACGCAAATTTAAGCATATCGTTCTTTTGCAATAAGTATATCAGCGAATAATATGCTGATTACCATAACTTTTTTATTTTTATTATGAGATGAGAAAACTCAGGATATTTTTATTGATCGCTACTTGTGCTGTTATTTACGGATGTCCGTTTGAATCTACGGTTCCACTGGCAGCTTCGCCAGCTGAACCGGTTGATACATCATTATTTGGTTATTGGTACGGTATTGTAAAAGATGGCAGTGATTTTTTCGGGATCGAAGCACTGGAAATTGACAAACAGCCTGACAATGATTCTATTTATTCAATTATCCGGTACGGCAAGGCGATCAAGGGAGATATTATCCTGCCAGACACTTCCTATTTCACAGGTTATGTTTCTTACATCGGCGATCAGCGATTTATGAATGTGGAAGGCACTGTGCTTATAACCAGCTATAACCGAAAAAAAGGCACAGTTGTGGAAGCACATAAAGTTTTCTATCTGTCTAACATTTTAAGAAGCAATGATACCCTGAGTGTTAAAACCATTACCGAACAGTTCTCCCCCTCCAGGCAAAGATTTACCAGCCCTGCTATGTTAAAAGAAGAGGTAAGATCATTGTTGCAAAGCAAGGAGAATATATATGACGATATCTATAGTATGTCTTACAGAAAGATCGAGAAACCCAAGCCGCTGAAGGGATTTTAATCTGGATAATTTTTAGAAAATACTGCCTTACTGATCCGTCGCAAACCCTTACTTTTGCGCAATTTGTTTTTTCACGACGATCCGCTGCCAAACAACCTTTTAAGCGCAAAGAATGCCAAGAGATAATTCCATTAAATCAGTTCTCATTATCGGTTCAGGCCCCATTATTATCGGACAAGCCTGTGAATTTGATTATTCAGGTACCCAGGCTGCCCGCAGCTTGCGGGAAGAAGGGATAAAAGTTATACTGATCAACAGTAATCCGGCCACCATCATGACCGATCCGATGACTGCTGACCGGGTTTATTTATTACCCCTGACAGTTGAAAGCATTGAACAGATCCTGCAGGAAAATGAAATTGATGCGGTGTTACCAACCATGGGTGGGCAAACTGCCCTGAATCTTGCCAAAGAAGCAGAAGATGTTGGTTTGTGGAAGCAATACAATGTGCGGCTTATAGGGGTTGATATTAAGGCCATTGACAAAGCTGAAGACAGGGAAAAATTCCGCCAGTGGATGATAGAACTGGGCATTAATGTAGCACAGGCAAAAACGGCCAACTCCTTCCTTGAAGGAAAAGAATTTGCCCAGGAAATTGGTTTCCCTTTGGTAATTCGCCCCTCATTTACTTTAGGAGGAACAGGTGGAGGTTTTGTGCATGATAAAGATGAACTGGATGAAGCACTGAACCGTGGTTTACAGGCATCCCCTATCCATGAAGTTTTGGTTGAAAAAGCTGTTTTAGGCTGGAAAGAGTTTGAGCTGGAATTACTTCGTGACGCTGCTGACAATGTTTGTATCATTTGTACAGTAGAAAATTTCGACCCAATGGGAGTTCACACCGGTGATTCCATAACGGTAGCTCCAGCCATGACGCTTAGCGATACGGGTATGCAGTTAATGCGGAACACTGCCATCCGGATGATGCGGGACCTTGGCAATTTTGCCGGGGGCTGTAATGTGCAGTTTGCCATGAACCCGGATACAGAAGAGATCATCGCCATTGAAATAAATCCAAGGGTAAGCAGAAGTTCAGCCCTTGCATCAAAAGCTACCGGGTACCCTATTGCCAAAATAGCTGCAAAAATGGCTATCGGGTACAACCTGGATGAACTGGAAAACCAGATCACTAAAACGACTTCAGCCTATTTTGAACCGGCACTGGACTATGTAATTGTAAAGATCCCCCGCTGGAATTTTGACAAATTCAAAGGCGCCAATGACACACTGGGGCTTCAAATGAAAAGTGTAGGTGAAGTAATGGGTATTGGCAGAAGTTTTGCCGAAGCCATACAAAAAGCATGTCAGAGTCTTGAGAATAATGCAGTGGGTCTTGGCTATTATGGCAAAAGCCTGATGCATGCTGATGAGTTACTGGAATATATCAAGATACCAAAATGGGATCGCATCTTCCGTATCAAAGATGCTTTGATGGCGGGTATTTCGGTTGGTTCCATTTCAAAAGCCACAAATGGTATTGATCGCTGGTTTTTATACGAGATACAGAAGATCTGCAATATTGAAAAAGAGATCGAAAAATATGACCTGGATACTTTACCTGCCGAACTTTTAAGAGAAGCAAAGGTCAATGGTTTTAGTGATGAACAAATAAGTCGTATCCTCCAACATGGTAATGAAGAGGATGTGTATGAAAAAAGAAAAGCCGCAGGTATTACCCGGGTTTATAAAATGGTTGATACCTGTTCTGCTGAATTTGAAGCCAAAACACCTTACTTCTATTCCACTTTTGAAGGAGGAAATTCTAACGAAAGCCATGTATCGGATAATAAAAAAGTTATTGTATTAGGTTCTGGCCCTAACCGTATAGGCCAGGGAATTGAATTCGATTACTGCTGTGTACATGGCCTTATGGCGATCAAGGAATGTGGTTATGAAGCCATCATGATAAACTGTAACCCTGAAACGGTAAGCACTGATTTTGATATGGCTGACAAGCTATACTTTGAACCGGTTTACTGGGAACATGTATGGGAGATCATTGAATATGAAAAACCTTATGGTGTTATTGTTCAGTTGGGTGGACAAACTGCCTTAAAAATGGCAGAAAAGCTAAGTGAAAAAGGCATCCGTATTATCGGCACATCCTTTGAAAATATGGACATAGCGGAAGACAGGGGAAGATTCAGCGATATGCTGAAAAATCTTGATATCCCTTACCCAGACTATGGAACTGCATATGATGTAGATGAAGCTGTTGCCGTAGCCAATAAAGTAGGTTATCCGGTGCTTGTTCGCCCATCTTATGTTTTGGGAGGCCAAAGAATGCGGATTGTTATTAATGATGATGAAGTTGAAAAAGCAGTTGTGAGTTTGCTGAAGCATATCCCCGGGAATAAGATATTGATCGACCATTTCCTGGATCGCTGCCAGGAAGCAGAGATCGACGCTATCTGCGATGGAGAGAAGTTTCATGTAATGGGCATTATGGAACATGTGGAACCGGCAGGTATTCATAGTGGCGACAGCAATGCTGTATTACCCGCCTTTAACTTATCTCCGCTTGAGATACAGGATATGGTAGACTACGCTAAAAAGATTGCATTGGAGTTGCAGGTAAAAGGTCTTTTAAATATCCAGTTTGCCATTAAAGAAGGTAAAGTGTATGTGATAGAAGCAAACCCCCGGGCATCCCGCACCACTCCGTTTATTGCCAAAGCATACCAGAAACCTTACCTGAATTATGCCACCAAAGTAATGCTGGGTGAAATAAAAGTGGCTGATATACCGGAAGAAAAACACCTGGACGGCTTTGCCATTAAAGAACCAGTGTTCAGTTTCAATAAATTCCCGGGAGTGAATAAAGAATTGGGGCCTGAAATGAAATCTACCGGGGAAGCCATTCGCTTTATTAAAAACCTGAGAGACCCTTACTTCAGACAACTGTATAAGGACAGAAGTATGTATTTGAGTAAATAATTTTATTTACTTGATGCTGTAAGCAGTACCCCTAAAGTGGTATTGTCAGAATAGATAGCCTCGCCTAATTTCCATTAATGGCTGGTTATGGATCAAACTTCTGGAAACGGACTCCTTTTCTAAAAATTTTGCTTCCTTTTATTGCAGGCATCGTCCTGCAATGGCAGTTCCAGTTTGATCAAAAACTCTGGTGGATAATAATTGGAGTTTGTTTACTGAGTATTTTCATTTTCCTTTTTCTTCCCTTCTTCAACCGATATAGACTTGGCATTCTAAACGGTATTTTCATCAGCCTTGCTTTTTTAGCAACAGGGGCTTTACTCGCCTGGCAAAAGGATCTGCGCAATAATGAACAATGGCTGGGGAATTATTATCAACCGGGAAATGTACTGATCGCAACATTAGATGAACCCCCTGTTGAAAAAACAAAATCTTATAAAGCCAATGCCTCCGTTCATTATATAGCTAATGAGAAACAGAAAATACCTGTAACCGGAAAGATTATCTTATACCTGAAAAAAGATAGTTCTGTTTCTCAACTCTCTTACGGCTCAACCATACTTTTTAAAAGGCCCTTACAGGAAATTAAAAACTCTGGTAACCCCGGCGGCTTTGATTATAAACGTTATTGCCTTTTTAAAGAGATCACCCACCAGGTATATCTAAAATCTGAAGAATTTGAGGTATTACCAGGAAAGCAGGAAAAATGGCTAACAAAATTCTTGATCGATACAAGAAAAGAAGTTCTGACTATTCTGCGGGAGAATATTCCCGGTAAAAGAGAAACTGCTTTAGCTGAAGCATTACTGATTGGATATAAAGATGATCTTGACCAGGCATTGGTACAATCATACACCAATACGGGTGTTGTACATATTATTGCCATCTCCGGCTTACATCTTGGATTGATCTACTGGCTGCTGACAATGATCTTTAAGCCATTAAAAAGGAAGAAGAAAATTCGCTGGTTAAACCCTCTTTTAATCATTACAGGGCTTTGGCTATTTGCTCTTCTGGCAGGAGCACAACCTTCGGTTTTAAGATCGGCCCTGATGTTTACCGCCATTGTGCTAGGCGAAAGTTTTGACCGTAAGACTTCTGTATTCAACACAATGGCAGTTTCAGCGTTTATTCTCCTTTGCATAAATCCATATATGCTATGGGATGTAGGTTTTCAGTTATCCTATGCCGCCGTTTCCAGTATTATCATTTTCATGCGGCCTGTTTATAATTGGTTCTATTTTAAGAATAAGATAGTTGACTTTTTCTGGAAGTTGAATGCTGTAACAATTGCAGCACAGGTATTGACTGTTCCACTCAGCATTTATCATTTTCACCAGTTCCCCACTTTATTTATCCTCACTAATTTTGTAGCTGTGCCACTGGCAAGCTGTGTTCTTATCGGCGAAGTTTTTCTCTGTGTTATTTCCTTTATTCCAGCTTTGGCTGCTATTACAGGAAAAGCATTAGGTAGCATGATATGGTTGATGAATTCTTATATTGAAAAAATAGAGCTCATCAGTTTTTCGCTTTGGGACAGATTGCAAATAAATATTGTACAAACTCTGCTTCTTTTATTATTTGCAGCAGGTATCGCTTATTGGTTAATGGAAAAAGCCAGGCAGGGTTTAAGATGGGGTATCTTTTTCCTGTTTCTATTTATTGTATTAAGATCATACTCATTTATTACTACCAATAACCAAAAAAAGATAATAGTTTACAATGTGCCTCAGAAAAGGGCCATCGATTTTGTAAATGGGAAAAGTTATTTTTTTGCCGGTGATACAGATCTCCTGGCCAATGATTTTGCCCGGAATTTTCATTTAAAGCCTTCGAGAATACTATTCAGAACTACTTCCACTGATTCAATAAGCAGCCTAACCCGAAGTGAAAGTTATTTTCAATATTACGGAAAACACATTCTCCTGATCGATAGTACTATCCGGTATAGAACACCAGAGATAAAACCTCAAGTTGATCTGTTGATCATTTCAAAAAATCCACGACTGTACATGAATCAGCTATCACAATCCATGAATATCAAACAGGTTGTGTTTGATGGATCTGTACCATCATGGAAAACCACTTACTGGAAGAAAGACTGCGATTCACTGAAAATCCCATGGCATGACGTAACGACCCAAGGCGCTTTTGTGATGAATCTCTAGAAACTTACCTTTGCGCCTGCCTGCCAAGGCTTTGACAACGAT
>Ga0116152_10002902_pt1 | contig 13892 bp, 12 predicted proteins | sample AD_UKC119_MetaG_FD_89894 | JGI IMG/M metagenome (GOLD analysis project Ga0116152, IMG submission 89894) | Active sludge microbial communities of municipal wastewater-treating anaerobic digesters from Hong Kong - AD_UKC119_MetaG | ecosystem: Engineered > Bioreactor > Anaerobic > Digestate...
GGATGTCGGCGGCCCGAACGATGCCGTGTTCGGCCTGCGCGATGCGATTGCCAAGGGCCTGGTGCCGGGGCCGCGGATGCGTGCGGCCGGCGAGCCGATCTCGGTGACCGGCGGGCATGGCGATGTCAACGGCTACGCGCCCGATGTAATGAAGCTGTTTACCGGCCCGAACATCTGCAATGGCGCGGACGATTGCCGCCGCGCCGTGCGCCAGCAGGTGAAGGAAGGCGCTGACGTGATCAAGATCACGGCCACCGGCGGTGTGCTGTCCAACACCAAGGCGGGGCTCGAACAGCAGTTCACCGATGAGGAACTGAAGGCGATTGTCGAGACGGCGCATGCCATGGGCCGTCAGGTGACCGCCCACGCACACGGCAAGGCCGGCATCGAGGCGGCCCTCCGCGCCGGCATCGATTCGATCGAGCATGGCACGTATACGGACGATGAGACGATCGCGCTGTTCAAGGAGCACAATGCGATGCTGGTCCCGACCGTGCTGGCCGGTGCAACCGTGACCGGCTGGGTGAACGAGCCCTGGCTGCCGGAAGCCAGCCGCGAGAAGGCCGCGATTGTCGGACCATTGATGCAGGACATGTTGCGGCGCGCCCATGAAGGCGGCGTGACCGTCGCTTTCGGCACGGATACGGGCGTCTCGCAACATGGCCAGAACGCCAAGGAGTTTGCGCTGATGGTCGGCGCGGGCTTTACGCCGGAGGAGGCGATCCGGTCCGCAACGGTTGTTGCATCGAAGCACCTCGAAATGGATGCCGATATCGGCACGATCGAGGCCGGGAAGTATGCCGACATCGTTGCGGTCGAAGGCGACCCGCTGAAGGACGTGACCGAACTCGAGGATATCGATTTCGTCATGAAAGGCGGCAAGGTCTACAAGGGCGGCAAGTAGCCGGCTGCCGCCGCACCGATCGCGGGCAGGGGCAGGAATGCCCCTGCCTTCGCCTTTCCCGCGAACGGTTTTGACAAGACTTTCCAAAGGTTGGATGGTTTACGTCATGTGTATGGCGCCGCATGGGCGCCCGGCAGATCTGCAAGGGGAAACACATGGTTCGAGTCCAGCGCGTTATGATTGGCGCTGTCGCATCTGCTGCAGTGCTGGCCATGGCAGCCTGCACCGCGGAGCATTCGTCCGGCAGCACATCCGATGCGTCCCGGAACGCGTCGAACGAGTGCGTGCCGCTGGCGGACGGCTACTACCTGTTCAAGGACGGCAAGTTCGTGGCCGCGACGCCGCCCACCACGGTGGTCGAGCGCGTGGTGGAAGCGCCTGTCGGCTGGTCCGCGGAACTGGAGAAGGGCTTCGGCGATCTCGGCTTCCCGTGGATGGGCCTGCGCGTGCGCGACAAGGTGGCGACGCTGATCGGCCTCGCGCCGGATGCTGCCGCCAAGGAACGCGCCTTCGCGGCCGGCGAAGCGGCGATCAAGGCGCACCCGGTCGGCTCACGCGAAGTGAGCCTGGTGGTCGACGGCATTGCCGTTGAGGGCGGCGACAAGGGCGTCGGCGAGGGGCTTGCGGAACTGGCCGAGAGCGAGCTGTCGCTGGCCGACTGCCAGAAGGCCTTTGTCGACACGATGGAAGGCCGGAACATCGAGTTCCAGCTGAACCAGGCCTCGATCTCGCCGGCGAGTGCGCGGCTGCTGGATGCGGTCACGGGCGTTGCGACGCTGTGCAGCGCCTACGACATCGAGATTGAAGGGCACACGGATTCGCGCGGGTCGGATTCCTATAACTTGCAGCTTTCGCAGGAACGGGCCGATGCGGTGAAACAGTACCTGATGGACCGCGGTGTGGATGGAACGAACATTCGGGCGGTCGGCTATGGCGAGACGCGGCCGATCGATCCGGCGGATACACCTGAGGCCTGGGCGAAGAACCGGCGTACACAATTCAAAGTGTCGGCACGCTAGGCAGGCAGGAAAAAGCTACCCTCCGCAAGGCCGGGTGGGAAGCAGGAAGGACTTTGGCAGAGGCCCCGGACGGCAACGACCGTCCGGGGTTTTGCCTTTCCGGGAACGGAAATATTCAGTGTCTTCATTGACTGTTCACCCAAAGCAGGCCATCTGCCCGCTGTCGCAGCGCCGGAACCGGCGCATGGGACCGGCAGCGTGAAGCGTGTCCGCGAATGAGTCGCGGGCTGACGAGCCGGTTCCTTCAGGCATCATATCCATGCCGGTGCTCCTGTTCGCGCGGGGCTTCCACAAGACAAACCTCCCAGGCGGGCTGCGCGCAAGGATGCCGCGCGTCCGCATATGCGAAAGAACGACATGACCAAGTTTTCCGATCTCGGCCTCAATCCGCTGCTGCTGAAAGCGATCGCCGAGACAGGCTATGAGACGCCGACGCCGATCCAGGCACAGGCCATTCCCCTGCTTCTTCAGGACAAGGACCTTCTGGGCATCGCCCAGACGGGCACGGGCAAGACGGCAGCGTTTGCGCTGCCGACCCTCGATTTCCTGCTGGAGTACCCGGAGAAGCCGCGAGGCCGCAGTGCACGCGTGCTGGTGCTGGGCCCGACGCGGGAACTGGTGCGCCAGATTGCCGAGAGCTTCGAGACCTATGCCAGGCACACCGGCTGCACCGTGCAGTCCGTTTTCGGTGGTGTGAACATCAATGCCCAGAAGCGCGCGCTGCACGCCGGCGCGCATATCCTGGTGGCGACGCCCGGCCGGCTGCTGGATCTCGTGAACCAGAAAGCCGTGACGCTGAAGGACGTGGAGGTGCTGATCCTCGACGAGGCGGACCAGATGCTCGACATGGGCTTTATCCACGACCTCAAGAAGATCGTCGCGCAGGTGCCGAAAGAGCGGCAGACGCTGCTGTTCTCGGCCACGATGCCGAAATCGATTGCCGACCTCGCCCAGCAATTCCTCGACAAGCCGGTGCGCGTGTCGGTGACGCCGCCTGCGACCACGGCGGAGCGCGTGGAGCAGGGTGTGTACCACGTTTCCAACGGCGACAAACTGGACCTTCTGTTCGACGTGCTGAACGCGCCGGACATGGACCGCACGCTGGTCTTTACACGCACCAAGCATGGCGCGGACAAGGTGGTGCGGAAGCTGCTGGCCAAGGGGATGGATGCGCGCGCGATTCATGGCAACAAATCACAGCCGCAGCGCCTGAAGGCGCTGGAGGCATTCCGGACGGGTGCCTGCCCGGTGCTGGTGGCAACGGATGTCGCAGCGCGCGGCATCGATATCGACGGCATCAGCCACGTCGTGAATTTCGAGATTCCGAATGTGCCGGAGCAGTATGTGCACCGCATCGGACGCACGGCGCGTGCCGGCCGGACGGGGACCGCGGTTTCCTTCGTGGCCGAGGACGAACGCTACTTCCTGCGCGATATCGAAAAGACGACAGGGATCGAGATTGAGGTACTGGCGCGGCCCGAGGGCTCGAAAGTCGACCTTCTGCCGACGCCGGATCCGAACGAGCGCCTCTACAAGCCGAAAGGCCCGGCGCGCGGCACCGGCGGGCGCGGCGGGCAGGCCCGGTCGCAAAGTCAGCCGCACGTTCAGGGCAAGGGCAAGTCCGCCGGCGGCCGCAGGCATCGCGGCAATGGTGCGAAGGGAAAGCGGAAGCCGGAAGGCGCAAGAGCCTGGGCCCCGTAAGGCCGCCTGAACACTTTATACCATAGATAGAATGCGCTAACCTTGCCGGAACATGAACACCGGTGGGGAGGCCGTTATGTTCGCAAGGTTGATGCTTGTTTTGCTCTGCGCGGTGAGCGTCACGGCCTGCGCGGGCACGCGCAAGGGGACGTATGCTTCGTGCCGGGCCGGCTATGAGGTTTCGGGACCGTTCAATGCCGATGAAGACCGGCGCGCAGGCGGAATAGCAGACAGCAGCAGCGTCTACCTGGATCTGCATGGCGCTGTGCCGCCGGGCAACAGCACGTCACTGGATAATTCGATCAGTGATCGGATGGAGCGCGCCAAAGGCAATAAAAGGAACTACAATGCTCTGTTGCTCTCCACTGGCGGCGCCTGGGGCTCGTATGGTGCTGCGTTCCTGCGGGAACTGGCGGAGACTGGCAAGCTGCCGGCTTACGACCTTGTCACCGGAGCGAGCACTGGATCGATTATCGCGCCGTTTGCTTTCATTGGTGACACAAAGGCGCTGAAGGAAGCCGACAGTATCTACGCGGGACTCAGCGACACCGGCCTGGTGCGAAAGCGCGGCCCGTTCGAGCTGATCTGGTCGAGTTCCCTCTACGATACGAAAGGGCTGCAGAAGAAAATAGAGGACGAAATCGAAGAACTTGATGTCGTCCAGCGGGTCATCGATCGCTCCATGCCGGGCACGGCGGATGAAGGCCGCGTGCTCGCCATCGCGACGGTGAACATGGATACGGGCATGGTCGAGACTTACGACCTGACGGCCATTGCGCACAGCGATCTCAAGCATTCCGAGAAAGAGCGGAGGTTTGCGGAGATCATCCTCGCCTCAACGGCAATCCCGTTGGCGTTTGAGCCCATCTACTTCGACAATGGCTGCATGTACCTCGATGCGGGCCTGCGCCAGAATCTGTTCATGACGTCGGAACTGGTCGCCGCCAATGCCAGGGCTCTTGGCTTGTGGGTCAACGACAGCCCATCATCCTTTGGCGGCCGCAACTTTCGGGTCCAGGCGGCGGTCGGGATCATATCGGACGAACCCGAGGTGCGCGTGGCACTGGACATGATCGTGAATGGCAACGGTTATGTCGGGACCGGACCATCGGGAGACACGGTTGTCAGCAAGGGCCTCATCCCGATCGCCCGGCGTTCGATGAACATCGTCAACGATACGGCGACCTGGGCGGCGGTTTCCCGGACAAGGGAAATCGCCATGCTGATGAACTGGAAGGAAATCCGCTACCAGGACGCCGCGCAGGTTTCGCTGTCGGGCCTGAACAAGGATGCCGTGTTCGATCCGGCGATGATCGCCCAGCTGCGGGCGGCCGGGAAACAGGCCGCGGGCGAAAATGAGCCGTGGAGGACCGTTCCCACATCTCCGGATCCCGGACTGGCGCCATTTGTCCGGAACGACTTTGTGCCGCCGGATGGCTAAAGGCCGGCGCGAAGGGCGGCCCACTCGTTCGCGAGCTGGTCGCGGAAGGGTGGGGCGGCGATGGCGATGAGGCGGTCGGCGCGCTGGTCGATGTCGGCGGTCCGGAGGTCCGCGACGCCGTGCTCGGTGACGACATAGCCGGCTTCGGAGCGGGGCAGTGTGATCGTCGGCGAGGCGAGCCGGGCGACGATGCGGGAGCGTTCGCCGCCGCGGGCCGTCGCCGGCAAGGCGATGATGTTCCGTCCGCCAGCGGAGAGGTTGGCCCCGCGCACGAAATTGCCAAGGCCGCCGGTCGAGGCGACCTGGCGCCCGTTCACCCATTCGGAATTGACCTGGCCGAAGAGGTCGACTTCGACACCGCCATTGATGGCGGCGAAGCGCGGAATGCCGGCGATCACCGGGACGGAATGGGTAACGCTGACGGGCTGGAAGCTGAAGCGCGGATCGGTGGCGGTGCGCTCATAGAGCGGTGGCGTGCCGATGGCGGTGCCGGTGAGGATCGCGCCGGGAGATGCGCTGATGGCACCGGCTTCCAGCGCCGCGAGAAGGGGATCGGATACCATGCCGGTATGAACGCGCATGTTGCGGTGGTGTGCGGCGGCGGCCATGGCAATCTGCTGCACGCTGCCGATGCCGGACTGGACCGTGTAGCCGTCCGCAAGGAGCGTCGCGGCATGGGTAGCGATGGCTCTTGTTTCGTCGGAAAGCGGAGGGTCCGGCAGCGTGATCAGGGGCGATGCGTCTTCGATTGTTTCAGCGAAGGCATGGAGCGGCAGGTGAGGCGAAGCGGGTGGTGCGGGAAGGTCTGACCGGACGACGGCGATGAGGCGTACATCCGGGCGGCCGGTGATGGCCGGCGACATGTCCGTACCGAGACTGAGGGAGACATTGCCGCGGGCGTCCGGTGCAGAGACCGGAATGAAGGCGGCGTCGAGCGGGACGGATTTCAGCCAGTCGAAGGCCTCGGAATAATGCAGGGGCAGCAGCCGGAAGCGGCCTGCTTCGAAACTCCTGCGGTGATCTGAATAGAGGAATGTGCCTTCGGCAGCGGCGTTGGGATGCAGGCCCGCCCAGTCGGTGTGGTTGATGCCCGGCAGCCAGTGGCCGAGAAAGGTCACGCCGTCGGCGAGCGCGGGATCGGTGCGAAAGGCATCCGCGAGGAAAGTGGGTTCGGCGGGGCCACCCGGAATGTAGAGGCGCGGCGCACCACCGGCCGCATCGCGAAGGGATTTCAGGAGTGCCGCGGTGTCCGTCACCGGCGCGTCACGGCGCGAGGATCAGGCCCATGCCGGGGCTGACCTTGGCCTCCAGCGTTTCCTGCCAGGCGCCGGTGATGGCGTCGTGGCCGTTCGCCATCTGCGGCGTCACGAAATCTTTCGAGGCGCGATAGAAGCTCATCAGGGACTGGCCAAGGCGGGCGTTCAGCACATCCGCGCCGAGCGTCTTTGCACGTTCTGCCGCATAGGTCGGCACGAAGAAGAATTCCGGCTGCGGATCGGGCAGCGGCACCGGCGCGCGGTTGCCTTCCCAGTCGGTGACACCGATGACGAGACTGCGCACCAACCGGTCGCGGAGGGCGTTGTGCACGTCGGCCGTCAGGGTGGGCCGGCCGAGGAAGTCGACAAAGGCAGTGAGGCCGCGTGCGTGCAGCCGGTCGACATCGTCATAGGTCCGGACGCGGCCATAGAGGCCTGTGGATTCCACGAAGTCCTTGTTGCCCGGAGAAGTCAGCGCCACCGTATCGACGCCGCCACGCTGCTTGAGGCAGTGGGCGAGGGCCATGGCCGTCTTGGAGGATGCCGAGGAAATGACCACGGTTTCCGGGATCGGATCACCCGTCTCCATCAGCGTGTCGTCGATCATCCAGCCTGTGGTGAAAAGCGGGCGAAACAGCATCTGCTGCGCCTCGAAGGCGGCGTCATAGGACGGATCGGCAGCGGTGAAGATGTAGGTGTTGTAGATTGGCGCAAGGCCCTGGCGGTGCGCTGCGCCGTCGACGAAGCTCGCCTTCGAGATATTTACGGGCTGGACATCGAACGCGTCAGAGATCGGAAGGTAGCCATAGACCCGCTGGCCGGGCTCGACACCTTCGGCATTGGATTCAGTCACGGTCGCGAAGCCCCAGACGGGTACGCGCCCGAAAGCCGGGTCGGCGGCCGGGAAGAAGCTCCAGTATTTCATCGCCTCGCCGAATGTCGCATAGGTGACGTTGTTGGCGGTGAGGGCAAAGGCTTCGACCTTCAGGCGGGCATGGCCCGGCGCAAGCGGGGGAAGGGGCTGTACGGCCCAGTGCACGTCGCGCAGGTCGTCGCGGCGGATGAGAAAATCGGTCATGATTTCGGCTTCCCTGATTTCCCCGTAAAGGCCGCGATTCGGGCCTGCATGTCAGGCCCCACACCTTCGGCATTGAGGATTTCCCATTGCAGGCCGCTGTCCATGTCGCGAGCATCGGTGGCCTCCAGGAGGCGCTTGTTGGCGGCGTGGGAGAACGGGGAGTTCGCCGTGATCTGCTGTGCCAGCTTCAGGATGGCAGATTCGAACTCGCCCTCCGGAACGACCATTTCGGCGAGGCCGATACGCAGGGCCTCGGCGGCACCGATCATTTCGGCCGTGAACATGAGACGCTTTGCCGTCGCGATGCCGACGCGGCGGGGGAGACGCTGGCTCATGCCCCAGATCGGGGTCAGCGCCCATTTGGCATGGGTATCGCCAAAACGGGCGCTGTCGGCGGCGATAATGAAGTCGGCTGCCAGCGCCACTTCCAGCGCGCCGGTGTAGCAATGGCCATGCACGGCGGCGATGACGGGCTTCGGAAGTCGCTCCATCAGGCGCAGCGTCTCGGAATGCCAGCCGCGGGACGGCACCGCCTCGCCCTCGGCAATGTCGGCGAGGTCGTGACCGGCGGAGAAGCATTTTCCCGCACCGCGCAGGACGACGCAGCCGATGCTTTCATCTTTGTAGAGGGCGGTGACATGCGTGCGCAGTTCGCGGAACATGGCCACGGTGAGCGCATTCAGCTTATCCGGCCGGTTGAGGGTGAGGACGGCGCAACCATCTGTATCCTGACGGGTGACGAGGTCGCTCATGTGCCGAGATCCACCATCAGGCTGGAGATCGCATGGACGAAATTGTTGGGCGCGATGGTCTGCTCGCCCGTCCATTTCACGTCCGGGAAGCGGGAGAGGATCTGCCGGTAGGCTGCTTCGAGCTGCATGTTGGCGACGCGCTGGCCGAGGCAGACATGCGGTCCGTTGCCGAAGGACATGTGTTCCTTTGCATTCTCGCGGGTAATGTCGAAGCGATGCGGGTCCGGGAACTTGGCCGGGTCGCGATTGGCGGCGGGGTAGTACATGACGACCTTTTCGCCTTCGGCGATGGGCTGGCCGCCGAGCTCTGTATCTGCTGTCGCCGTGCGGCGCATATAGGTCACCGGCGTCACCATGCGGATCGCTTCGTGAACGAAATTGGGGAACAGGTCCGGACCGGCCTGCAGCTTCGCCTTCTGGTCCGGGAATTCGGTCAACAGGCGCATGGTGCCGGAGAGGGAGTTGCGGGTCGTGTCGTTGCCGGCGAACACGATCAGCAGCCAGGAGCCGTCGAGGAATTCGGGGCTCAGCGGTTCGCCGTCGATCTTCACATTGGCGATGGCGGAGAGCAGGTCTTCCTTCGGTTCGCGCCGGCGCTCGGCAAGGATGTGGCGGCCATAGTCGAACATCGCCTGGATCTCGGTCATGAAGGCCATGATCTGTTCGGGCGTGACATTGCCGAGGCCTTCCTGCTGGGCCTGGTATTGCGAGGTTTCGAGGAAGTGCATCCAGTGGACGAGCTTTGGCCGGTCGGCCGCCGGCACGCCGAGGATTTCGCAGAGGGTGAAGAGAGGCAGCTCGGCAGAGAACATCTCCACCATATCGACCACGGGCCCTTGCTGCTCCATCGCGTCCAGCAGTTCCGTGACATGCGCATCGACGCGCTTCCTCAGTTCGGCGACGAAGCCGGGGCGGAAGAAGTGCATGTGTTCCATGCGGAGCGGCGTGTGGTAGGGGCGGTCCAGATTGATCAGGCTGTTGAGGCTGGACGCGTGCAGCAGCGGGTGGCGCGGCTCGTCCGGCAGGCCATAGGTCATCAGGATGCCGCCGCGCTGTGAGGAGAAAGTGGCCGGGTCGACCTCCACTTTCTTGACCAGCTCATAGGAGGTCACGGCCCAGAAGCCGGCGCCCTTGTGCTCCGGGTGCCACATGACCGGCGCCTTCTCGCGCATCTCCGCGAAGGCATCGTGCGTGTAGCCGCCACGCGAGGAGAAAACCTCCGGGTCCGTCAGGTCGACCGGCGGAGCCAGGTTGTAGACGGGCTTGTTCTTCGGCGCGTGTGGCGGCGCTTCGTGCTGATAGGTCTCGGTGACATTCTGAAGGGTCATGCGGGTCTCCCTGATGGCGAGCGCCACGGGCGGCCCTGTTCCCGGCCGTCTCAGCGCGGCTTGCTGCTTTTCCTGCTGCGGGACAGCTTAGCCGACCGGGGCTTGCTGCCAAGTCGTGACTTGGGGGAAGGACGGTCCGGCCGGGTCGTCCATTCCTCGTCCGGCTTGCGGCCTTTGCGCTGGCGCGCCGTGGAGGCCTGTTTCGCGCCCGCTTTCGGAGCGGGCTTGCCGCGCCCGGCGCCTGTCTTCTGGCCGGGCTTCATGCCGGGTTTGTGGCCGGGTTTGTGGCCTGGGCCGGAGCGGTCTTTCGGGCCTGCGCCTGCAGCGCCTGCGTAGAGATGGCCGACGGCCTGGGCCAGCAGGTCAGGCGGCACTTCGTCGACCTGGCCGGGCTTCAGGTCGGTGAGTTCGAACGGGCCGTATGCGACGCGGATGAGGCGGTTGACGATCAGGTCGACGGCTTCCAGCGCGCGGCGCACTTCGCGTTTCTTGCCTTCCGAAAGGGTGACGGTGAGCCAGTTGTTGGCGCCGGTTTCCCGGTCTAGCACGGCCCGGATGGGCTGGTAGGTCACGCCTTCGACGGTGATGCCACCGGCGAGCTTCTGCAGCTTTTCGGGCGTCACCGTGCCATGGGCGCGGACGCGATAGGTCCGCTCCAGGCCAGACGATGGCAGCTCCAGCGCGCGGGCGAGGGCGCCGTCATTGGTCAGCAGCAACAGGCCCTCGGTGGTGAGGTCGAGGCGGCCGACGGTGACCACGCGCGGCAGGCCCTTCGGCAGTTCGTCGAAAATCGTGCGCCGGCCTTCCGGGTCGGCATTGGTGGTGATCAGGCCCGAGGGCTTGTGGTAACGCCAGAGGCGGGTTGCATCGGGGGCGGCAACGGTGCGCCGGCCGACGCGGATGAGCTCCTTGCCCGTGACCTTGAAGGCGGGTGATGTGAGCGTCCTGCCGTCAACGGTGACCTTGCCTTCCTCAATCAGGCGTTCGGCCTCGCGGCGCGAGGCGACGCCCGCACGGGCGAGGTATTTTGCGATCCGTTCGCCTTCGCTCCAGTCGGGCTCGGGCGCCGGACTGCGGGGCTTTGCTGGCTTGCCTTTCGGGCCGGATGGTTTCCGGCTTGGGCGGCCCGTCTCCCGACGCTCCGTCATGATCAGTCCTTCCTGTTCGGCCTACTTCGACAGCTCGGTCAGCAGCGTGTGCCAGTAGTTCAGTGCGCCGGGGATGGAGGCGACCGGCACACGCTCGTTCAGGCCATGCGAGAAATCGTCCGACGGCTTCATGAAGATGCCGCAGACGCCATAGCTGGGGATGCCCTGGGCGCGGAAGAACAGGCTGTCGGTGGCCCCGGCAGACATGTTCGGGATGACCGGAACACCCGGCGCCTCGACGTCGACCGCCTTGCGGACGGCGGCCATGAGGGTGGGGTCAAGCGGCGAGGCATCGCTGGAATGGGCCGCCAGAGGCAGGCTCACCGTTGCGCCCGGGCCGGCAAGTTCCTGCAGCTTCTGCAGAATGGAGTCCGGTGAGACGCCGGGGAAGATCCGGCAGTTCACATTGGCGGAAACATGCTGCGGCAGGGCGTTCTGAGCGTGCCCGCCGTCGATCAGTGTCGCAACGCAGGTCGTACGGATCTGGCCGATATATTCCGGCTCCTTCGACAGCCTGGCGACCGCGTCCGCATCGGACGGGTCGGCGGCGAACTTCGCCATGGCTTCGCCGAGGTCTCCCGGTGTCTGTTTGGCGGACTCACGGAAGTAGCCGAGCGTGACCTCGCTTGTCTGGACCGGGAATTCGTAAGCAGCGATGCGCTCGATCACGCCGGCCATGTCGACGATTGCATTCGAGCCCGTCGGGCGGCTGGAGTGGCCGCCGGGATTGGTGATGACGATTTCGTAGTCGGCATAGGTCTTTTCGCCGGCCTGGAGGCTATAGTAGTGCGGCGTGCCGTCCTCGCCGAGCGTGCCGCCGCCGGCGTCAGCGTTCAGCACGAACCGGGCATCCCTGAAGCGCGGCGCGATCGCTTCTGCCGTTTTCTGCGTGGTTTCCTCGTCGCCCGTCAGCACAAGGATGAGATCGTGCGAGGGCACGAAGCCTTCGCGCTTCAGGCGCAGCAGCGTGGTGACCAGCATGGTGAGGCCGTATTTGTCGTCCAGCACGCCGCGGCCGTAATAATAGGTGCCGTCGGTTTCCATCCTGAACGGGTCGCGGACCCAGTCTGCCGGGTTGGCTTCGACGACATCCATGTGGGCGTTCAGCACAATCGGGGCCTCGGCGCTCTTGCCGTGATAGGTTGCGATGAGCGTCGCGGTCTCGCCCAGCGGCACGAGTTCGATGTCTTCATCGGCAAAGCCGCCCGCCTTGAGCACGCCGGCCAGATAGTCGGCATAGGCGGGCACCCTGCCGCGGCCGGCCACGGTATCAAAGGCGACCGAGGCGCCGAGAATCTCGGTGGCCTTGTCGACGTCAGCCTGGCTGACGGCCTTCTGCGGGGCGGCACCGGCCGGCGCGGTCATGCAGCCGGCGAGGAAGAATGCCGCCAGGGCCGGCAGCAGCTTGGTCGTGTGGGACATGGGGGACAACTCCGTCTTCACCCGATGAACTGCGCGAGCGGGGCGGCGATGGCAAGCCCGATAATGAGCTCCAGCACGATCCAGACAGGGATCAGCCCGGCTTCGCGGTTCCGGTTGCGGTCGGCGACCAGCGACAAGGCACGCCCGAGGGCGGCGCCGATCCAGCCGACGGCGATCGGCAGCACGGCCACGACGGCAAAGACTGGCGGCATCGACACGACGATCGCCAGCGCCATCATGTGCGAGAACAGGAACAGGCCGCCAAACGTTGCCCGGAATTCCGAAAAGCCGCCCGGCTTCAGCGGGTCGGGATCTTCGATGAGTCGGACAATGCCTGCCGCCCAGCCAGGGGCGAACAGGCCGCCAAGCCCCAGCACCGCACCGAAGGTGAGCGCGACGCTGGAAATGATTGCGCCATAATGCATGCGAGGCCCTTTCAGATGTGGGAAGAAGACTAGGGCGCTTCGCCCGCAAGTCCATGCCTTGACCTGCATGCGCTGAAAGGTTGCGGATATGTCTTGCAAAGCCAGCAAGGCATGCCGATATTCGATAAGAAGGAGGGAGCCATGTCTTCCCATTTGGTAGACCGTATCGCCAGGATGCTGAAAGACGGCGTCGCAGGCTTCATGGACGGTCTTGAGGATGGCGACCCCGTGCCCGCCGGCAATCCTGCATTGACCCTGATCGAGGAAATGCGCAATGCGCTGAGCAGCCTTGCAGCCGAACGGCACCTGGCCGGCAAGCGGCTGAATGCGCTCGACGCACAACTGGCCGATATCGGCGGCAAGGCCGAACTGGCTGTCGGCGCAGACCGGGACGACCTCGCCCGTGCGGTTCTCGGCCAGCGGCACGCGCTGGCGGAGGAACGCGCAGGCCTTGAGGCAAGCCTCAGGAAAATCGATGCCGAAAGCGGGCGGCTGTCGCAGCTGATCGAGCAGATGAAGCACGAAGCAGGTCTGGGCGGATCGCTGACTGCGGCTGAAGAAGCCGCGTTCCGGGACCTGCAGCGTCTCGCGGCGGGGCGGGCGGAACAGAAGCAAGGGGATTGATGCCATGGACTTTCTGACACCTGCCGTCGCGCCGTTCACCATTGCGCTGATCATCATGGCCATGCTGGCCGTGATGGAGATCATCGGGCTGATATTCGGCATGGGCCTGTCGGGCCTGCTCGACAGCGCGCTGCCGGATTTCGACGCGGACATGGATGCGGACGCCGACGCACCGGATGCCGACGGGGCTGCGGGCGTACTCGGCGCGGTGACGTCCTGGCTGAGCATCGGCCGGGTGCCGCTGCTGGTGCTGATCGTCGCCTTCCTGACGGGTTTCGGCCTTGCCGGCGTGATCGGGCAGAACGCCGTGAAAGGTCTGATTGGCGTCTATCTTCCGGTTCCGGTAGCCGTCATCGCGGCGCTGTTCGTTGCCCTGCCGGTGACCCGGCATCTTGGTCTCGCGCTGGCACGCCTGGTGCCGAAGGAGGAGACCGATGCGGTCTCCCGCGACAGCTTTGTCGGACGCACTGCGGTGGTCATCAGGGGAGAGGCGAAACAGGGCCTCCCCGCAGAGGCGAAGCTCAAAGACAGGGCAGGAACGGTCCAGTACGTTCTGGTTGAACCGGATGAGGCCGGCGCCACCTTCCAGGAAGGCGCAGAAGTCATCCTGGTCGAGCAGAAAGGGCCGGTGTTCCGCGCCATTGCGAATACGCTGCCGGCGCTGTCAGGCAGCGTGGGCTAACTGGCTAGAAAGGCCGAAGACTGATGAACGAACAATTGGTGACCTATCTGTCGATCGCCGGCATTATCCTGCTGGCTTTCCTCACCATACTGCTGATCTTCGCGCGGCTGTA